>Ga0308161_1004363_pt1 | contig 13002 bp, 10 predicted proteins | sample PhyFR2_FD_201034 | JGI IMG/M metagenome (GOLD analysis project Ga0308161, IMG submission 201034) | Phyllosphere microbial communities from UC Gill Tract Community Farm, Albany, California, United States - DLSLF.R2 | ecosystem: Host-associated > Plants > Phyllosphere > Unclassified | place: USA...
TCGGCGTACCCGGCGTAGTCCATCGTCTCGACGTCCTGCGAGCCGCGCCACATCGGGTTGCCGTCCTCGGTGCGCATCTCCCACGAGACCTGTCCCAGGTCGTCGTTGTGCATGACGACGATGACCAGCTGCTTGTCCTGCCAGCGGTCCATGTACTTCTTCACGGTGATGAGCTCGTTCATGCCGAGCATCTGGAAGGCGCCGTCGCCGATCGTGCACACCGCCGGGCGGTCCGGGAACGCGAACTTGGCGGTGACGGCGTACGGCATCGCCGCGAGCATCGTCGCCAGCCGGCCGGACATGTCGCCGTGCATGCCGCGGCGCAGCCGGATGTGGTGGCCGTACCAGTCCGCCGTGGTGCCGGCGTCGCAAGTGACGGTGACGCCCTCGGGCAGCCGGTCGTTCACCGCGCGGACGACCCGGCGCGGGTTGACCCCGTCGCTGTACGCGACCTCCGCCTGGCGGCCCATCTCGGCCTCCCACTCACGCATCTCCTCGGCGAGTTTCTCCTGCCAGCCGAGGTCGTCCTTCTGCTCGAGCAGCGGCAACAGGGCGTCGAGTGTGGCACCGACGTCACCCCACATGTTGAGTTCGTTCGGGTACCGCAGGCCCAGCTGCTCGGGCTTGATGTCGACCTGGATTCCGCGGGCCTGCCCGACCTTCGGCAGGTACTCGCCGTACGGGTAGTTCGTGCCCAGGAGCACGATCGTGTCGCACTCCTTGATCTGGGTCAGGCTCGGGCGCGACCCGAGCAGCCCGACCTGCTGCGTGTGGAACGGCACGTCCGAGGGCACGACGTCCTTGCCGCGCAGCGCGGTGATGATCCCGGCGCCGGCCTTCCCCGCCGCTGCGAGCACCTGGTCGGTGGCACCGCGTGCTCCGGCGCCGACCAGGAAGGTGACCTTCTCGCCGGCGTTGATGATGTCCGCCATCTTGCGGATGTCCTCGGCCGGCGGCGTGATCCGGGTCGAGGCCGGGACGTCGCTCGAGCGGGAGACCCAGTGCTCCGCGCCGGGCTCGGACCAGGGCATGGCCTGCACGTCGTGGGGGAGCACGACCACCGCCGGCTGCTTCCGGAGCATCGCGGTGCGGAACGCCGTGTCGAGGACGACCCCGGCGGCGTCCGGCGTCGTGATGGTCTGCACGTAGCAGGCGACATCGGCGAAGACCCGCTCCAGGTTCGACTCCTGCTGCGTGAACGTGCCGACGGCTGCCAGGCCCTGCTGTCCGACGATCGCGACGACCGGCTGGTTGTCCATCTGCGCGTCGTACAGCCCGTTGAGCATGTGGAAGGCGCCGGGGCTAGAAGTGGCGATGCAGACGCCGACCTCACCGGTGAACTTCGCGTGCGCGGTCGCCATCAGCGCCGCGATCTCCTCGTGCGTCGGGCGGATGTACTCGACGCCCTCGCCGGCACGGTCGGCCTTGCCGAGGGCGCCGTCGAACTCGCCGATGCCGTCACCGGGGTAGCCGTAGACGCGCGTGACGCCCCACGCCTTGATGCGGTCGAGGACGAATTCGCTGACGTTCTGGCTCATGCCTCCAGGGTGCTCCGGAGCCTCCTCAGGATTCCCAGCACCGCGGGGTCCGGACTCACTCGACCGCGATGAGCGGCCGGAGCGTCCGGTGCGCGATGCGGAGGCCCTCCAGCACCTTCTCGTCCTCCCCGCCCCAGAGCGGGTCCTCGTGCTCGACGCTCAGCGTGCCGTCGAAGCCGGCCTCGTACAGCCGGTCGACCACGTGCGGCCAGTCGACCACCCCGCGGCCGGGCACGCGGAACCGCCACCAGCCCATGTCCCACGGGTCGTCGCCCTTGTCGACCTTGCCGAAGAAGCCGTACCGGTTGCGCTGCTCCGGGAACAGCTCGAGGTCCTTCGCCTGCGCGTGCACGATGTGCTCGGCGAACGGCAGGATCGTCTCGACCGGGTCGATGCCGATCCACGTCAGGTGCGACGGGTCCCAGTTCAGGCCGAAGCCGAGCCCGGTGACCCACTCCCAGAGCTCCGGCGAGTACGCGATGTTGCCCGGGTACCCGTCCGGGTGCCACCCCTCCATCACGCAGTTCTCGATGATCAGGCGGACCCCGCGCTCGCCGGCGTAGTCGAGCAGCTCGGGCAGGACCCGGTCGCCCTCGACCATGTTCTCGCGGACGCTCTTGGTGTTGTCGCGGCCGATGAACGTGCCGACGTAGGGGACCCCGAGGCGCTGCGCGGCGTCGACCGCGTGCTTGAGGTGCGTGTGGACCTCGTCGCGGCGGGCCGGGTCCTGGTGCAGGTTGTTCTCGTAGTACGCCAGCGCGGAGATCTCGAGCCCGGTGCGGTCGAGCAGCTCCCGCGTGGACTGGACGTCCTCGTCGGTGAGGGTCGCCACGGGCAGGTGCGCCGCCTCGAAGTCGCGGCCACCGGTGCCGGGCCAGACGGCGACCTCGAGCCGCTCGTAGCCCTGACCGCTCGCGAAGTCCGCGATGCGGCCGAGGTCCCACCCCGGCAGACAGGCCGTCAACATGCCGAGCTTCATCGGATCTCCCTCCAGGCGCGGTCGCCGGCACTGGCGACCACGCTGTCGATGATGCGTGCCGACCGGGCGCCGTCCGCGAAGGTCGGCAGACCCTCCGGCGCGCTGCCGGTCGTGACGGCCGTGTAGGTGTCGGCGACGAACGCGGCGAACGCGTCGACGTAGCCCTGCGGATGACCGGACGGCACGACCGCCAGACGCCGTTGGTCGGGGGAGCCCTGGGACGGGTCGCGGACGACGATCTGTGCGCCGGTCTCGTTGCCGAACCAGGCGGACTCCGGCTGCTCCTGGTCGAAGGCCGCGGAGCCGAGCATGCCGTCCACCTCGAACCACAGGCGGTTCTTCCGGCCGGCGGAGACCTGCGAGATGACGACGTTGCCGATCCGGCCGCTGCCGGTGCGGAAGGTCGCGACCGCGGTGTCCTCCGTGGTGACCTCGGCGCGCTCGCCGGCGTCGGCGATCGGGTCCGGGTCGGGGGTGCCGGAGAACGAGGGGCCCGACGCTGCCGGACGGGTCGGGTACACGATGTCGGTGACGGCGCTGACCGAGTCGAACTGCTCGCCGGTGACGAACTCGACCAGGTCGCACCAGTGCGAGCCGATGTCCGCGAAGGCCCGCGACTGCCCGCCCGCGCCGGAGTCGACCCGCCACGAAGAAGCGTCGGAGTCGAGCATCCAGTCCTGCAGGTAGTGGCCGTGCACGGCGAGCACCCGGCCGAGCTGCCCATCGGCGATGCGGGAGCGGATCTCGCGGACCATCGGGTGGTACCGGTAGACGAAGGGCACGGTCGCCACGACACCGGCCTCGGCGGCGGCACGTTCGAGCTCGTCGGCCTGCTCCGCGGACACCGCGAGGGGCTTCTCGCACACGACGTTGATGCCGGCGCGGATCACCGCGAGGGCCTGCGGGTGGTGCTGGTCGTTCGGCGTGCAGATGTGCACGACGTCCGGGCGGTCGGCGATCACCGCGTCCAGGTCGGCGTACCCGTGCTCGAGGCCCAGCTGCTCGGCGACCTGCTCGGAGCGCTCCCGGTTCCGGCCGAGGACCCCCACCACGTCGGCACCGGCGGCACGCGCGGCCCGGACGTGCACGGCGGCGATCATGCCCGTTCCGACGACCGCGACGCGGAGTCGTGCACCCCGCGGTGTCGTCGCCCGTGGTGGACCGGCCAGCTGCTGCCCCACACCGGGTGCGTGGACGTTGCCCTCTGTCGTCATGGTGCTCCCTCGCGCCGTGTCGACGCTCCCGCGCGTCGACACCGCCACCACCGTAGCGCCGAGGACCGGCCCCGTTCGGGATCCGGTGAGTACGGTCTGGGGCATGGCGAGCCTCCAGACCACACTGCTCATCCTCGGAGCCAGCGGCGACCTGTCCAAGCGGCTGTTGCTGCCCGGCCTCGCGACGCTCCTCGACGTCAAGGAGGACTGGGAGATCCAGCTCGTCGGCGCCGGTGTCGAGGACCTCTCGGACGCTGATTGGAAGCAACTCGTCCACGAGGCGTTCGAGAACGCACAGGCGTCGAAGAACGAGGAGGACGAGGGCGCGACCGGCGAGACGGCGCTGACCCCGCGCCTCCAGGCCGTGGTCGACGGATCGTCGTACCGCAAGGCCGACGTCACGTCGCCGGACGACCTGAAGACGTTGCTCGGCGACTGCCACTTCGACCCGGCCATCTACTTCGCCCTGCCGCCCGCGGTGACCGAGAAGAGCTGCGAGCAGCTGGCGAAGATGGACCTCCCCGCGCACACGCGCCTGGCCCTCGAGAAGCCGTTCGGCACCGACGCTGCGAGCGCCGAGCACCTCAACGACCTGCTCCACTCGTTCCTGCCGGAGTCGCGCATCCACCGCGTCGACCACTTCCTCGGACGCTCCACGGTGCTCAACCTGCTCGGCCTGCGCTTCGCGAACCGCATCATCGAACCCCTGCTGTCCTCCCAGCACGTCGAGCGCGTCGACATCGTCTACGACGAGACCCTCGGACTGGAGGGACGTGCCCGCTACTACGACAAGGCCGGCGCCCTGGTCGACATGATCCAGAGCCACCTGCTGCAGGTGATGGCGGTCGTCGCCATGGAGGCGCCCGCGTCGATCGACGCCGAGGACCTGCGGACCCAGAAGGAGCTCGTCCTCCGTGCCGTCCGCCCGTGGGGCGGGGACCCGTTGACGGCGGGCAAGCGCGCCCGCTACACGGCCGGCACGGTGGGGGACCGCTCGATGCCGTCGTACGTCGACGAGGACGGGGTGGACCCGTCGCTCGGCACCGAGACCCTGGCGCAGCTGAAGCTCGAGGTCGCCAACTGGCGCTGGGCCGGGGTGCCGTTCACCCTGCGCTCCGGCAAGGCCCTCGGCAAGCAGCGCCGCGAGATCCTCATCACGTTCAAGGACTCGCCGCACGTGCCCGACGGCCTGACCGGGGCGCACAAGCCGGACCGTCTGTGCATCTGGATCGCACCGGACGAGATGCAGCTCGAACTCAACGTCAACGGCCCGGGCGACCCGTACACGATCGACCACACCGCGCTCGAGGTGACGTTCAACCCCGGCCGGCTCAGTGCCTACGGGGAGGTCCTCGCCGGGGTGCTCGAGGGCGACGCGACCCTGTCCGTCCGTGGCGACAGCGCCGTGCAGGGGTGGAAGGTCGTCGAGCCGTTCCTGCATCTCTGGCGTTCCGGCGAGGCCCCGCTCGACGAGTACGCGGCCGGGTCGGGTGGGCCGGAGGACTGGGACAACGTCAACTCGTGACGCTGCCTCGTCGCGGTGTCTCGTGACGCCGCCTCGTCGCGGTGTCTCGTAGCGGGGCAGGCGTAGCGTTCGGAGTCGTGACCACCACAGACGACGTCCTGCAGACCGTTCCCGAACCCGCCGGTGCCGACATCCGTGTCGAGACCGTCCACTACGACTCCGAGGGCACCGACCTCGAAGGGGTCCTGGCGAAGGACGCAGCCGTCGCCGGTCCGCGCCCCGCCGTCCTCGTCATCCACGACTGGCACGGGGTGAACGAGCACGTCGAGGCCCGCGTGACGATGCTCGCGCGCCTGGGCTACGTGGCCTTCGGCGCCGACGTCTACGGTGCTGGCATCCGCCCGGGTGACGACACCGCAGCCGAGGTGGCCGGTCGCTTCTACGGCGACAACGCGCTGTTCCGCACCCGTCTGCGCGCCGGACTCGACCGCCTGCTCGCCGACCCCGACGTCGACGCGTCGAAGGTCGTCGTGATGGGCTACTGCTTCGGCGGCTCGGGTGCGCTCGAGCTCGCCCGCACCGGTGCCGACCTGGTCGGAGCGGTCTCGTTCCACGGTGGCCTCATCGCGCACGACCCCTCGGACGCGGACCAGATCCGCGCGAAGCTCCTCGTCCTCACCGGCGGTGCGGACCCGGTCGTGCCGGACGAGGCCGTGCACGCGTGGCAGGACGAGATGCGTGGGGTGTCGCACGTCGACTGGCAGGTCGTCACCTACGCGGACGCCATGCACGCCTTCGCCGTCCCGGGCACCGACGCACCGGACCACGGCGCGCAGTACCAGGAGCGTGCCGACCGTCGCTCGTGGCAGGCGCTGCAGGTGTTCCTTGCCGAGGTGTTCGACCAGGAGCCGACGGTCGCCTGAGCACCGCGTGCCGTGGTCGGCGACACGCCGGGTACGGCACGCTGGGGCGCTCGATTGGCGCTGCGCCCGGAGCTGTTGTAGAGTCTTCCACGGCTCGCAAGGGCCACTGCGCTCGTAGCTCAATGGATAGAGCATCTGACTACGGATCAGAAGGTTGGGGGTTCGAGTCCCTTCGAGCGCACAGAGTAACCGTCAGGGGGAACCCAGGCGCAGGAAATGCCCCGCAGCAAGTTGGCTGCGGGGCATTTCTTCGTTGTGGGGACTGGCACGAGCCGGGAACCGCACCGCGTCAGGCCTGCCCCTGATGAGGGGTATTCACGTCTGCGCTTGCTGGGTACGCTCACAGGGCTTCACACAGCCCGCACCAAGGAGACCCGATGGCCCAGTACCAGCCCGCGCCCGTCATGCCCGACCAGACCCCGCCGAAGCGCTCGAGCCCGCTCGGCCTCACGGCGCTCATCATCGGCATCGTCGCGATCATCGGCTGCGCGATCCCGATCGTGAACTTCATCTCGATCTTCCTCGGCGTCGTCGCCGTGGTCCTCGGCATCATCGCCATCGTGCAGAAGAACCGCACCCACGGACTCGCGATCGCCGGCACGATCCTCGGCGCGATCGCACTCATCGTCGGCATCGCGACGGCGAGCGTCTACGCGGCGGCGTTCAACAGCGTGTCTGACGCCCTCGAGACGTCCGCTCCCGTCGCGACCGATCCGGCAGCGCCCAGCACCGGCGCCCCGGCGCCGTCTGATGCCGCTTCGGACACCGCTGCGAAGCCGGTAGCCGGAGACCGGACCGTGCACTACGAGGTCACCAGTGACGGCAAGACGCTCAACAGCGTGACCTACCTGACGTTCAACAACGGAGCCAGCTCGACCGAGCAGGCCAACGGAACCGCGGCTCCGTTCTCGAAGGACGTCAAGATCGAGGACGACGGGCTGTTCGAGTCGAGCCTGTTCTCGCTCGTTGCGCAGGCTGGTGAAGACGCGACCACGATCACGTGCAAGATCACCGCGGACGGGAAGACGATCCAGGAGGCGACGTCGACGGGTCCGTACGCCGTTGCGACCTGCTCGGGTAGCGCGGAGTAGCACTCGCGAGAGTCACGAGGCCATCGCCAGCAGCTCGCTGGCGATGGCCTCGTGCGTTGTCGATGGAGTCTGACGCGGGCTTCGATCGCCGTGCCAGATCTGCGGCCGCAGTGCACAAGGTGTTCCGCCGTCGTACACTCGCAGGATGGTGACCACCGAGGAGTACGCGAACGAGCACGGGATCTCACCGCGCCGTGTCCGCGCCCTCGCAGCGGCTGGCCGCATTCCGGCACAGCGCATCGGCACGTCCTGGGTGATCGAGGCCGGAGCGCGGCATGAGGCCTCCCGCGCTCCGCGCCCGATGGGTGGCAAGATGCGTGCGCTACTGATCCGCGCCTTGCGTGATCAGAGCCTGGTCGGGCTCACGGGTCCGGATCGGATCCGTGTCGCACGGCACCTGGCTGCCCTGCGCACCGCGGACGAGCCGGCATCGCTGCTCCGCGCCTGGTTCCGAGACGATGTCCCGACGGGGTGGTCGCCGGGCGAACTGATCGTTCGGCAGGCCCACGAAGGACGGGACGACCGCGTCACCGCGTTGGTGCGACGCCCACGCCGGACCTTCGCGTCGACGCCCGAGCGCCTGGCCCGGACGATCACCGACGAGCGGACGATCCGACAGCTCTCGCGGGCCGAGCTCGCGGCCCGCGCCGGCGTCGCAGCGGACGTGCTGGCCGAACTCGAACGCGGGCGACTGGGCGTCGGTGTCGGCGCGATGCGGAGTGTCCTCCGAGCGCTCGACGTGGAGCCGCTCGCGCTGCCGCCGGTGACCATGGAGCCAGGCCGATGAGCGGCACCGGACCTGCCGTGCTCGCCGCGTGGCTGGAGGGCCGGTACGTCGGGGAGTTCGTCCGGTCGGAACACGGCGAAGTCTCGTTCCACTACGCGCCCGATGCCCCGGACGCACCCGTCTCGTTGTCGCTCCCACGGGACGGGTCAGGCGCCCGCCGTGCAGCTGGGCGCTTCCTGCGCGGTCTGCTGCCCGATCGCGACGGGGCACGGGTCTGGATGCAACGCGCCACGGGCGCTGCGTCGACGGACACCTTCGACCTGCTCGCAGCGGTCGGCGGGGACGTCGCCGGTGGCCTCGTCCTGCTGCCGTCCGGTGTCGAACCGCGCTCCGTGGAGGGTGAGGTGAACCCGGCCTCGGAGGACGCGATCGCCTTCCGCATCCGCACGCTCCACGACGACACAGACCACTGGTACGAGCGGTCCGAGCCGGCGCGGTTCTCGCTCGCCGGTTCGCAGCCGAAGTTCGCACTCGCCGACGTGGCCGGCGACTGGTACTGGTCGAACGCCGCCGTTCCCTCGACGCACATCGTGAAACCGGCGGCTCGTCGGCACCCGGGGCTCGAGGTCGCCGAGGTCGCGGCAGAGTCCCTCGCCAGCGACATCGGCATCCCGGCCCCGCACGCCCGGATCCTCGAGGTCGCCGGGGAGCGGGCGTACCTCGTCGAGCGTTTCGACCGAGAACGGCTCGAGAGCGGATTGGCTCGTCGACTGCACGCCGAGGACCTCGCGCAGGCGCTCGGTCGGGATCCGGACGAGAAGTACGGCGTCTCCGCGGACCAGGTGGTCCGACTCCTCCGGAGGCACGACGCAACCGGAGGGGTCACCGCAGACTTCGTCCGGCAACTCGTGTTCAACACGGTCATCGGCAACGCGGACGCGCACGCCAAGAACTACTCGGTGCTGCTCCGGCCCGGCGGTATCCGCATCGCGCCGATCTACGACGCGGTGCCGACCCGCCTCTGGGACGGCTACGACGAGCGCCTGGCGATGCCGATCGCTGGTCGGGTGCATCCGCGGGAGGTCACGATCGACCACTGGGTGAAGTTCGCGCGGGCAACGGGTCTGGACCCCGATCGTGTCGTGGAGGAGGTGCGCGCGGTCGCCACCGCCGTCCGGGAACGGGCCGAGAGCGCTTGGAGAGCCCTGCCGGACGCGCAGGCGCAACGCATGCGCGACGTGGTCCTCGACCTCACCGAGAAGACCGCCACGACCTCCTGAACCGCGCCCCGCCTCAGCCCGGCCACACCTCGCTCCGCCAGCCCACGCCGGCGTCCCGCTCGTACACCAGCCGGTTGCTCGGCCCGTCCGCCGCCCCGCTCCAGAACAGCATCCGCAGCGGCGTCAGGGCGAACCCGCCCCAGGTCGGCGGCGGCGACAACGGAGCGTCACCGTGCTCCCGCTCGAACGCCGCCCACCGGACCCGCCGGTCCGCCTCGGGCGCGACCGCCAGGTCCGTGTCGTTGATCCAGGCGAGCACCTGCAGGTACCGGGAGCGCGCGTCGTAGGCGATCCGCGCCTCCTGGTCGGTGACCGGTGCGACGTCCCCGGTGACGGTCAGCTGCCGGGCCGCGTCCGGCCAGTGGATCGTGACGGAGGCCCGGGGCACGGCCGCCAGTTCGGCCGCCTTCCGACTGCGGGTGTCGGTGTGGAAGTGCAGCCGCTGCCCGTCGAACGCCGACAGCAGGACGGTCCGTGACGACGGGTAACCGTCGAGGCCGATGGTGGCGAGCGTCATCGTCGGGGTGACGCCCGACCAGGTCGCCGGCAACCACGAGGCGGCCAGCGCGAGCGGGTCGGATGCGCCCGGCACCGCGCCCGACCCCGCGCCCGTCACCGCGGTCCGGCGGGGTCGAACCGGGCGATCTCGTGCAGGGACGCCACCGCCTCGGCGAGCGAGTGCTCCCACAGTGCGGCCCCGTACGAGCGGGAGGCGCGACTCGCGTCCCCGACGACGCCGGCCGGCCCGAAGTCGTTCGACAGCCACCCGAAGGACACCGGTCCGCCGTTGAACGCGATCTTCTCGAACTCCGCCAGGTGGTCCGGCACCCACCGTTCGGCGAGGCGCATGTCGACCAGGTCCGGCCGCAGGTGCAGGATCATCGACGTCTCGGCGGCCCCGCCGTGGATGCCGAAGCCGCGTTCGTCGGCGTCCTCGCCGTCCGGCGCGGGCACACGGGCCAGGGTCGGCATGAGGAACGTCCCGAGCCCGGTCTGCTTCCGGATCTCGCGCAGCGCGACTTGCAGCAGCGCCACGTTGCCGCCGTGTCCGTTCGCGAACACCAGGGTGCCGGCACCGGTCAGGGCGACGGCCCGGCCGATCTGCACCACGGTGTCGAACATGGTGTCGGCGTCGAGCCACACCGTGCCGGGTGCCCAGCTGTGCTCGTCGGACTTCGTGAACGCCAGGGTGGGGAGCTGCCAGACGTCGAGCCCCTCGGCCGCAGCCTGCTCGACCGCGGCGCCGCCGATGTGGTCGGCGAGCAGGAAGTCGGTCAGCAGCGGCAGGTGTGGGCCGTGGTGTTCGATCGCGCCGGTGGGCTGGACGACGATCGTGTCGGCGGTGAACCCTGCGGCGACGGCCGGGCCGGAAAGCTCGGCGAGCTTGCGGGTGCCGGTCCGCGCGCCGGTCGTGCCCGCGCTCACTTGCCGAACCCGGGGACGGCGGGCTGCGCGGACGCCGTGGACCCGCCGGACTGCACCAACGCCGGGTCGATGACGTGCCCCGGGTTGAGCAGCCCGTCCGGGTCGGTCTGCTGCTTCAAGGCGAGCAGTTCCTCCACCCCGTGGTCGACGTAGTACTGGTGCGGGCTGTGCACCCGGACGCCCAGGTCGCGGAGCGCGGGGTAGCCGGCGTAGACGTCCTCCGCCCCGGTGTAGGGCGCGGTGAGCATGCCGATCGGGCCGACGTGTGCCGCCTCGATGTGCAGCATCCCGCCCGGGTAGACGGCCTCGACCTCGGCGATCCGGTCGATCAGCGCCTCGCCGCCGACCTCGACGTGGAAGTACTCGGTGTCGGGGGTGTTCCGCTTCAGCCACCAGATCGGGTGGTTGTAGGACAGCATCGACACCTTCGTGGTCTGCTGCAGCCCCTCGCGGACGTCCTCGACCGTGCCGCCGGCCAGGCCGATCAGGTCGCGGGCCTCGTCGAGCGTGACGGCGTCGATGATGCCGCGGAGGCTCGCGCGGCCCGCGACGATGGCGGCGTCGGTCGGCAGGGTGGCGGCGACCTCCGCCCGGTCGGCGCTGACCAGGCGCGGCACCGGGTCCAGGCCGCGCAGGGTGCGGACGGCCGCGAGGGCCTGCTCGAAGCTCGGGAAGGACGCGTACACGGCTCGCCAGTCCTGCAGCGGTTCGAGCCGGACGGTCGCGCGGGCGATGACGCCGGCGGTGCCGTAGGTGTGCACGAAGGGCTGGGCGGCGTCGCCCTCGACGTGGTGCAGGCCGGGCTCGCCGGGCAGCGCGATGTCGAGCGCGGTCACGAAGCCCTGCCAGTTCGACCCGTGCGCGATCGACCCGGTGCCGCCGGAGCCGCCGGACAGGAACCCGCCGATCGTCGACTGCGCGGTGGACGGGTACATCCAGAGCTGCTGGCCGGCTGCTGCTGCCGCCTGCTCGAGGGCGACCATCGAGGTGCCGGACTCCGCGGTGATCCAGCCGTCGCCGACCTCGACGACCGCGCGGGCCCGGGAGGTGTCGAGGACCAGCCCGCCGTGCAGCGGGATGCCCTGGCCGTAGTTGCCGGTGCCCTTGCCGCGGGTGGTGACGGGGACGCCGTGTCGGACGGCCGCGTGCAGGGTCGCCGCGATCTCGTCGGCGGACGCGGGGGAGGCGACGAGGTCGGCAAGTCCGAGCGGCAGCTGCTCGCTGAGGATCGGGCTCATCGTCGCTTCGTCGACCGAGGCGCGCTCGCGGGTGCGCTGGTCCGTGCTGACCCCGCGCTCGCCGAGCAGGTCGACGAGTTCGGCGCGGAGCGCCTCGAGTGCGGCGGGCGGGACGGGGGCGGTGGGCACGGCGGTGGTCATGCGGGCTCCTGCTGCGTGGGAGGTGGGGAGACGACGGACGGGAGGCTCCCCACCGGCACGGCCGGCGGGTCGCTGGCGCGACCCGCCGGAACCGGCGGTGTGGGCCCAGGGGCGGTGGTGCACCGCGCCTCCCGTCCGATGGGTGGTCGGCTGGGCCGACCGGCGCGCTCAGAAGCCGAGCGAGACCTTCTTGTCCAGGAACTCGTTCGTGTACAGGTCGGAGGCCTGCAGACCGGACTTCACGTCCCCGCCGTCGCCGGCGAAGACCGGGGTGGCCTTCTCGATGAAGTCGGTGACGCGCTTCTCGTCGAGGTCCCCGACGTAGCCGTTGTCGCCGTCGGTCGCGATGCCGAGCGACTTCATCTGCTTCGCGGCGAACGCGCCGACCTTCGAGTCGTACGTCCAGCCGTTGTTGTACTGCTGCACGAGCTGCGTGATCAGGTCGTTGGTGGCGCCGGGGGACTTCAGGTAGTCGACGTCCGCCTGCTGCATCACGGGCACGAGCTGCTTCAGGCACGGCGACAGCTTGGACAGTTCACCGGTGCGGACCGACATCGTCTCGGGGTACGGGTTCCAGCCGGTGCTCGAGACGAGCTTGTACGCGACCTTCTTGCCCCAGGCGGCGACCTGGTTCTGGTAGATGTACGGCTCGGCGGTGGCGAAGCCCTGCTGCGCGTCCTTGCCGCCCGCGGAGACGAACTTCGCCGGGGTGCCGTCGTAGCTGCCGTCGAGGATGCTCTTCGGCAGGATGCCCGCCGACTCCAGGTACGACATGTACGAGGCGCCGTTGAAGTACCGGACGACGCCCTTCTTCTCCTCGAGCTGCTTGCCGAGGTCCTTGATGCTGTCGACGCCCTTGTACTTCGACGGGTCGTACATGATCACGAACGGGGACTGGTCGTTCTCGGCGAACACCGCGGTGGTGGGCAGCTTGCCGGAGAACTGCACGGCCTCGTCGGTGGAGACGTAGCCGAGGGTGAT
>Ga0308161_1004364_pt1 | contig 13002 bp, 8 predicted proteins | sample PhyFR2_FD_201034 | JGI IMG/M metagenome (GOLD analysis project Ga0308161, IMG submission 201034) | Phyllosphere microbial communities from UC Gill Tract Community Farm, Albany, California, United States - DLSLF.R2 | ecosystem: Host-associated > Plants > Phyllosphere > Unclassified | place: USA...
CGTGGGCGGCCAACTACGGTGGGCATCAGTTCGGCCATTGGGCGGGGCAACTCGGCGATGGCCGTGCGATCTCGCTGGGCGAGCTGCTCACTCCGGATGGTGCGCATTGGGAGCTGCAGTTGAAGGGTGCCGGGCGCACACCGTACTCGCGGGGCGCCGACGGGCGGGCGGTGCTGCGCTCGTCCATCCGCGAGTTCCTGTGCAGCGAAGCGATGCATCACCTCGGTGTGCCGACCACGCGGGCGCTGAGTCTGGTTGGCACCGGCGATGCCGTGGTGCGCGACATGTTCTACGACGGTCGCCCTGAGGCCGAGCCCGGCGCGATCGTGTGTCGCGTCGCGCCGTCGTTCATCCGCTTTGGCAGCTTCGAACTGCCGGCGTCGCGCGGCGACACGACGTTGCTGCGGCAGTTGGCCGATGTCTGCATCGCGCGCGATTTTCCTGCGCTGGCAGAGGCGGGCGAGGCGCGCCATGCGCGCTGGTTTGCCGACATCTGCGAGCGCACCGCGGTGCTTGTCGCGCATTGGATGCGCGTCGGTTTCGTGCATGGCGTGATGAACACCGACAACCTCTCCATCCTCGGGCTCACCATCGATTACGGCCCGTATGGCTGGGTCGAGGATTACGATCCCGAGTGGACCCCCAACACCACCGACGCGCAGGGCCGACGCTATCGTTTCGGCACGCAGCCGCAGGTGGCGTACTGGAATCTCACCCGGCTGGCGCAGGCCTTGGCGCCGCTGTTCGAGGATGTCACCCCGCTGCATGACGGGCTGGCGCGCTTCCAGCAGGTGCACGCGCAATGCGAGCGCGCCGACATCGCCGCGAAGCTGGGCCTGGACGGCTGCCGCGATGACGACGTGGCGTTGATGGCGGCCTGGCTGGAGATCCTGCACGAGGGCGAGATGGACATGACGCTCGCGTTCCGCGGGCTGATGGCGATCGATCCTGCATCGCCTTCGGTGGCGGTGCTGGAGGAGGCGTTCTACAGCCCGGCCCGTCGCGAAGCGGTGCTGCCGTCGCTGCAGGCATGGCTGCAGCAGTACGCGGTGCGCCTGCGTTCCGATGGCCTGAGTGCACAGGCGCGTCAGCAGCAGATGGGCCGCGCCAACCCGGTCTACGTGCTGCGCAACTGGCTGGCCCAGGAGGCGATCGAGCAGGCGGAGCAGGGCGATCTCAGTGGCGTGCACACGCTGCTGGAGGTGCTGCGGCGCCCGTATGACGTGCAGCCCGGGCGCGAGCACTTCGCGGCCAAGCGACCCGAGTGGGCGCGTGTGAAGGCCGGCTGCTCGATGCTGTCCTGCAGCTCGTAGGGCGCTCGGTTACCCTATGCCACCCTTTGTGCTGTGCCGATCATGACCGAGTCTTCCGCCACGCCCGCCTGGGCCGGCCGCCTGCGCGACATCGCCGATTTCCCCAAGCCGGGCATCCTGTTCAAGGACATCATGCCGTTGCTCGCCGACGGCCCGGATTTCGCGGCCGCCATCGATGCGATGGTCGCGCCCTGGCGCGATGCCAATCTGCAGGCGGTGATGGGGATCGAGTCGCGCGGTTTCATCCTCGGCGCGGCCATGGCGCGGGTGCTGGGCGTGGGCTTCGTGCCGGTGCGCAAGCCGGGCAAGCTGCCGGGCAAGGTGCTGCGCCAGGATTACACCCTGGAATACCGCACCGACAGCATCGAAGTGCACGCCGATGCCTTGCCGGCCGGTGCACGCGTGCTGGTGATCGATGATGTGCTCGCCACGGGCGGCACCCTGCTGGCGGCGTTGTCGCTGGCCCGCCAGCTGCAGGTCGAGGTGGTCGGCGCGGCCGTGCTGGTGGAACTGGCGGGCCTTGGCGGCCGCGACCGCTGGACGGATGACGTCCCGCTGCTGGCCAACCTGGTCTATTGAGCCGGACATCCGCGCGGGCGCGCCGCCACTGGTAGTGCCGGCCGCTGGCCGGCACTCAAACGCCTCGACGCAAGTGCAGCCGACCAACGGTCGGCTCTACCCAATGCGTGAAGCGATCAGCCGACCAACGGTCGGCTCTACCGCTCAGACATCCATCTTGCGGACGCGGAACCGGCGGCCCTTGATCTTGCCGGCCTCCAGCTGGGCGATCGCCCGGCCGGCATGTTCGCGCGCGATGGCCACATACGAACGCGTGGCGTAGATGTCGATCTTGCCGATGTACTTGGCTGCCAGCCCGGCATCGCCGGTCAGTGCGCCGAGGATGTCGCCCGGGCGCAGCTTGTCGGTCTTGCCGCCATCGATGCGCAGCGTGGTCATCGCGGCCTGCGGCAGCACCGGCGGGCGCGCGGTGGCCAGCGGCGTCTTCTGCCAGTCCAGCGGCTTGCCCTGTGCCATTTCCAGCGCATCGGCGCGGTTGCGCTCGCGGTGCGTCACCAGGCTGATCGCCAGGCCCGTGGCACCGGCGCGGCCGGTGCGGCCAACGCGATGCTCGTAGGTTTCGATATCGGTCGGCAGCTCGTAATTGATCACCGCGGCCAGATCCTGCACATCCAGGCCTCGCGCGGCGACGTCACTGGCGACCAGCACGTTGCAGCTGCGGTTGGCGAAGCGCACCAGCACTTCATCGCGGTCGCGCTGCTCCATCTCGCCGTGCAGCGGCAGCGCGGAGAACCCGAACTGCTGCAGCGAAATGGCGACATCGTCGACATCGCGGCGGGTGTTGCAGAACACCACGGCCGATTCCGGCGTGTACTTGAGCAGCAGGCCGGCCAGCGCCTTCTGCTTCAGTGCCAACTCGGTCTCGCAGAACAGGTGACGGATCGCCGGCGCGTGATCGGCGCCTTCCACGGTCACTTCCACCGGATCGCGCAGCAGCACGCGGGCGATCTTGCGGATCTCATCCGGGAAGGTCGCCGAGAACAGCAGCGTCTGGCGGTCCTTGCTGGTGCGCCCGGCGATCTCGCGGATCGGCTCTTCAAAGCCCATGTCGAGCATGCGGTCGGCTTCATCCAGCACCAGGGTGGTCACGCCGCCCAGATGCAGGACGCGCTTGCGGCCCAGCTCCTGGATGCGCCCGGGGGTGCCGACGACGACCTGGGGATCGTGTGCCTCCAGCGAGGCCAGCTGCGGGCCCAGCGGCATGCCGCCGGTCAGCACCAGCAGCTTCAGGTTCGGAATGCCGGTGGCCAGCTTGCGGATCTGCTTGCCGACCTGGTCGGCCAGCTCGCGGGTCGGGCACAGCACCAGCGCCTGGGCGCGGGTCACGGACGGGTCCAGCGCCTGCAGCAGGCCCAGCCCGAAGGCCGCGGTCTTGCCGCTGCCGGTCGGGGCCTGTGCGATGACATCGCGGCGCTCAAGGATGGCCGGCAGGCTCTGGGCCTGCACGGGGGTGAGCGAGGTATAGCCCATGGCATCGATGCCGGGCAGCAGCGCTGGTTTCAGCGGCAGGGAGGAGAATTCAGACATGCGGTAGTGTCGCAGAAGTCCGCCCGGCGTGCCTCAGCCGAGCAGCGCGTGCACGCCCAGGTTGATCCCCAACCCGCCCGCCAACAGCCAGCCGAACAGCAGCAGCGCCAGCAGCAGCGGCTTCATCCCGGCCTTGCGCAGCGCCGAGGCGTGCGTGGTCAGACCGAGCGCGGCCATCGCCATCGCCAGCAACACGGTGTCCAGATCGATCGCTGCACTGACGATGGCCGCCGGCAGCACCTGCAGCGAATTGAGCCCGGCCACCGCCACGAAGCCGAACGCGAACCAGGGCACCACGATCCTGGCGCGCTGGCCGGGCGCCCCCGGCGTACCCCTGCGTGCCAACAGCATCGACAGCCCGATCAGGAACGGTGCCAGCATCATCACCCGCACCATCTTGGCGATCACGGCGGTGTCGGCCGCGGCTGCGCTCACCGCGCGCCCGGCCGCGACCACCTGCGCAACCTCGTGCACGGTCGAGCCGGTGAACACGCCGTAGACCTGCGCGCTCATCGGGATCCAGCCGTGCGCCTGATTGACCTCGTACAGCAGCGGGTACAGGAACATCGCGAGCGTGCCGAACACCACCACGGTGGAAACGGCCACCGTCACCTGCTCGGCGCGCCCGCGCACCACCGGTTCGGCCGCCATCACCGCCGCCGCCCCGCAGATCGAGCTGCCGGCGCCGATCAGCAGGGCGCTTTCCTTCTCGAGACCGAACCATCGCGTGCCGGCCCACCAGGCCAGCGCGAACGTGCTGGTCAGCACCAGCGCATCGATCAGCACCCCGCTGATACCGACCTGGCCGATATCCTGGAAGGTCAGGCGCAGGCCGTACAGCACGATGCCCGCCCGCAGCAGCCAGTGCTTGGCGAATCCGACCCCGGCGGCGGCCTGCGCGGCCATTCGGGGGTAGAGGGTATTGCCCAGGGCGATGCCGAGCACGATAGCCAGGGTCAGGGCGCTGATCCCGTGCGCCTGCAGCCACGGCAACGTCGCCAGGCCCATGGCGGCGGCAGCGACGGCCGCGGTCAGCAGCAGGCCGGGCACACGGCCGCGCCAACGCTGGGCGATGGTGGGTGAGGGCAGGGCGGCGGCAGCGGTGTTCACGGGGGGCTCCAGTTGGTTCACAGGCCCAGCCTGCGCGCCACTGATAAACCTGTAAAACGCATTATCCGTGTTGTTTCAATCCGTTTGATGCGTTAATAGGCCACATGCATCTCACCCTCCGCCAATGGCAGGTGTTCGTCTCCATCGCCGACGCCGGCACCACGGCTGCCGCCGGGGGGCAGCTGGCGTTGTCGCAGTCGGCCACCAGCGCCGCGCTCAATGAACTCGAGAACCAGCTGGCCAGCCCCTTGTTCGACCGGATCGGCCGCCGGCTGGTGTTGAACGCACAGGGGCGGGCCCTGCTCGATCCGGCCCGTGCGCTGTTGGTGGCCGCTACCGATCTGGAGCGGGTGGCGGGAGTGGGGCAGGCCAACGTCGGCCCGCTCCCCCTGCTGCTGCGGCTCGGGGCCAGCACCACGATCGGCAACTACCTGCTGCCGGCCCGCGTCGCGGCACTGATGAGCCACACCCCGCAGGCCCAGGTCGACCTGCGGATCGGCAACAGCGCCGACGTGGTCACCGCGGTACAGCGCCTGGAGGTGGATCTGGGCCTGATCGAAGGCCCCTGCCACGAGAGTGGCCTGCAGGTGCTGCCGTGGCAGCGCGACGACCTGGTCATCGTGGCCGCTGCGGGATCGGTGCCCGATCGCATGGACCTCGCTGCGCTGGCGCAGGCGCGCTGGTTGCTGCGCGAGCCGGGCTCGGGCACCCGCGAGGCGGTCGAACAGGCCCTGCTGCCGTACCTGCACCACTTCGCCCGTTCGATGCAGCTGGGCAGCACCGAGGCGATCAAGCAGGCCGCCGCGGCTGGCCTCGGGCTGGCCTGCCTGTCGCGACATGCCGTGGCCGATCTGATCGCGCTGGGCAGCCTGACGATCGTCGAGACGCAGGTGCCGCCGATGTCGCGCCAGCTCTGGGTGGTGCGGCATCCGGGCAAACGAGTGCCCCCGCCGCTGCGGGCGCTGCTGGGGCTGCCTGCGGACGCGTTCGGTCGGGAGTAAGCGACGCGGTTGCCGCCAGACCGTACAATGGTCGGATGCCTCTGATTACTCTGCAAAACGTCGACTTCAGCGTCGGCGGCCCCCTGTTGCTGGAAAAAGCCGAACTGTCGATCGAGCCGGGCGAGCGTATCGCCCTGATCGGGCGCAATGGCGCCGGCAAATCGACCCTGCTCAAACTGCTGTCCGGCGATCACAAGCCCGATGATGGCGAAGTCCGCGTGCAGCAGGGGGTGCGCATCACCCGCCTGGAACAGGAGGTGCCGCACGGTGCCGCCGGCAGCGTGTTCGACGTGGTCGCCGATGGCCTGGGCGAACTGGGCCAGTGGCTGGCCGAATTCCACCACCTGAGCATGGCCGACGATTTCGACGGCGATGCGCTCTCGGCCGTGCAGGCCAAGATCGATGCCGCCAACGGCTGGGGCCTGGATCAGCGCGTCAGCGAGACCCTGACCAAGCTCGACCTGGACGGCGATGCCGAATTCGCGCGCCTGTCCGGCGGCATGAAGCGCCGCGTGCTGCTGGGCCGCGCGCTGGTGTCCTCGCCGGATCTGCTGCTGCTCGACGAACCGACCAACCACCTGGACATCGAAGCCATCGACTGGCTCGAAATGTTCCTCAAGAACTGGAACGGCAGCGTGGTGTTCGTCACCCATGACCGTCGCTTCCTGCGTGCACTGGCCACCCGCATTGTCGAGATCGACCGCGGCCAGGTCACCAGCTGGCCGGGCGACTGGGCCAACTACGAACGCCGCCGCGAAGAGCGCATGAACGCGCAGGCGCAGGAAAACGCACGCTTCGACAAGCTGCTTGCGCAGGAAGAGATCTGGATCCGCCAGGGCATCAAGGCCCGCCGCACCCGCGACGAAGGCCGTGTGCGCCGCCTCAAGGCAATGCGCAACGATCGCTCGCAGCGCCGCGAACTCGGCGGCAACGTGCGCATGGAAGCGGCGCAGGCGGAGAACTCCGGCAAGAAGGTGATCGACGTCAAGGACATCTCGTTCGCCTTCGGCGAGCGCGTGATGGTCAAGGACTTCAGCACCGTCATCCTGCGCGGCGACCGCATCGGCCTGATCGGGCCGAACGGCAGCGGCAAGACCACGCTGCTCAAGCTGCTGCTGGGCGACCTGCAGCCGCAGAGCGGCGAAGTGCGCGCCGGTACCAACCTGCAGATCGCGTATTTCGACCAGTACCGTGCGGTGCTGCGCGAAGACTGGACCGCGATCGAGAACGTGGCCGAGGGCCGCGATTTCATCGAGTTCAACGGCAAGCGCAAGCACGTGCACGCCTACCTGCAGGACTTCCTGTTCTCGCCCGAGCGCGCCCGCGCGCCGATCACCCGTTTGTCCGGTGGTGAGCGCAACCGCCTGCTGCTGGCCAAGCTGTTCGCGCAGCCGTCCAACCTGCTGGTGATGGATGAACCGACCAACGATCTGGACGTGGAAACCCTCGAGCTGCTCGAAGAGCTGCTGAGCGATTACACCGGCACGTTGCTGCTGGTCAGCCATGACCGTGACTTCCTGGACAACGTGGTGACCTCCACGATGGTGATGGAAGGCGACGGCGTGGTCGGCGAGTACGTCGGCGGCTACACCGATTGGCAGCGCCATGCTGCACGCGTGGCCGCCGCGGCTGCGTCCGCACCGGTGGTGGCGGCCAAGCCGGTTGCTGCGGCCGCCGCTGCTGCCGCGCCGGCCGAGCCCAAGCGCAAGCTGAGCTACAAGGACGCGCGCGAGCTGGAACAGCTGCCGCTGAAGATCGAAACGCTGGAGAAGGACGTCGAAGGCCTCACCGCCGCGATGAACGACCCGGCGTTCTATCAGCGCAGCGCGCCCGACATGGCCGCGCACAATGCGAAGCTCGCCAAGGTGCAGGCCGAGCTGGATGCCGCGTACGCGCGCTGGGAAGAGCTGGACGCCTGATCCAGCAATCGATGTAGAGCCGACCGTTGGTCGGCTGGCGTTGCCATACCGGTAGTGCCGGCCAGCGGCCGGCACTACCTCATGGCGCCGGACGGAGGGCAGCCGACCAACGGTCGGCTCTACCGCCGTCACTTCAAGCCGTGCAGATCCCGCAGCTGGGTCGGCCGTGAGCCGAAATAGGCCGCCAGATCGGCGATGTCCTGATCACTCAGGTCGGTCGCCTGCGGGGTCATCAGCGCGTGCTGACGATCCCCCGCGCGGTAGGCCTGCAGGCTGTGCGCCAGGTAATCCCCGTACTGCCCACCCAGTTTCGGATAGGTCGGGTCGATCGGCTTGTTGCCGTCCGCCCCGTGGCAGTCGATGCAGCTCTGGCCGGTGGCTTTGCCCTTCACCTGGGCACGCGCCTCACCGGCAGCGATGCGGCCGGCCGGCAGGCCGGCGGAGGAGCCGGACCCGTGTTCACCACTGGCGTGGCCCGGATCGGCGGCGGAATCTGCGCTGTTCTCCACCTGTGACTGCGAGCACGCAGTCATCAGCAGGGCAACGGACAGGGCGATGGCGTAACGCTGGAGTGGCGTGGCTTTCGACATGAGCGCGCTTATTTGACGGTGGACAGGTAAACAGCGAGATCGGCGATCTCCTGTTCGCTGAAACTCATCGACTGCGCCTGCATCGTCGGATGCTTGCGCTTGCCGTGGCGGTACTCGGTCAGCGCCTGGCTGAGGTACTCACGGGTCTGCCCGCCGATCTTGGGCACCTTGTAGCTGGGGTAGGCGTTCTTGTACCCGGTGATGCCGTGGCACCCCTGGCACGTGTAGGCCAGGACCCGGCCATTGTCGAACCGGCCGGTGACGGCGGCGGGCGCCGGCGCGGTGGCGGCCGGAGCGGGGGTGGCGGGTACTGCAGGAGCGGGTGTTGCGGCCTGTGCGGCGGCCCCGAGGGGCAGGAGGACGGCCAGAACGAGACAAGCGGCGAGCGGCTGCGGGCGCATGATGTCCTTTTCCGATAAACGGGTCTGGTCGTTCCGGCGTGGGGTACGGAACTGGGCCGAGTATAGCCTGCCATTTCATCTAGCTGAAACCGGGCCCGGGAAGCCATCGCCGCAGGTCACCATGACCTTTGGGATATGGTGTGGTCGTGACGTGGTGCATTACTTTGCTACCACACCTGCCCACGCATCCTTAGGGACACGACGATGTCGCGACACACTTTCCTGCTCGGCCGCACCGGACGCTGTGCCGCTGCACTGCTGATCACCTCCACCCTGCTGCTGAGCGGCTGCGGTGGCGCCGGCCCCGCCGAAGCCAACGCTGCTGAAAAGGACGGCAAGGCCGAGAAGAAGGTCGATGCGGTACCGGTCGAAGCCGTCGCTGCCAGCCGTCGCGCCGTCGCCGCCAGCTACACCGGCACGGCCGCACTGGAACCGCGGGGCGAGTCGCAGGTGGTCGCCAAGACCTCCGGCGTCGCGCTGGTCGTTCTGGTCGAAGAAGGGCAGCAGGTACGTGCCGGCCAGCCGCTGGTGCGGCTGGACCCGGACCGTGCGCGCCTGGCGGTTGCCCAGAGCGAAGCGCAGATGCGCAAGCTGGAGAACAATTACCAGCGTGCCCACAAGCTCGTCGGCGAGCAGATGGTCAGCGCCGCCGATGTCGACCAGATCAAGTACGACCTCGACAACGCCCGCGCGCAGTACCGCCTGGCCACGCTCGAACTGTCCTACACCACGGTGGTCGCGCCGATCTCGGGCGTGATCGCCTCGCGCTCGATCAAGACCGGCAACTTCGTGCAGATCAACACTCCGATCTTCCGCATCGTCGACAACTCGCGCCTGGAAGCCACGCTCAACGTGCCCGAGCGCGAGCTGGCCACGCTGCGCCCGGGCCAGCCGGTCACGCTGATCGCCGACGCGCTGCCGGGCAAGACCTTCCCGGGCACGGTGGACCGCATCTCGCCGGTGGTCGATGCCGGCAGCGGCACCTTCCGCGTGGTCAGCGGCTTCGGCGAAGATGCTGAAGGCCTGCAGCCGGGCATGTTCGGCCGCATCCGCATCGACTACGACCAGCGTGCCGATGCTCTGGTGGTGCCGCGCATCGCACTGCTCGACGATGGCGAGCCGGCGGTGTTCCGCGTGCGCGAGGGCAAGGCCGCACGCGTGCCGGTCAAGCTGGGCTATGCCGAAGGCCCGTGGGTGGAAATCCGCGAGGGCCTGGCCGCAGGCGATCAGGTGGTTACAGCCGGCAAGGTGGCGCTGCGTGACGGCACCGCGGTGCAAGTGATCGGTGCCAAGCCGGCCGCCACTGCCGTCGCCAAGCCGGCGCCGGCCAAGGCGGAGAGCCGTCAATGACAGCGGCCGGCAACGACCACGGCAATGATCCGCACCAGGGCGAGCGCCCCGGTGCCCAAGGCGGCGGCCTGGTGGAATTCGCCACCCGCCGCCGCGTCACCATCGCGATGTTCACCGTCACGCTGATGCTGTTCGGCTTCATCGCGCTGGGCAATCTCAAGGTCAATCTGCTGCCCGACCTGAGCTACCCGACCCTGACCGTGCGCACCGAGTACACCGGTGCAGCGCCGGCGGAAATCGAAACGCTGATCACCGAGCCGGTCGAAGAAGCCGTCGGCGTGGTCAAGAACCTGCGCAAGCTCAAATCGATTTCGCGTACCGGCCAGAGCGATGTGGTGCTTGAGTTCGCCTGGGGCACCAACATGGACCAGGCCAGCCTGGAGGTGCGCGACAAGATGGAAGCGCTGAACCTGCCGCTGGAGGCGAAGTCCCCGGTGCTGCTGCGCTTCAATCCGTCCACCGAACCGATCATGCGGCTGGTGATCTCGGCGAAGACCGATCCGTCCAGCGATGCCGAGGCCGTGCGCCAGCTCACCGAGCTGCGCCGCTACGCCGATGAAGACCTGAAGAAGAAACTGGAGCCGGTCACCGGCGTGGCGGCGGTCAAGGTCGGCGGCGGTCTGGAGGATGAAATCCAGGTCGACATCGACCAGCAGAAGCTGGCCCAGCTCAACCTGCCGATCGACAATGTCATCAAGCGGCTCAAGGAAGAGAACATCAACATCTCCGGCGGTCGCCTGGAGGAAGGCTCGCAGCGTTACCTGGTGCGCACCGTCAACCAGTTCGCCGATCTGGAGGACATCCGCAACCTGCTGGTGACCACCCAGAGCAGCAACGGCAGCGCGGCCGATGCAGCGATGCAGCAGATGTTCGCCATCGCCGCCTCGACCGGCTCGGATGCCGCCGTGGCCGCCGCCTCGGCCGCGCAGAGCGCATCCAGCAGCAGCTCCACCAACATCGCCAACGGCGTGCCGGTGCGGCTGAAGGATGTCGCCACCGTGCGCCAGGGCTACAAGGAACGCGAAGCGATCATCCGTCTGGGCGGCAAGGAAGCGGTCGAGCTGGCGATCTACAAGGAGGGCGATGCCAACACGGTGTCGACCGCCGAGGCGCTGCGTGCGCGGCTGGAGCAGATCAAGGGCCAGGTACCCGGCGATGCCGAGCTGACCACGATCGAAGACCAGTCGCGCTTCATCGAACACGCCATCAGCGACGTCAAGAAAGACGCCGTGATCGGCGGCATCCTCGCCATCCTGATCATCTTCCTGTTCCTGCGCGATGGCTGGAGCACGTTCGTGATCAGCCTGTCACTGCCGGTCTCGATCATCACCACGTTCTTCTTCATGGGCCAGCTCGGCCTGAGCTTGAACGTGATGTCGCTGGGCGGTCTGGCGCTGGCCACCGGCCTGGTGGTGGACGACTCCATCGTGGTGCTGGAGAGCATCGCCAAGGCGCGCGAGCGTGGCCTGAGCATCCTGCAGGCCGCCATCGTCGGCACCCGTGAAGTGAGCATGGCCGTGGTCGCCTCGACCCTGACCACCATCGCGGTGTTCCTGCCGCTGGTGTTCGTGGATGGCATCGCCGGCCAGCTGTTCCGCGACCAGGCGCTGACCGTGGCGATCGCGATCGCGATCTCGCTGTTGGTCTCGATGACCCTGATCCCGATGCTGAGCTCGCTCAAGGGCCGCCCACCGCTGGCCTTCCCGGAAGAACCCGCGCATCAGCCGTGGCAGCCGGACAGCCGGTGGTTGAAGCCGGTCGCCGGCAGCCGTCGTGGCGTAGGCACGCTGGTGCGCTGGACCTGCTTCGGGATGGCCTGGTCGGTGATCCGCGTCTGGCGCGGTCTGGTGGCCGTGGTCGGCCCGGTGATGCGCAAGGCCAGCGATGTGGCGATGAAGCCGTACGCCGGTGCCGAACGCGGTTACCTGAAGCTGCTGCCGGGCGCGCTGCACCACCCGGGCAAGGTGCTGGGTCTGGCCGCGCTGGCCTTCGTCGGCACGATGGCGCTGGTGCCGATGCTGGGTGCGGATCTGATCCCGCAGCTGGCCCAGGACCGCTTCGAAATGACCGCCAAGCTGCCGGCCGGCACGCCGCTGAAGCAGACCGATGCACTGGTCCGCGAGATGCAGCTGGCCCATGCCAAGGATGACAGCATCGCCTCGTTGTACGGCGTCAGTGGCAGCGGTACCCGCCTGGATGCCAGCCCGACCGAGAGTGGCGAAAACATCGGCAAGCTGACCGTGGTGATGACCGGTGGCGGCAACGCACGCACCGAAGCGGCGATCACCGAGCGTCTGCGTGAGTCGATGCAGCAGCATCCCGGCGTGCAGGTCGATTTCGCCCGCCCGGCACTCTTCAGCTTCTCCACCCCGCTGGAAGTGGAACTGCGCGGCCAGGACATGGCCACGCTGGAAACGGCCGGCAAGGCGCTGGCCGCGATGCTGCGCAACAACCCGCACTACGCAGACGTCAAATCCACGGTGGAAGAGGGCTTCCCGGAGATCCAGATCCGCTTCGACCAGGAGCGCGCCGGTGCCTTGGGCCTGACCACGCGGCAGATCGCCGATGTGGTGGTCAAGAAGGTGCGCGGTGATGTGGCCACGCGCTACAGCTTCCGCGACCGCAAGATCGACGTGCTGGTCCGTGCCCAGGAAGGCGACCGGGCCAGCGTGGACAGCATCCGCCGGCTGATCGTCAATCCGGGCAGCAACCGGCCGGTGACGCTGGATTCGGTGGCCGAGGTGGTCGCCACCAACGGCCCGAGCGAGATCCATCGCGCCGATCAGACCCGCGTGGCGGTGGTCTCGGCCAACCTGCGCGATATCGACCTGGGCGGCGCCGTGCGCGAAGTGCAGGACATGGTTGCCAAGCAGCCGCTGGGTGCCGGTGTGGGCATGCACATCGGCGGCCAGGGTGAGGAGCTGGCCGATTCGGCGCGCTCGCTGATCTTCGCCTTCGGCCTGGCCATCTTCCTGGTGTATCTGGTGATGGCCTCGCAGTTCGAGTCGCTGCTGCACCCGTTCGTCATCCTGTTCACCATCCCGCTGGCGCTGGTCGGTGCGATCCTGGCGTTGATGCTGACCGGCAAGCCGATCTCGGTGGTCGTGTTCATCGGGTTGATCCTGCTGGTGGGCCTGGTGACCAAGAACGCGATCATCCTGATCGACAAGGTCAACCAGCTGCGCGAGGCCGGTGTGCCCAAGCGCGAGGCG
>Ga0308161_1004368_pt1 | contig 12987 bp, 17 predicted proteins | sample PhyFR2_FD_201034 | JGI IMG/M metagenome (GOLD analysis project Ga0308161, IMG submission 201034) | Phyllosphere microbial communities from UC Gill Tract Community Farm, Albany, California, United States - DLSLF.R2 | ecosystem: Host-associated > Plants > Phyllosphere > Unclassified | place: USA...
TCTTCGTCCCGTGACAGGTCAGGAACGAAGACGCGCCGCAGCGGTGCGTCGATCAGGCCGAAGCGATGGCCTTGTCGGTCAGGCGGTCGCCCGAGGTCGCGTCGAAGACGTGGACGTGTCCGGGGACGGGGGCCAGCACGACGGTCTCGCCGGCGTTCGGGTGACGACGACCGTCGACACGGGCGACCAGGTCGGTGCGCTTGCCGTTGACGTCGGTGTGACCGTAGAGGTAGCCGTCGGCGCCGAGCTCCTCGACCAGGTCGACGACGACCGAGAGGCCGCGGCCGTCGGCCGGGGCGACCTGGATGTCCTCGGGACGGACGCCGATGGTGACCTCGGAGCCGTTCGCCTTGCCGATGACGTCGGCCTCGACGGGGACGACGAGGTCTCCGAAGCGGACGCCGCCCTCGGCCAGGTCGGCCGAGAACAGGTTCATGGCGGGCGAGCCGATGAAGCCGGCGACGAAGACGTTCTTCGGCTTCTCGTACAGGTCGCGCGGGGTGCCGACCTGCTGGAGGAGGCCGTCCTTGAGCACGGCGATGCGGTCGCCCATGGTGAGCGCCTCGGTCTGGTCGTGCGTGACGTAGACCGTGGTGACGCCCAGGCGACGCTGCAGCGAAGCGATCTGGGTGCGCGTCTGGACGCGGAGCTTGGCGTCGAGGTTCGACAGCGGCTCGTCCATGAGGAACACCTGGGGCTGACGGACGATCGCGCGGCCCATGGCGACGCGCTGACGCTGGCCACCCGAGAGGGCCTTCGGCTTGCGGGTCAGGTACTCCTCGAGGTCGAGGAGCTTGGCGGCCTCGAGGACGCGGGCGGCGCGCTCTTCCTTGCCGACGCCGGCGATCTTGAGCGCGAAGCCCATGTTCTCGGCGACGGTCATGTGCGGGTACAGCGCGTAGTTCTGGAAGACCATGGCGATGTCACGGTCCTTGGGGGGCACGTCGGTGACGTCGCGGTCTCCGATGAGGATGCGGCCCGAGTTGACCTCTTCGAGGCCGGCCAGCATGCGCAGCGACGTGGACTTTCCGCAGCCGGAGGGGCCGACCAGGACCAGGAACTCGCCGTCGGCGACCTCGAGGTTCAGCTTGTCGACCGCGGCACGGGTGCCACCGGGGTACAGGCGGGTTGCGTTGTCAAATGTGACGGACGCCATCTTTTCTTCTCCTTCACCGGCAGGTACGTGCCGGACGATCCGTAGTGAATGGAATGAGCGGGGGCGACCCCGCACGCCCGACAGTGGACGCAGGGTCAGTATGCCATGCGTCTGGGCTTTTCTCAGCCAGCCTGGCTAGCATCGATCCTCGTTCGCCCCAACCCGAGCGTTCCCCAGATTTGCTGCGGCACTGCGCGTGCCCGAGAGGTTCCATGTCCAACGACCAGACGCCGAATGTGCCCGCCGAACGCGATCGCCGCGAGGCGGTTCGCGAGAAGGCGCAGCAGGTGAAGGCGCGCCAGGCCCGGCTGCGCATCCTTCGTCGCTCGGCGATCGGCGTGGGTGCCATCGCGGTCGTGGCCGTCGGCGCCGTCGCCGTGACCTACGCGCTCTCGTCGAACGGCTCGCGTCCCCAGGCTCTGCCCAGCGCGGCATCCGACGACGGGTTCCTCGTCTCGAGCGCGACAGGGATCGCCGACCCGCTGGCCACCCAGACCGTCGACGGCGACGCTTCGACGCTCGCCGCCGGCGCGACCGCGACCCCGGATGCCACCCCCACGCCGTCGCCGACCACGACGGCCGCTCCCGTGGACATCCGCGTGTACGTCGACTACCTCTCCACGGAGGCGCGCGAATTCCAGGTGGCCAACGCCGAACAGCTCTCCAAGTGGGTCGACGAGGATGCCGCGACCCTCACCTACTACCCGGTGGCGATGCTCACCTCGAAGTCGAACGGCACGAAGTACAGCCTCCGCGCCGCCGGGGCATCGGCCTGTGTCGCGACCCACGCGTCGGACCGCTTCTTCGCCTTCAACCACGAGCTGCTGACGAACCAGCCCGCCGTGGACTCCGAGGGATACAGCGACCAGCAGCTGGCCGACATGGCGCAGGGCGCCGGGGTCAGCGACGTCGACACGGTGCGCTCGTGCATCGAGGACGAGACCTACACCGGGTGGGCGAAGGCCGCGACCGATCGCGCCATCAAGAGCCTGCCCGACACGAAGGGCCTCGCTCTCACGACCCTCCCGACCGTCCTCGTCAACGGCACCCCCTACGTGGGCCACATGGACGATCCGAAGGAGTTCGCACAGTTCGTCCTGACGATCGACAGCAACGCGTACTACTCGACGGCCACGCCCACTCCGACCCCGACGCCGTCGACCACGCCCGCGGGTTGAGCCCTGCGCCCGCCGCGCGCGGGGGAGGGGACGGCGGATCGCTAGACTGGGTGGCCTGCCGGCTTGGCGCAATTGGTAGCGCACCGTACTTGTAATACGGGGGTTGCAGGTTCAAGTCCTGTAGCCGGCACCAGAAACCCCGTCGGTGGCTCGCCACCCGGGCGCAACACCATCCCGGCGGGCCGCCCACCGTTGCGTCTTGGAGGACCTCGCGGATACCGTGGGGCGGATGCCAGAGCGCGTTTCGGATCGGGTGCGGAGGCTCCTGGTGGAGCAGCCGGACATCGTCGTACGCTTCACCGCCGCCATCGCGCCGGAGAGCTTCCACCATGCGGTGCGGCCGAACGGAGCGGTGCTGTTCCTTCACCCGGTTCATCGCGAGCTGGTGGAGAAGCTGCGCGGATAGAGGCCTCGGCATCCGCTTCCCACCCCTGGTCTCTTCGGCGGAGGGACGAAAGGATGGCGGTATGGGTTTCTTCGATCGCCGGCGGCAGAACAAGACCGGCCAAGGCGCGGCCCCCGCGGCCGCTGAGTCCTCCGTGGAGTTGGCGCAGGGGGAAGGAACCTTCGCGGGTCATGTCTTCGATGCGCTGGGCGTCGACCCGGTCGTGATCGGCGAACCGATCGGCGGTTCCGTCCTCGTCGTCGAGAAGCGGGTCCCGAAGGGACCGATCCTCGTGATGACATCGGGGGCGTCGAGGCTCCCGACGGAATCCGGCGAGCAGGTCGAGCTGGCGGTCGAGGTGGTCGAGGGCCAGCAAGGCGCGGCGCGGGTCGCCCTGTCGATCGTCTGCGACGACATCGCCCGCAATCGTCGTGTCCCGCCGGTGGACGTCCCCTGGCGCAATGATCAGCCGTTCCTCAACGGCACCCGGATCTCCGCGATCCTGGCGACGCCGTCGCGCTGGGGTGCAGCGTTCGACGAGGTCCGATCCGCCGACGGGACGCTCCGCGGTCATGTGCGGACCCTTCGGCTTCTCACCGACGCGGAGGCAGCGACCGCGACGGTGATCGGCTGGGACGCGCTCGTGGAGAAGGGGGGAGGCGTCGACGCGTTCCTCGACGTCACACGCGGTGATGTGGTGGAGAGCCCGGGGCTGCCCGGAAACGCACCGGTCTTCGTCACGAAGTTCCACGCGGAGCACCCGCCCCGGTGGGTCACGTTCACGGGCGACTCCCTGCAGTCCGTCACGGGGCTCGAGTCCCAGCAGTTCATGGACGACCCCGCGAACCACGAGATCTGGTCGGTCGACTCGTTCCTCGTTCGTTTTCCCCAGGTCGCGGGCTTCGCGGGGAAGGCGAGACCCGGACAGACCGCCCTGTTCACCGACGACTCCGGGGCGTACACGATCGAGGAGGACTGACGTCCGTGTCGACGATGCCCTCGACGACCGCCTTCTGAAGCCGTGACGGACTACGATCCCCGCGTCGTCGATCTCTACGACCTCGACAACCCCGACGGTCCGGACCACGACTTCTACCGTGCCCTCGCCGACCGGTGTGCGGCCCACACCATCCTCGACCTCGGCTGCGGGACCGGCATGCTCACGGTCAGCCTCGCGCGCGCGGGGCGGAGGGTCGTCGGGATCGACCCGTCCCCGACGATGCTGGCGTTCGCGCGTCGCCGCGAGGGCGCGGAGCGCGTGGAGTGGATCGAAGGAGACAGTGCGGCGGCACCGCCGAACTCCTTCGATCTCGCTCTCATGACCGGCAACGTCGCCCAGCACATCCCGGATGCCGCCTGGCTCCGCACCCTCCGTGACCTTCGCGCGAGCCTCCGGCCCGGCGGCATCCTGTCCTTCGAGACCCGCAATCCCGCAGCGCGCGAGTGGGAGTCGTGGCACGCGGCCCCGCCGACGGAGCGCGAAACGGCCCACGGGCGGCTGGTCGAGTGGATGGAGGTCGAGGTCGTCGATGATCGGCACGTCCGCTTCGATGCATACAACCGTTTCGCGAAGACGGGCGACACGGTCATCGAGACGCAGTCCCTGGTCTTCCGCGGACGCGCCGAGGTCGAGAGCGATCTGCGCGACACCGGGTTCGAGGTGGAGAGCGTCGCCGGCGAGTGGGACGGAACCCCGTTCGGCGGGACGACCCGCCTGATGATCTTCGTCGCGCGGGCTCGCTGAACCCGCCGGGTGCGCTCTTCGCCCACTGTTCACACGATCGGAACGTCCCCGATGCCGCGCCCGGGGTCCACCGTGGCATCCTCCCGAGAGGAGGAACCTCATGGCTCGTGCTCGCCTCGTCACCCATGCGTACCGCTACCCCGAAGGGTGGCAGGGGGTGAAGCGCGAGCGCCTCACCCGTGAGTACGCCCGGGAGCTGAGCGCGCGAGGCTTCACGCTCGTCCGAGCCCGACGCGGATTCTTCGACGTGCGGGAGGTCTCGCTCAGCTGGTACATCGGCTGAGGTGCCGGACCGGATCCTTCGCACGGGGGAGGTGCGAGCCGAGGATCCTCTTTATCGTCGGGGGATGGAGACCAAGAGCTCGGACAACTCGGCGTTCGTCTGGATCGCCGTTCCCTTCCTCTCGCTCGCGCTGACGACGGGGCTGGTCATGCACAACTGGGCGATGGGCCTGCCGTTCGGTGTCCTCGCCCTCACTTTCCTCGTGATCGGGCTCTCGAAGCCGTCGAAGCCGTCGAAGCCGGCGGCGGACGACGGCGCGAAACCCGACGAGGGCTGACCGCGGTCCCCGGCGTCAGCGCACCGCGACGCGCCACCACGCGACACCGTGCGCGGGGAGGGTACGACCGGGGCGAAGGGAGATACGTCCGCCATCGAGGAGATCGACGGCGTCGGGGGCGAGCCCCGAGAGGGTCAGCGGGGCGATGTGAACGGCATGGTCCCCGACATTCGCGAGCACGAGCACCGCGCTCCCGGCGGGTCCCGGGCGAAGGAACCCGACGACCGGATCGTGGTGCGCATCGAAGGGGATGAGCTGGTTGCCCGCGAGCTCGGCGGTGCTCCGTCGCACGTCGATGAGCCGCGAGAGCCGGGCGAACACGCGACCCGCCGGGGTGTCGGCATCCGTGCGATCGGCGTATGCCTGCGCCGGACGGAAGGGACGGTGCACCCAGCGGCTGTCTCCCGCTTCGTCGGGGCGGTCGCGGTAGCCGTAGTCGTTGAGCTGGGCGACCTCGTCACCCAGATACAGCAAAGGGATGCCGCCGGTCGACAGCGCGAGAGCGTGCGCCAGCACGACCCGGTCCTCGCCGCCCGCGTCTCCCGCCTCGATCCCCGCCAGGGACGCGGTGGTGCCGGTGACCCGCGCGTCACCCGTGCGGGGGTTCTCCTGGAACGGGACCCCGCGGGCGAAGGTGCCCTCGGCGCGACCGACGTAGAAGTCGTTGAGGAAGCGCCGGTGCGGAGAGCCGTCGATGCCGAGCTCGGCGGCATCCTCGTCGGCGAAGGTCCAGCCGATGTCGTCATGGCTGCGCACGTAGTTCACCCATGCGGTGCCGTCCGGGAGCGCGTGGCGACGTTCGAGGGCCTGCTGGAGGAGTCGCCCGTCGCGGGTCGCGAGCGCCTCCCAGGTCAGGGCCATCTGCAGCGGGTTGTAGGAGATCTGGCATTCCTCCGGCGAGATGTACGAGATCACCTCGTCGGGGTGCACGATGGCCTCCGACTTGAACAGCAGGCCGGGGGCGGCCATGCGCAGCACCGCGTTGAACGCCTGCAGCAGCATGTGCGCCTCCGGCAGTGACTCGCAGGTCGTGCCGAGCTGCTTCCAGATGAAGGCCACGGCATCCATCCGCAGGATCTCGACGCCCTGGTTCGCGAGGAACAGCATCTCGCCGGCCATGGCCTCGAAAACGGCGGGGTTGGCGTAGTTGAGGTCCCACTGGAAGTGGTAGAACGTCGCCCAGATCCAGCGGCCGTCGTCGAGCTGGACGAACGAGCCCGGGTGGTCGTCGGGGAAGATCTCGCGTGTGGTCCGTTCGTAGGCGTCGGGCATCTCGCGGTCGGGGTAGATGAGGTAGAAGTCCTCGTACCCGGCGACGCCGGCGACCGCCTTCTGCGCCCACTCGTGCTCGTTGCTGGTGTGGTTGAAGATGAAGTCGACCACGAGCGAGATCCCGGCGCGGCGGAGGTCGGCGGCGAGGGCGGCGAGTTCCTCCATCGTGCCGAGGGCCGGGTTCACGCGGCGATAGCTCGACACGGCGTAGCCGCCGTCGCTGTTGCCCTCGGGGCTCTCGAACAGCGGCATGAGGTGCAGGTAGGTCAGCCCGAGTTCGCGGAAGTACGGGATGGAGTCCCGGATGCCGCTGAGCCCGCCCGCGTACCGGTCGACGTAGCAGACGCCACCGAGCATCCGCTCGCTCTCGAACCAGTCCGACGTGCTTTCGCGCTCGCGGTCGAGGGCCTTCAGCGCGGGCGGACGCTCGGTCCACGAACGCCGGGCGAGGTCGACGACCGAGGCCAGGCGCTCGAGCCCGTCGGAACGCTCGCCGTACAGCCGCACGAACAGCTCGTGCAGGCGGGGGAGGTGGAGTTCGGCGTTCGCGAGGAACTCGCGATCCGCTCCGGACGTGGTCAGGTCGGAGAGGATCCGCGCGACGTCGCGGGAACCGGGGCTGAGCGGGGTCACGGGTCACAGCTTGTCGCATGCGAGGGGGCGTGGCCCGGATCGACGTGCGGAAAGCCCGTCTTCCGATTGTGTCGCACTCATGATACGAATTGTGTTAGTCACGTGATACGAAAGGTCACTGCATGAGCACCCTCCATCCCGCTGGTCTCGCGAGCGCCCTCGCGCGGATCTCCCCCTTCGACCTCGTTCCGGCGCTCCTGTCGTCGCCCGTGGTCTCCGCCGCGCTGGCCGTCGTCGCCGCCGTCGCGATCGCCGTGATCACGCATCGTGCCGGGGGAGTCGCGGTCGCCGGCCCGCGTGGCGAGCGGGTGGCGCTCGCCGGTGTCGCGTGCGCGGTCGGGGTCGTCTGGCTCCTCGACGTCGTTCTGCGCGGCTACGTCTTCGACATGTCGGCCACGGTGTCGTGGTGGCGGTTCGCCGTCGCCCCGACAGCGGCGGCCGTCGGTCTGGCGCTTCTCGCGATCGCGATGAGGACGAAGCGCCCCCGTCGGAGCATCGACCCGGCCATGGCGGTCCGGCGCACGTGGACGAGCTTCGGGCCGCGGCGCGGCATCCTCTCCTTCGCGGTCCTCGGGGTGGTCGCGATCGCCGTAGCCCTCGTGTTCGGGGCGATGTCCACGGCGTTCGAGCCGGGCCTCGCCGCGCACGTGGCGCTGGATTTGCCGAACACCGACGAGCCCCCGGTCGTCCTCCCCTTCCCGGGCTGGGCCTACGGCATCCCGCTGATCGTCTCGGTCGTCGCGCTCGCCGCGGCGATGGTCTTCGCCCTGCGGCGGAACGCCGTCCGTCCCTTCCCCGACGAGGTGCCCCTGGATGTCGAACGCGTCCGGCGCGCATCCGTCGCGCGAGATGCCGTCGTCCTCGCCGCCGGTGCGACGCTCATCGCGCTGGCGGGAATGCTGCGCCTGGCCCGCTCTGCGGTGACCACGTCGGTGACGATCATGACGGATTCGGGCGCGGGGCCGGCTCTGAGCGCGGACCTTCCGCACGCCGACCTGATCCTCCTGGGAGGCGTCATCGCCCCCGGTCTCGAGATCGGCGGCTGCCTGCTCCTGGCCCTGCTCGTCGCCGGGAGCATGCGGATCGCGGCGACGTCCCGTCGACGCACGGTTGCCGTGGCGGAGGTGCAGGTATGACGGATGCCACGGCCCAGGCCGTCGAGGAGAACGGTTCGACCACCGACCTCCATCGCTTCTTCCGCGGGTTGATCATGTCGGGGCGGCTCGGCGCCGGAGAGAGGCTCCCCACCGTGCGCCAGGCGGCCGCCGACTTCGGCGTCGCCCCCGGAACCGTGCAGAAGGCGTATCGGACGCTGGAGAGCGACGGCCTCATCGTCACCCGCGTCGGATCGGGAACCCGCGTCGCCCCCGGCGTCTCGGCCCTGTCGGCAGACGTGACGCGGCAGCTCCGGGCCCTGGTCGACGCGGCTGTCGCGGAGGACGTCGCGGTCGAGACCCTCGCCGACGTGCTCCGCGTGATGTGGAGGGACGCCCGCACGACCTGACCGCGCGCGCCCGGCGAGCGGCGCACCGTACGATCGACGATGGTCCTCCAGCCGGGGGCGCGGAGGGGAGAGCGGTGTCGGAGCGCGGTGCCATCGGTGTGGCCGTCGGGGGAGCGGTGCTCATCGGCGCCCTCACCGCCCTGCAGGCGCGCATCAACGGCACCCTCGGTGCCGAGCTCGGCGACGGCATCGTGGCCGCCGCCGTGTCGTTCAGCTCGGGCCTGCTGATCCTCGTCGTCCTCTCGGTCGTGATCCCCGAGGGCCGACGCGGATTCGCGCGGTTGGCCGGCGGCATCCGGAGTCGCTCGATTCCGCCGTGGATGCTTCTCGGCGGGCTGGCGGGGGCTCTCACCGTCGCGAGCCAGGGCCTGACGGTCGCCACGATCGGAGTGGCCCTGTTCACGGTCGGTTTCGTCGCGGGGCAGACCTCCGGCGGTCTCGTGCTCGACCGCGTGGGATACGGGCCGGCGGGCGTCGTCCCCGTCACCGTTCGCCGGCTCATCGGGGCGGCGCTGGCCATCGCCGGGGTGGTGGTGTGCCTGTCGGGAGACGCGCTCGGGGGTGTTCCGCCGTGGATGCTCCTGATCCCCGTCATCGCGGGCGCCGGCGTGGCGTGGCAGCAGGGGACGAACGGTCGGCTGCGCGTGCGGGTCGAGAGTCCCCTCACCGCCACGCTGGTCAACTTCATCGGCGGGACGGTCGTCCTGCTCGTCGCCGCGATCGTGCACGTGATCGCGGCGGGAGCTCCGCGGGTCGTGCCGACGGACCCCTGGCTCTACCTGGGCGGTGCCGTCGGGGTCGTCTACATCTTTTTGTCGGCGGTGGTGGTCCGCCGCACCGGCGTCCTGCTGCTCGGCCTCGGGTCGGTCGTGGGCCTGCTCAGCACCTCGGTGCTGCTCGACGCCCTGTGGCCCGCTCCCGCCGCGCCGTCCACCCCCGTTGCGCTCCTGGCTGCCGCGGTGGCCATCGCCGGAGTCGTCGTCGCGGCGGTGCCGTGGCGGCGTCGGCGCGCCTGAACGCTCGCCCCGGCGGAATCCTCATCCCCTTACGCAGCCACCCGAGGAGTGTCCTCGGGCGACGGGTCAGAGGCGCGCGTCGTGGACCTTGCGGCTCTTCTTGCTGCCGGGCAGACGCGAGATGTGCTTCGCGGCATCCACGGTCTTCCGGCGGACCGGACGCGAACGCTGCGGCTTGCCGCCGACGTAGAGCCAGCCGAGGAGGACCTCGCCCTTGGCCAGGCCGTGGGCCTTCCCGAGAGCCTTGCTGCGGGTGTTGTCGTCCGTGCGCCAGAACACGCCGAATCCGGCCTCATCGAGCGCCAGGCTCAACATGTGCGCGACACCGGATGCCACGGCCTCCTGCTCCCACGCGGGGATCTTCTTCGACGACAGGTCGGCGACCACCGCGAGGATCAGCGGCGCGCGACGGGGCTTCGAGGAGTGCCCCTTCTTGCCGTCGGCCTTATTGAGGGCGCGGGCGAGGATGTCGCGGTCGCTCCCGCGGATCTCGATGATCCGCCACGGGCGCAGGGACTTGTGATCGGCGACACGACCGGCCGCGGCGACGAAGGCCTCGAGCTCGACGCTCGTGGGGGCGAGGTCGGTGACCTTCGACCAGGAGCGGCGATCGCGCATCGCCTCCAGAGCGCTCACGCGTCGTTCTCGGGGGTGAACGAGAGCGACAGGGAGTTCATGCAGTAGCGGTCGCCGGTGGGGGTGCCGAACCCGTCGGGGAAGACGTGGCCGAGGTGGGAGCCGCAGTTGGCGCACCGCACCTCGGTGCGCTGCATGCCGTGGCTGTTGTCGTCGATCAGCTCGACCGCCTCGGGGCGCACCGACTCGTAGAAGCTGGGCCACCCGCAGTGCGAGTCGAACTTCGTGCCGCTCTGGAACAGCTCGGCACCGCATGCGGCGCACGCGTAGAGACCGGCACGGCTCTCGTCGAGGAGTTCACCGGTCCAGGCGCGCTCGGTACCCGCCTGGCGCAGCACGGCGTACTGCTCGGGCGTCAGCTCTTCGCGCCACTGATCGTCGGACTTGTCGACGGCGTAGGTCATGGGGAAGTCTCCTTCTTTCGCGTCCTATTCTCTCGTGCCGGACGACCGTCAGGTCGGCGCGAGAGAATTCCCGGATGCAACAGGATGCCGTGGCCTTCGTCGTCGACCGCTACCGCCGGTTCGCCCGGGACGAGGCTCCCGGTCGCTCCGCGCTCTACGAGAGCTGGGCCGAACGCGTCGTCGCCGACGCCGCCGTGGCCGGGGTCGTCGCGCGTGTCACGGAGACCCATCGCCAACCGCCGCTGGTGTTCGCCGTGATGCGACTGCTCGGGGCGCCGGAGGGAGAGGTCGACGCCTGGGCCGCCTGGGTCGTCTCCCACGCCGATGCTCTCGTGGCCGAGTGCGACAGCCGCAGCGTGCAGACCAACGAACCCCTCCGCTGCGCGGCATTGCTGCCCGCGCTCTCGCTCATCGACGGACCGATCGCGCTGCTCGAGGTCGGGGCGAGTGCGGGACTCTGCCTCTTCCCCGACCGCTACTCGTACCGCTACCGCCGAGGCGCCGACCTCGTCGCCCTCGATCCCGCGGACGGGCCGAGTCCCGTCGTCCTGGAGAGCGATCTCGAGGGTGAGCCGTTGCTCCGGATGCCGGACATCGTCTGGCGTGCGGGCATCGACCTGCACCCGCTCGACGCGCGAGCGCCCGGGGACCGGGACTGGCTGACGGGGCTGGTCTGGCCGGGCGAGGAGGGCCGGCGCGAGCGCATCGTCGGCGCCCTCGACATCGCGGCGTCGGACCCGCCGCTGCTCGTCGCGGGGGACGGAGCCGTCTCCCTGCCGGCGCTCGCCGCGGAAGCTCCCCGAGAGGCAACCCTGGTCGTCACCACGCCGGGGGTGCTCGCGCACGTTCCCCGGTCCGGCCGGGTCGAGCTGATCGCGGCCGCGCGTCGCGCGGGACGCTGGGTCACGCTCGACGCGCCGGGCCTGCACGACGGGTGGACGACCACCCCGGCGGTGCGACGGGGCGGCTTCGCGCTCGCGCTCGACGGCGACGTCCTGGGCAGCGCCGACCCGCTCGGGGCGTGGGTGGCGTGGCATCCGGAATCCGCGGTCGCTGCGCAGTAGCGTGGCGCCGTGCCTCTCTCCGACCGCGACCGCGACGTCCTCGCCTTCGAGGGTGAATGGCGCCGCCACGGTGGCGCGAAGGAGGAGGCGATCCGGCGCGCGTTCGACATCCCTCCCGCGCGGTACTACCAACTCCTCGATCGCCTGATCGATCGGCCCGAGGCGCTCGCTCACGACCCGATGCTGGTGCGCCGCCTGCGGCGCCTGCGTGACGGCCAGGCGCAGACGCACCGCGACCGCGCGGCGACCCCCTGACGGGGCGCGAAGGCAACGACCGGTAGCATCGTCCAATGGCCAGATCGACCTTCCCTCGGGATCGCTTCGACGACCTTCCCGCCGAGTCCGGCCGCGTCGGCGCCCATCGCGCCGAGAATCCGCACCTTCGGGGCTGGGTCGTGTTCCTGTGGGCCGCCGTGGCCACGGTGGTGCTCGTCGTGGTCGGCATCTTCGGGACCCTCGTGGTGTCGGGGCGCATCTCCTTCGGGTCCGAGCCGGTACCGACGCCCACGATCGCAGCGACCACGCCCTCCGTGATCGACCCGTCGTACTCCGTCGTCGTGCTCAACGGCACGTCCGACGAGGGGCTCGCCGGTAACCTCCGCGACCAGATCATCGCGGCGGGGTGGGCGGCCGACACCGTGCAGACGGGCGATTCCGACACGACGGACTTCGCGTCGACGACCGTCTACTACCTGCGCGCCGAGGACGAGCAGGCCGCTCAGGGGCTCGCCGACGCCATCGGCGGAGCCGAGATCGCGCAGAGCGACTTCCTGCAGCCCACCGACGATCCCAACACCCCCGACGACGAGAGCGCCGAGAAGCGTCTCATCGTCGTGATCGGCCTCGATCGCGCGGCGGCTCAACCGACGGTCGCGCCCACCCCCTGACGCGCTCGCGGCCCGCGTGTTTCCGCGGCGTAACAAGTTGGCTGCACGCACGTCAACAATGCCGCCGTCGGCCGTTTCGACGCGTATCCCCGTGCTTACGATGACCTCGTCATCAAGCAGCACAGGAGATTCGCATGACGCAGGGCACCGTCAAATGGTTCAACGCCGAGAAGGGTTACGGCTTCATCACCGTGACGGACGGCCAGGATGTTTTCGTCCACTACTCGAACATCGAGATGTCGGGCTTCCGGGTCCTCGAGGAGGGCCAGGCGGTCGAGTTCACCGTCGGTTCCGGTCAGAAGGGACCGCAGGCCGAGTCGGTGCGCCCGATGGCGTAACGCGACGTTTCCCACGCCGTGGCATCCGTTCGACGGATGCCACGGCGTCGTTCTGTCCGGGGTCGGACGCGGCTTGCACTCCCTAGGGGCGAGTGCCAGAATGAGTTAGCACTCGCTTTCGTCGAGTGCCAAAATCTGGAAGTCACCCGTCCGGGAGGGACGACACACTTATGGCAAAGATCATCGCTTTCGACGAGGAGGCCCGCCGCG
>Ga0308161_1004372_pt1 | contig 12980 bp, 12 predicted proteins | sample PhyFR2_FD_201034 | JGI IMG/M metagenome (GOLD analysis project Ga0308161, IMG submission 201034) | Phyllosphere microbial communities from UC Gill Tract Community Farm, Albany, California, United States - DLSLF.R2 | ecosystem: Host-associated > Plants > Phyllosphere > Unclassified | place: USA...
CCGGCATCGACACCCTGCTGGGCACCGACGGCAACGGCCGCGACATCTTCTCCCGCCTGATGACGGGTGCCACCGTGAGCCTGCCGCTCGCACTCATGCTCGTGATCGCGGCGATGGTCATCGGCACGGTGGTCGGCGCGGTCGCCGGCTACTTCGGCGGCTGGGTCGATGAGACGCTGATGCGCATCACCGACCTGTTCATGGCGTTCCCCACGGTCATCCTCGCGATGGTCGTGGCGGCCTCGCTCGGGCCGTCGCTGTTCAACGCGGTGATCGCGGCGATCGTCGTCTCCTGGCCGCAGTATTCGCGCGTCACCCGCAGCATCGTGCTCGGACTCCGCGGGCAGAACTACGTGATCGCCGGGCGCCTGCTCGGCCACTCTCCGCTGCGGACGCTGTTCGTCGACATCCTGCCGAACATCGCCGGCCCCGTGCTGGTGCTCGCGACGCTCGACATCGGCGCCGCGATCCTGCTGCTCTCGGGCCTCTCGTTCCTCGGCCTCGGCGCACAGCCGCCGACCGCCGAGTGGGGGTCGATGATCTCGGCCGCCATGCAGAACTTCGACGCCTGGTGGCTGGGTGTCTTCCCGGGCCTCGCGATCCTCACGGTGGTGCTGGCCTTCAACTTCCTGGGAGACGCGATGCGCGACATCCTCGACCCGACGGCCGAGGTCACCCACGAGAAGCAGGCCGAGCACGTGGCATCCGCGAAGGGGGCGGCGGCATGACCGTCTCGACGACACCCGCGCTGAGCATCCGCGACCTGACGATCGACATCGGGCGTCCTCTCGTGCACGGCCTCTCGCTCGACCTCGAGGCCGGTCGCATCCACGGTCTCGCCGGTGAGTCCGGGTCGGGCAAGACGCTCACCTCGCTCGCCGTGCTCGGCCTGCTGCCCCGGCAGGCGCGCACCGGAGGATCCATCACGCTCGCGGGGGAGGAGCTGGTCGGCATGCGCCGTCGGGCGCTCAACCGCATCCGCGGCCGTCGCATCGCGATGATCTTCCAGGACCCGTCGGCGTCGCTGCACCCGCAGCTGCCGATCGGCCGGCAGCTGACCGACCACATGCGCGTGCACCTGGGCCTGCGCGGTGAGGCGGCGAAGGCCAGGGCCGTCGAGCTGCTCGAGACGGTGCAGGTGCCGAACCCGGATGCCGCACTGAAGCGCTACCCGCACCAGTTCTCGGGCGGTCAGCGCCAGCGCATCGCGATCGCCTGCGCCCTCGCGTGCGACCCCGAGGTGCTGCTGGCCGATGAGCCGACCACCGCGCTCGACGTCACGGTGCAGGCCGGCATCCTTCGCCTGCTGCGCGATCTCGCGACCGAGCGCGACCTCGCGGTGCTGCTCGTCACGCACGATCTCGGTGTCATGAGCGCGATCGCCGACGAGGTCGCGGTCATGAAGAACGGACGCATCGTCGAGCGGGCCGACCGCGAGACGCTGTTCCGCGACCCGCAGCACGAGTACACCCGCACGCTGCTCGCCGCGCTGCCGGGGTCGAAGATCGAGATCGCGGATGCCGCTGAGGAGGCTGCAGATGAGTGAGGTCGCCGTTCTCGATGCGAAAGACGTAGTCGTGCGGTACCCGGGCAGCCCGCCGGTGGTCGCCGTGGACGGCGTCTCGCTGACCGTGGCACCCGGCGAGACCGTCGCACTGGTCGGCGAGTCGGGCAGCGGCAAGTCGAGCCTCGCGCGCGCGGTCGTCGGCATCGAGAAGCTCGCCGGGGGAGAGGTCCGCTTCCGTGGCGCCCCGGTGAAGCCGCTCGGCATCCGCCGCCGAGACCTCGCGCTCACCGGCATCCAGATGGTGTTCCAGGATCCCTCGACCTCGCTGAACCCGCGCCGTCGTGTGGGCGATCAGATCGCCGACGGCATCGCCACGGCCCGCGCCCGCGGCGCGGAGGGGTCGACCGTCGCCGAGTGGCTCGACCGCGTCGGGCTGCCGACCGAGGTCGCCACGCGATTCCCGCACCAGTTCTCGGGCGGTCAGAAGCAGCGCCTCGCGATCGCGCGGGCGCTCGCCGCCCGCCCGTCGCTGCTCGTCGCCGACGAGCCGATCTCGGCTCTCGACGCCTCGACCCAGACCAGCGTCGCCGGGCTGATGCGCGACCTGGTCGCCGAGGCCGGCGCGGGGATGCTGTTCATCTCGCACGATCTCGCGGTGGTGCGGCGCATCGCCGACCGGACCTTCGTGATGTTCGCGGGCCGGGTGCTCGAAGCGGGGGCCACCGATCGCGTGTGGTCTGCGCCCCGGCATCCGTACACCCAGGCGCTGCTCGCCGCGATCCCCGAACCCGACGGTGCCGGCCGCATCCCGGTGGCCCCGTCGACGAACGAGCGCACCGTCTGGTCGGAGATCGCCCCCGTCATCGATTGAGCTGCGCTCGCTCGCTCGCGCCGTCGGGAGGAAGACTCGCCCTCGGGAGGATCCCTGTGGCTCGAGCCTCCTCCCGAGGGCGAGTTCTCCTCCCGAACGTCTCACCGATGCGTGGCCCGCTCGCTTCTGGATAAGCTTAGGCAACCCTTATCTGAGCGAACAGGTCTCTCCATGCCACTCACCCGCACCAGGGCGCTCGGCGCCCTCCTCGTCGCCGTCGTCTCCGCAGCGGCCCTGACCGCGTGCGCCCCCGCCACCGAGAACGCCGAGGGCGCCCCCGTGGTCGACTCCGACGCGTTCCCGGTCACGGTCGAGCACGCCTACGGAGACACCGAGATCCCCGAGCAGCCGCAGCGCGTCGTGACCGTCGGCGTCACCGAGCAGGACACCCTGTGGGCGCTCGGCGTGAAGCCCGTCGGCGTCACCGAATGGTACGGCGGGCACGACTTCGCCTCCTGGCCCTGGGCCGACGAGGCGCGCGGCGACTCGGAGCCCGAGGTGCTCACCACCACCGACGGACTCGACTTCGAGGCCATCGCCCTGCTCGACCCCGACCTCATCATCGGCACCAACGCGGGGATGACGGAGGAGGACTACGACCGCCTCTCCGACATCGCACCCACCATCGCGCACTCGGGCGACTACTCGATGTACTTCGAGCCGTGGGATGTGCAGACGCTGCAGATCGGCGAGGCTGTCGGCCTGAAGGACGAGGCGCAGAAGCTCGTCGACGACATCGACGCGCAGTTCGCGGAGGCCGCCGCCGCCCACCCGGAGTTCGCCGGAAAGTCGATCGTGTTCCTGCAGAACGCCATCTACGACGGCGCGGCCATCGCCTACCAGGACGGCCTGAGCACCGACTTCCTCACCGACCTCGGCTTCACGATCCCGCCGGACATCGACGCCTACGCACCCGACGACACGTCGGGCGGACAGGCGACGATCCCGGTCGAGAACCTCGATGTGCTCAACTCCGCCGACGTGCTCATCTGGGGCACCGAGTCGGACGACGACATCGCCGCCCTCGAGGACGAGCCGTTCGTCACCGCGATCAGTGCCATGCAGAACTCGTCGGTCGTCTACACCGACGGCGTCACCGCCGGGGCGATCTACTTCACCTCGGCACTGAGCCTTCCCTACGTCCTCGACGCCCTCGTGCCCGCACTCGCGGATGCCGTGGCAGGCGACGGACCGGCGCGCACCGCCGAGTGACCGCACCCGCACGTACGAGCCGCGATCCGCACCGGGTGTCCACCCGGCGGGTCGCGCTCGTCGTCGTGCTCGCCGCGGTCACGCTGGTCGCGGCCGCGTTCGTCGGCCTGACCGTCGGGACCAAGATGGTCGGGCTCGACACCGCACTCGACGCGATCCTCCGGTTCGACGGCAGCGACCTCCAGCTGGTCGTGCGCGAGTCGCGCATCCCGCGCACCGTGCTCGGACTCGTCGTCGGCCTCGCGCTGGGAGCCGCGGGCGCCGTGATGCAGGGCCTCACCCGCAACGCCCTCGCCGACCCCGGCATCCTGGGCGTGAATGCCGGAGCCTCCGTGGCGGTCGCGATCGCCGTCGCCGCCCTCGGCATCCGCGACTTTCCCCACCTGATGGCGTTCGCCCTCGTCGGAGCGCTCGTGGCGACCATCGCCGTGGTGCTGCTCGGGGCCGCAGGCGGCGGCAGTCCGGTGACGCTCATCCTCTCGGGCGTCGCGCTCGCGGCCGTGCTCGGCGGCATCACCACCGCACTCGTGCTGCTGAACCCCACAGCCTTCCTGCAGATGCGCAGCTGGGAGTCGGGCGCGCTCGCCGGACGCGACCTCTCGATCCTCCTCGCGGCGGGACCCATGATCGCCCTCGGGCTCGCCGTCGCGCTGCTGATGACCCGCGGCCTCGACGTGCTCGCCCTCGGCGACGAGACGGCGGCGGCGCTGGGCGTCAGGATCGGCCGACTGCGTGCCGCGGCCGTCGTCGCCGTCACCCTGCTCGCGGGAACGGCGACCGCGATCGCCGGTCCGATCGCGTTCCTCGGCCTGGCCGCCCCGCACATCGCGCGCGGAGTCGTCGGCGCCTCGCAGAAGGCCATCGTCCCGCTCGCGGCGGTGATCGGGGCGATCGTCGTCGTGCTCGGCGACGTGATCGGCCGGGTGATCATCGCTCCGCAGGAGGTGCCGGTCGGCATCGTGATGGCGTTCGTCGCCGCTCCCTTCCTCATCGGGATCGGCCGACGCAGGAACCCGGTGCAGCTGTGAGCGCCGACACCCGGATGTCCCTGCGGCAGGCGCGACGCACGCTCGATCGTCGGGGCCGCATCGCGATGAGCATCCTCGTGGCCGCGCTGCTCACCTCGTTCGTCGCAGGCCTGTCGATCGGCGACACCGTGCTTTCACCGATCAGGGTCGTCCAGGCCCTGTTCGAGACCGACGGCGGCATCCGCATGGTCGTGGTCGACTGGCGTCTGCCGCGGGCGCTCGCCGCGGTGTTCTTCGGAGCCGCGCTCGCGCTCTCGGGAACCGTGTTCCAGACCATCACCCGCAATCCGCTGGGCAGCCCCGACGTGATCGGTCTGACGACCGGCGCCTACACGGGCGCCCTGATCGTGATGACCAGCGGCAGCGGATCGGGGGTCGCCGTCGCGATCGGCGCGATCCTCGGCGGCTTCGGCACCGCCGCGCTCGTGGCCCTGCTCATCGCCGGTCGAGGAGCGCTCGGATACCGCATCGTGATCGTCGGCATCGGGGTGAGCGCGGTTCTCGCGGCGGTCAACGCCTGGATGCTGCTGCGCGCCCGACGGGAGGTGGCGGTCTCCGCGGCGATCTGGGATGCGGGCACGCTGAACGGCGTCGGATGGAATCAGGCGCTGCTGCCGATCCTGGTCGTCAGCGTGCTGATCGTCGTGCTCGTGTGCGCGCAGCGCGCGCTGTGGCTCGTCGAGCTCGGCGACGATATCGGCTCGAGTCTCGGGGGGCGCATGGGGGCCACGAAGGCCGGGCTGGTGGCGATCGCGGTCGGCCTCACCGGTGTGGTCACCGCGGTGATCGGACCCGTCGCGTTCATCGCGCTCGCGGCGCCCCACCTGGCGCGCCTGATCGTCAGGAACGGCCCTGCCCATCTGGTCGCCACCGCGCTGATGGGCGCGACGCTGCTCTCGCTCGCCGACATCATCGCGCAGAACGCCGTGCCGAAGCACGCGCTGCCGGTCGGCGTCGTCACGCTGGTTCTCGGCGGCGTGTACCTGATCTACCTCGTCGTGCGCACCGCCCGCCGCCCGGTGTGACCGCACGTGCGCATCACGCACTGCGGGCCGGGACGACATCGCCCCGGCCCGCGGTGCGTGCGTCGATCAGAGGGGCGCGACGATGTCCTGCGCCACGTCCCACTCGGTGATCTCCAGCGAGCTCTCGATGCTCTGGCCGGCGGCCTCGGTGGTGCCGCTCGTGGCGAGCACCACGTAGTCCTTCGTCACCTCGAAGGTCACGTCGACGTCCACGCCCTGAGCGGCGGAGGTCCCGCTGACGATGTAGACCTCCTGGCCGAGGCGCGTGCCGGTGCCGGTGACGGTGAAGTCGCCGGTCAGGGCGCCTGCGGTCTCGGCCGGATCGGTGCTCGCGGCCGCGACCGCACCGCTGCTGAGCGCCGCGATGATCGGGTCGCTGGAGTTCGGGTCGGCGACCTGCCAGTCGCTCGTCGACGACTTCACCCAGGCGTCGTCGCCGATCACGATCAGCGATCCCATCGGCGTCGTCGTCTCGACGGCCTTGTTCTGCGGGTCGTACCGCGCGTTGGTCTCCATGCCGAGGAGCGTGGTCTTCGCGGTGTATCCGGCGGTGTCCTGCATCGCGTCGGAGATGCAGGGGCCCAGGGCTGCACCGTCGACGGTGGCCCCCTCGGAGAGCTCAGGGCAGTCGGATGCGGATGCGGATGCGGGTGCGGTGGTCTCCTCCGCCGCCGCGGAGGGCTTCGGATCGGTGGGCTCCTCGGCACCTGCGGTGCAGCCCGTGAGCAGGACACCGGCGGCCAGCACGAGGCCGACCCCCCATTTTTTGACGCGCATGGCGTTCCCCCTTCGGTCGTGTGCGTGCGATGCCTGTCGGCATGCACGGCACCAAGCTTGCCAAGTCCTCGGCGACCCGGGTGGAGGCGACACGGAGGTTTCTCCGCTACACTGTCAAGGTTGTCTGCCTTCCGGCATCCATTCGGGATGTCACGGCGGATGACGTGCACACACCCTCCTGTTTCCGGGAAATCCTCGGAAACCGTTCTAGTCCGAAGGAGGTGGGTAAGTGACGCACCAGTACGAACTCATGGTCATTCTGACCCCCGAGATCGATGAGCGCCAGGTCGCTCCTACGCTCGACAAGTTCCTCAAGGTCATCACCAACGATGGCGGTTCGATCGACAAGGTCGACATCTGGGGCAAGCGCCGTCTCGCGTACGAGATCCAGAAGAAGAACGAGGGCATCTACGCCGTCGTCAACTTCACCGCGACCAGCGAGGCCACGCAGGAGCTCGATCGTCAGCTGAAGCTGAACGAGCAGATCATGCGCACCAAGGTCCTCCGCTCCGAGGAAGCTCAGGCGATGGTCGCGACCGAAGCCAAGCGCACCGAAGAGAAGGCTGCCCGCAAGGCCGCCAAGGCTGCGAAGGCCTGAGTCCGATGGCCGGCGAAACAGTCATCACCGTGGTGGGCAACCTCACGGCCGACCCCGAGCTGCGGTACACGCAGAACGGACTGCCGGTGGCGAACTTCACCATCGCTTCGACGCCTCGGAATTTCGATCGCGCCGCCAACGAGTGGAAGGACGGCGAAGCGCTGTTCCTCCGTGCGTCGGTCTGGCGTGAATTCGCCGAGCACGTGGCGGGTTCGCTGACCAAGGGCATGCGCGTCATGGCGCAGGGCCGTCTGCGTCAGCGCTCCTACCAGGACCGCGAGGGCAACCAGCGCACCGCTATCGAGCTGGAGGTCGACGAGATCGGCCCCTCGCTCCGGTATGCGACTGCACAGGTCACCCGTGCGGCCTCGAACGGTGGCGGCGGCGGTGGCGGCGGACAGTCGCGTCCCGCTCAGCAGCAGCAGGTGTCGGAGGAGCCGTGGTCAACGCCCGGCTCGTCGACCAGCGCCGATGCCTGGAGCACTCCGGGCAGCTTCGGCGACGACACCCCCTTCTGAAACAGGATCTCCGGATGCCTCGGCATCTGTCTCAAAACTAAGGAAAAACAATGGCTGGAAAGTCGAGCGGCGACCGCCGCAAGCCGCGGAAGGGCGCGAAGAACGCCGCTCCCGCGAAGTCGATCCGGGTCGGAGTCATCGATTACAAGGATGTCTCCACCCTCCGTAAGTTCGTCTCGGAGCGCGGCAAGATCCGCGCCCGTCGTATCACCGGTGTCTCGGTGCAGGAGCAGCGTCTGATCGCCACGGCGATCAAGAACGCACGCGAGATGGCGCTCCTGCCCTACGCTGGCGCCGGCCGGTAAGGGGTATCGAGATGGCAAAGCTGATTCTCACGAACGAGGTCGCCGGGCTGGGCAGTGCCGGTGACGTGGTCGAGGTCAAGAACGGGTTCGCCCGTAACTACCTCATCCCCCAGGGCTTCGCTACGGCGTGGACCCGCGGTGGCGAAAAGCAGGTCGCTTCGATCCAGGCTGCTCGTCAGGCGCGTGCGATCCACGACCGCGACGAGGCCGTGGCACTGAAGAACTCCCTCGAGAGCACCAAGGTGCGCCTGGCCGTCAAGGCCGGCAACGAGGGTCGCCTCTTCGGCTCGGTCAAGACCGATCACATCGCGGATGCTGTCGCAGCCGCGGGTCTCGGCTCGATCGACAAGCGCAAGGTGCACATCCCGTCCCCCATCAAGGTCACGGGCGAGCACGAGGCCACGGTTCGTCTGCACGACGACGTGACCGCAGTCATCACGCTGCAGGTCGTCGCCGCCAAGTAAGGCGCGACGTCTCGAACACCCCCTGTCCCTCCGGACAGGGGGTGTTCTGCGTCTTCGGGGGCCCGTTCTCCGGGCTGCGGAGCGTGACGCGCCCGGTGAAAGTCCAGCTTGACTTTCCCCAGGTTGTACACATCTCGTCTGGGATTCCCTCAACCTTCAATGTGCGGTTGAAGCGCATTCTCATCCACAGGGTGGGGAGACGATAAATGCCTGGTCAAAGGGCTATTTCAAGGTTCAACTTCGGGTACTCCACCGGGTTATCCACACCCGTTCTGCACAGACTCTCCGGACTTGTTCGCACGCTCTCCACAGAGTTATCCACAGCCTGTGTTGCGACCCGAAACCGCCGCTCGTAGCGTGGTCCAGCGACCCGATGTCGGACGTGCCTGGTTTGCTGCGCAGACAGGCATTCTCGACCGAGTGCCCCGCGCGCCGCCGACTCCTCGGCTCCGCCGGAGGACCGTCGCAGAGAAGGGAGCAGCGTGTCGATCGCCGACATCTCAGAGGACCGCATGGGCAGCAAGCGGTCGCACGAGCGCACCCCGCCCCACGACCTGCTCGCCGAGCAGAGCGCCCTCGGCGGAATGCTCCTCTCGAAGGACGCCGTCGCCGACGTCATCGAGACGCTCAAGGGCGCGGACTTCTACATCCCCAAGCACGAGCTCATCTTCGAGGCGATCCTGTCGCTGTACTCGCACGGTGAGCCGACCGACGTGGTGGCCGTCACCGACGAGCTCATCAAGACGGGCGAGCTGAGTCGCGCCGGCGGCGCCGACTACCTGCACACCCTCACCTCGATCGTCCCCACGGCTGCGAACGCCGGCTACTACGGCGGGATCGTCTCGGAGCGCGCCATCCTGCGCCGCCTCGTCGACGCGGGCACGCGCATCGTGCAGCTCGGGTACGACGGGCAGGGCGACGCCACCGACATCGTCAACAACGCCCAGGCGGAGATCTACTCGATCACCGGGTCCGAGACGGCCGAGGATTACGTCCCCCTGCAGATCGCCGTCGACGCGGCGCTCGAGGAGATCGAGGCGGCCAGCGGGCGCGACGGATCGATGACCGGCGTGCCGACCGGCTTCAAGGAGCTCGACGAGCTCACCAACGGCCTGCACGGCGGGCAGATGATCGTCGTCGCCGCGCGTCCCGCGATGGGTAAGTCGACGCTCGCGCTCGACTTCGCGCGCTCGGCCTCGATCGGGCACAACATCCCCTCCGTCTTCTTCTCGCTCGAGATGGGCAAGAGCGAGATCGCGATGCGTCTGCTCAGCGCCGAGGGGCAGATCCCGCTGCAGAACATGCGCAAGGGAAACCTCGACCCGCGCGACTGGACGACGGTCGCCGCGACGCGAGGTCGCATCAACGACGCGCCGCTCTACATCGACGACAGCCCCAACATGACCCTCGTCGAGATCCGTGCGAAGTGCCGCCGCCTCAAGCAGCGCGAAGGACTGCGCATGGTCATCATCGACTACCTGCAGCTGATGACGTCGGGAAAGCGCGTCGAGTCGCGTCAGCAGGAGGTCTCGGAGTTCTCGCGAAGCCTCAAGCTGATCGCCAAGGAGTTGCAGGTCCCGGTCATCGCCCTGTCGCAGCTGAACCGTGGTCCCGAGCAGCGCACCGACAAGAAGCCCGCGATCAGCGACCTGCGTGAGTCCGGTTCGATCGAGCAGGACGCCGACATGGTCATCCTGCTGCACCGCGACTCGGTGTACGACAAGGACGTCCGCCCGGGTGAGGCCGACCTGATCGTCGCCAAGCACCGTAACGGTCCGACGGCGACGATCACCGTCGCGTTCCAGGGTCACTACTCGCGCTTCCACGACATGGCGCCGGGCGGCGACTTCAACTGATCATCGCCCTCGCCCAGCTGACCTGATCCAGCTGACCTGATCCAGCTGACCCCGTGCAGCGGAGCCCGATGTCGGAGATTGCCCGCGATCTCCGGTCTCGTGGCGATTCTCACCACGTACGTCAACCTGCTCTTCGAATATCGGGACTGGCGATCCGAGAAGACCGAGGTGGACTGGCTCTTCGGGTAGTCCCTTCCGCAACAGAGCTCGTCGCCGCTCCCCGCCCTAGGCTCGGACATGCGGGCTCGGGTTTGACCGGTGCGGTGCTGCGCGGCGATCATGAGATTCACGCGCTGACGGGTGCGCACGGGTGAGGAGCGGAATATGCAGCGCGGATCGAACCTCCCTGCTGTGGGCATCTACAACCAGGCGCTCGTCTTCGACCTCATCCGCCGGTCCGAAGAGGGGCTCAGCCGCAGCGAGCTCGCCGAACGCACCGGGCTGTCGACGCAGACGCTCAGCAATGTCACTCGCCGGCTGGCCAACGAAGGGCTGATCGAGGAGACCGGAAAGGTCATCTCGGGTCCGGGAAAGCCGCGCACGCTCCTCGCGCTGCGATCGGACTCCCGCTACGCGGTGGGTGTGCACCTCGACCCGGCCGTCGACACCATCGTGGTCGTCGATGCCGCCGGCGCTGTCGTGGCCAGGACCGAGCAGACCCCCGGAGGCGCTGACGCGTCGCCGGAGGAACTCGTGGGACGTCTCGGAGACAGCGTCCGGTCGCTCATCGCCGAGGCGCGGCTTCCTGCCGAGCGCGTGCTCGGGATCGGCGTGGCCGCTCCCGGGCCCTTCGACCGCGACGCGGGTCGACTGCTGAATCCGCCCCTTCTGCCCGCCTGGCACAACGTGCCGGTGCGCACGGAGCTCGAACGCGTCAGCGGGCTGCCGACGCTGCTCGAGAAGGACGTCGTGGCGACCGTCGTCGGCGAGCAGTGGTTCGACGCGGGGCAGGAACTCGCCGACGCGATGTTCCTCTACTACGGCGCCGGACTCGGCCTCGGGCTCTCGGTCTCGGGGGCGCCGGTGCACGGCAGGACGGGCAACGCCGGCAACATCGCGCACATCGTCGTCGACACCGAGGGGCCGATCTGCACCTGCGGATCCCGTGGCTGCATCGGAGTGATCATGGAGCCGCGGATGCTCCTGGCGCAGGCCGGGCACGCGGCACCGCCGAGCGGCACGGGAGATGCGCGGATGCAGCTCGAGCGGCTGTCGTCGTTGGCCGCCGCCGGAGACGAGGGAGTGCTCGCGGCCCTCGAAAGCGCGGGGCGGCACCTCGCGACGGCGATCGTCGAAGTGAACAACCTCCTCGATCTCGGCATCGTCGTCCTCGGCGGCCCCGCATGGTCGAGGCTCGGCGAGCGGCTTCTGCCGGTGCTCGACCACTGGGTGCACACCACCGCCGTCAGCACGTCCACAGAGCCCGTGCATCTGCGCCCCTCGCAGATCGGAGCGGACTCCGCCGCGGTGGGAGCCGCGTGCCTCGTGCTCGACGATGCGCTCACGGCGCGGGCGTCGCGACTCATGATCAGCCGCTGACCGCGGATGGAACTCCATAGCGTTCCGTGACGGAACTGTTACTCCGCCCTCTCGACCTATTTATCCCATTTGATAGGATTATCCGTCTGAGGGCCTCAACAGCGAGGTCCGCATGCAAAGGAGCAAATCAGATGCGAACGAAGCCCCTCGCCGCCATCGGCGCGATCGCGGTCGGCGCGGTCGTCCTCTCGGGATGCGGTGCGTCCGGCGACGCAGAGACGTCCGACAGCGGCGACCGCACCATCACTGTCGCGTATCAGATGACGTCCGCGTTCCACCAGCTCGACGATCTCTTCCAGAAGGTCAAGCCGGAGTTCGAGGCCGCGAACCCCGGTGTGACGGTCAAGCTTCAGCCGATCGAGTCCGAAGACGAGTACTTCACGAAGCTGGCCCTGATGAACGGCTCGCCCGACACCGCACCCGACGTGATCTATGAAGACACCTTCCAGCTGCGCTCCGACGCCGCGGCCGGCTACCTGCTGCCGATCGACGACTACCTCGATGACTGGGACGACTGGGACCAGTTCTACGACGCGGCCAAGGAGGCAGGACTCGGGGGAGACGGCAGCACCTACGGCGTCTCGATGGGCACCGACACCCGCGCGATCTACTACAACAAGGAGATCTTCGCGGCCGCGGGACTCCCCACCGACTGGCAGCCGGAGTCGTGGCAGGACATCCTCGACGCCGCTGAAGCCGTCAAGGCCTACGACGCCGACCTGATCCCGCTGAACATCTACGGCAGCAAGAGTGCCGGCGAGCAGACGTCGATGCAGGGCCTCGAGATGCTCCTCTACGGCACCGAGTCCACTCTCTACGACGCCGACTCCGACAAGTGGGCGGTGGGCTCCCCGGGTCTCACCGACGCCTTCGGCTTCTACGACACTCTCTACAAGAACGATCTCGCGACCCCGCTCGATCTCGCCCTGGACTCCACCATCGGCAGCCGTGTCTCCACCGAGCTGCTCCCCGAGGGCAAGCTCGCCATGGCCATCGACGGATCGTGGCTCCCCGGTGGCTGGATCAGCGGCGACGGCGCCTGGGACGGCTGGGCGGACACGATCGGTCTCGCGAAGATGCCGACGCAGGACGGCGGCAAGCCCGGCTTCACCTCGATGTCCGGGGGCTGGACCCTCGCGGTCGGATCCCAGACGAAGCACCCGCAGACGTCGTTCGACTTCATCGCGATGGCGCTGAACCAGGAGAACTCGCTCAAGTACGACACCGAGAACAGCCAGATCGCCGTCCGCGAGGACGTCGCGACCGACGATGCGTACCTC
>Ga0308161_1004377_pt1 | contig 12973 bp, 22 predicted proteins | sample PhyFR2_FD_201034 | JGI IMG/M metagenome (GOLD analysis project Ga0308161, IMG submission 201034) | Phyllosphere microbial communities from UC Gill Tract Community Farm, Albany, California, United States - DLSLF.R2 | ecosystem: Host-associated > Plants > Phyllosphere > Unclassified | place: USA...
TGCAGGATTTCGCGCGCGACGGGCACCTCACCCTGGTTGAGCAGATCGGCCAGGACATCGACCAGTTCGCAGCCAACGTCGCCATGGTCTATGAGGCCGGCGTGCTGGACAAGCTCGGCCTCGACCCGCAAGGCATTGGCGCCATTCTCGACCAGCTCGAAATGAACGGCGTCCCGGCGGACAAGATCATCGGCATCACACAAGGCTGGAAACTGACCAGCCCAATTAAGACGGCTGAGCGAAAGCTTGCGGAGGGCGTGCTAGTGCACAGCGGACAGCCGCTCATGGCCTGGTGCGTCAGCAACGCCAAGATCGTACCGAGCGCAAACGCTGTGCTGATCACGAAACAAGCATCGGGCACGGGGAAGATCGACCCGCTGATGGCCATGCTGAATGCGGTCTATCTCATGTCTCTCAATCCCGAGCCGGCACAGACCACTTCCATCTACGACGAGGGCGTACTGATATGAAAATTCTCGACTGGGCGACCCTCGTCGCCGGCGTCGCCGGCCTTGCTGCCCTCGTTGCTGGCGCCGGCATGATTTACGTGCCGGCTGGCTACATCGTCGGCGGCTTGAGCCTGATGGCCTGGTCATACACCGTAGCTCGCGCCGCTGCGCGCGCCGGCGGCAAAGGATAACGGATGTTCCTTCGACAGTTTTTCGCAGGCCAGGGCGCCAGCGCTGGCGGCGGCTGGACGTCCGGACTTGGTGGCGCTCGCTCCGAGGCTGGCCCAGTCGTGACGCCTGAAAGTGCTCTCGCCCTCACCGCAGTGCAGGCGTGCGTGACGCTGCTCGGCGAAAGCGTTGGCCAGTTGCCGTGCGAACTTTTCCGCCGCAAGGGTGAGGGCAAGCGCGAACCGGCGCGGGACCACAAGCTTTACCGGGTCATTGCCTGGGAGCCGAATAGCTGGCAAACGCCGATCGAGTATCGCGAGCAAAGCCAGCTCAGGGCTGGCTTGAACGGCAACTCGTACAGCGAGATTGAGCGCGATACGGACGGCACGCCGACGGCGCTCCACCCGATCGAGGGCATCGTCACCGTCTACAAAGGCAGCGACCGCCGCCCGTACTACAGCATCGACGGCGGCCCACTGCTGCCGCAGCGTATGATTCACCACGTGCGATGGGCTGGACTGAATAGCTACGTCGGTCTTTCTCCGGTCATGCTCCACGCGAACGCGATTGGGCACGCGCAGGCGATCCAGCAGTACGCCGGCAAGTCGTTCCTGAATGGGACGGCTCTGTCGGGCGTGATCGAGCGCCCGAAAGAGGCGGCGCCGATCAAAGATCAGAACGTCATCGACAGGATCACAGACCGCTGGCAGCAGATGTACGGCGGCTCGGGGAATGCAAAGCGCGTCGCGATGCTGCAGGAGGGGATGACCTTCCGCGCGCTGTCGATGACGAACGTCGACGCGGAGCTGATCCCTGCGCTGAAGCTGAGTGCTCTCGACATCGCTCGCATCTACAAAGTGCCGCCGCACATGATCGGCGAGCTGGACAAGGCCACGTTCTCGAACATCGAGCACCAGGCCATCCAGTTCGTGATCTACACGCTGCTACCGTGGATCAAGCGGCACGAGCAGGCCATGATGCGTGACCTGCTGCTGCCGAGCGAACGCGCCGAGTACTACATTGAATTCAACGTCTCCGGGCTGCTGCGCGGCGACCAGAAATCGCGCTACGAGGCGTACGCGATCGCACGGCAATGGGGTTGGCTGTCCGTGAACGACATCCGTCGCCTGGAAAACATGCCCCCGGTTGCGGGCGGTGACACCTATCTGCAGCCTCTAAACATGGTCGACGCGGCGAACCCGCAGGCAAGCGCGCAGCCGCGCGTGCCACCGACCGACGCGAAGCCGACGCCTCAGCAGGTCAAAGAAATCGAAGGAATCCTCACATGAAAAACCGCTTCCGGCTCGCCAGCCTGATCTTCAATCAGCCGCTGATGGTGACCGAGTCCATGCTCGACCAGGTCGCAGCCTGGGCCAACCAGCAAATGAGCCTGAACATCGTCAACCTGAGCGTCAACGGCGCGCAGCCGCAGATGATGGAAGACGAGGGTCCTTACGAGAGTTCCGCCGCTCGAGCCGAAGAGGCGCGCCGCCAGGCGATTGCCGCGACCGGCGTCGCGATGATCCCGATCCACGGCGTTCTGGTAAGTCGCAGCACGCAGCTGAACGTGTGCGAGACCATGACCAGCTACGAGGACATCCGCGCACAGGTGAGCGCCGCACTAGCAGATCCGGCCGTCGAGCATATCGCTTTCGACATCGACAGCCCTGGCGGCAGCACGACCGGCGCGTTCGAGCTGGCGGACTTCCTGTTCGATGCTCGCGGCATCAAGCCGATGAGCGCAATCGTCAATTTCAGCGCCTACTCGGCGGCCTACTTGATGGCGTCGGCCATCGGGGATGTCTCGATGTCGCGCACTTCTGGTATTGGCTCCGTCGGCGTCATTGCGAAGCACATGGACGTCTCCGCGCGAAACGAGCAAATGGGCGTCAAGGTAACCACGGTCTATGCCGGCGCGCGCAAGAACGACCTGAGCCCGCATGAGCCCCTGACCGAGCAGTCCCAGATCTTCCTGAACGACATGGTGCAGAACTACTACAGCATGTTCACCGACGCTGTTGCGCGTTACCGCGGCATGCCGGTTGATGCTGTTCGCGGCACCGAGGCTGGCGTATTCCTCGGCCAGGCCGGCGTCGACATCGGCTTCGCCGATCGGATCGAGACGCCGCAAGCTGCGGCTGATCGCATTGCTGAACAAGCTCGCCAGGCGCGCTCGGCGCGCACCACCAAGCAGTCTTCAATCGGCGCCCGCGCGAAAGCGATGGCGCTCCAGTCCCAAATTTGACCGCGTTCGCGGGACAAGCAACCAGGCCACCTTCGGGTGGCTTTTTCTTTTCTAGGAGAGGCAAATATGCCAACCATTAATGAACTCCGCAGCGAACGCGCCAAGGTCAACGCCAGCGTCCAAGCTCTGGCCCAGATCGAAGCCGGCGGCGGCACCCTGACCGCTGAACAGCTGACCGAGTTCGCCGGCCTGCAAGCCAAGTTCGGCGAGCTGACCGCGCAGATCACCCGCATGGAAGCGGCCGAGACCATTGCCGCCGCCGCCGCGGTGCCGGTGGACCGCGCACTGAACGCCGCGCACCAGCCGGCCCCGCCGCCCGCCCCGGGCGCTTCGGCCAGCATGCCGGCCCGCCCGCGCACGCCGGAGATCCCGGGCTCGGGCATGTCGCGCATGGTCCGCGCACTGGTCGTCGCCGGCGGCAACCAGCAAGTCGCAGCTAAATTCGCCATGGACAACCAGTTCGGCGAAGACGTCGCGATGGCACTGAATACCCTGACCCCTGGCGCCGGCGGCGTCCTGGTCCCGGCGAACATGGCCCGCGAAGTGATCGAGCTGTGGCGCCCGCAATCGGTCGTGCGCCGGCTCGGCGCGCGTTCCCTGCCGCTCACCAACGGCAACATCACCCTGCCGCGCCTGAAGGGCGGCGCAGTGGTTGGCTACATCGGCAGCGATACGGACATCCCGACCACCGGCCAGACCTTCGACAACCTGAAGCTGTCGGCCAAGAAGCTGACCGGCCTGGTCCCGATCTCGAACGATCTGCTGGCATACGCCGGCGCAAGCCCGAACGTCGACAAACTGGTCGTGGACGACCTGACTGGCGCGATGAGCTCGCGCGAGGACAAAGCGTTCATCCGCGACGACGGCACCCTCGATACCCCGAAAGGCCTGCTCGCCTGGGCGCTGGCGGGCTTCAAGATCGCGGCGTCGGATGGCGGTACGCTGCAGAAGATCGAGACCGACCTGAACAAGCTGATCCTGTGCCTGGAGGCCGTCAACGCGAACATGGGCGCCCCGGGCTGGATCATGTCGCCGCGCACCTTCCGCTTCCTGGAAGGTCTGCGCGACGGCAACGGCAACAAGGTCTACCCGGAAATGAAGGACGGCAACCTGAAGGGCTACCCGATCGGCAAGACCACCCAGGTTCCGAACAACCTGGGCACCGGCTCGAACGCATCTGAGCTGTACTTCGTCGACTTCAACGACTGCTTCATCGGCGAAGACGAGACCCTGCTGATCGACTACTCGAAAGAGGCTACCTACAAGGACGACCAAGGCAACCTGGTCAGCGCCTTCCAGCGTGACCAGACCCTCGTTCGCGTGATTGCGAAGCACGACTTCGGCCCGCGTCACCAGGAATCGATCGCGATCCTAACCGGCGTCACCTGGGGCGCTTAACGCGACCTAAGCACCGGCCTGCTGCGGCGGGCCGGCTTCATCCCTTCAATAGGAAACGAGCATGAAATCGGTCGAATTCATTAAGCCTTGGAAGATCTACAGCCCTGGCGACGTCGCCGGCTTCGACGACGAGCAGGCAGAGCGCCTGATCGAAGGTGGCGCCGCGAAAGAAGTCGCGGCAGCAGCCGAGCCGGAAGCTAAGCCGCCCAAGGCTGCTAAGTAATACCCATGAGCCCCGAAACCGCCGCTTGGCTCGCCAACGTGCGCGCCGAGCTGGCGGACGGCGCTCTTCTGGTGCCGGTTCATAGCAAGACTGGATCGGTGCCAATCTATCCCGAAGACATAGTCGGCAGGTCCGACGACGAGCTGCTGCGCTTTATTCAGCGCCGGCTCGCTGAACAATGAAAGGCCGCTATGGCAGCGTTCACGAAATTCGATGACTACGTGGAGCAGGAAAGCCGCGCGGTCCACAACTGGGGCGCGCACACCTTCAAGGTCGCCCTGACCAATGTCGCTCCAGCGCGCACAAATACCGTGCTGGCCGACATTACGCAAATTGCCGCGAGTGGTGGTTACGTCGCCGGCGCGGGTGGCGGCTACCTGCTCGACAGCGTCGCGCTGACCGAGGTGAACGGCGTCGCCAAGCTTGTGATCGCCGATGAGGTCATCACCGCTACTGGCGGAAGCATCGGCCCGTTCAGGTACGCAGTAGTTTACAACGACAGTGCGACGTCGCCTGCTGACGCACTTGTCAATTCCTACGACTACGGCAGCTCGATCACGCTCGCCGACGGCGACAGCTTCACTATCGATTTCGACCAGGCCGCCGGCGTCTGGACTAAGACTTAAGGGGTTCACATGTCGAACACACAGCAACTGCTTGCCGATCAGAAGGCTCGACTGCGGTCCCAGATGGAAGATGTGCGGGCGAAGATCGCCAGCGTGAAGGCGCAGTCTGCACCGGTTCAGGCCGAGTTGGACGAGGCGATCGCCGAGCAAAATGCGCTCGACGCGAGGATCGCTGCCCTGGCTGCGCAGGTTGACGGCATCGAGCAGCCGCATCTGCATGCTCTCAAAATGGAGCTCTCCGCGCTTGCCCAGGCCGAGTCCGCAATCAAGATCGACGGCTACGACCAGGCGGCCGGCGTCTTTGCGCTGAGCTGACCCATGCTCGCCAACGGCATCAAGCAAACCTCAGCGACGACCGGGACTGGCAATTTGGTGCTGGCCGCCGTCGCCGGTATGCCCAAGTTCTCCGACGTGTTCGGGCTGAACGCCCCTTTTAGCTATACGCTGGTGGACAGCAACGGCCTGTTCATCGAGGCCGGCATCGGTTATCTCAGCGATGCGACCACATTGGTAAGGCCGCGCGTTACAGCGACGTTCATTGGCGGCGCGTATAACGGGGCGAGCCCGAGCGCGGCAAACCTTGCTGGCACCACGACGATCATCGGCACGCCCCATGCAGCAACGCTGGAATCGATGTTGCCAACCGTCGACAAGGTGTCCGCGAGCGTCGCCCGCTATGTCCAGTCGGCTGGTCGAAACATGAACCAGACGACGGTATCCCTCGCCGCCCTGCGCGTGTACTACATTCCCTTCCTGCTGAAAACAGGGTCGCCTATCGTCTCGCTCATGCTATCGGTAGGCACGGCGGCAGCGGCAGGCAGCACAGCCCGCCTAGGCATCTATGCGATGACCGAGAACGGCTATCCCGGCCAGCTGCTCGCCACCACCGGCGCTCTCGACGTCGCCACCACCGGGCAGAAGGTCGGCACGCTGGCTACGCCAGTGAACCTGCCGCCAGGCTGGTATGTGGTCGCGGTTGTGTCCGACGGAAGCCCAACCGTTAATGCGGCGACGACTGGCGGATCCAATGTGATGGGCGGCAATCCCTTCGGCTACACCGCGGCCCTTGCGATCATCGATATGCGCACCGAGAACATCGCAACAGCTGCTCTGCCCACGACCGCGAACGCAGCCACCAGCGCACTCGGCAGCAATACGCACAACCCGATCGTCTACGTGGGAGTTCTGTAATGGGTGTTGAGTACACCGAGAAAGGCGCAGGCCTGCACGAAGCAGTAGCCGCTGCTGGTCAATGGCTGCGTCAGGTTGACGGCGCCTGGATCAGCAGCGATGACGCTGCCGTGCAGGCGCTTATCGATGGTTACGCCCTGGACCAGGCCAAAGCGTATGCATGCGCCCGTGTTATCGAAATCGCAGGCGAATATTTCACGCAGGCGGCTGCGAATGTGACGCCAGCAGAAATGGCGGGATGGCCGATCCTGCGCGCTGAGGCGCTCGCGTACAGTGCGGGAAGTGGCGAACCCTGCCCCTCGATGACGGAAGAGGCTCGCTCGCGCGGCTGCACCGTTGCCGAGCTTGCCGCCAAGGTCATGGCGAACACGCGGCGCTTCGACGCCCTGCGCGCCGCCATCGCTGGCACCAGCGGCTCGCATCGTGACGCCATCAATGCGCTGGAGACGTTCGAACAGATCTCCAGCTACGACTACAGCTCCGGCTGGCCAGAGGTCTAAAAGATGAGCCTAGGCCTCTCGCCACTGGGCCTGAGGCCCCTTGGCCTTGGGCCGGCTGCCGCTGCCTCTGGCGTGGCGCCAAAGACGTACACGCTGCAAGCGGACCCTGGCGCATTCGTCGTCGTTGGGCCAGCGGCCGTGCTGCGTGCGTCCCGCACGATGTCGGCTGCGTCGGCCGTGTTTGCGCTGAACGGGGCGCCTGCCAGCCTTGCGGCGGCACGTCGAATGCCTGCCACTGCGGGTGTATTCGCGCTATCAGGCGGCGAAGTTGGACTGATCGCAGCTCGGCGCCTATCGGCAGGCAAGGGCGCTTTCACCCTGAGTGGCGCTGCTGTCGCCTTGCGCGCCGCTCGCCGTGTAGTCGCTTCGCCGGCGACGTACTCGCTGACTGGTTCGGCTGTGGTGCTGACCTATCAGCAAAACCAGACTCCAGACGCAGGGGCGCAGCAATACCAACTCACTGCTGCGCCCGGGTCGTTTGGGCTTGCCGGCGCGGCTGTGGCGATGCGCGCACAGCGTCGATTGACCGCTGCTCGCGGCAGCTTCTCGCTGGCGGGCAGCGCGGTCGCCCTGGCGTGCAGGCGGCGAGTGTCCGCAGCATCTGGTGCGTTCGTGCTTGCTGGCACGTCTGTGACATTTGCCTACCGCGGCTCGCTCATCGACGTCTCGCAAATCCCGTCAGAACGCATCGTGCCTTTCGAGGGCAGCGGGAGCCGAGTGGTTGTGTTTGAAGGAAGCGGGAGCCGAGTCGTGATTTTCGAGGGTAGCGGTTCCAGAGTGAGGTTTGAGCAGATGAGCGTGAGTGCAAAAGTGCCCGTCAAGTTGGGTGAGAAGTGGACGACCGACCGAGATCCTGACGAGATCAGCTACTACGGAGCCGACATCACGCAAGAGCTGATCGACCGGAATACGACCGCAGACCCAAGCAAGATCGTGGCGGTTCTGTTCGGGGTGACGCTCCTGGAGGGGCCGCAGCTTCAGGTGGCCACGATTGCCGGTGTCGAACGCACCTTCGTTGTCGTGAAGCTGGGCGGCGCGGACGAAACTCCGCCCGCAGATTGGCGCTGGGTCGCTCGCGTGAGCTGCATGAACGGCGAGCGCTTCGATAAAACAACCTGGTTCAACAAGGTGGACCCGTAATGATCAAGATTGCCGACAACCCTGTAGTTCGCGAGCAGCTGGCGAACGCTCCGGCTGCGACCGGGGAGGCCGCCAGGCCCGCGCCCGAGCCCATCGAGTACGCACGCGCGCCGGATGGCCCAGGCTTCCAGCCAACCGGCCGCCCGGCAGCAACACAAAGGAATCCCAGATGAGCTCAAGACTGATCGTGCCTCCAGTAGAACTGGCGGTTTCGATGGAAGCTGCGCGCCTGGCTGCAAGGGTCGACATCGCCGAGGATGGCACTTCGTCGCTCGATGCCGAGATCGAACAGGCCATCCGGACCTATACGACCGAAGCCGAGGGCGAAACGGGGCGCGCGCTGATCGATCAGACGTGGCGCCTGACGCTGGACACCTTCCCTGCGGCGATCGCGCTGCGTAATCCGCCGCTACTCCAGGTCGCGCACCTCAAGTTCTACGATGCGGCCGGCGTGCAGCAAACGCTCGACCCGCAAGACATCCAGGTCGATCCCGAAAGCGAGCCGGGCTACGTTGTGCCGGCTCCCGGCAAGGCCTGGCCCGGAGCTGCGCGCAGGATCAATGCCATCGAGGTCCAGTATCGCGCCGGCTACGGTCCCGACCACACCTCGGTGCCGGATGGGATCAAGGGCTTCATCCTGGCGCGCGTGCAGGAGCACTTCGAAACCAACGGGCAGCCGAAGAACGAATACGTCAAGCGGCTGCTCTGGCCATATAAGGTGTACCTGTGACGATGAACCATCGCTTTATGCTCCTGAAGCCCTCTGCAGGACGAGACGCCGCCGGTCAGCCGGTCGACGGCTGGGAGCCGCTGCCGGCCCGGTGGGGCGACGTCCTGTTCCAGACCGGCGCCGAAGTAATGCGCGCGAATGCCGAGACCGTGGTCAAGCGCTGCTCGATCAAGGCGAACTTCGACGCCGCGGTTACCGAAGCCTGGCGCGCGCGCTACCTGGGCACCGACTACAACATCAAGTCGGTCCAGCCGGACTCGAAGGATCGCCGGAAAATGTTCTTGGTCTGCGAGGCGACGAAGTGATTCGGTTTGATGTGTCTAGCTTAATGGACGTGGTGCGCGAGACGATTACTCAGGCAACTCCAGACGAAGACGCGCTGCGCGCTGCGACCTTCGCTGGCGCCGAAATCTTCCGCGACGAAGCCAGGCGGAATGCCCAATCGCACATCCAGACTGGCACGCTCTGGCGAAACATTATCGTCAAGCGTCTTGAAGAAGAGTCAGACGGTCATCTCCGGCAAGTCTACAAAGTGACAGTCCGGAAGGGTCCGCGAGGCGGCGATGACGCGTATTACGCCGGATGGGTTGAGCGAGGACATAAATTCGTGCCCCGAAATCCGAATGTCGATCCTCGAACTGGCGGGCGATTTGGCTGGGCCGCGCACCGTGCGGCAGCAGAGATCGAGTACGGAAGTGCGCGCGTTCCAGCGTATCCATACATGCGGCCCGCCTACGAGAGCAAGAAGGGCGCGGCTACTGAAGCCATGACCAAAAAACTGCGGGAACAGCTGCAAAGGAATGCATCGCGATGACGGTTCATATTCAGGTGCGCGAAGCCTTGCGCGATCTCGCCGGCGACAGGGTTTACCCCATCATCGCCGATGAGGGCGCGCCGACGCCGTACATCGTCTTCCAGGTCGTCGGCGGTAGCGCTCAGGAATTCTTGTCGGGCGAGAAGCCGGAAAAGAAGATCTGCCGCATTCAGGTCAATGTGTGGTCCAAGTCGATCCTCGAGGCGGGGCAGGTAGCCGAGCAGGTCGAAGACGCGCTGCGCGCTGCCCAGGGGCTGCAGACAGAGGTTCTGGGCCCGCCAGCTGACACGTTCGACGAAGCCACCAAATACCGCGGAACGATGCAGGAGTTCTACTTGTTCTGCTGACCTCAGTAACCCAAACCAAGCCGCCTCGCGAAAGCCCGGCGGCTTTTTTCATGCCCGCGAGGGTGCTCCAGCCCGGATTCCGGGCTTTTTCCACATCTGAAAGGCCCATTACATGGCTGTTCAAGTCCCGAACAACAGCAACTTTTCGGTTGCTACTACCTATCAGGCGTCGGTCTCAGTTACCGCCGCAAGCAATGCTTCCGAAAGTGTGCTCACGACCGCGACGAACTCGTATGCCGTCGGCGACATCGTGGAGTTCACTAGCGGCTGGACCCGCGCCAACATGCGCGTGTTTCGCGTGAAGGCTGCCACGACCACTTCGGTGACCCTGGAAGCCTTCGACACCACCTCGACCAAGATCTTCCCGGCCGGCGCCGGCGGCGGCTCGCTGCGCAAGATCCTGACCTGGACCTCCATCCCCTACATGAAGGCGTTCGAGGTCTCTGGCGGAGATCCGAAGTACTCGACCGAAGAGTTCCTCGATTTCCCGGACGAGATGCAGCTGTCGAACGGCTTCTCGGCCACCTCGGTGACCATGACGATCGCTGACGACCCGTCGCTGCCGCACCACAACGTGCTGCAGGCGGCTACTGATAACTCAGCCGTCGCTGCCGTGCGCGTGATCCTGCCGAGCGGCGCGCCGCTGTTCTACAACGGCACCGTCGGCTTTAACCCGAATCCGAGCATGAGCAAGGGCGGGGCAATGGTCGTCAAGTGCGGCCTTGCCCTGCAGGGCCGCGTGGTCCGCTACGCCTCCTAAACAGTTTTGCCAGGCCGGCACCGTAATGCTGGCGTCGGCCCTTTACGCCTGCAGGTAGCTCCTGCAGGTCTTTTTATCCTGATCCCGAAAGAGAAAAAGCATGGCACAGAAAATCAAGCTGGGCAATCGCCCGAAATCGTTCGCGCGCACCATCACCTTCGCAATGCTGGAGGGCGGCGAGGGCTGCATGGAGCTGAACTATAAATATCGCAGCCGCAAGGAGTTGGCCAAGCTGACGGACGAAGTCCAGGGCGCCGCCCAGGCACAACACGAGGCGGATATCGCATCGATCAAGGCGAAGGCCGAGAAGGGCGAGCAGATCGAGCCGCTGAAGCAAATCGACGTGCTGGACCGCGACGTGTCGCTGCAGGTGGATTACCTGATGCAGGTCGTCGAAGGCTGGAACCTTGACGAGAAGTTCGATCGCGCCGCAGTGGAGCAGCTGGCCGATGAAGTGCCGGCCGCAATCTCGGCAGCGATCGAGACCTACCGCAAAGCGATCAACGAAGGCCGTCTGGGAAACTGACTGACGCCGCTCGGGCCATGTACACCCCGGCGCCGAGCGAGCATGAGCTTGCGGCAGCCGGGCTGACGGCCGAAGATTTCGAGTGTGAAGCCGTCGAGCTCTGGCCCGAGAACGAGCGGGCCTACTTCCTGTTCCTCAGCCTGCAGACGCAATGGCGGGTGGGGATGGGCGGCGCGACCGGGTTGGATTACCTGGTGCTGTTCGCCAAGCTGGACCGGATGAAGCTGAGCGATGAAGATGCGGAACTGCTGGAGCAGGACATCAGAGCGATGGAGCACGAAGCCCTGAAGGCGATGTCGGAGCGGGAGTGATTGGGCGCCGATCTAGCGCCCAATCTACAGGAGAACTTAAGCGGCTTGCGGCTCGAAGTGGACTTGAAGTCCAATAGCTCTTGTGACCTTAAGGACTGTATCGAAGCTTGGGTTGTTTTCCCCTGAGAAAGCTTTGTACAGGCTTTCTCGCCCAAGGCCCGTCTCTTTCGAAAGTCTCGTCATGCCATAGGCTCGCGCAACTACCCCTAGAGACTTAGCGATGAAGGCTGTATCGTCACCCGCTTCCTCGAAGCATGCCTCGAGGTAAAGCGCCATGTCCTCAGGCGTTTTCAGTTGTTCGGCGGTGTCCCATTTCGTCAGTTTCATAGCTTACTCCTTAGAGTTGCCGCGCAAGCTCAAGCGCGGTTTTGATGTCCTGCTTCTGGCTCGACTTATCGCCTCCTGCCAAGAGGATGACGACCTGTCGACCAACAAGCGTGTAGTACACCCGGTAACCCGGTCCATAGTTGATGCGCATCTCTGATACACCTTCGCCAACTGGCTGACTGTCTCCAAAGTTGCCCTCTTCGGCGCGGTCAATCCTCATGGCGATCCGCACATATGCTCTACGGTCTTTCAGGTGGTCATACCAGTCATCAAAAACATCCGTCTTTTGGATCGTATTCATCAACCTGTTCTTAGTGAAGGTTTGGTGGTCAGAAGTGACTTATCTCATACGTGTATCCCATATGTGATAGTCATTGTAGACTTTGGGATACAGTAGTACAAGAAGAATTCTGTAACCTTATTTGATGAAGGTCATGCAGGAAAGGTACGTAGCACAACGTGCTTAAGAGGCGAAGGTGCTTTTAACGTTAGTTATGTGCCGAACCTTGTTGGGTAGGAAGGTAGAAGTACAAAGGGGCGGTCAAGTCGACCACCCCTTTTGCGTTTCATGGGCATAGGGCGAAGCGATACAGGAAATCCTGTATCGCCAGCTCCTTATTTGAACGTTATGCCAGGGATGCCCGAGAAGGCTTTCCTGAACTCATCCTGAATCATCTGCTCCAAGCGTTCGCTCGACTCGGGGCTGATGAATTCAGTGATCTTCGCCGTGTGGTCACAGTCAGCACAGCTGAATTCGGAGTCGGTTTCAATGGCGCCAGTGTCCTTGAGCTTCGTGCTGCCGCATTTGGGGCATTGCGTGTCGAGATTCATCAATTGTTCCTTCCAGGAAGATTGTTATAGGGAATCACAATCTACCAGCCAGGCCAGCAATATGGCGCACGCAGAGGGGTGGTCAACTTGACCACCCATTTTGCGTTTCATGGGCACAGCACTGGCCGGCTATTTCTTTTCGGCTTTGCTGGCGCCTCGGCGGACCTTGGGCAACCCGGGGATCTCGACCTTTTCCCTCGCTGCCGCAGCTTCAAGTGCTTTGCGGCCGTTGTTGCGGAGCTGGCGCTGCGGTACCGCAGTCTTGGCTGCGGTCTCAAGTGGGCTTTCAAGAGCTTTCGCCTCAACAGGCGGCACCGGGTCAACTTCTTCTAGATCATCTAGCGCATCTTTGATTTCTTTAAATTGTTCCGCCATCTGTTTCTTTAG
>Ga0308161_1004381_pt1 | contig 12967 bp, 11 predicted proteins | sample PhyFR2_FD_201034 | JGI IMG/M metagenome (GOLD analysis project Ga0308161, IMG submission 201034) | Phyllosphere microbial communities from UC Gill Tract Community Farm, Albany, California, United States - DLSLF.R2 | ecosystem: Host-associated > Plants > Phyllosphere > Unclassified | place: USA...
TACGGCGTACCGGTTGAAGAAATCGTCGAAGGCATCAAGCACGGCGTGCGCAAGGTCAACATCGACACCGACCTGCGCCTGGCATCCACCGGTGCGATGCGTCGCCTGATGGCCACCAACCCGAGCGAATTCGACCCACGTAAGTTCTTTGGCGCTACTGTGACGGCGATGCGTGATGTGTGCATCGCACGTTATGAAGCGTTCGGTACTGCGGGTAATGCGTCGAAGATCAAGCCGGTCTCGTTGGAAGCGATGTACCAGCGGTATTTGAAAGGTGAGTTGAACGCTAAGGTGAACTGAGCCTTAGGCGTTTGAACAGAAGCCCGCAGTGATGCGGGCTTTTTTTTGTCTGGAATTTGATCAGCGGTATTAGGCACGTATTCAGTTTTGCGGCCGATGGAAATGACAAAACGGTATAAAGACCTGTCAAATTTCACAGGTGTCTTGTTGCGAAAAACATTCTAAATTTTGTCCAGTCCGTACCTTTGGATGAATCTTAATAGGATGAGTAGAGGGCTTCATAATGGGACTTATATTTGTAAAAGAACCGGAAAAAACGGAAGAGGAACAGGTCGCAGTATCCAAGTCGCAATCTTGGCTGTCCTCGTCTCAGACTATAACCGTGGCCGAGGAGGCATTGGTTTCTGGGTATGAAAAAAGAAGAGCTGAATTTTATGAAACACATCACTATGTTTTGGAAGATGTTTCCGAATCGCAACAGTTGTTTTACATTGTCAGGCATAGAGGTGGCGTTGTGTTTCATGGCACGAATGGGTTGACCACTGCGCAACTTGAAGCGTATGCAGTTCAGACGCTCTCGACCTTGAAGAACGGTGACTACAAAAGAAAGGATGGGGTGTCTTATTCATATGCGGATTTCAAAAATGATGTAAGAAATGAGTTGAAATCAGAGTTAAAGAGGGGGTGGGTAAAAAAGACAGATGATTTAAGCGGGTATATCGTAATTGAACAACTTTAATATCTCTGAGTGTGATGTGGCGAGTCCGGACGTTGCCGCATGATTTGAATGGGTAAGTTTAAAGTTCTATGGGCTCGGCTTTAATTATCCCCAAAGCCCGCAAAGTTCTGTGGGCTTTTTTGTGCTGCGCAAGGCCATGGCGCGTAGCGCTGTGAAGGGCGCTGTTCAGTTCGCTGTGGCGAGCGGTTCAAACAATTGCAGGAGAGGGGACGGATCTATTTACGTTTCGACCTTTCTATATCCCAAGGCCGTCCAGGCCCTCGCGTAATGATCCGGCGTCCGACATTTTTTTCAATTTTATCAGTGAATTTCGAGTGTCCTGTTAACGGCCCACGTTGCTCTGGGAAATTGGACAATACCATCCTGGTTTGTCTAGGCATGAAACCTTCTAAGGCGGTGTAATGAGATAGCTGCTTAGCAGCAAAAGCGGTGTTAAATAAATCCGTCCCCTTTAAAAGGTTGTGTTGAACGCAATTAAGTTTTCGGCGCTTATTTCTTAATTGTATTAAACGCTGTCAATGTTGACAGTGTCGCTCGTTTGCCACCTTGCGCATACTTGGCTTCTCATCCAGGAAGGGGAAATATGCTATGTCACATTTAAATCTTAAGTGGCTTAAGTTGTTTGCTGCAGCGACGGGTGCGTTGATGCTGATGGGGAATGTGCAGGCGGCACAGCTGTCTTGTCCGGGGGCTTCAACTATCAAGGTTGTGAGCATTCAGTTTTCAGGTGGAGAACAAGAGCAGGGATGGAGCGGTGAGCAGCTCGTTGAGGATTATTCGAAGGCTAAGGAGTTCGAGTTTCAGGGCGCTGCGATCAAGCAAGGAACAGACAGCGAGACGAAATTACCTTATCACTACGTAATCTGTAATTACGCTGGGAAAGGCAAGGACGATTATTTGAGGTTGTCTCAGCGGTTTGCCTTGCCTCCCATGCCTAAAGGTCTTGGTTGGAATGAGAGTAAAGAGTGTGAAACTAGCAAAGTTATGGACTGTGCTTTTGAACTGATGAATTCAAAGGGACCTTCCAAGTTCACATTGCCTGTTCAGGAGTAAAGGGAGAGAGACTGTAATCTCTCGTCACTCAAGAGAAAACCCGCAGCGATGCGGGTTTTTCTATGGCTGGATTGTGATCAGCTTGGCGGTGAAATATCGAACCCTTGCTGTTCAATCACCCGAAACACATTACTCACATCCTGCACCAGAATGCGTGCGGTGTTGTTCAAATCGCGCTCAGCGAAGCATGGCAGGCTGGAGCAGGCCATCAGGTTGAGGTGTTCGAGCACGGCGCAGATGCGCTTGCCCGCGATAGCCATGCATATCTGCACATCTTTGGTGAAAATATTACCTGAGCAAACGAGGCTCTTGTGGTGAGCGGGCTTGTCGAATCGTCGCACCGCTCACCACAGAGTTATGTGTAAGCCTTTAAGCATACCTATGCCGCTATCGCCGGCAAGCCCGGCTCCCGCAGGGGCGTGGCGTGTTTAATGCGATCGCGTCACCGAGGAATCGTCCGTGGCACCACCGGACACTTCACTCGTGATCTATATCCAACTTCGCAAACGTCACCTTCGCCCCTTCCTTGCTGTCCCCACTGTTGTCCTGCACATACGCGCCCGCCTTGAAATACAGCGGCTTGGCCGCCCAGGCCGCGCCGATGCGCTCGTTCCATTCACTGTCGGCGGCGTACACGCTGAGTAGCCCGGCCTTGTTGAGGTTGATCACGTAGGTAAAGCTTTTCTCCAGCGGCACATTGGACGCGACGATGATTACGCGGCTTTCATCTTCATCCGGGCGCATGCGCACTTTGGCGACGATATTGCCGGTCTGGGTCTTTTCCTTGAACTGGTATTCGAGCTTGATCAGTGGTTTTTGGCTGTCATAGGCGTGGATCTGGCCAATGACGATCTTGCCGCTGGAGGGCACCTGGTTCACGGCCAGGGTGGCGCGCAGGAAGTTGTCGGCGTCTGGGTAAGTCCAGTTGCGCAGGCGGCCGTCGGCGTAGGTTTCGCGCAATTCACTGCGCGGGTAGATGGCGTTTTCGGTGCGGGTGCCGGTGACGGGAGTCCAGAATTGCACGTTGCTGCCTTCGGCCTGGAAATACTGGTCGTTGAAGCCGCTGAGCAGCTTTGGCGTGTCGATAGTCGCGGGTGGCGAGCCGACCGGAATGCTCAGGTTCCACGTGGAGAGGTCGATCATGGCGTTGGCCTTTTACAGGGGGTGAAGGCTTTGGCCCGGGGGCCTGACAGGTTCTTTATAGGCGGTGGCCGGCCAGTTGTTAAACATTTGCTGGCAATTTATTGACGCCATAGGAATGCCAAAAAGCCATGTTTCCCATGAACCGTGGGCTGTAGAGGTTGACCGTTAGTCGGCTGACTGAACTTTGGCGCAATGATGGCATCCACGTCACTTCTGATTTTCAGAATCCGGGGATAGAGTGAGGCCTTGATGTTTGTCCGGGTTTTCTGTCAGAAATGACCGGATTAGACCTAAGGAAGAGTCCCAGCATGGAATGCGCTCCACATCACGGCGATGGCAGTTCGGTTCTTCTGGTGGTCGATGACTACCCGGAAAACCTGATCAGCATGCGTGCGCTTTTGCAGCGTGATGATTGGCAGGTAATCACCGCCGCATCGGGGATGGAAGCTCTGGAGTTGTTGCTGCTGCATGAAGTCGACCTGGTGTTGCTGGATGTGATGATGCCCGGCATGGACGGCTTTGAAGTCGCACGGTTGATGCGCGGCAGCCAGCGCACGCGCATGACCCCGATCATCTTTCTGAGTGCCAACGCCCAGTCGCCGGCCGCCGTGCTGGAAGGCTATGCCAGTGGCGCCATCGACTACCTGTTCAAACCCTTCGATCCGCACATCCTCAAGCCCAAGGTCCAGGCGTTGCTGGAGCACCAGCGCAACCGTCGGGCCTTGCAGCGCCTGAGTCATGACTTGGAGTCCGCTCGGGCCTTTAATGCATCGGTGCTGGATAACGCCGCCGAAGGCATCCTGGTGGTGAGTGAGGAGGGCGTGATCGAATACGCCAACCCGGCGATTTCGCGGCTGCTCAACGCCACGATCCAGGAGTTGCAAGATCAGGACTTCCTGAGTTTCCTGCAAAAACCCCATGTGCCCGCCTGGCTGGACTCGCAGATGTACGCCGGTTACCGCAAGGGCGAAACCTGGCGTCTGCACGATGCGCTGCTGCGCACCCGCCGTGGCCAGCAAGTGCCGGTGGCATTGTCCTGCGCGCCATTGCCCGCCGAGCAGAAGGCCATGGTGGTGACGGTGCTGGACATGTCCGAGGTCCGCCACTTGCATCAGCAGCTGGAATTCCAGGCTGTCACCGACCCGCTGACCGGGCTGCTGAACCGGCGCGGCTTCCATCAGGCGGTGGAAAACACATTGTTGCGCAGCGAACGCACGGAGCAGTCCCTGGTGTTGCTGTACCTGGACCTCGACGGCTTCAAGCGGGTCAACGATTCCCTGGGCCATGACGCCGGTGATCGGGTGCTGCGCTGGGTCTCGGAGCAATTGCAGGGCTGCCTGCGCTCCTACGACATTATTGGCCGCATGGGCGGCGATGAATTTACCGCGCTGCTGGAGTTGGAATTCCCTGAACAGGCGGCAAAGATTTCGGAGAAGCTGATCGAGCGCGTCTCGGTGTGCCAGCAGGTCGACGGTTTGGATGTGATGCTCGGCGTGAGCATCGGCATTGCGACCTACCCGGACTGCGGCTCGGATCTGAATGGTTTGCTGCGTGCGGCCGACATCGCCATGTACGAAGCCAAGCGCGCAGGCCGTCAGCAATATCGTTATTACGACCAAGAAATGAACGGCCGCGCGCGCTCGCGGTTGATGCTCGAAGACAGTGTGCGCACGGCGATTCAAAACAGGGAGTTCACCCTGGTCTACCAGCCCCAGGTTTCCCTGGCGGATGGACGCTTGCGCGGCGTCGAGGCGTTGTTGCGCTGGCAGCACCCCAGCGTCGGTGATGTGCCACCAGGGCTGTTTTTACCGTTGCTGGAAGAGGCGCGGTTGATCAGCCAACTGAGCGCGTGGATTTATCAGCAGGTCGCTGCCCAGCGTCAGGTGTGGCAAAGCGCATTTGATGACGAGTTGGTCCTGAGCGTGAGCCTGAGCAGCAGCCAGTTCAACATGCCTAATCTGGCGAACCAGTTGCAGCAGATGATGGAGCGGTATGGGCTGCAGAGCCATCAACTGGAGGTGGAAATCGGCGAAGACTGCCTGATGAGTAACCTGGAAGAGGCCGCCAAGCAGCTTAAATTGCTGCGCCGCATCGGCGTACGCATTGCGCTGGATGACTTCGGCTCGGGGCAGTGCTCCTTGTCGCATCTGCGTGACCTGGCGTTCGACACCCTCAAACTTGACCCGCAATTGGTTGCGCGCCTGCCGGGTTCGGTGAGGGACACGGCGATGGCGCGCAGCATTATCGAGCTGTGTGGGCATTTTGATGTGGTCGTGGTGGCCGAAGGCGTGGAAACCCAGGAACAAGCTCAGTGGCTCAAGGCCCATGGCTGCCCGTTTATCCAGGGGCCGTGGGCGGCGCAACCGCTGATGGCCGACGAAGTGGTCGACTGGTCCCGCGCCCGCATGCGCTGAATTCGCTACACTGGCGCCCATTCGAACCCTGTTGCAGACCTCCATGACCGCGCTGAAATACCTCCAGGCCTATCCCGCCGCCCTCCAGGAGCAGGTACGCCAACTGATCGTCAAGGACCAGTTGGGTGCCTACCTGGAGCAGCGCTACCCCGAGCGTCACGCGGTGCAGAGCGACAAAGCCCTGTACGCCTACGCGCTGGCCTTGAAGCAGGAACACCTGCGTAACGCACCGGCCATTGACAAGGTGCTGTTCGATAATCGCCTGGACCTGACCCACCGCGCCCTCGGTCTGCACACCACGATTTCGCGGGTGCAGGGCGGCAACCTCAAGTCCAAGAAAGAGATCCGCATTGCTGCGCTGTTCAAGGACGCCGCGCCGGAATTTCTGCGCATGATCGTGGTGCACGAACTGGCGCACTTCAAGGAGTCGGACCACAACAAGGCGTTCTATAAACTCTGCGATTACATGATGCCGGGCTACCACCAGGTGGAATTCGACCTGCGGGTGTACCTCACGTATCGCGACCTGCAGGGCAAACCCTGACCGCACAAGGCGACTGACCATGGATGTGAGCAAGACCAAAAGCAGCTTCTACCGCCGCCTGTACGTGGCGTACCTGATCGACAGTGGGCTGGCCAGCAGTGTGCCGGCGCTGACCGCCGCCACCGGCATGCCGCGGCGTACAGCGCAGGACACGATTGCGGCGTTGGCGGACCTGGATATTGTGTGTGAATTCGAGCAGGAAGACGGTGCCCGCAATCATGCCGGGCACTATCGGATTCGCGATTGGGGCGCGATTGATCGGCGCTGGATCGAAGGCAATCTGGCTTCGGTGAAGCAGGTGTTGGGGTATCCCTGAAGTTTTTGCACTGTTTCGGCTGACGCCATCGGGGGCAAGCCCCCTCCCACATGTGGGAGGGGGCTTGCCCCCGATGAGGCCCTCAAACCCGGCGCATACCAATATGTGGAATATCATCCTCAAGGTATTCCTCACCCGCCACCACAAACCCATACCGCCCGTAATACCCCTGCAGATGTGCCTGGGCTGACAGAAAGATCGGCGTCTCTGGCCAGATTTCTTCAATCTGCTTGAGCGTTTCTTCCATCATCGCGTGCCCCAGCCCGGTCCCCCGTGCCACCGGCGCGACGATCACCCGGCCGATCACCACATCGCCGCCTTGGGACTCTGGATCCAGCAGGCGCAGGTAGGCCACCAGTTCATCGTCTTTCCAGGCCATCAGGTGGTGGGTGTCGCCCGCCAGGTCTTGCCCGTCGATGTCTTGATAAACGCACTTCTGCTCGACAACGAAGACCTCGCCGCGCAGGCGCAGGATGGCGTACAGCTGCTCCTTGCCCAGGTCAGTATGATGTTTGCAGACCCAATCGACTGTCATGGTGTGTTCTCACGTAAATGTCTGTTCTGGATAGTAAGCGCGGCGGGCGGTGGTGTCTAAATCAACTATTTTTGTGAGTGAAATCAATTTGCCATCATTGAGTGCATGCGCCGGCCGTTTCTTTGTGTAATCTGAGCTAATGTTAGAACCTCAGGCGTAGCCTGAGCTAAGGCCACCGCCTGTCCGCCAAGGATTTTGAGCATGCCGCGATTGTCTCGTGCCGTTGCTTTGATGGGAGTGTTGTTGCTGGCGATGCCTGCATGTGCACAGCGCCTGCGTCTGGTCGCGGATGCCTGGCCGCCCTTTACCGATGCCACGCTGATCAACGGTGGCTTGGCCACCGATATTGTCAGCACGGCCCTGGCCCGCGCCGGCTATGCCAGTGATTTCGAGCAGGTGCCTTGGGCCCGTGCGCTGATGGGCGTGGGTGACGGGCGCTATGACGTGCTGATCAACGCCTGGTACGACGACGCCCGTACGCAATTGGGGCAGTTCTCCGGCGAATACCTGCTCAACCGCGTGCGCTTTATCAAGCGCCGTGACGATCCCATCGAGTATCAGAACCTGCAGCAACTGCACGACTATCCCATCGCCGTGGTACGCGGTTATGCGTATTCGGCGGCGTTCGATGGCGATGCGCAGTTGCAGAAAGTCCCTGTGCATAACTTTGCCATGGCCGTGCGGATGCTGGCGGCGCAGCGCGTGCGGCTGACGGTGGAGGATGAATATGTGGCGCGCTTTTACCTGTCACGGGAATCGGCGCGGGTGCGCAATTCAGTGGAGTTCCTGCCCCAGCCGCTGAGTGAAAACAGCCTGCATATCCTGGTGAGCCTGAAGAACCCAGAGCATGAGCAGATTGTCGCGAGCTTTGATCGCGAGATTGCCAAGATGAAGGCTGATGGCAGTTATGCGCGGTTGATGAAGGCCCATGGAATGTAGCGGCCTAAGCTGCGCTGGTGTCCTTGATCAAATGCGCCGCCAGCGTGCGCAACGGCCCCAACTGCCGGCATATCAACGCCAGCTGCGTCTGCACCAACCGCTGCCCTTCATCAATCTCATCCGGCATCTGCTCCAGGTCCGCCGCCAGCGCTTCCTCGGCGTCGCTCTGGATCGCAATTGGCTGCTTGTTGGCCAATCCTGTCGCGATTTCATCAATGCTCTCCGCGAGCGATTTGCCCGCGCCGTCGATGAGATGCTCGCGCACTTCGGCCGGCAATTGCGTATCACGGTGTGCACCGAGCCCTGACAGGTAACTGAGCAAGGTGTGGGACAACACCAGGAAACGGAACCCCACATCCGCCTCCTTACGGAAATGCCCCGGTTCCATCAGCATATTGGCGAGGGTGGTCGACAGCGCCGCGTCGGCGTTGTGCGCGTTGCGGCGGGCCAGGCGGTAGGCCAGGTCGTCGCTTTTGCCGGCAGCGTATTGCTGCATGATCTGGCGCAGGTAGATGCTGTTGCACGTCAGGGTATTGGCCAGCACTTTGTTCAGGCGGCGGCCTTGCCAGTCCGGCAGGAACAGGAATACCGCCAGGCCCGCGATCAAGCTGCCGAGCAAGGTATCGAACAGCCTTGGCAGGAACAGCCCGTAGCCATCCCCCACCTGGTTGAAGCAGAACAGCACCATCAAGGTGATCGCTGCCGTGGCCAGGGTGTAGCGGGTGGTGCGGTTGATAAAGAACACCAGGCCGGCGGCGATGGCGAACATCGACTGCACCAGGGGGTTGGGGAACAGGTCGAACAGCGCCCAGGCCACGGTAAGGCCGATGGCGGTACCGATGATCCGCTGGCCGAGCTTGCGCCGCGTGGCGCCGTAGTTGGGCTGGCACACAAACAGGGTGGTGAGGATGATCCAGTAACCCTGGGAAGCATGGATGGCGTGCAAGGTGCCGTAGCCGATGGTCAATGCCAGGGACAGGCGCAAGGCGTGGCGAAACAGCAGCGACGTCGGCGTGAGTTGCGTGCGCAGGCGTGTCCACATTTCCCTGAGGTTGCGCGGCGCACGGTCCAGCAGGTTGCTGTCGGTGGCGTCGGCCAGGGCGTCCGGGTTGCTTGCGTCGCCCAGCAGGCGGTCAAGGGTGGACAGGTTGGCCGCCAGGGCACGCAACGAACGCAGCAGGCCGCGCCAGGCCGGGTTGCTCTGGATGCGCAGGTGTTCCAGGGAGGCATTCAGGTCGCTGAGGGCTTCGGCGAAGCTGTCGTCATAGATGAACGGTTGGCGCAGTTGGATCGACTCGGCCAGGGCCTGGCAGGCCTTGCCTTGCTGGCGCAGCAGACGTTGGCAACGGAACAGCACGTCGCTGTGGAAGAACGCATCGGCGAGGGCGTTGTAGGGGTAGTGGGAGGAACTGGCGCGCTCGTGGATGTCCTGGGCCAGGAAGTACAGCTTGAGGTAGCGGCTGACCTTCGACCCCGGTCGGCCATTGCCCACGCGGTGCAGGATGATTTCCTTCGCCGCATTCAGCGCGGCCACCACCCGACCATTTTGCTGGGCCAGTTCCAGGCGGCGCGCTTCCACATCCAGCTGGCGGACCGGTTCAAACAGCGACGACTTGAGCTTGAGGTAGCGCCCCAACTCGCGGAATAACCGCGCCAGGCTCTGCTGCACCGGCTGGTTGGAAAACAGCGCCTGCCACAGCACCGACAACGCACCGTACCAGGCCGCACCGGCCACCAGCAGCAATGGCTCATGCCAGAAATCACTGACGGCGCCGCCGCGCTGGTCCACGCCGATCATGGTGTAGACCGACAAAATCAAGGTGGCCGACGCAATCGCCCCATAGCGTTCGCCCAAGGCGCCGAGCATGGTCAGGCCGAACGTCGCCAGGGCCAGGGAGATAGCGAAAACCCAGGGATAAGGGAACAGCAACTCCACCGACAGCGCGGCGATGCTGAAACACACCAGCGTCACCGCCAGGGCGTTGAGGCGGCCTTGCCAACTGTCGTCGGTCTCGGCCAGGGCGCTGGCGATGATCCCCAGGAAGAGCGGGATCAGCAGCGTCATTTCATCCTGGTACCAGCACAGCGCCATGCTGCCGGTGAGGGCGATGAATACCCGAATGCTGTAGCTGAATTTATCCAGGGCCCACAGGCGCCGCATGGACTGCTTGAACGAGGTCGATGACATGAAGTCGTGAGTCTTCCGGGACGATGTCGTTAAATTGAGCTATCAAGGACGCCACGGCAAGGGTGGTGATCACATCCAACAGCAAATTATTCCCGGACACACCCATGCTCAATATGGAATGCAGTCAATGTGGGAGGGGGCTTGCCCCCGATAGCAGTGTGTCAGCCACTGCATGTGCAAGCTGATCCACCGCCATCGGGGGCAAGCCCCCTCCCACATTTGACCGCGTACATCCTTCAGACGTATTGCGCGGCTGCGTAGCCCGAAGCCCACGCCCACTGGAAGTTAAACCCGCCCAGATGGCCGGTCACATCCAGCACTTCACCAATAAAGTACAACCCAGGGCTTTTCAGCGATTCCATGGTCTTGGACGACACTTCTCGCGTGTCCACCCCACCCAGCGTCACCTCGGCGGTGCGATAACCCTCCGTACCCGCCGGCACCAGCTGCCAGCTGCCCAGCTTCTGCGCGATGTCGGCGATTTCCGCGTGGGTGTACTGCTTCATCGGTTTGGACGCGAACCACGTGTCTGCCAGCAAGTTGGCCATCTTCTTGGTGAAGATCTCACCGAGCAGGGTTTTCAGCTCGCTGTTGGGGCGCTCTGTCTGTTGCTGTTGCAGCCAGGTGTGGGCGTCGTGGTCGGGCAGCAGATTGATTTCCACGGTGTCGCCGGATTCCCAATACGAGGAAATCTGCAGGATCGCCGGCCCGCTCAGGCCACGGTGGGTAAACAGGATGTTCTCGCGAAAGCTCTGGTCGTTGCAGCTGACCAGGCAGTCCACGGAGGTGCCGGACAACTCGCCGCACAAGTCCTTGAGCTGATCGGTGATGGTGAACGGCACCAAGCCTGCACGGGTCGGCAGCAGTTCGTGGCCGAATTGCCGGGCCACTTGATAACCAAACCCGGTGGCGCCCAGGGTCGGAATCGACAAGCCGCCGGTGGCGATCACCAGGGATTCGCAGCGCAGTTCACCCAAGGTGGTCTGCAATTGATAACCGCTGTCGACCTTGGCGATTTCCTGCACTGAAGTATCCAGGTGCATGTTCACGCCCGCCTGGATGCACTCATCGAGCAGCATGCCGAGGATGTCGCTGGACTTGTTATCGCAGAACAGCTGGCCGAGCTTCTTCTCGTGATACGGCACGCCGTGCTTGGCCACCAGCTCGATAAAGTCCCACTGGGTGTAGCGGGCCAGGGCGGATTTGCAGAAGTGCGCGTTGTGCGAGAGGAAGTTGGCAGGCTCGGTGTACATATTGGTGAAATTGCAGCGGCCACCGCCGGACATCAGGATCTTCTTGCCGGCCTTGTTCGCGTGGTCGATCAACATCACCTTGCGCCCACGCCCGGCGGCGGTCAGTGCGCACATCAAGCCTGCGGCGCCGGCGCCAATGATCACAACTTCGGTCGAGCGCAAAACGGTGTCCTCACAAAATATTGATCTGAAATGCAATCAAAACTGTGGGAGGGGGCTTGCCCCCGATGTCGGTGTATCAGTGGCAGATGTACCGACTGACACACTGCAATCGGGGGCAAGCCCCCTCCCACATTTGGATCTCCATTGAATGGGAGATTTTTTACAGGATGCGCACACGCAACGAACGGCCTTTGATCTTGCCGTCATTCAAGCGCTGCAATGCCTGCTTGGCGATGCCGCGCTCCACGGCCACAAACGCCTGGAAGTCAAAGATCGCGATCTTGCCGACCTGAGCGCCGGGGATGCCGGCGTCGCCGGTCAGTGCACCGAGGATGTCACCCGGACGCACCTTGTCTTTACGGCCAGCGGCGATGCACAGCGTGCTCATCACTGGCAGCAACGGACCGCCGCTTTGCGGCTTGAGGTTGTCCAGTTGGTCCCAGTTCAGTGGCGACTTCTGCAGTTGCTCGATGGCCTGGGCGCGGTGCGCTTCGGACGGTGCGACCAGGCTGATGGCGATGCCGGTCTCGCCCGCACGGCCAGTCCGGCCAACACGGTGGATGTGGATTTCCGAGTCGCGGGCCAGTTCGACGTTGATCACCATGTCCAGCGCGTCGATGTCCAAACCACGGGCGGCGACGTCAGTGGCCACCAGCACCGAGGTGCTGCGGTTGGCGAACATCGCCAGCACCTGGTCACGGTCGCGCTGTTCCAGGTCGCCATGCAGGCCAACGGCGGAAATGCCCTTGGACGTCAGGTGGTCCACGGTTTCCTGCACTTGCTGCTTGGTAAAGCAGAACGCCACGCAGGAGGCTGGACGAAAGTGCGCCAGCACCTTGGTCACGGCGTCCATGCGTTCTTCCGGCGAGATCTCGAAGAAACGCTGCTCGATCTGGTCATCGGAGTGGAAGGCTTCGGCCTTCACTTGCTGCGGTGCGCGCATGAACTTGGACGCCAGCTGCTTGATGCTCACCGGGTAGGTGGCCGAGAACAGCAGGGTCTGGCGGCGTGGCGGGGTCTTGCTGATGATGTCTTCGATGGCGTCGTAGAAGCCCATGTCGAGCATGCGGTCGGCTTCGTCGAGGATCAGCGTGTTCAGGCCGTCCAGCACCAGCGAACCCTTGCGCAGGTGTTGCTGGATGCGGCCCGGAGTGCCGACGATCACGTGGGCGCCGTGTTCAAGGGACGCGATCTGCGGGCCGAGGGACACGCCGCCGCACAGGGTCAGGACCTTGATGTTGTCTTCGGCACGGGCCAGGCGACGGATTTCCTTGGCGACCTGGTCGGCCAGTTCACGGGTCGGGCACATCACCAGCGCCTGGCAGCCGAAGTAGCGCGGGTTGATCGGGTTCAACAGGCCGATACCGAATGCAGCGGTCTTGCCGCTGCCGGTCTTGGCCTGGGCAATCAGGTCCAGCCCTTTGAGGATCACCGGCAAGCT
>Ga0308161_1004385_pt1 | contig 12962 bp, 10 predicted proteins | sample PhyFR2_FD_201034 | JGI IMG/M metagenome (GOLD analysis project Ga0308161, IMG submission 201034) | Phyllosphere microbial communities from UC Gill Tract Community Farm, Albany, California, United States - DLSLF.R2 | ecosystem: Host-associated > Plants > Phyllosphere > Unclassified | place: USA...
AACGTTGACGTACCCGCTTCCCGACGTATAATCCGTGCCATCTCCATGCGCCCTTAGCTCAGTTGGATAGAGCACCGGCCTTCTAAGCCGTAGGTCACAGGTTCGAATCCTGTAGGGCGTACCATCTCTTCTTCTGCTAGTGTCTCCTAAAGTCTAAAAAAACCTCCCAACCCCTTGCCAATACTGGTTGCCACATCCAGCGTTGTATCTGTTTGTCTATTGAAAGCTACACTCGATTGGGGGCATCATAGGGGGCATTGTCCCGTTCAATAGATCACGATGCCCCCACATGAAGCTAAATGCCCGTCAAATCGACTCTGCTAAGCCGAAAGAAAAAGCCTATAAACTGGCTGATGGAGCTGGCTTGTATCTCGAAATTTTCCCCAGCGGTAGCAAAAGCTGGCGATTAAAGTACCGCTTTGCAGGGAAAGAAAAGCGCGTGGTGTTCGGGCTTTATCCCGCCATATCTCTTGCCGAGGCGAGGGGTAAGCGCGAAGAGGCCAAAAAGATACTGGCAGCGGGAGGAGATCCCGGACTTGCCAAACAAGAAGCCAAGCAGGCCAAAATCCTCGCCATCAATAACAGTTTTGAATCATTGGCGCAGGAGTGGCACGAACATAAGCGGCCCAATTGGTCCCAGGGCTATGCTGACGACATCCTTGAATATTTACGCAAAGATATTTTCCCCGCGCTGGGCAAACGACCTATTGCAGAGATTAAAGTGGCTGAAATGTTAGCCGTGCTGCGTAAGATGGAGCAGCGCGGCGTGCTGGATAAGCTAAAGAAAACGCGCCAGGCATGTCGGCAGATATTTACCTATGCCATCATCACCGGCAGGGCAGAGCATAATCCAGTAACCGATCTCGCGGGGGCATTGAAAGCACCCAAGCAAAAACACTTTCCGCATCTGTTAAGTCATGAAATCGGTAGCTTCTTGCGTGCGTTAAGTGGCTACAGCGGCAGCCGTATCACACACCACGCAACACACTTGCTTATGCTAACTGGTACTCGGACCATCGAATTACGTGCCGCTGAGTGGTGTGAGTTCGATTTAAAGAAGGGAACCTGGCAGATCCCTGCTGAACGGATGAAAATGCGGCGACCGCACGTTGTGCCGCTATCTAGCCAGGCGCTTTCACTGCTTGAAGAAATGTACGAGCTCAGCGGAAGGGGGAAATTTGTCTTCCCTGGCCGAAATCATGCCGGTAAGCCCATGAGCGAAGCGAGTATTAATCAAGTGATCAAACGCATTGGGTTCGATGGGAAAGCAACAGGGCATGGCTTCCGACACACAATGAGCACTATATTGCATGAGCAGGGCTACAACACGGCCTGGATTGAGACCCAACTGGCGCATGCGGATAAAAACACCATTCGCGGGACTTACAACCATGCTCAGTACCTCGATGGACGGCGCGAGATGCTCCAATGGTATGCCGATTATCTCGGTACGCTACGTGACAATGCTTGATAGCAATGAGGAATAGAGGATGACAGCACCTAAAGTAACTATCTACTTCTCAGAAGAATTTATGTATGTGCAGCTAGATGGGGAAGAGCGCCTGGACGTCCCACTGCAAAATTTCCCAAGATTACTGCGCGGCACACCTGAGCAGCGGAATCAGTGGGAGCTGTCTGGATCGGGACCGGGAATTCATTGGGATGAGCTGGACGAAGATATTTATGTTCCATCTCTGTATGAGGGAAGGGATAGGGATCAAAAAAATGGAAGCAAGTAGCACCTAAGATCGATTATCGGATTCCCTTTGCTTCTTACGCTATAAAGTAAATCTGGTTCCATATTCAAGAGCGCTTTCTTATAAAAAACGTTAAATAACATAAGCTTAAAGAAATATAACAGGATAAAAATGACAAGCCTTCAACAACGAGCAGAATTACACCGTCAAATCTGGGCAATTGCCAACAATGTCCGCGGATCGGTCGATGGATGGGATTTCAAACAATACGTTCTTGGCGCACTCTTCTATCGTTTTATCAGCGAAAACTTTTCCAGTTATATCGAAGCCGGTGATGACAGCGTCAACTATGCTTCGCTGGATGACAGCATTATTACCGACGAAATCAAAGACGATGCCATCAAAACTAAAGGCTATTTTATTTATCCGAGCCAGCTGTTCTGCAATGTGGCCGCAAAAGCGAACACCAACGACAGATTGAACGCTGATTTGAACAGCATATTCGTCGCCATTGAAAGCTCAGCCTATGGCTATCCTTCTGAGGCCGACATCAAGGGCCTGTTCGCTGACTTTGACACCACCAGTAACCGCCTGGGTAATACCGTTAAAGATAAAAATAGCCGCCTCGCTGCAGTGCTGAAAGGCGTTGAAGGCTTAAAGCTGGGTGACTTTGATGCGCACCAGATTGACCTGTTCGGGGATGCTTACGAGTTCCTGATATCCAACTACGCGGCAAATGCCGGGAAGTCAGGCGGTGAGTTCTTTACGCCACAGCACGTATCTAAACTGATTGCGCAACTGGCAATGCATGGTCAGACCCATGTCAATAAAATCTACGATCCGGCGGCAGGTTCAGGCTCTTTGCTACTCCAGGCGAAAAAGCATTTTGATAACCATATTATCGAAGAAGGCTTTTTCGGTCAGGAGATTAACCATACGACGTTTAACCTTGCGCGTATGAATATGTTCCTGCACAACATCAACTACGACAAATTTGATATCAAGCTGGGAAATACGCTGACTGAGCCGCATTTCGGAGATGAGAAACCCTTTGATGCGATTGTCTCCAACCCGCCTTACTCGGTGAAATGGATTGGCAGTGATGACCCGACGCTGATTAATGATGAGCGCTTTGCTCCGGCAGGTGTGTTGGCTCCGAAATCAAAAGCCGATTTTGCTTTTGTGCTGCATGCGCTGAACTATCTTTCTTCCAAAGGCCGCGCAGCAATTGTCTGCTTCCCAGGGATTTTCTACCGTGGCGGTGCTGAGCAAAAAATCCGTCAGTATCTGGTCGATAACAACTACGTTGAAACGGTGATTTCACTTGCGCCTAACCTGTTCTTTGGCACCACTATTGCCGTTAATATTCTGGTGCTGTCAAAACATAAGACCGATACCAGCGTGCAGTTTATTGATGCCAGCGGGCTGTTTAAAAAAGAGACGAATAACAACATTCTTACCGATGCACACATAGCACAGATTATGCAGGTGTTTGACAGCAAGGAAGACGCTGACCATCTGGCGAAATCAGTACCGTTTGAAATAGTTGCCAAAGACTATAACCTGTCTGTCACCAGCTATGTGGAAGCAAAAGACACCCGTGAAATCGTCGATATCACCGAGCTGAATGCCGAACTGAAAATCACCGTCAGCAAAATTGACCAGTTGCGTAAAGACATCGATGCGATTGTGGCTGAAATCGAAGGTAGCGAGGCACAGGCATGAGCGATCTGGGCTATCTGGAGAAACTGCTGGAAGGGGTTGATGTTGAGTGGAAGAGGCTGGGCGATGTTGTAAACATGCGTGCTGGTCAACATATTTCAGCAAGTAAAATCACGGGTGAAGCCAGCAGTGCACATCCATACCCATGTTTTGGTGGAAACGGTATTCGAGGCTTTGTTGCCAAAAATAGCCATAATGGTAGGCATTTGCTAATCGGCCGTCAGGGTGCATTATGCGGAAATGTACAGCGAACAAGTGGACAGTTCTATGCGACAGAACATGCGGTCGTTGTTACTCCAAGTGATTACATTAATGTTGATTGGGCGTTTCACTTGCTGACACTTATGAATTTAAATCAGTATGCATCAAAATCTGCTCAGCCTGGATTAGCTGTCGGAAAAATAGAAAGTTTGAAAATTCCAATCCCTTGCCCGGACAATCCGAAAAAGTCGCTCGCCATCCAGTCTGAAATCGTCCGGATTCTGGATGAATTTACCGCACTTACCGCTGAGCTTACCGCTGAGCTTACCGCTGAGCTTACCGCACGTAAAAAACAGTACAATTTCTATCGCGCTCAGTTGCTGAGCTTTGAAGAGGGCGAAGCTGAGTGGAAGACGCTGGGTGATATTGGTGATGTAAGAATGTGCAAGCGCATTCTTAAGAGCGAGACTCAGCCTGAAGGGGAAGTGCCATTCTATAAAATTGGCACGTTTGGAAAGAAAGCGGATGCGTTTATATCTAGGGATGTATTTGAGGCTTACAAAAGTAAGTATTCCTTTCCAAGGAAAGGTGATGTTCTAATTTCTGCATCAGGGACTATAGGACGCACAGTTATATATGACGGAAAGCCTGCTTATTTTCAAGATAGCAATATTGTCTGGCTAGAAAACAACGAAAGTATAGTTACTAATAAGTACCTCTGGCACTTCTATAAAATCGCCAAGTGGGCTGTTTCGGAAGGTGGAACAATAGACAGACTCTATAACGATAATATCAGGAAAACGAAGATTATCGTACCGTACCCGAGCGATTCTAATAAATCACTCGCAGAGCAAAACCGTGTGGTTGCTATCCTCGACAAATTCGATGCTCTGACCAACTCAATCAACGAGGGGCTTCCTCGAGAAATCGAGCTGCGCCAAAAACAGTACGAATACTACCGAAATTTGCTGTTTAGCTTCCCGAAGCCTGATGCCGTCATTCAGTAACAGTCATGCTATAACTAACCGGCCAGCGTTTGCTGACCGTGCCATACATAAGCAAATTCATCGGCTGGTAGCTTTTACTTCATCTGCTGCCGGTCTTTGCCACTTAGCACACAGGATGCGTGATGACTCAACAGACCCACACCATTGCTGAATCTAATAAGTTCATTGTCCTCGATAAATACTCTAAAACTTGGGAGGCAGGTGATAACTATCAGAGTGAATCAGACTTAGAGCGTGAACTGATTCAGGACCTGTGCAATCAGGGATATGAATTTATTTCCTTCACCTCCCAGCCGCTGATGCTGGCGAATATCCGTACGCAGCTTCAGGCGCTTAATGGCGTGCTATTCAATGACAGTGAATGGCGACGGTTCTGTGAGAGTTATCTGGACAGCCCGGGTGACAGCAGCCTGGATAAAACCCGTAAAGTTCATATAGATTACATCTGTGACTTTACTTTTGATAACGGGCAACTTGAAAACATTTACCTGATTGATAAAAAGAATCTGATCCGTAACAAGGTACAGGTTATCCAGCAATTTGAGCAGACCGGCTCGCACGCTAACCGCTATGACGTCACCATCCTGGTCAATGGCCTGCCGCTGGTTCAGGTCGAGCTGAAAAAACGTGGCGTGGCGATTCGTGAGGCCTTTAACCAGATACATCGTTACAGCAAAGAAAGCTTTAACAGCGACAACTCCCTTTTCAGGTATCTCCAGCTGTTTGTTATTTCTAACGGCACCGATACTCGCTACTTTGCCAACACCACTAAACGGGATAAAAACAGCTTTGACTTCACCATGAATTGGGCGAAGTCCGATAACACGCTAATTAAAGACCTGAAGGACTTTACTGCTACTTTCTTTCAGAAGCATACTTTATTGCATATTTTGTTTAACTACAGCGTATTTGACAGCAGCCAGACGCTGCTGGTGATGCGTCCCTACCAGATTGCCGCCACTGAACGCATTCTGTGGAAAATTAATAGTTCTTTTAAATCTAAAGACTGGTCAAAACCTGAGGGCGGAGGCTTTATATGGCATACCACCGGCTCAGGTAAAACCCTTACCAGCTTTAAGGCGGCAAGGCTTGCCACTGAACTGGAGTTCATCGATAAGGTCTTCTTTGTTGTTGACCGTAAGGACCTCGATTACCAGACCATGAAGGAGTACCAGCGCTTTTCACCGGACAGCGTCAATGGCTCAGACAACACCGCCGGCCTGAAGCGCAACCTGGAAAAGGACGATAACAAAATCATCGTCACCACCATTCAGAAGCTTAACAACCTGATGAAGGGAGAGGCTGACTTACCGGTATACCGTCAGCAGGTGGTGTTTATTTTTGATGAGTGCCACCGCAGCCAGTTTGGTGAAGCCCAGAAGAACCTAAACAAAAAATTCACCCGTTATTATCAGTTTGGCTTTACCGGAACACCGATTTTCCCTCAAAACGCTCTGGGAGCAGAAACCACCGCCAGCGTGTTCGGTCGCGAGCTGCACTCTTATGTGATTACTGATGCCATCCGGGATGAAAAGGTGCTGAAGTTCAAGGTGGATTACAATGATGTCCGCCCGCAGTTCAAGGCACTGGAAACGGAAATCGATGACAAAAAACTCAGCGCTGCAGAAAATCAGCAGGCCTTTCTGCACCCGCGCCGTATTGATGAAATCACCCGCTATATCCTGACGCATTTTCGTCAGAAGACCCATCGTGCCTTCCCGGGCGCGAAAGGCTTTAATGCCATGTTCGCAGTGAGCAGCGTCGATGCGGCTAAAGCCTATTATGAAGCCTTTAAATCACAGCAGCAGTCAGCCTCAGAGGCGTCTGCTGCTTATAGGCCGCTGAGAGTGGCCACTATCTACTCCTTTGCGGCCAATGAGGATCAGAATGCCGTCGGTGACATTACAGATGAGAGCTTTGATGTCAGTGCGATGAACAGCAGCGCCAAAGAGTATCTGGATGCGGCGATTGATGACTACAACGGCCACTTCAAAACCAACTTCAGCACCGACAGCAACGGCTTTCAGAACTACTACCGGGATTTAGCGCAGCGGGTGAAAAATCAGGATATCGACCTGCTGATTGTTGTCGGGATGTTCCTGACCGGCTTCGACGCCCCGACGCTGAATACGCTGTTTGTTGATAAAAACCTGCGCTATCACGGGCTGATGCAGGCGTTTTCACGCACCAACCGTATCTACGATGCGACCAAAACGTTCGGCAATATTGTGACCTTCCGTAATCTGGAGTGTGCAACGATTGATGCCATCACGCTGTTTGGCGATAAAAATACGAAAAATGTGGTGCTGGAAAAAAGCTACAAAGAGTATATGGAGGGCTTTACCGATATCGTCACCGGTGAGGCGAAGCGTGGCTTTATTGACATCGTCACTACACTGGAACACCGTTTTCCTGATCCGGCTGACATTGAAAGCGAGAAAGAGAAAAAAGCCTTTGTGAAGCTGTTTGGTGAATATCTGCGGGCGGAGAATATCCTGCAAAACTATGATGAATTTGCCACGCTGAAAGCGCTGCAAACAGTCGATATAAGTAATCCGGAAGCCGTCGAGACGTTCAAAGCCGCGCATTATCTGGATGATGATAAGTTCGCAGAACTCCAGACTATACGCCTGCCAGCGGAGCGGAAAGTGCAGGATTATCGCTCGGTGTACAACGATATCCGTGACTGGCAGCGCAAAGAAAAAGCAGCCGATGACAAAGATAAATCAACCATCAACTGGGAAGATGTGGTGTTTGAGATCGACCTGCTGAAGTCGCAGGAAATCAATCTGGACTACATTCTCGGCCTGATATTTGAACGTAACAAGCAGAATAAAAACAAAGCAGGCCTGACCGAAGAAGTTAGACGCCTGATACGCTCCAGCTTAGGTAACCGTGCCAAAGAAGGGCTGGTCGTTGACTTTATTCAGCAGACGAATCTTGATGAGCTGCCGGACAAGGCTGGAATTATTGATGCATTCTTCACGTTCGCACAATGTGAGCAGCAGCGCGAGGCGGAAGAGTTGATTAAGTCAGAAAACCTTAATGAAGAAGCTGCAAGACGCTACATCCGTACCTCCCTAAAACGTGAATACGCGACGGAAAATGGTACGGAGCTTAATGAGGCCCTGCCAAAACTCAGCCCCCTTAATCCGCAGTACAAAACAAAGAAACAGACTGTATTCCAGAAAATTGTATCATTCATCGAGAAGTTTAAAGGTGTAGGTGGTCAGATCTAAATATTGTTAAAAGGGATGGGGGGATTAAGAATGGTATGTCTCCCCCATTTATTCCCCCGCTTAGAGGGTTAACGATATTAGCTGATTGCTTTCTGCGAAATGATTGTAAAGTATTGATAATTTGGGTATTGGTTCGATTCCCCCACTTGTGGCGCATATAAGGCATTGAAGTGGGGGAATCATTATCAAATGCACATTGCATTATTTCTTCCCCCACATAATCCCCATTTATTCCCCCGCTTTAAACTCCTGAGAAACCGGCCTGATATGATCACCGTCACAAATGACACGGCCTTCCTTTTCCAGCTTATCCAGCCAACGAGTGAATTTCTTAGAGACATCGAATCCCATCGCTCGCATGTCATCTCTAACTAGCGCACGAGTACAGGCATCACCGTTGGCGGTTCGGGAGCGAATGGCTTGCCAAAGGGCAACATGATTGTCAGTCAGACGTGAAATGCCGGTTAGCTCGGGATCGGTGTCATCCATGACAGGTCGTCCCTCATCATTTAAAACTAGCGAGGAAATCTGGTCACCATCATTATCGATGTAGAGATCTACCGGCACCAAGTCATAAGCCTGCCGTGGTGGCTCCTCGGCATCCTTCATTTTTGTACAGCTAAGAATCAGCGCTCCGCCTTCACCTTCGCGGCGGACGTTGAATTCAACATCGAGAGCAGCACGAAATGCACTGGAACCGCGCGCACCTTTGTCCTGATCTTTACCAGAGTGATGGATGACTAAGACGGTAGCTTCAGTAGCTGCCTTGATAACGTCGCAACCCTGAATAAATGCACCCATATCTTTGGCAGCATTCTCATCTGAGCCACCAAAGCAGCGGGCGAGAGTATCTAAAATAATCAATCTGACAGGCATGCCTGAAGCTGCTTTAACATCATTGGCGGCCCTGATAACTTGCTGCACGCTTTCGGAGCTGGCAGGGAAAATGGGACAGTCGATGCGGTAAAGTGTGTCGATTGGTGAGCCGTTATTGAGCGTTTCTTCCCAGGCACGAATTCGGCGTGGAACCCCAATTCCGCCTTCACCAACGACATAGATTACTGCACCTTGCGTAACTGGTCTGCCTGCCCAAGGCTTACCAGTGGCAATATGGCATCCCCAAGAGACCGCCAGAAAGGACTTATAAGAACCACTTGCACCATATGCGCTGGTTACTGACGCGCTGGGGAGATAGCCTTTGATAAGGTAATCCTGTCGTGTATCAAATCCATCAGAGCCCTTGCGCAAAGGAAGGGATGTGCTGAGATCTGGCTTACGTTCTTGAATACGTGAGGTTGATAAAAGCTGTGAGTCTGGCTGGTACATTTGCAAATGAAATGCTTGGTTAACCGCCGCCTCGTTATGGATTTGGCGATAATCATCCCAATCGCTAACGTTTTGATCAGGGGGGAACGAAACCCAGCCATTCACAGTTACTGCCGCTTTTTCTGCTTGTACTAAACCAACGTTATTAGCCGCTATGGAATCATTTTCAGCAGCTATGATTATTTTGCTGTTGGGATATTTATGCCTCGCAGTGACAGCGATATTCAGTAAGTTATTTGCAGACATCGCTGCTAACGCCAAATGACCTGTTGCAAGGTTTACTGTTAATGCAGTGGCATAGCCTTCCGTGATGATGATATTTGCTGTATTACTCGAATCGCCAACCTTGATGAATCCACCATTTTGACGAGTACCTGGCAAGTATCGTTTCTCACCGTCCGCATTGATCAATTGTGCGCTGACCAGCGTTCCATCGATATCGTGAATTGGTAGGACAATTGAGTCATTATCAAAACTGGCTCCGCCGATTGTCAGCGCTTTCTGAATTCCGAGCATTTGAACAGATGCGGATAACCTTTTTTTTTCCAGGTACGGGCTCGTAGCAATACGTGATGAGTTAAGCAGTCTCATTGCTTCAATTGATGCACAGGGCTTTGATCCTTTTTCCCTGGCAGGCGCAGTTTGGTGGGGCAGACTGAGTTCTGAAATGAGTCTTGTCACCTGCAGTGGATTGCATTTTTTAACCTTAACAACCAGATCTAATCCATCGCCATTTCCACATTGATTGCAGAACCATGTACCACGGCCATCTTTATCATCAAAGCGAAAGCGGTCTTTTCCTCCACAGCATGGACAAGGACCATGTTTGTTCAACCCGGGTAAGTTGATACCTAATTGAAAAAGGATTTCCTCCCAACGATGACGAGATGCGGAAATGGTTTCAGTTACGCAATTAGTCATGGTTTGCCTCCCGCTTTCATCTTTTCATTCAGCGGATTAAGGTGCTCACATAGCACGTCGGTAAGCAGCTCCTTGGCAAATGTATTGTCTGGTTTGACGATCGTAAACGATAACGAACGGCAGTAGTCGAGAACTTCTTTGGCAGAAAGTGTTGTTAGATCAAACATATTTCCTCCCCGAAAGAAGAGGGATGTATTGCGGGTGCAAACAAGGAAGGGTAGTAGCCATAGGGCCGCCTCCAAGAAGTAGTTGTGTTGACTACCACCAGAGACGCTAACCCCTTGGGTGGTAGCCCAGACGGAGTTAGCGTTACCGGCCTTCTTGGAAACCGGCGCTTCTTGCGAAGCCCCCGCCTGAGCCACCATTGACAGGCGCGCGCAAGCATTGCCCGAAGATTTGGGCATCAAGAAGAATTTCGGAACGCTAATTCCGGCTACGGATTTTGCCGTAGTGGGCGGATTATACTTAAAATCGCCTACCAGGGAAAAAAATGAATTCAGCATTAATGTGCTCCATCACGTTGGTTGATTTTACTTGAGATCCATTCATCCACTTCACTCTCTACCCATGCTACTGAACGAGCCCCGAGCTTAACGGCTTGCGGAAATTCATTCTTTTTCATTAGTTTGTAAATCCAGGCTCTTTTGACCCCGGTTTTACTCATCACATCGCAAAGTCGGATTAAGGTGAGGTTGCTCATGCTTGACCCTCCTGAAGGCTATAGACACGTTCGACATAGCGACCACGCCCATCGCCGTGACCGAGATCCATTGAAGTGAGGGCATTAGCTTCTTTGCGGCTAAAGCCTTGCTCCTGATAAAAGCGAATCGCATCTTGTGCCCATGCATAGCGGAGGCTGTGAGGAGAGTGGGAGCCAATCAAACCAATACGTGTTGTAGCTGTGCGCCAATAATTCATGGCTGTTTTGAGATCAGCGCGGTCAATAAGTTTACCGTTGCGATGTTTGGCAATAACCAGGGCTTGAGTTATTAGATTGCTAACTGCTGCTCGGTCCAAAATGCGTGTTTCGCGCGGCCTACCGCCTTTGGTACCAAAGACAACACTCAGTCTTTCAGCTCCTTGGCCGAGTTGTTTTTGCCAGGTCTTAAGGGAGGCGCTGCATTGGACGGCCTCTTGTGAACGTAAGCCCAATAAGCGTGATAACTGAAGGGCAATTGCTAGTCCCTCATCAAGCTGCCGAGCTTGATTAATGGCTTGCTGATATTTTTCTGTTGGAATAGCGAATTTAGTGCCTGCTCGGCTACTGCCGCCGAGTCCCAGCGCTCGATTAGTTAATCTCTCTGAGACTACTAATTTTTCCCGTCCGGCTTGATGTAAAACTGAGCGCAGAGCAGCCATCTCATTTTGCAATGTGCGCAAGGCAATACCTTGCCCCCGACGTGCAGCGATATAACTTTCGATATGCCTCGCTTTCAAATACTGGACGCTGCGAATTTGAATATTCAACGCCAGCAAGTGATAACAAAATCTGTCAGCAATACGAATGCGATCATGTACCGTTTTGTGACTACCGCCAGCCTGCTTCGCTAGCTGCTTCATTTCTCTACCTGTTCGACTCATCTGATACTCCAATCTGCTTCTCTGGCGCATGGCTAATAACGGAAACAGCGCTACCGTTCCGTACTGAAAGTTGCCTGTGCGCCAGAGCGGGTGCAGTTGAGGTATTTCGGGGTGTCAGTGATGCACTCAGTGCAACTGCCTGCTATTGCAGGTAATCCCCAGGCTTATGCCTGCCTCGGCAACAATTCAGATCTCCTTTAAGAAATGGATATTTGGTGTATGAAAACGTGGTGTCAGATTCAGATACCCGTTTGAAACGGGCGAAGGTAGAGGATGGGCAGCGGTTTACGCTATGGCGTCACTTTCAGGCGTTGGCACGCAAAAAGTGACGCCACGTATTGCACGCAGCACGACTGCCGTTTGCTCATGCCTAACGGCATAAGCAAAGTGCAGCCCGCAGCGTTTAACACGCGCCATGATTTTTTTGAGATGGTGCAGCTATGAATGGTGCAGCTATGACTGCGCTGTGAAGTGGATTGTTACTGCGCATCGTTGTGGCGTTGTGCAAGGAGCTGATAGCGAAGCACTATCAGCATGGTTGAAAGTCGAATTACCCCTGATATGGAATTTTCTCGACCCAAGAAACATCACATAAGGATGTTTCGTTAGTTAAATGAACTCTCATCGTCACGCAGTAGGAGCGGTTTTAGTTGACGATATCTACTTCCAAGAGTGGGTAGATTTACCGCTCAATCAAGAGCATTGCCTTTCAGGCTACGGCAAATTTCGTGTGACCACCCGAAGGCGTTTCTCTCAGATCACCGGTATCATCCTGATACTCGAAACATTGGTGGCTGTCATTGACAGCAAAGTTACAAACCCGAATCTACGTTAATGAGTTTTATTTTTCAAGGCATCTGTGCAATGAAAGAGTCGGCCTTACTCATAACACCCGTCAGATTGAGCACCAAAAAACTATTTGGGGGCACTTATGGGGGCATTAAACTAAATTGAACTATAAATATATGATATTTTTCAGCTGATTGATGTTTTAAGTTGAATCCTGTAGGGGTACCAAATAAAATCAACGAATTATCACCTCCCTCCGACTACCAGATTTCCCACATGGGACAGATTTGGGACACGACTGCCAAAAATCGCATCAATTTGCCGTGCATGCTCCGTTAAATGGTTAGGTGCAAGGTGCGCATATCGCTGGACCATTTCAATGCTTTCCCAGCCGACCATTTCCTGTAGTGCAGATAATGGAACGCCAGCCTGAATCAACCAACTCGCCCAGGTATGCCGGAGGTCATGGAAGCGGAAAT
>Ga0308161_1004387_pt1 | contig 12960 bp, 6 predicted proteins | sample PhyFR2_FD_201034 | JGI IMG/M metagenome (GOLD analysis project Ga0308161, IMG submission 201034) | Phyllosphere microbial communities from UC Gill Tract Community Farm, Albany, California, United States - DLSLF.R2 | ecosystem: Host-associated > Plants > Phyllosphere > Unclassified | place: USA...
AGTCGTCGGCGGAGTCGGTGGAGTCGGGTTGGTCGGCGGTGTCGGGTTGGTCGGGTTGATGGGGTTGGTGGGGTTGGTCGGAGGCGTCGGCGTCGTCGCCTTCTTCGTCGTCACCCGCAGATCGTCGAACAGCGTCGTGAGGGTCGGCGTGCTTCGCGACACGTAGACGCGAACCCCCATCCGCCCGCTGGCGGTGAGGCGCTTCGCAGAGCGATCCGTGACGGAGAGCTTCCAGGTGGTGGGTTTCGCGCCGACCGCACTCACGCGCGCATCGACGGCGACGGCCGTCGACCCCGAGAGCCGGGTCTCGAGCACGAACGGCATGCCCGCCTTGACGCGCAGCTCCGGCACGGTCGTGTGCCCGAGCGTCGTCTGCACGCCCGCGTTGACGCGCTGCGTCTCGAGCAGCACGACGCCCTTCGGATCGATGCGGAGCTGCGTCTGATAGAAGCCGCCGGTGGTCACTCGCGACTGCAGACTGAGATAGACGCCGGCACCCGACTTGGGCAGCTGCGGCAGCGTGAAGACCGTCGATTGCGTGGAATCCGCGGCCGTGATCCCGACCGGGCGGGCCGTCGCTGTGGCGCCGGCCGCCACCGCTCCGATCTTCGCCCTGCCATTGGCGACCGAGAAGGATGCCGTGCTGGACACCTCGTACGTGGTGCCGGTCGCCGCGGCGCCGAGGCCCTTGACGACCGTACGACTCATGGCGTCCTGCAGGAGGACGACGTCGGCCGGCTCAGCGGCCGCGACGGGGGACACGGTCGCGACGGACAGAAGGAGTGCGGACAGCGATGCGACGAGCGGGAGGGTACGTGAACGCATGGGGGAGCTCCGATGTGCTTCTCTTCACTGCAAGGGTCGGGTGTAGCAGCGCAGACATCCGACGTCGGTGGCGGATGATACGGCGGACTACAAAGATATGCCCTGAATGATACCTGTGTATCAACTGAGAGCAACCCAGTCCGCGAAGAGAAGAGCCCGACTCCGTCAGCCGAGCGCGGACATCTTGCGGAACCACACCGCGAGCGCCGCCGCCAGATACAGGAGCGCAGCGAGGGCGAGCAGGCTGTAGACCACCACGAACCCCGGCGCCCATCCCCAGAACACGAAGGCGACGCAGAGGACGCCGTAGTCCGTGGGCAGTCCGAGCAGCGACCTGACGAGCGAGAAGCCACCCGACTCCGCCGCCTGCGGGACACCTCGCTTGCCGCGGAGCAGATCGTTGAGGATCATCCCGAAGAAGGTCACGGTCGAGACCACCGCGAACCCCAGCGGAATCAGCAGCCAGAGATCGGAGGCCAACGGGAAGAACCGGTACCAGCCGATGGCCACGGCGATCGGCAGAGCCACGAGCTTCGTGGAATCCAGCACGTGATCGAGCCACTCCCCCGCGAGAGAGCCCCCGCCGCGCAGCCGAGCCACCTGTCCGTCGGCGCTGTCCCAGGCGTAGCCGATCGCGAGCAGCAGCCACACCACGACGCCCAGGACGATCGACGGCGGGACCGTGGCCAGCAGGACGATCCCGGTGAAGGTGAACGCCGCGCTGATCAGCGAGACCTGATTGGGCGTGAGCCCGACCGTGTACGCCGCGGCCGCGATCACACGCCCCACGGGACGGTTGACGAAGACAGAGTACGCGGGGGCCCCACGGGCCCGGCCCTTCTGTGCGGCGGCCAGGCTCCGGTAGGCGTCTGAGAAACTCAGGGGGTCACTCCTCGTGCGATGAAGTTGTCGAAGGTGACGGTGTACGGGACGCTGGTGAAACCGGATCCCGCGTAGGTCGACAGTCCGACGTAGCCTGCACTCTGCAGCGCTGCGGTGGAATCGGTCGTGGAGACCTGCCAGGTGGCCGGTTCCGGCGATCCCGCCGCCCAGATCTTACTCTGGACCGTCGTCGTGCCGGTGCCGAATGCCTGCACTCGCACGTTATATACCGTCCCGGGGACGAAGGTGAACCCGGTCAGGTTCTGCGACACCAGCGCCGTACCGCCGCGGGCGAGCTGCGCCTGCACCGATCCGTCTGCGGCGATGAGCCACCGGGCGCGGTAGTCGTCCGAGCCGACGACTCTCGCGAGAGCCGTGACGTAGACGCGGGCGCCCGTGGGCAGACCCGGAGCACTCACCGTGAACGTCATGTCCGTGTTGGTCGAGGTGACGGAGTTCAGCGTCGCGGTGCGGGTCTGCCCCGCGGCCTGCGTCGTGAACTTCGCCGCCCCGTTGTCGATCGACACGTTGGCGACACCGCTGGTCTGCGTCCACACGCCGCCCGTCTGCGCCGTCCCCAGCGTGCCGTTGGCGCGACCGAAGTCGTCGGCGGCGAACCCGGCGGCCGCCGCAGCCACCACCGTGACCGCCTTGGTCGAGACGTTCACCGCGCCGGCGTTGTCGGTGACGGTGAGGGTCACCGTATAGGTGCCCGCCGCAGCGTACGGGTGCGAGGCGGTGACCCCGGTGCCCGTCGCGCCGTCACCGAAGTTCCAGGCGTACGAGGCGATCGTGCCGTCCGGATCCGTGGATGCGGAGGCGTCGAGCGCCACCGTGAGGGCGGTCGGGGTGGCGGTGAACGAGGCGACCGGGTTCTGGTTGGTCGGAGCAGCCGTCACCGTGACCGGGTTGGTCACGGTGGCCGTCGCGCCCTTGTCGTCCGTCACGGTCAGCTTCACCTGGTAGGTGCCCGCGGCGGCGTACGTGTGCGCTGCCGGCTTCGCTCCGGTCGCGGTGCCGCCGTCGCCGAACTCCCAGGCGTACGAGGCGATCGTGCCGTCGGCGTCGGTCGACGTCGAGCCGTCGACCGTGGCCGCCAGACCGCTCACCGCGCTGGTGAACGCCGCGACCGGTGCCTGGTTCGCGGGCGGCGTCGGGCCACCCGCCGTCGATCCTGCCCAGAAGTTGTCGAACCTGGTCTGGAACGGCACGTTGGTCACGGAGCCGCCCAGGTAGACGCCGATTCCGACGTGTCCGGCCGACTGCAGTCCTGCGGTGGAGTCCGTCGTGGTCGAGGTCCAGGTGGTGGGCTCGGTCGTGCCGACCTTCCACACCTTCGCCCGTACAGTCGTCGGCGAGGTGCCGGTGGCCTCGGTGCGCAGGTGCAGCGCATCGCCCGCGTTCACGGTGAGGCCGGTGGCCACGTTCGTCAGCACCGTTCCCGTGCGCTGCAGCTGCAGCTGCACGCCGCCGGTGGCCGAGACGATGATCCGCGACTTGTAGTCCTCCGTGCCGACCCTGCGGGCCGAGGCGGTGTAGTAGGCGCTGCCGCCGGTCGGCCGCTGCGGCAGGACCACATCGACGTCGACCGCGGTGTCCGTCGACGAGACGCCGGTCAGGTACGCGTACCTCTGGGCTCCTCCGGCAGGCTGCTGGAAGGCGGCGTAGGCGCCGCTGACCAGGTAGTTGGATGCCGTGTTCGACAGAGTCCATGCACCACCGGTGTCGGCGGTGCCCAGTCCGCTCGCCGCGGTGCGGTTGAACGAATCGGAGGCGTACGTGGTCGCTCCCACGGGTGCCGTGACGGTGACGGACGCGGTCGTCTGCGAGGTGGCTCCCTCGTCATCGGTCACCGTGAGAGTGACCGTGTACGTGCCGGCGGCGGCGTAGGTGTGCGATGCCACCGTGCCGGAGCCTGCGGGGCTCGCGTCGCCCCAGTTCCAGGAGTACCCGGCGACGGTGCCGTCGGAGTCCTGAGAGGCGCCGGCGTCGACGTCGACCTTGAGGTCGCTGACCGCCGAGGTGAAAGACGAGACGGGAGCCTGGTTGGCCACGGCCTGGACGATCGTGGACTCGGTGTCCGTCGCGCCCTTGTCGTCGGTGACGGTCAGGGTCACCGTGTACGACCCGGCCACCGCGTAGGCGTGGGTCGCCGTGGCGCCCGTGCCGTCAGGCGATCCGTCGCCCCAGTTCCAGCTGTAGCCGGCGATCGTGCCGTCGGTGTCGGTCGAGGCCGAGGCATCGACCGACAGGCCGAGCTTCGTCACCGCCGAGGTGAAGCTGGCCGTCGGCACGACGTTCGCGGGTGCGCCCGTGGTGCCCAGCGCGTAGTGCTGGGCGACGGTCCCCGCCGCGAGCGGCGAGAGGTAGACCGCGACCTCGTCGATCGATCCGTCGAACTCCCAGTCGCCGGGGCCCCAGGTGACGTCGCCGCCGACGTGCCAGTACCCGGTGTAGTCCTGGGCGCCGGTCTGACCGTTGGACCCCTGCTCCACGCCGTCGACGTAGAGCCGCATGCCGGTCGCGCCCTGTGTGGCGACGACCTGATGCCACTGGTTGTCGTTGTACGACGCGGAGGTCTGCAGGGTCTCGGCGAACCCGACCCAGACACCGTAGATCAACTTGCCGTCCGGCGTCATGTAGACGTGACGGTCGTAGCCCGAGGAGTTGCCGTCCGGGCTGTTGCCGAAGCCGATGATCTTGCCGCCGGTGGTGGTGCCCGTCTTGAACCAGGCCTCCAGCGAGTACGACCGCGGGTTGGTGAAGGCGTTCCGGCTGATGACCTGGCCGCCCTCGAACGACGCCGAGGTGTTGGCGACATCGGCGAGTGCGCCTGGCGCACCCTTGCTCACGCCGCCGACGTAGTTGCCCTTCTGGTTGTAGCCCGAGGCGTCCGCCGCGACGGTGCCGGTCGACTCGCCGAGTCGCCAGTACAGTGCGGGGTCGGAGCCGTAGACAGCTGCACCGTACGCGTCGGCGGGCGCGGTCGCGCCCTCGAGCTCGCGACCGGATGCCGTGTAGTGCGACGCGACCTGCTCACGGGTCAACGGAGCGCCGTAGACGGCGACATCGTCGATCTGACCGGGGAAGAAGGCCGCACCCGCCCAGGAGGTGTCGCCGCCGACGCGCCAGTATCCGTTGTAGGCCTGTCCCGACGTGACGTCGGTGCGCTGCGCCACGCGGACGCCGTCGATGTACAGCACCATGCCGCCGTCGCTGAGGCCCGCGGACATGTAGTGCCACTGACCGTCGTTGAAGGACTCCGCCGAGCTGATCGTCTGCGACGATCCGGGGTACACGCCGAAGGTGACCCGTCCACCCGGTTCCATGTAGACGTGACGGTCATAGCTGCCGGACGTGCCGGTGGAGCTGCTGCCGAAGCCGACGATCTTGCCGCCGTCGGTCGCCGTGGTCTTGAACCAGGCCTCGAGGCCGAAGGTGTTCGGACCGGCGATCGCCGTGGTGGTCGAGGCGAAGCCCTCACCCGAGCCGTCGAACGACGAGGCCGGTCGAGTGTCGGACAGCATCGCGCCCGAGGTGCCGCGGGTCACGCCGCTGCGCACGGCGAGGTCAGATGCTCCGGCCCAGTCGTACGAGAGCGTGGCCGAGGAGTCGTCGAGCGGCCAGTAGTTCAGCGGCGCGTCGTCGAGGACCGCGGTGCGGTAGGCGCTCGGAGCCGCGGAACCCGTCGCCGTCACGGTCGCTGTTCCGCCGAGGATCGAATGTCCCTCGTTGTCCGTGGCTCTGACCCGGTAGGTGTAGCTCGTGCCGTTCGTGACGGTGGTGTCGACGAAGGCCATCGGGGGCAGTCCCCAGTCGGCCGACTTCGACCGCACGTTCTCGAAGGTCTTGACGACCACGTTGTCGCGCAGCACCTCGTACTTGAGGAACTCGCTGTCGCGGTCGAAGTTGAGGGGCCAGCTCACGCGGATCGATCCGCCGGTGAGCGCCAGCGCCGAGGCCGGCCATGCCGTGTTCCACAGGGTCGGGCCCTGGGCATTCGTGGACTTCTCGGTCACCGCGAAGCGGGCGAGGCCCTGCTGCCCGGTGAAGTTGACGCGGGTGAACTCGCCGCCGTAGACGAGGTACTCGCTGTTCGAGCTCACCGACCACGGTCCCTGCGATGCGCCGCTGACGTTGCCGGCGTTGAAGGAGGGGAACCAGTGCAGCAGCTTGGGGGCGGGGTTTCCGCCGAACTCGTGGTATCCGAGGTTCAGGCCGTACGGCGTGGTGCGCGCGACGTCCTTCGACACGGCGATGCCGCGGTAGAACGACCAGGGGTCGCTCTGCGGGAAGCCGTCTTCGAGGCTGCCGCAGTAGTGCGAGTGGCCGGCCGCGTAGACCGTGTCGCCCATGGGCTGGACGTCGTAGGTGTCGCCGTGGCAGTCGTTGACCCACACGAGGTCGCCGCTGGCCCAGGAGGCGCGGAAGGACCCCTCGAGGTTGCCGCCGTTGCCGAAGACGTATCCGGTGCCGTAGATGTCGTCGCCGCTGGACTTGAGCGAGAGGATGGCGGCGTCGAGTCCTGCGTTGCGCACGACGTTGTTCGCCGCGAAGGGCAGCAGCGTGGCGTCGGATGCCGACACCATCGCCAGGCCGTATCCGGGGTTGGAGCTGCCGTTGACCGTCTGGAAGTTCCCGCCGAGCACGACCTTGTCGCCCGCGGGAGAGACCGTGACGACCTTGCCCTGACGCTGCTCGAGGACCGGCGCCCAGGGCAGCAGCGATCCGCTGCGGGTGAAGGCCGCCGCACCCGAGCGGTCGTTGCCGGAGATACGTCCGAATGTGCCGGTGATGTACACGGTGTCGTTCGTCGCGGCGACGCCCGACGTGACGCCGTTGGAGTTCGGGTTGAACGTCGAGAGCGTTCCGCTCGGAAGATCGAACGCGGCGACGCGGTTGCGCGTCTGGCTGTTCACGGTCGTGAAGTCGCCGACGATGTACAGGCGTGTGCCGTCGGGCGACGCCTCGATCTGGCGCACCTGCCCGTTGATCGAGGGCGCGAACGACGTGATCAGCACACCGGTGCGGATGTCGTAGGCGAGGAGGTTCGACCGCGGCGTCTCGTTCGTGCCGGCGGCGGCCCCTGCGGGGCGGGCGCTGGTGAACTTGCCTGCCGCGTAGACCACGTTGCCGACGACGGCCTGATCCCAGACGATGCCGTTGATCTGCACCGTCGGCAGCGAATCGGCGGTGACCGTCTTCGCCTCGCCTGCCGGCGGACTCACGTCCGCCTGTGCCGGCGCGATCGCGACCAGCGATCCGAATGCGACGGCGAGCGTCATCGCGATCGCGACGAAACCCCCACGTGCGCGGCGTCCCCAAGACATTGCTGTAGTGCCCATCGTTCATCTCCCCAGATGATGGACCGTTCGTGCGCGACCCCTACTTCGGCACAGAACGATAATTCCCCAGTGAATCGTCGTTCGGAAGAGGTGACTTAAGGTCGCGGTCCGACGAAGACGACGTTTGGCGCAGAGGCCAATATATCGACGATAACACGGACGTCCCCCTCGGGAGAAGAGGGAACGGCAAACTGGAACACGGCGTCAGCGCTGCCGCCCGCGGCGATCGTCTGCGGCCAGATCGAGGTGCCTTCGCCGGTGATGCCCGACGCGGGCAGCCGGTCGTCGCCGCCATAGGTCATGGTGACGTTCGCCCCGGCGGTGTCGACCGCCTGATCCGAGCCGTTCACGAGTCGCAGCGTGACCTGCACGGCCGGACCGCTGGGTTCTCCGGGGATGTCCCCTCCGGCGGTGACGGACTCGATGGCGACGACCTCGGCCACCACTCCCTCGACAGCGGGGGCGGGCTCGTCGAGCGGCACCTCCGCCGCGTCATCCGGCTTGGCCACCGTGTCGGTGGCCCCCGGGGTCGGCGTCTCGAACTCGGTCGGCTGGGGCGTCGGCGTCGCGGCGGGCCCGGAGGTCGTGCCGGCACCGGGACCTGCCTGTCCTGAGCCGCCGTTGACGATCACACCCCAGACGATCCCGCCGACGAGGAGGACGCCGATCAGGGCGATCAGGGCCCAGCCGCGCCAGCCCATGCGCCGCTGCGATTCCGTGCGTGATTGCGCCACAGGTCTCCTCCTCCGCACGCCGATGCCCTGCGTCGAGGACGCGGACATCCGTCATTCTAGGTCAGAGCCGTCTGCCGGGAGCGGGGCGCTTCGACCCGATCGAGACGCAGACCGTCCGGGTCGTCCGAATGTCGGGAGCGATGGGTGAGCAGCGAGGCCACCGTGAAGAAGAGGATGAACGCCATCGCGCTGTCGACCAGGCCGCTCTCGGTGATCGATCGGACGATCACCAGGGTGAGCAGCGGAGTGAGCAGCCAGCGACGCCGCGCCGAGATCAGAGCGCTCGCGACACACCACACGACGAGCGCGGCGATGAGGGCGGTGCCGATCAGGCCGGTCTGCGCGAGCAGCGAGACCCAGCTGCTGTCGAGCACCTGGGTGTCGCGCCATTTGATGTCGACCGGGATCTCCTTGGCCGAGAGCCCGATCCCGATCCACTTCTGCCACTCGGACCAGTCCCAGGCGAGCACCACCCGCCACACGTCGAAGCGCGAATCCAGGGCCGTCGACGTGTCGTTCGAGCCTGCTCGCGTGGCCAGGCTGCCGAAGACGTCGGTGAACGAGCCGATGGCGTAGCCGAGGGGCAGGGCGCCGAGGAGCAGGTAGAGCACACTGCGATCGCGGATGCCGTTGACCAGCACCGCCGCGACGATGCCGATCGCGATCGCGAGCAGGCCGATGCGCGATCCGGTGGCGACCGCGATCCCCACCAGCACGACGGTGGCGACCAGCCGCCACGCACGCACCCCGTCGCGGAGCATCAGGATGACCAGCCCGACGAGGGGCGCTCCCACGAGTCCCGCCAGCTCGTTCGGATGGATCTCGGGAATGCCCCCGCCCAGCCTCCCGCTCGCGGCGAGCGTCGGCACCCCGGTCACGGCGGCGACGAGGGCGACGGCCGCCATGGCCGAGAGCAGGCACACGATGCTGGTTACCCACGGCACGGTCGTGAGCAGGAACAGGATGGTCGCCATCACCACGAACATCCTGCCCACCAGCACGATGGTCGACGAATCGTTGCCCGCGAGGGTCGAGCCGAGCGCGCTGACGAGCAGAGCCACGGCGATGATCCCGGCGGGCGCGATGCCGACGGACACCCGTTCGCGCGTCCTCGCGGCGAGCATCACCGTGGCACCGAGCGCGATCACGGCCAGCAGCGCCTTCGCGATCACCACCGTATCGATGCCGCCGCTGTAGATGGTCGCGCTCCGCCACGGGATCACGCTCACGATGAGCACCGCGTACAGCCCGCCGACGGCGACCATGCGCGCCGTGCTCGGGTGATGCGCGGACTGCTGCCGCGGCGCTCGCGAGGTGTCAGTCGGAGCGGACATGCGAGTCTCCCGCACCCGCGATGGCCGGGTCACGGTCGGAGATCCGCCAGGACTCGGCGATGGAGCCGAGCGATTTCGCTCCCGCATTCACGATCACCACTCCGACGGGGTGGATGCCCATCACGCGCAGACGCGTGGTCACCGAGACGAGATCGGTCGCCGACGTCGAGTTGTTGCGCACGTTGAGGATCACTCCCGCGCCGGGTCCGACCAGACGCTCGATGAGCGCGGATGCGCCGGGCTCGCAGATCACGATCACCACGTCGAACCGGTCGTGCAGCACGGCGAGAGCCACGGGCATCTCGGCGGCGAGGGTCTCGAGCGAGAGGGGGTCCGCGGCGACGAAGACGGCATCGCCCTCTTCCCCGTCGTCGATGGAGACGTCGTCGAGCACCTCGTTGAGCGTGCGGCCGTGCCCGGTGACGTGCGTCTCCCTGGTGTCGATCACGCAGACGGTGGCGCCGATCAGGCGCTGCGCCTCGAGCATCCCGGCGACCGCGTCGTCATCGATCGAGCCGTCCGAGGTTGGCAGCACGATGTGGGTGCGCACGCCGCCGCCGGCGAGGGCGACGAGGTTGCCCGCCGCCTCTTCGTACGCCACGATCGCGGCCGAGTTCGAGTCCGGATGCAGGCGGCTGCGCCGCGGGATCTGGCCGATCACGGGCAGACCGGAGTAGCGGCGCACGTCGGAGATCGTGCGCAGCCTGCGGTTGGTGGTGGTGCGGTAGACCGCGACGATCGCACCGAGGGCGAGGCCCGCGATGCCGCCGAGGCCGGTGATGGCCGTGACCTGAGGAGAGATCGGAGCGAGCGGGGCGACCGCGGGCAGCACCTGGTCGAGCGCCACGGTGTACCGCGAGTCATCCTCGTCGTTCTCGGTCTCGCCGATCAGCTCCGAGAGGTGCGTCGCGGCGGAGTTGGCGATGTCGGTGGCCAGCGCGGCGGTCGGGGCGTCTGCGCGGACGACGAGGAGCACGGTGTCGGCCGCGTTCTCGGCCGACAGCATCCGTCGGATGTCGCGATCCGGGTACTCGTCCTCGTCGAGGTCGAGGTCGTCGCGCACGGCGTCGATGACCTCGGGGCTGTCGACCAGCGGCGGGTACGACTTGATGCGCGCGAGGCTGAACTGGTTGCGTTCGAACAGCGAGGCCTCGGTCGAGTCGACCCGCAGCAGCAGGGTCGACGTCGCGGCGTACGTCTCGGGGAGCATCTTGGTGACGATCCACCCCATACCCGCACCGAGCACGGCGAGCACGACGATGACCACCCATCCCTCGCGCAGGATCCGTCCGTAAGGGACATCTTCCATCGCCAACCCCCTCAGTCGAAGACAGGGCATAAACCTATCACTGGCCGTCGGGGCGACCGTTACGGGGCAGGGCGCTCGGGGCGGCCGCGCGAGACCACGAGCGCGCGCAGACCGAGACCGCCGAGCATCGATGCGACGGCGAGGGCGAAGGGCAGGGTCGATGCCTCGGCGCCGAGCGCGATCATCACGACGGCCGCGGCGATCGCGAGGATCGTGTCGGAGAGGCGGATCACGAAGACCGCGATCTGCCGCCCTCCCACCGCGCCGAGTGCTCCGTAGGGGGTGACGATCGCGACCGACATCCCGTACGCGAGCCAGGCGATGACCGCGAGCGGATCGACCTGGACGTCGAACAGGAGCGGGCTCACCCAGGGGATCAGCACCACGGCGACGACGCTCATCAGCACGGTGCCCAGCAGCAGGAACAGCACGACGCGATCGGCCTCGCGCACCGAGCCGCCCGCACCCGCCTTGTGCTGGTCGGCGAAGCGCACGAAGAGGAACGACGACAGTCCGCTGATCACCAGGATCAGCGGCGACGTGTAGGTGCGCGCGGCCTCGAGCAGACCGACGGCGGTGAGCCCCGCGCCGGCGAGCACGAGCAGGCGCAGCACCGTGAACAGGCTCGGTCGCAGCACCTGCTGCAGCCCGCGCCACATGCCGTAGCGCCAGACGGTGGCGAGGTCGGCTCCGCGCAGACCCACCAGGTGACGTTCGCTGCGGGGCATGAGCCGCCAGCCGATGAAGGCGGCGGCGACCTGACCTGCCGCGATGCCGCCGAGGAAGGCGGCGAGCGTCAGGGTGCCCGTGGCATGCACGGTGAGGATGACTGCGAGCGCGACGACGAAGCCCGCCAGGTCGGTGAGCGCCGTACGCACGAACGACAGGTGCGCGATGAGCATGCGGCGCACGATCTCCTCCACCGCGAACGCCGCGAGCGCCAGGGCGAACAGAGCCGATTCGAGCACGTCGGAGAATCCGGTGAGCCAGGCGATGAGGAAGGACCCGACCGCGAGCAGCACCGAGGTGATGAGCAGCATCAGCTCGAGCCCGGCGCGGATCGCCCGCTGCGACCGTTCGAGCACGACGAGCGAGTCGCCGACGAGACCGGTCACGACGGCGGTCGCGACGATGACCACTCCGTACAGGATCGCGAAGCGACCGTACTCCTCGATGCCGAGCAGACGCGCGACGAGGATCTGCAGCAGCAGACCGATGCCGGCCTGCGCGGCCTGCGCGATCACGGCCCCCAGAGCCTTGCGTTTCATCTCGCCTCCCCGCCGAACATCCTTGCACGCGAGCGGAGGTGCGCGAGTCCTACAGTTCGCCCGGCTTCATCGCCTCGGAGTCGATCGCGCGGATGATGCGGATCGTCGCGGTGTCGGGCTTCGGCTCGGCGTCGGCATCCGTCGAGCGCGACCTGCGGGGCGCGTAGACGACCAGGGAATGGAAGAGGAACCTCGCGACGAAGGCGACGATGAGCGACAGCCCCGTGGCCAGCACGCTGGAGATGTGCCAGGTCTCGACCATCAGCGCCATCACCGGGATGCGCAGAGCGGCCTCGGCGTTGTTGAAGGCGAACGAGGCCGCGAACCGACCGCCGATGCCGCGCGCGTCGGTGCGCATGTCGGCGAAGACGAAGCGCTCCTGCAGCAGGAAATTGCCGATGATGGTGACTTCGGCGCCGATGATCGCCGCCCAGATGTAGGGCACCCCGGTCAGGGTCAGCAGCCACATGATGCCCAGGTTCGCGATGGCGCCGATCAGACCGATCAGGGCGAACAGCGACATCTTGCCGAAGCGCAGTCTGGCGAGGTGGGCGATGAAGGTGCCGCCCTGGCGCAGGCTCGCCTTCGACGTGCCGTGCCTGCGCTCGCCGAACTCCATCGGCACCTCGGCGATGCGCAGATCCGTGCGCGCGAGGATCTCGAGGAGGATCTTGAATCCCTGCGGCTTGAGCGCCGCCAGGTCGAGCCGGCTCCGATCGACGAGGAAGAACCCGGTCATCGGATCGGTGCTGCGAGCGAGACGGATCGGGAACATGGCTCGGGTCAGCCAGGTCGCCACGCGCGACACGCCGAAGCGCACCGCCGTGCCGAGACCGCTGGTGTCACCGCCGCCCACGTACCGCGAGGCGGCGACGACATCGGCGTCGCCCTCCGCGTGACGTTCCAGGAGCACGGAGAGGAGCTCGGGCGGATGCTGCAGGTCGCCGTCCATGACGATGCAGAGGTCGGCGGCGGCGGCCTCGAGCCCGACCAGCACGGCCCCGCCGAGGCCGCCGGTGTTGTGCTCACGGTGGATGACGCGCACGGGCAGCGGGGCGTCGGCCGCGACCCTGGCGATCTCGGACGCGGTGTCGTCGCCGCTGTCGTCGACGAACAGGATCTCCGCGTCGTACGCGGCGAGCGCGGTCGCGGTGCGCGCGACGAGCTCGGCGACGTTGTCGCGCTCGTTGTAGGTCGGCACGATGACCGTGACCGGTGTCGCCACGAGCCTTTCCCTTCCCCTGTGCAGACCGAGGGGCCCGC
>Ga0308161_1004388_pt1 | contig 12959 bp, 9 predicted proteins | sample PhyFR2_FD_201034 | JGI IMG/M metagenome (GOLD analysis project Ga0308161, IMG submission 201034) | Phyllosphere microbial communities from UC Gill Tract Community Farm, Albany, California, United States - DLSLF.R2 | ecosystem: Host-associated > Plants > Phyllosphere > Unclassified | place: USA...
TGGAGTTGCGTGGCGTGCGTGATGTGTCGCCTGAACAGGCAGAGAAAGACGCGGAGGCGATTATTTCAGCGCTACAGGAAGGCGGTTATATCAGCTACAGCGAGCCAGCGATTTCCGTGGAAGTGGCTGCGCCCGTGATCGGTGGCGACGAACTGGTCCCGGCGAGCGCGGGCGGAGACGATATCGTGGCTATCAATGACGGGCCGATTGGTTTAAACGTGCCAGATATCGCTGAAGCACCTGGAGAAGCTGGCGTCATCAAAGAGCGTCACAGCGAAGGATCGGCGGCGGCCTCCCCTGCCCTGAAAAATCCACCTCGGCCGTTAGCGGGCTGTGAATATATTCATTCGCCGGTATCCGGACTGATCCTGCATCGTAAACCGCTGGGCGCAAAGATTCGGCCGGGAGAAGTGGTGGCGGAGATTGTTGACCCGATAACTGACCAGATTACGCCGCTGGTGACGGAACATGGCGGTATTCTCTATGCGAGACACTGGGCTAAGTTTGCGACGGCAGGCATGCTGGTTGTGAGGCTGGCAGGTGAGCGAGAGATTCGGAGCGGGGATTTGCTGGTAGGATAAAAAAAGCTGCCAGCTTTGTTAACTAGCAGCTTTCATATTATGCGATGGATTAAATTTAGTACGATGCGTTGTATGAAATAGAAAAGAAGTAGGTACTATAAAGATAAATTATTAATGCTGGTTAAAAATAGCCCGAGAACTCGTTCATCGTGACTGCCAAAAACAGATGGCGAAACAGCATCAACAACTTCAAATGTAACAAATGCATCTTCTATATTATCGACATTTAAATCGACATGATCGTTGCCACCCACCGAAATAATGGTTTTCTCATAAGATTTATTAGATAACTTTACTCTAAAAATAACTTTCCTAGGATGAGATACCGAAGTATTAAAGACATGAAAATTCAACCTTAAAGTCGCACCCTTAAATTTTTCTTTTACTACCGGTAATTTAAGAACTGCACGAGCCGATGACCATATTCCCTTTTCTTCTGGATCGTACCATCCGTTACCGAGCACTCTATATTTAACTAATGTATCTGTAGAGAATAACAATGGATAATTGACAGCATTTTTATTCAGACGAATAACTGTGAATAATTTCTTTTCAGTAACATCTAAATATTTCTCTTGCTTCAAAATGTTCACTAGCGGCAAAAATTGCATCCTTTTAGCGCCAGGACAGGTAAAGTCAGGATAAATCATTTTCGCTTCAACGGGTGTGTCTGGCATCTTACAGGGCCAGACATGGGCTGACCAGAGCATGTCAAAGTTAGGGATAATAACCACATTTACATTTTCGAAGCTTAACAGCCTTATAATATATTTCAGGCTGGAGCCTTTTAACTCACCCCGCAGATTAAGGAAATCCTGAGGCCAATACACCATAGATTGCTGGACATTTTTATCCCCACCTAAGTTGAAGCTCTTAACATTCAGGGCGGAAGACAGGTAATTAGCCAAAAAATCATTACCCCAAGGGACATAAGCAACCAAATCACCAGAATTGATTAACGGCTTAAGATTTCTCACTACTTCATTATCAACACGTTCAAATGCTTCATTATAATACCTGCCTGCTGATAAATGATTCTCAAGAGGAGGAATATAAAATAAAATAGCAAAGCTCACTAAAAGCGCTGAGAAAAAATTATTTTTACAGGACGATAACAGCAGAACGACTAAGCACCATATAGCGAAAAAAGATAATGCTATCCAACGATACGATGCTCTCATAACGTCAAAACCGGGTATGTGTTCTGAAATCCAACCGGTGCCAGTGGGTAATAAAGGATAATTATCAGGTATTATGGGTGAGAGATCAGGTTGGCCTGTAGGTTTCAATAGCATAAACTTGAAGGAAGGTCCCAACGAGAAATACAATGAAAATATAAAGACAGATAAGAATAAAATTACAATACTTTTATTATTTCTAATTTTTGACTTAGAGAAATGGCAAAGAGATAAGATCAACATGGGCAATAAAAATGTCGTTCGCCATACGGAACTATCTCCATAATACTGCCCCTCGGTGCGAAACACGGACCAATGCAGATTATCCAGAAGCCATGATATACCTGACGATGGGGCAGCAAGAAAAGAAATATCAACGCCCCAGGAACGGAAAAAAGAGAGTTGCTGGGGTTCATAGCCTGACCTACCTATAAACGCAGCATAAAGAATATAAGAAAATATACAAGCGAAAGCGTGCACCGAAACTACTTTAACAATTACCTTCAGCGTTCGATTATTATCTTTGGAGAGAAAGTACATTAAATAAAATGAATTCAAAACCGCCTGCATAATGAATGTGTATCCATCCATAAAAATGGAAATGACGGATGAAACAGTACAAATAAACAACGAAAAAGTATAAAATTTAAGGCGCTGATTGCCATCACAAAAAGTCATTGCCTTCATAAAACTAAAAAAATAAAAAGGAAGCAATGCTATACCCAGGGTTAACATGGAATAATTAGCATGCTGAACGACTACAGGCGTAATGACCCATAACAGTGACAATAAAACTGATGTATACTGGTTAACCTTAAAATGCCTACTTATTTTGTAAGCAGACACAAAAGAAATTAATATGAATAAAGTGAAAATAATAATATAACTATTAGCAGGAGAAAACCCTAATCGTAAAAGAATACTCATAGGGTATACAGCAGACAAGCCGAATGAAATATTGCCGCCGTAAGGGAATCCAAAATTTGAAGCGTGAGCAGTAAACACAGAGCTATTTGCTATAGACTGTGCGAAGCCCACAGCCCAAAAAGCCTGCCCAAGCGTAGGAAGCGAAAAATATGGTATAAGATTATTAGTGATAAGTGAAAATAAACCAGCAATAAATGCAAAAAACAGGAACGGGATTCTTTTAAATTCTTTTTGTTTGTCGCTCACTATCAATAAACCTTTGAACCGTTGAAGAGAAAATGAAAAAAATCAAGTCACCAATAACTGTCACTAAACGTGTTAGAATGGCGGCATTAAAAACCAATGACTGATCTCTAAAAACCGGAAAAAGAAGAAGAATTAGTATACTTTCCCTTACTCCTAATCCAGCTGGAGAGCCAGGCATAATAAACCCGATCAGCCATGCCGCAACAAAGCTACATAAAACAAATGCATCTAAAGATAAAGTAGAATTTACTTTTATTGTCGAAGTAACTATCAAGAAGAACATCAGTCCCGAGACAAACATAAATATCATATAGCTTGAAAAGGTTCTGAAAAAATTAGTGCTAATTCTGTTGATAATAAATGATGCGCCCAAAAAAAACAAAAAAGAAGTAAAAATAGAGAGCGCAACTCCCATTTCGAGAAAGTAATACACCCCTACGTAAATACTGAAGGGTAAAGAGGATAACAACAAGAGTATGATTTCTAAAAATTGCGATTTCGCCACTTTAGCAGAATTGAGGTTATGTCTGACTGCAAGCACTTGCTTCCCTGCGAACTGAAATATATTACCGGGAATATACTTAGCAATTTGAGAAACCCCAAAAATCGCCACTGATAACTTTATAGTTATCTTTTCGTCAAGTCCGGCTAATATTAAACGCCAACCAGCCGCAAGGAGATAATTATTAAGAGCATACACCAGACACGCAACAGTAAAAACCAGACCATGATCTTTAAAAAAACGTGTAAGATTAACCAGACCTTGTAAGGTATAAAATTTATAGCCAATAAAAATTACGCTGAGGAAAACCAATAAATAAGAAACGTAATTCACTGTTTTTTTTAAAAGCATCAATCTTTTTTGACTTGACACAGTAACATTGTCCAGGGAGTTGGTGAACTTACTGATAGAACATCGAAATATTCAGAAATCAGGGCTACAAACTTATTTCGAGACCAATGATTCAAATGACCAGGCGTATTACCCAATTGAGAAATATATTTTAACCTTGCAAGGTTTAAAACTCTCCATAATGGTTCTGATGGAACGCTCAAAATCACATAATTACGAGCAACTTCTTTTATTTTTTCGAGACCCGCTTGAGGATTTTCAAGATGCTCCAAAACCTCACAACATACGATCAGTTGAGAGGAGTCTGCAGCAGCGTTTAAATCATAAATGCTTTTAACGGTAAATAGATCCTCTGACACACCACGTTCTGTAGCATTACTCTTCGCTATCGATATAACTTCCGAGGAGAAATCACTTCCACGAGTATTAAATCCTTTTTCTAAATATTTCAAAACCCAGTAACCTTCACCACAGCCTATTTCATGAAACTCATTGGCGCCAGTTTGGCTTATGTAGCGCTCAAGAGATTGGTCAAAACCACGCATCATATGTTTAACAATAGGATTATTTGAACCATATTTATCATAAGCATTGCCAAATACGATACCGTTTTCTTTTTTGCCTGATGAAAAAGCCATCTTATTTACTACCTTTCTCTATTGTTAATTTTGCGACTTTTTCCCGGACATCTTCAATTAGCTTTCTGTTAGCAGAAAGAAGATCTGCCAAAAAAGCCACCAGGATAGTTTGAAAACCCATCATCATTAATACGGCTGAGAGAATCAGAGACTGTATATGCCCATCACCGTCGCCGTTCAAAAATAGAAACAAAAATCTGCCGGCAATAATTAATCCTGTCAACATAATCAGAGACCCGATACTCATGAAAAATCTGAACGGGCGATATATCACATAAATTCGTATTATAGTGAAAATGCTTCTCTGAATATAGGATGGGATACTTTTCACTAAACGAGAAGGACGGAGATCATCATTAACCCTGACAGGGACAGATGTAATTGAAATATTTTTTTGTCCAGCCTGGATAATAGTCTCAAGAGTATAGGTATATTCACTGAAAACCATTAACTTTTGAGCTGCATTGCGGCTGATTGCACGAAAACCACTTGGTGCATCGGGTATTGTTGTTTTGCTGGCGCTTCTTACTACGTAACTTCCGATTTTCTGAAGTATTTTTTTGGCTAATGAGAAATGTTCAATAGCCTGTATGGGTCTGGCACCAATAACTATCTCAGCCTGATTGCTCAAGACAGGCGCTACAAGCGCAGGAATGTCATCTGCGTTATACTGGTTATCTGCATCAGTATTTACTATTACATCAGCCCCGAGCAAAATGCATGCCTCAATGCCAGTAATAAAAGCTTTTGCAAGTCCTTTATTACCCGTATGTTTTATTATATGGTCAACACCACAGGCCTGCGCTACTTCACATGTCGCGTCAGTACTTCCATCATCAATGATCAACCACTCAACTTTACTGAAACCTTCAAGATGCCTTGGCAAAGCTGTCAGTGCAATCGATAAAGTTTCAGCCTCGTTATAACAGGGTATTTGAATAATTAGCTTCACACATAAAACGCCTTATGACATTTATGACAGACAATAAATGTATAAGCCCTGTTCACATGGCAGATAATTACCGGAAACCAGCTACAGGGCTAAAACATCACATCGTTTATCAAAAAGTTAATCTACTAAAAATCAACATTATTTAATCACTGAATTTAATAGATCCTGTGCAGACTCACCCCATGTTTTCCATTTGAGATTAGCAGACACAGGTTGAGTATTACTTTGCTTTAGTGAAAGCCATTGTAAAACAGTCTCACTAAGCGACGCAGCATCGTCACTTTTGAAATAGAGCGCATGTTCCTGTGCGACTTCTTTGAACACCTTGATATCACTAGCTATAATATCAAGATTATTTTGTGAAGCTTCAATAAGGGGTAAACCGAAGCCCTCTGCAGTACTGGCAGCGATAAGGCACTGGGATTCCTGGTACAGCCGTTGTAAAAATTCATCTGAGACATTATTTAGCCAGAAAAGTTTTTTATTATTTTCAGGGTGAGCTTTAATGCGTTGCATCAATTCATCAACACCCCAACCTTCTTTTCCGACAATAACTAAAACAGCATCACTACCTTCTCGCCATAGCTTATCAAAAGCTTCTAATGCTAAGGAGTGATTTTTACGGGGTTCCAATGTACCGACCATCAGAAATGCTGGCGCATCATTGACAATGCTAAGGATCCGTTCATCTTCGCCTGTGATACCAGCACTGGGTTTCGAATTAGTAATGTCAGCACCCAGATGAAACCATTTAACTTCTGGTTTAGCTTTACCCTGGAAATCCGTTCTTAACCACTCTTCTACTTCATCAGCGACGGCTTTTGAAATGCAAATAAGTGATTCACTGTTTGCTGCCACGGAGAGCCAGCGCGCATGGTCTTTTGCTGCATCTTCGGGACTGACAAAAAAGTGAGAATGAAGAAGAGGAATTAAATCATAAACAACGAAATTAATCTTGACACCTAAAGCGCGCATTTTGCTTAGTGTTTTTTCTTGTCTTACCGTAATGTGTGGTTGCAGGTCAAGGCCAACAAAAACATCACCATTTACATAATCAACAGGTTCATCCTGAAGATGTACATTTTCAATACCGAGGAACCTGGCCGTAAATGAACGAGCAAAATGGTAACCGTCCCTATCATTAGTGGCATAAACAGGTTCAACACGAAAACCTTCTGGTGGGTTTTCCAGCCATTGCATCAGAATGCTTCTGACAACACGCTGAATACCAGACTTTGCGTCACGCTGAACCAGCTCAGAAATATCAACGAGCAATTTAGGATAGGTAATAGCCGCGCCTTTATTGTAAGCAGTTGCCGTAGCCAATGCATCTAAATCTTGCTCAGAATAAGATCCTTCAACCTGAAAAAGTGAATCAAGCGTCTCACTAACAAAATTATTTTTTGGGTGGTAAAAATTTTCAATAGCTTTTGAATACTGCTCTGCACATCGCCACAGAGAATGCTTAGTTGAAATTTCTTCTATCGCTTTACCCGAAAGTTTTTTTCGCAAACTCTCTGATTTAAAAAGCGACTCAAGGGCTTCAACCAGCGACTCATCATCAAATTTATCTTCAAGCATAATGACACTTTCAGGATTAATGTCAGCCATAGTGCCATTAGCATTGATGATAGTTGGTAAACCATAACTCATGCAATCGAGCACAGCCCCTGAGGTTTCTCCTCTGGAAAGTGATCTAAGTTGCACGGCGATATCAGCTGCCTGTAAATAATCTTTAAACGTATCGAGATCGGTCCAGCCTGTAACTTGTATTCTGTTTGTTATTTTTAAACTTGTAATGCGACGGGTTATCTTTTTAGAGAAATCACCTTCATGCATCTCACCAACAAAGAAGATATAACATTCTTTAGAATCGTATAAACTGCTTTCAGCAAATGCTTCAATCAGCCTATCATTCAATTTAGATTCACCCAGGAATCCAAAGCTACAGATGACAAATGCATCATCGCTAATTGATAACTTTTTCCTGGCAGCACTTTTATCATTGATTAATGGCAGCTCACGAAGGTGGGGTATCACGCTCCATAAATTTGGGTTAACTGTACCATACCACTGCTTAGCCAAGCGAACTGAGTTTTCGGAATGTACAATGACGCCCTGAGACAGAGACAAGGCTGAATAGCTACAAGGGTAACGCCATACTACTTCTGCGCTATTATTTTCTAAATATCGTTCTCTTAAAGCTTTGTACCCATGACCAATAAGTAATTCACGTGTCCAGACACCAGGATGGGTATTGAATACATCCATATGCTGCACGACGCCAGAAATATAGAAATCATGTAATACTACTACGCCTGGTATTTTTTCCAGCAGTGGAAACATATAGTCGTGGTGTTCGGAATTGCCAAATTGGTAAACAACCCGATCATATTTATCAGAGTTTTCCAATAGATATTGCGTGTTTCTTATTTTACTGTAAGACTCGGCAACCTTATCGAATGGGACATTATCTTTAATAATAATGTCAATATCGTAATATCTTGCAAGTTCAGGCAGTAAAATAGCTGAATAATTCGCTATGCCTGATTTCGCGGGCTGAACGGGTGTAACATAGGCTATTTTTTTACGCTGAAGTAAATGAGAGATGACAGGCATGTGACTTTTATGTGCATTAAGTTTATTAAGTTTATTAAGTTTATTAAGTGCATCATACGTTTTACGAGCCGTCGTTTCCCATGAGAATTTTGATTGCTGCGTCTCAGCATGTGAAATTAACAGATCTCTAAAATTTAAATCTGTTAATCCCTTTTCGAGCAAGTCAATAAATTGCTGTTCATCTTTTGGATCGAACATAGCATCTTCAAGTCCAACAACCTCAGGAAGACTTGTTAGCCCTGAACAGATGACAGGGGCACCGCAACGCATTGCTTCCAGTACGGGAAGGCCAAAACCTTCATGGAAGCTTGGGAAGACGAACAATGCACATTGGTTATACAACTCAACCAATTCCTCATCAGTGATGTAACCCGTAATTACAACTTCGGTTTCACTCAACTGTGCTTCATGGATAAGTTTATTTAGTATTTGACGACTCTCATTATTGACCGAACAAACAATCACTAACTGATGGTCACTTCTTACGCTTTCATCAAGTTCTGAATATGCAGTTATCAGGCCTTCAATATTTTTTCGTTTATCGATGCCACCAGTGTACATTATATAGGGCTTAATAATGTTAAGCTTAGCCAGTACCTGTGGATTAACAATGTCTAATTTCTTGAAATTACTGTCAGCATCAGTGGATATGTTTATAATTTTATCTTCTGGGAAAGGAAGATACTTTATACCTTCCTGGCGCGAAGATTCAGATATAGCCAATAACATATCAGCACGTCTTAAATGGTCTATTTTCTTATAATACCACTTAGACATCCCGGGATTTTCAAGATAATCCTTTGCAGCTATAAAAGGAATCAAATCATATAATACAACAGCTGTCAGATAATTTTTATTTTTATTTATGATACTTGTCACTGTGTCATCCACAACCCCTTCAAAAAGGCTTGTAATGAGTACTACATCGGGAGAAATCTTTTCAAGATAAGCCTCCCTGGATAACTCAGCAACGCCCTGACGCCATTGATTTTCACTATGTAATCCAGCGGTATGTTCCAGGGAAGAAAATGTTAAAACATTTTCCGGATTAACCTTTTCATTAAAAGCTTCCCGAATAGTGTTTACTGATTCAGGAAGGCTTCCATTCAGTAGTAGGTATACTTCATCATTTCGACATAACTCCAGTAGCGTTGAAGTTAGTGACAGAGCATAACGCCCAATGCCACGATTACTGTTTGTTCCTTGTAATGACTGCAAGTCGATAACTAGACGCATTTGAATTACCTATTTTTTTAATTTGGCTTTGATAACGTTTTTTATTTGATTTATTTTAACGCTATCTTTTGGCATTGTACTTTCCTGTACAGAACTTTGAATTACACTTCTGATGTATTTTCTTTTGAGATAGCTTTTAAGTCCAGGAAACCTGTTTACTACTTTTAGAAGAGGACCTCTAATCGCCGGCTTCTGCAATGCGCTCAATGCTACATTTCTTGCCAGTCTGTATGTGAGATTTGTAATTCTAGATAGTAAGTGCCTGGTTTGCTGTTTGAGTGAATGAACTTTGATTTTAATCCGGGAGAGAATACGTTTTGGTAAAGTACCATACCTCCACGTTCTGCTTGCATAAACCAGGTTCAACTCAGATTCAAATCGTTGTGCTGTCTCCCACCAGTGATGGGCATGTTGGTTCAATTCTGCAATCTTACTATTGAGATCAATTATTGTAGTTTGCGATTGCTCAAGCTCTTCTTCAGTACTGACAATTTTCTGTAAAAGCTTATTTTTCTGTTTCAGAAAACTTTTTTCTTTTTTACTGTCATCTTTTTTTTCTTCATTATCTTGCTCTTTTGCGGCATCAATTCCGGTAGCAAGCACTGCTAGCTTTAAATTTTCCTCCAGAAGGGTCTGATAGTTAGCATCTGCTTCTTCTTTTTGAAGCGTGAGTCTCTCCAGTTCATGCATGATAGACTGTTGGTTTTCATAAAGCGTATTAGCTTCGTTTACTGCCTTAACCATTCTGATATAGTTTTCATCAAGTTCTGATTGTAGCTGTGATTCTCTATAAGTAATGAACTCGTCAAAGACATTAGGTGGATATTTGAACGCATCATCGAGTTCAGGATGTTCATTTGCTACATAATAGCGATTTAACCCATCAGAATAAACGTGGTGATATTCATTCTTTAATAGTAGCTGTTCACATTCGTCATAATCTGAAATCTGAGTATTGGGTACAGTCGCTTCAATTAGTACTATCCATGGCCGATATTTATTCCAGTCATTGCCTTTAAGCACCGCATATTCAGCACCTTCAACATCAATTTTGAGGAAATGAATATCAGAGATCTTATGTTCTTCAAGAATCGCAGCCAGGATATTGATGCTTACTTCAGACCAGTAGCCTTCATGTCCCTCCGATTCATGTTTAGCAGCAACCGCTTTGTCTAGTGTAGACCACCCAGGTACATCACATTGCCACAATTGCATTACACCTTTTTCATCCGACACCGCTTTTGCGATGCTGATATCCCTTTCACGCAAAAGATGGTATTTCTCGATGAACTTCTCAACAGGCTCAATGTTGATACCGCACCATCCCGCATCGTAAAATAATTTCGTAACGGAATCAATTATCGGATCGTTAGCTCCGACGTCTACGTAGAATCCATTTTCAATATGCTTTAACGCTCTCCAAAGCATGATGTCTTCGTAATTTTGAGCGTATGAAACCTTAGTCATGTTTATTTATCTCGATTTCTGGGTCTAACCAGCTCACACCTTCAAAGTGTGGGTGACTCGCATTGACGACATTAAACACATAGGCAAGATCACGCCATTCATAATTATTTACCAAATGCGTGTCCGAACTGACTATCGCAGTCTGTATAGAGTAACTTCCTGGCCCCATATTCATATCGAACTGGAACTCGAATTTGTATCTCTCTCCTGCCTTCGTATTAAATATAGGTTTTTTCTTAAGCTGTGTATTGGTGCCGTACATAACCTGACCCAGACGATCCTTTATGCCGTAGCCAACTACAAGTTTTTCTATATCTGACTTAACAAGCACATCAATAGACAGTTTAACGGTCTCTCCTACTTCGATGTATTCAACCTGCTCGCCAGCCTCATTATATATTGTGATATTATCTACAACAGCTTCACCAGTGCCCGAAATAGTTTGTACTTTCCCTTGCTGGTTCATTACTTGCTCTATTTTCTGTTTTTGCTTATCAGCTAATAGTGCATTGTAGTAGTCCATGACCATTTCAGGCTCGCCTTGCTTCTCGATTCTCCCTCTATTAAGTAAAATCGCATGATCACAGATACTTTGGATAGCTTGTTTATCATGAGAAACAATTAATAGCGTTGTGCCATATTTCTTAAATTCTCTTATTTTTTCGAAGCTTTTATGTTGAAAGTATGTATCCCCCACAGATAATGCTTCATCAACAATCAGAACATCCGGTCTGACACAGGTAGCAACGCTGAAAGCAAGACGCATTTGCATTCCGCTTGAATAGACCCTGACTTGCTGATCAATATACTCACCGATTTCTGCAAATTCTTCTATTTCTGGCATCAGCTTATTTATGGTTTCAACCGTAAGCCCCATTAACTGTCCAGCCATATAAACGTTTTGCCGGCCTGTGAAATCGGGATGAAAACCCATGCCTAATTCGAGCAGCGCAGCAATTTTACCGGTAGTCGTGATAACACCTTTGGTTGGTTTAGTCGTACCAGTTAGTATTTTTAGCAGGGTACTTTTGCCCGCGCCATTCATACCAATGATACCCACAGCTTGCCCACTGTCTATTTCAAAGCTGATGTCGTTCAGGACCCATCTTAGCTCATGGTGATCTTTCTTGATGGGTGAAATCCATTCCAGGAAGCGGCTCCAGCGGTTTGGATAGACTTTATAAGCTTTGCCGATTTTATTTACTTTTATTACCTGACTCATTAAAGTTCATCCACCATTTCGCCAACATGACGTCTGTACAAATACAGCCCTATAAGATTGAAAAAAATTGCAACATAAATAGCAGGGAGTAAATCGCTCCAGACCGGAGCAATATGTTTAACCAGAATATTTTGACAGCTAAACATAATGCCACTCATCGGATTGATATTAATTAAAGCTTTGTAGCGCTCTGGTATTATCGTTACAGGATAAACGATAGGTGTTAACCAAAACCAGAATTGCATAAAAATTCCAAAGAAATGGCCCACGTCCCTAAAAAACACATTTAATACGCCTAATGTTACTCCAATGCCAACTGCCAATAGAATAGTGATAATGTAAACCGGGATTAATGCCAGATAAACGACACCTGGAAAATTCCCACTTATTATTAAGAACAGAGTAAACAATCCAAAGACAATTAAAAAATTAACGAAGGCATTACATACAATCGTTATTGGCAAACAAATTCTGGGGAAATTAATTTTTTTAAGTATATTTGCATTTTCAATAAAAACATTTTGTGAGCGTGACGTTATTTCAGAAAAGAACCCCCACGTAAGTACACCTGCACATAAATAGATACTATAAGCATATGTGCTATCAACACCGGGAAGTTTGGCTCTCATTATTTCAGCAAAGATAACTGTATAAACAACTATCATCGCTAATGGATTGATAACATTCCATAGTGCGCCTAATAATGAATTCTGATACTTTGACTGGAACTCTCGCTTCATATTTCCCAATATAAAGCTACGGTATGTCCATAGCGTTTTACTAATGTTGAATATCATTATAAATCCTGAAGATTCGAGAATTCTTTTTTGGAAGGGATTGTTAAATTAAACCCGGCAAAGCCGGGTTTTACAATTAAATTCTATCTGATTTAATCTAACCACTCGGTGTGGAAAACACCGTCTTTATCAATGCGCTTGTAGGTATGCGCACCGAAGTAGTCACGCTGCGCCTGAATCAGGTTAGCAGGCAGCACTTCTGAACGGTAGCTGTCGTAGTAAGCGATCGCCGCAGAGAAGGTT
>Ga0308161_1004392_pt1 | contig 12955 bp, 10 predicted proteins | sample PhyFR2_FD_201034 | JGI IMG/M metagenome (GOLD analysis project Ga0308161, IMG submission 201034) | Phyllosphere microbial communities from UC Gill Tract Community Farm, Albany, California, United States - DLSLF.R2 | ecosystem: Host-associated > Plants > Phyllosphere > Unclassified | place: USA...
AGTGATTACGCTGATGCCCGGCATGTTCGCGCTCTTTTTCCCGCACGATATCCATCGCCCCTGCTGCGCCCCTGGCGAACCCGCAACAATCCGAAAAGCCGTGATTAAAATCCACCGCGATCTCTTCACCGCCTGAATCTGGCGGTCAGCCGGCCATTCCCGCCTAATGGGAAACTGGTCGATGCGCGCTGAAATGGCGTTCATAACCAGTTTCATAAATGACTGATTCAGGTATTTTTACCTTAATTTAAGAGATAAAAGGGTCAATATGAGTTGAATGATGAATAGATTTTACGCATCAGGGATGCCAGACCTTTCTCAGGAATGTACATTCCGTATTTTACAAACATGTATAAAAGTTAAGGTACTGCTCACTTCGAAAAAAACTTCGTAAAACACTCAGATTGCAAAAACTATTTATTTATGAAAATATCTTTATCAGAAAAATATCAGACGTTTATGTCAAATAAGACCCAATATAATTGCAATTGCGACTGCCTGCGTTTTATTCCTGGCATTCAATTTTTTTAAAGTGTTCTTGATGTGAAAGTTAACAGTATTTACTGAAACAAAAATCATGTCAGATATTTCGTGAGAAGTATACCCTTCAGAAGTAAGAATAAGAATTCTCTTTTCTTTAGACGAAAGGATATCAAGACCCTTTAAATTACCGTCACTCCTGAAAAAACATTTTCGCATTATTTTGACATTCATTACATCATAGAAAGAGACATTACATTTTAAAGACTCTTTACTTATCGTTTCTTTTCGAAAGAAGAATTCTACGGCATAGCACATAGAAATATAATTTTTCAGGCGCGAGGAATCCATAAAATTTAGTCCATTAAAAAAAGGCTAGCTCACTTCTTATACTGAAGATATTAAATTCATTAGTTAAATGCAAGTATAAAATCACAATAAAAAATATTCCTAATTTGGAGTGTTTTTCACCAAAAATAAGAATTTATCACCAAGGATAAGTAACAACCCTGGTCTACACATACAAATGTAAATAAAGTCATCCATTCAATCATTAATAATTAGCATTTGAGTAACTCTTATTTATCTTCATCTACCATACTTACACTTAAATTCTGATTTTCAGAAATAAAAAAAACTACAAACTATAGTAGTTGCTTTATCTAAAAATAAGTCGCGTAATTAGCTCATGGTAAGGGATGACGTAACAGGATTAATTAAAAATGGAACACAAGGACCATTACTCTTTATCTGTCTGGCTGAAAAACCGCATACAGGATAAGTTTGGATATGAATGGGATCAAAAAAACACGTCAGTTGCAAACCTTGGCTTCGATTCAATATCTTCGATTGAGCTTATCGCCAGCATTGAAAAAAATTTTGGCATATCGCTTCCATCTGGTGTTTTTTTCAGGATTAAAGAAACAGATGAGCTGTTAAACGAAATATCATCAAGAATCGCTCATAATAATAGAAGTCAGGATGAACAAGTTAATGAATATGAGAAATACATTAACCCCTACTTATATGAAAAACTTGATAAATTAAAGATTGCCATAAAATTTGTTAAAGCCTCGGGAGTCTATCTTTACGACAGCGAAGGACAATGCTATCTGGATTTTTTATCACAGTATGGAGCTACGCCATTTGGGCACCATCCAACGGAAATATGGAAGGCAATTCAGGACTTTCATGATGGTGGAGAACCCATTTTTGCTCAGCCATCACTACTGATTTCGGCGAGTAATTTAGGGAAAGCTTTACTCGCTTATGCACCGCAAAATCTGAAATATGTCACCTTTACAAACAGCGGGGCTGAAACAACAGAAGCTGCGCTGAAAGTTTCGAGAAATGTAACGGGAAGAACGGGCATACTTTCTACAAAAAATAGTTTCCATGGTAAAACAATTGGTGCTTTATCAGTAACGAATAATGCAGAATATCAGCAACCTTTCAATTTACCCTTACCGGACTTCGATGTTATTGATTATGATAATTTAGCTGAATTAGAATTCGTTATCCGTTCAAACCCCCAGAAGTATGCCTGTTTTATCGTTGAGCCAATACAGGGGGAAGGCGGAGTCATTATTCCTGCGAAAAATTATCTTCTAAGCGCTAGTGAAATATGTAAAAAATTTGGCGTCATATTCATTGTCGATGAGATACAAACCGGAATGGGTAGAACAGGAAACATGTTCTGCTGTAATGAATTGGGAGTAACGCCAGATATACTGCTTTTATCAAAAGCACTGGGTGGAGGCATGATTCCAATAGGTGCCATGCTAACTTCTGAGAAAGTTTATACAGAAAAATTCGCACTCAAACATTCTTCTACCTTTGCAGGCAATGCGTTAGCTGCACATATTGGTTTAGCCACGATTAAATTATTAACAAAAAACAATAGCGAAATGCTGTTAAATATCAGGGAAAGAGGTAATTTCCTGAAGAGAGAGCTGGAGAAAATAAAAACAGATTTCCCCGATCTTATCAAAGAAGTTCGAGGTCAGGGGCTCATGCTCGGAATAAGATTTACCTCGGAAAGAAATGCTTTTTCTGAAGGTTTTTTTAGTCTGGCAACTGAACAAAAGGAGCTAACTCAACTCGTCTCCAGCTATCTTCTGAACGTTGAAAATATACGCGTCGCACCGACATTGAACAAAGGGGAGACACTACGCATTCAACCTCCTTATATAGTAAGCCAGAAAAACTGTGAAGACTTCATTAACGCCTTCAGGCGTATGATGAACGTTTTGTCCCAGGGTGAAATGGGTACTTTTTATAAAGCAATTTTGAGCCGTAAAAGACCTCCTGAAGTTACGTCGCCAAAGGTAAGAGAGCTCATTTCAACTACAACAGCTATCAGTAGGGGAAAAGTCAATAAATTTGCATTTATACTGCATCCTCTGGATAAGCATAGTTATCTTGACTATGACGAAACCCTACAGTCATTAAACGACGACGAGCTGCAGGAATTTTCAGAGAGTATGAGTGGAATCTTAGACCCGGTTATCGGCTCGGAAATAAAAATAGTTTCAAATACCGGAACTATCGTACATGGCGATTTTATTATGGTTTGTTATACGGCTAATCAGTTGTTATGCATGCCAGTTAATGAAGCGATAACAGAACTCAAAAAAGCTGTGACGCTAGCTATACAAAGAGGTGCGCAAATTGTAGGTTTAGGAGCATATACGTCAATAATCAGTGCAGGAGGAGAGCAGCTTATTAACGAAAAGGTTGCAATTACTTCCGGGAACTCTTTCACCGTTTATTCTGGCATTGAAGCTTTGAAACTTACAATGAAGAAAAAAAATCTTGAATGGGAAAATACAAATGTCTGCGTGATAGGAGCCGCAGGAGCCATTGGATCCTGTATGTCCATCATGCTTTCATTTATGACGAGTCGCCTCATTCTCATTGGCAATCCAGCACATGATATTGAAACAGGAAGAGCACGCCTTCTGTCTGTAGCAAGAGAAATAATCAGATATAGTGCTGAAAACTGCATTGATGATGCAGATCCTTGTTCAATATATCAAAAAATTAGAGACTTGCTGAACGAAGGACAGGATCAGAATGAAATATTAGATTACCTTACTTCTAACGGGATGATTATCGTATCGAATAGCATAAACTCTGCCGGAATAGCAAATTTAGTCATAACCACAACCAGTTCTCCGGATAGTTCACTTGATATCAACTGCTTCAGGCCAGACGCAGTAATTCTTGATATATCGCGCCCAAGAACGATAACAAAAGAAATGGCAAACCTTCGCCCTGACATCATTGTTCTCGACGGCGGTATTATTTCACTGCCTGGTGATGCTTATGTAGGCCCATATGGTATTGCTAAAGGAACTTCTTATGCGTGTATGGCTGAGACAATTTTATGGGCGCTCGAGGGAAAATATGAAAATAAAAGTATTGGCTGTAAGTTAGATGTTAATGACGTGATTGAACTAGGCGAAATAGCAGACAAACATGGGTTACATGTTGCTGAGCTCCAGAGCTTTGGCAAAAAATTAGATATTTAATTACTGAGCATCAACCAGGATATTATTATGCATGGAAAGTTATATGTAAATGAAGAGCCTTATTCATGTAACAATATGATGGAAATATTACATTACTTCATAGAGAGCAATAATCAGACAGTACCATTTACCTATCTGGATTATACATCTGGCAGTGCAAAGGATAAAAAAATATGCTATCAAGACATTGATTTAAAAGCCCGGAGAATAGCAGCTCTGCTTCAGACAAGAGGGAACTACGGCGATCGTATTTTACTCATTTACCCTGCCGGATTAGAATATCTATGTGCTTTTTTTGGATGTATTTATGCAGGTATGATAGCTGTACCCGCATATCCACCATTGAATGAAAGATTGCATTATAGATTAGAAAAAATAGCTGAAAATTGCGACGCGAAAATAGCTCTTTCAACAAGCGATATTATATCATCACTAAGTATGCCAGATAAGATTACCCCCTCGTTAAAAAAGGTGGTATGGCTGAGTACCGTTGATAGTTTAGACGGTTTCGAGCACTTATGGCGCCAAAGTAATGTTGCCAGAGAAGACATTGCTTTCCTGCAATATACCTCAGGTTCGACAGGCATGCCGAAGGGTGTAAAAGTTTCGCATAAAAATTTATTACATAACCTGAGCGCGATTGCTGCGTCCTTACACTTTATGCCAGACGATCATCATTTTTCATGGCTTCCTCCTTATCATGACATGGGTTTTGTGGGTGCATTACTGGGTTCTTTTGCTGCATCAATACCAGTAACATTTATGGCACCTGCATCCTTCCTGCGTAAACCTGCGCGCTGGTTACAGGAGATCAGTAAACGAAAATGTACTATAAGCGGAGCGCCAAATTTTGCTTATGAACTTTGCGTTGAAAGAATCAATGATAATGAGATTGAGAATATAGATTTATCATGTTGGCAGCTGGCTTACTCGGGTGCGGAGCCGGTTCGGTTAAAAACATTAGAGAAATTTTCTCAACGTTTTAATCCTTTTAATTTTAATGAAAAATCGTTTTATCCTTGCTACGGCATGGCAGAAACGACGCTGCTCGTTTCCGGAAGTGAGCGCAATCAGGGAGCAAAAATATATTCAACTGACGGAAATATGCAATTTAATGATGAACCTGAAAATAATGAATCTAAACAGTTGGTAAATTGCGGTAAAGTTGCAGTAGGTTTTGATGTAAAAATAGTCGATCCTGAAACGTTAAGTATAATTCCAGACGAGAGGGTCGGTGAAATACTTATTGCCTCAGACTCTGTATCTTCAGGTTACTGGCAAGATAAAGAAAAGAATGCGGAAAGTTTCAATATAACCGCTGGCAATAGCAACACAAAATATTTCAGAACGGGTGACTTAGGCCTTCTTAAAGAAGGTGAGCTAATTCTATGTGGTAGAAAAAAAGATTTAATAATAATCAATGGTGTGAATTTTTATCCACATGATATAGAGGATATTGTCAGTAATTGCTCACCTGATATAAGAAAGGGGTGTGGGATCGCTTTCAGTATAGACATTAATGATGAAGAACATTTAGTTTTTGTTCAGGAAGTAAATCCAAACAGTAGTGCCGATTTTGACGGACTGATAAGTAGCATAAGCCAGGCAATATTATCAAAAATTCTTATTAACCCAAAATATATTGTTTTAATAAAAAACGGCACAATCCCCAAAACAACAAGTGGAAAACTTTCACGAAGACCTTGCCGTAAAAAGTATCTGGAAAATGGACTCGATATCATAAAAGTCTGGGAGAGCAGATTTTAATTTAAACAAGCTGAATAAGGACATTATTTCATGATTAATGAAAATGATAAAGCTAAAAACTATATTCCTTCTTTTGATCCACTGATACCGCATCCCGATCATGTTAATGACCCCTATAAACTCTACAAGGAAATGAGAGAAAACGCCCCCGTCTATCGTTCTCCTCATGGGGTAATAATTCTTAGCAGAGCTAAAGAAATCGCGCTGGCTTTGAAAGATCCTGGGTTCGGCAGAGGCTATTTTTATTTTGAAAACATGGAGAAAAGGCTGGGTTCTAACATTGTAAAACAACCGGTGTACGCTTCTGCCAGAAATATGATGGTGATGAAGGATGGTGAAGATCATATCCGCTTGAGAAAAATGATTATCGGTGAATTCAATCATAAAGCCATTAATAAAATAATACCTTTCATTGAAAAAACCATGGATTCACTCATTGAAAATGCCTTACAAGAAAAGCAATTTGATATCATCAAAGAAATAGCATACAAGTTACCATCCAGAGTGATGTGCTATATGTTAGGAATACCTGAAAAAGATTGGGATAAATTTGGTGCACGGACGGCTAATGGATCGCGCGCCCTCGAACCTGCGCCTTTAAGTATGATCGAACTGTCAGAGCAAAATAAGTCAGTAGAAGAATCGAGAGAGTATTTTCGATGGTTAGTTAATGAGAAAAAGGAAAACCCTGGCGAAGATCTGACAACGCTTCTCATGCAGGAGCATTTAAAATCACAAAGCATCACACTGGATGACGTAATTGACAATCTAAGAATGATGTTTGTTGGCGGACAGGAAACAACGGTTAATACAATCGGTAATGGTTTAATTGCTTTATATCGTCACCCTGAACAACTTAATCTGATTAGAAAAGATCACAACCTGATTACTCCTGCTGTAAATGAAATAATCAGATTTGATTCTTCAGTACAAATGACTCCTCGTCAGGCACGTCAGGATCTGGAACTTAATGGTATCAGGATCGATGCAGGCGAAACCCTGCTATGCATTATCGCATCAGCAAATCGTGATGAGGCCGTCTGGGACGATGCTGATAACTTCGATATCAATCGAGATTTTCAACCCTCATTTTCTTTTGGCGGCGGGCCGCATCGTTGTATCGGTGCAGAACTGGCGTGCACAGAGGCTGAGATTGCAATATCAAAAATTCTGCAAAAGATGCCATCACTGACATTTGATCATGAAAATCCCGACTGGCTTTCTGGGACAGTAGTGTTCAGGGGATTAAATTCGCTGCAGGCGACTATTTTGGGATAACACTATGATAAACAAATTATTAACGGGCCTCATTGCTTCACTTATTGTCGTCATCTTGCCAGTGTGTTTATTTCACACTGACGCTATTGAGACTTTAAAACCGTGGTTACTGCTGTGCATGGGTATGCTGGCTTCAATGACTCAACCCGCTTATAAGCCCCTGGACAGTAATGCAACTGCAGAAGATAGAGGGACGGCAAAGCAGCTAGTCTGGACAGTCTATCTCATATTAATAGCAGGCGTTTGTGAAAGTATGACGCTGCGCTATCCGGAGAGTATGCAATGGAATGTAGTTTCCGTCATATTTATTATTATTGCTTTTATGGGTGCGATATTCAGAGCATGGTCGGTAGCAGTTTTAGGCGTATATTTCACGTGGCATATAAAAATTCAATCCGGACAAAAGATTATTACCAACGGACCCTATAAATTTGTTCGTCACCCAGGTTATACAGGTGCATGGATTTTGTATATTTTCATCTTATTGTTTATTAATGCCTGGATTGCTGCCACATTAATGGGAATATTACTTCTTTTAGCATTCAATCGGCGAATGAAATATGAGGAAATAAAACTAATAGAGACCTTCGGTGATGATTATATCAAATATTCGAAAAAAGTGAAAAAGATCATTCCTTTCATCTGGTAGAACTTATTTATGAGGTATTAATATGTTAACTCTGAGTCATTATCCCTTTTCGGTTTCCTCACAGAAAGTAAGAATGCTGCTAGCAGAAAAAAATATTACCTGGCAGGATAACATAATAGATTTAATGAAGGGCGAGCAGTTAAGTGATAACTTTATTAAAATGAATCCAAAGGCAGAAGTGCCGGTTCTGCAGCATGAGGGTAAGTTTTTTTACGACTCATGGCTGATTAATGAATATATCGAAGACTCATTCCCTTCACCTTATTTCATGACTAATGACACATTGTCAGATTACACAATAAGACAGTGGAACATGTGGGCGAATGAAAACATTCACATTGCATCCGGCATAATCAGCTATTTAGTACTTGGCAGACCGCAACTCAAGGCTATGGATCCAGAATCTTTAAATGCCCTTCTTTCAAAGATACCACAAAAAGAAACAAGAGAATGGAGACGTAATATCCTGGAAAAAGGGTTTGAAGCACATGGCATTTTAGAAAGTTTACGCTGCTTTCAGAATTTGTTTCAGAAAATGGAATGCTCGCTGAAAGATTCCAATGCATGGTTAGTTGGCAACAGGATTACGCTGGCCGACATTACTATTTTTCCTTACGTCATGAGAGCTGAGCATGCGGGTCTGGACTTTATGATGAGCTATACCCAATACCCTAAACTGAGAGCCTGGTATCTGCGTATGCTTTCTCGTCCATCCGTCCAGACTTCATTGCTCAAATATGTTGATGGCAACATGCAAGATACCATCATGGCCATGGTTGTAGACGCCCATCCTGAGTTAATCAGGCTTTCTGAAAAGTTATAGGCTATTTATGGACGCTAAAAACAGATTTGATACCAAAGTTACGTTTGCGCTAATACGCATTGAATATCTGCTTTTTATTTTTGTAATTCTGTACTTCCTGTCAATTCACTACTCTGAAGTAAGATGGGGTCATTTTGTTATTTTTTTCGTTATCATTGATGTTATTGGCTATCTGCCAGGCGCGATAGCTTTCAGGTATTCAAAAACAAAAAGAATATCTTTCATGTACTACATCAGTTATAACTTTACGCATAGTTTCATTACTATATTAGCAGTCTCACTTTTATGGTGTCTCTGGATAGGCCCTGAATGGGCATTATTAGCTATGCCATTACACTTATGTGGAGACCGAGCTTTATTTGGCAACTTTATTAAGCCCTTTGCTACTTTTTTTGAACCGTCCCCACATCCTGCATTTTCGAAATTTAGCAGTGAGCTTTCCCTGTTAGATATCAATAGTGAAGCAGAAAAAGGTGTTCGCCATGTTGAGAAACGGTAAACTGAAAGACTCTGAGATCATTTCTGTTCTTGAAAAACATGCATCTCACCCATCAGCTAATCTGGCACTAAATACTGAAACCTGCTGTTTTACCAGCAAAGAAATTGACGGCTTTATTGCTTACCGATTCTCTGGAAAGCGCTATATCGTATTAGTTTCTGGCATCCACTCCTCTTTAGAGGATAAAGAGGATTTACTTAAACAATTCATACTTTGGGCTAATCAAATAAGTCGGATTATTGTCGCTGTACAAATTAATTGTGAAGATGCTCTTTTATTTAGCCGCCATGGATTTAAAATAAATCAGCTTGGTGCTTCCTTTACGCTTAATCTGGAAAATTATAGTTTATCAGGCACTTTTTTCATGAAGCTTAGAAATAAGATATCCAGAGCTAAGCGTGCCGGAGTACAGGTCGTGGAATATGGTAAAGAACTCTCTTTTTATCCAGAGTTAAGGCATCAACTTTTAGAAATTGATAATGACTGGATAAAGTCTAAACATGCCAAAAAACTTGACTTTATGGTAGGCGAAACAGGCGACATCGAAAGCTTTGATTTCACCTGTAAAAGGCTTTTTATTGCTATGTATGATGGTAAACCTGCTGCCTATATTTTATATGTTCGTACTTTCGGAACGTATGCAGGGTGGATGCATGAACTTACACGGAAGAAAAGTGATGCTGTTGCAGGTATAATGGAATTAATTAATAGCATTGCTATCCAGACATTTATCAATGAAAACGTCAGATATCTTAACTTTGGGTTCACACCTTTAACTGAGCTTAACCCTGATAATGAGATTAAATCCGCTTATAGTCCAGTGATGCAATGGGTTTTTAAACTGCTTGCTAAGCATGGCCGTTTTATTTACCCATCCAAATCACAGCTTCAATATAAGCTAAAATGGGCGCCGGATATTATCTTTCCAGAATACATTGCTTTTGGCAGTTCAGCTATTGCAGGAGGACTCTGGAGTTTCCTCAAACTAGTTAAGGCTATATAAATGGAAATGAAAAAATCTTCTCCAGAGCTAAATATTAAATCAACATTCTGGTTACCTCAACCAGTAGATGATCTTTGCCACGGAATAACCCGTGATGAGGATTGTGATGTTTTTATTATTGGTGGCGGAATTTCAGGTCTTTCGACGGCTTTACACATTAAAATGCTTTCACCTGAAACTGATGTTGTACTGGTTGAGGCTGACCGCATTGGCTATGGGCCAGGTGGGTTAAACTCAGGTCAATGTGCACCACGTGTTGGCCCTGATATTGGTATACAGATATTAAAATCAGGTAAAAAGAATGCGCTTTTGAATTATCAATATTCTTTAGATGCCTGTAGCTATCTGAAAAATTTTATACATCTTTTCAATCTTAATCTTGAGTTCGAGGAGACAGAGCAATGGCAAATTTCCCTCTCCTCTGCAGGCTATAAAAAAAACCTGATAACCCTGAGTGAATATGCCTCTTTGGGCGTCACGTTAGATTATTATGATAAAACCCTTTTAACCGGGATGATGCCAGACTCGCAGCGGATACAGAATGCCATTTCTTTTCCGGCAAGCTTCATTAATCCTGGCTTATTTTGTATTAATCTTAAAAAGTTAGCACTCGATTCGGGTGTCAGAATATTTGAATCATCTCGTGCTGAGCTTAACCTGGCGCTTTTGCAGGGCAATGCTCGTGTTAATGGATTCAATTTAAAAAGCAAAAAAGTTATCCTGGCTATCGATCGAAATATTTCTTTCACACCCAGGTCTTTTTCTGTTGTACATCCAATAACGACCTATATATCGGTCACACGACCATTAAATCATAATGAATTATCTGCAATAGGATGGAAAAAAAGAGCTGGATTATATGACAACAGAAAGTATTTTAAATTCCTGCGACCACTATCACATAATAGGTTATTGATTGGCGGTGAGTATCGTTTTAATAATAAACATTCTGAACGCGTGAAGACTCATAAGATTGCTGTTAATTCTCTTATGAAACATCTTACCGCCTTGTTTCCTTCTTTAAATAAAGTTGAGTCTGAATACTCCTGGAGCGGAGTTTCCGGATGCACATTAACAGGTTGGCCTGTTGTTAAACCTATGGATGATTCTGAGCGTTGCTGGCAAATTGGCTCCTGGAATGGGCATGGCGTTGCTCTCAGTTTTTATGCTGGAAAAAATCTTGCTGAAAGAATTTCAGATGAATCCTCACACCCGGCAGTCCCATGGAATGAATCTCCAGGCATACCCATTCCTTACTGGTTATCGGCAATATCTATACCCGCTTATTTGGCCTGGTTCAAATATTATGGAAACCTTTCAATTAAATAAGGAAATAATATGTTTTTATCACAAGAAAGAAAATTATTAGAACAGCACGTCCCAGGTTTAGATGATTACCTTGCAAATGCAGGCCTCAGCAAACTGGAGGATTACGCTGCATCTGAACTCAAAGATATTATCAAAAAATATAGTTTGCCTGGCTTGTTTATTCCACAGAAATTTGGCGGCCGTGGTATCGACCCTTATGAAAGTATTCGTATTCAGAGAGCCATAGCCTCACGATCGCCTTCGTTAGCTCTGATGCTCACTATGCATAACTTTACTGTTTCTTTTAATGTATCACTTGCTGATTATGTTCCTTGTTGTGCTCAACTACTTTCCGATGCTGCTAAGAATAATTTACTTATTGGTTCCGCTTTCGCTGAAGGAAGATTTGGCGCAGGTATTCTCGACTCTACGGTTTACATTGAAGAACATGATGGAGGCTATCTTATTTCGGGTTCTAAAAAACCTTGCACTATGGCCAGCACCATGGACATCATTACTGTAGGTATCGCTAAAAAGTTAGCGAACGGCGATAAAGTAACCGGGATGGCTATACTTGATATTCATTCCCCCGGTGTCACTCAGAAACCCTTCTGGAAAATACCCACGCTTTCCGCTGCGGATAATAATGAACTGCTGTTTGATAATGTCTGGGTTGCTAAAGATCAGGTTTTGTTAGGTGATCAGGATGATGCAGAAATGAATGAAATCGTCTCTGCGGGTGAAGTCGGTGGATTGTGCTGGTTTGAAATCATGGCCTGCACAAGTTATCTCGGTGCTGTCAGCGCGATGGCTGAGCATGTTCTTCATAATTCAAATGCAGATGTGTCAGAAAGAGCACAAATGGGTGGTGACATTGAAACTGCCCAATGTGCTTTAGATGGAGCTGTCCGGCTAATCCTGACTGAACCTCACGATCAGGCTTTGCTGGCTCGGGTTTTAATGGTTCGTTATTCTTTACAGAAAGTTATCGCCCTGACGGCTATGTCTGCTTCGGAAATGGTTGGAGGACTGGCTTTTATTAAAAATAATGAAATGTTGACTCTTCTTACTGCCTGTCGTTTTCTCGCTTTTCATCCAATAAGCCGTAAAGCTGCAGAACCTATGCTGGCGCAATGGCTATGCGAATAACCAGGGTTGCTGATATTACCTTGATTATCTCTGTTAACTATTATTAGCGACAGGAGACCAAACTGAAACCGGTAAATTCACTTTTGCCGGTTTTTTGTATTTAAAGATTCACGTCAGATAATGAGTTTCAATATTTTGGTTATTTACAGGGTAAAAGCCGACTGGATACCATCAAACCGACTGGTCAATGTGCGTTGAATCGCGCTAGCATTGAACAAAACCCAGACGCTACGAGGACTCTATGGCTATTAAATTGATCGCTATCGACATGGATGGCACCCTGCTCAACCCGCAACATGAGATCACACCGGCGGTAAAATCCGCCCTGGATCGCGCCCGGCAGCAAGGGGTGTCGATTGTGCTGACCACCGGCCGGCCATTTGTGGGTATCCAGCGCTATCTCATGGAACTGGATATGCAGACGCCCGGCCAGTACGCGATCAGCAACAACGGTGCGCTGGTTCAT
>Ga0308161_1004395_pt1 | contig 12943 bp, 9 predicted proteins | sample PhyFR2_FD_201034 | JGI IMG/M metagenome (GOLD analysis project Ga0308161, IMG submission 201034) | Phyllosphere microbial communities from UC Gill Tract Community Farm, Albany, California, United States - DLSLF.R2 | ecosystem: Host-associated > Plants > Phyllosphere > Unclassified | place: USA...
GCCGCGATCCGGCCGAAGTCGCTCGGCTGGTCGACGGACTCGCCGATGACGTTGTCGTCCTCGTCGCGCTCGGGCACGAAGACGGACACTTCGCCGGACTTGCGGTCCAGCTCGACGCGGGCCTGAGCGTCGACGGGTTCGTCGTTCTCGGCGCGGTGCTTCTGGTAGGCGGTCAGGATGGCAGATTCGATGATCTGGACGAGCTCGTCGAACGGGATCTCCCGTTCACGCTCCATGAGTCGCAGGACTGCGAGGTCGATCTTCACCGAGGTGCCTCCGTATTCAGATGAGTCACTTCCGCGGATGGGACCACGCGGAAGCCGTCGTCGATCGTACCGCAGGAATGACGGGAGGCCCGTGGCGGATCCGCCACGGGCCTCCCGTCGGACGTCGGTCGCCGACGCCGGAGCGTCAGATCGCGCGCACCGCCGAGAGCAGTTCCGCGACCGGGACGTCGGACCGTTCGCCGGTGGTCCGGTTCCACAGTTCGACGACACCGTCGGCGGCACCACGGCCGGCGACCACGACGATCGGCATGCCCAGCAGCTCGGCGTCGCGGAGCTTGACACCCGGCGACACCTTCGGTCGGTCGTCGTACACCACGTCGAAGCGCTCGGACTCGAGCTGCGCGACGATCGACTCGGCCAGCTCGTACGCGGTGGCGTCCTTGCCGGTCGCGACGACGTGCACGTCGAACGGGGCGACGTGCTTCGGCCAGGCCAGGCCCTTCTCGTCGTTGTGCGCCTCGGCCAGGATCGCCAGGATGCGGGTCACGCCGATGCCGTACGAGCCCATCGTGACGGTCGCGAGCTTGCCGTTCTCGTCCTGCACTTTGAGACCAAGCGCCTCGGCGTACTTCCGGCCGAGCTGGAAGACGTGGCCGATCTCCATGCCGCGGGCCGTCTCGAGCGGGCCGGAGCCGTCGGGTGCGGGGTCGCCGGCGCGGACGTCGGAGACCTCGGCGACACCGTCGGCGACGAAGTCCCGCCCGGCCACCAGGCCGGAGACGTGGATGCCACGCTCGTTCGCGCCGGTGACCCAGGTCGTGCCGTCGACCACGCGCGGGTCGACGAAGTACCGGAGGCCGGTGACACTGTCGGCGCCGAGGACCTGCGGGCCGATGTAGCCCTTGACCAGGCCGCGGTGCTTCCGGAAGTCGTCGTCGCCGGCGGCTTCGACCTCGGCCGGGGCGAAGGCCACCTCGGCGCGCTTGAGGTCGACGTCGCGGTCGCCGGGCAGGCCGACCACCACGATCTCCCGCGTGCCGTCGAGGTGCGTGAGGGCGAGGACCACGTTCTTCAGCGTGTCCGCCGCGGTCCACGGCGCGCCGTCACGTGGGGCGACGGCGTTCGCGTGCGCCACGAGCGAGTCGATCGTCGGGGTGTCCGACGCGGGGAGCAGCACGGGCTCGGGCAGGCCGTCGACGGGCTTCGCGTCCGGCACCGGCGTGACGTACGCCTCGACGTTGGCCGCGTACCCGCCGGCGCTGCGGACGAAGGTGTCCTCGCCGACGGTGATCGGGTGGAGGAACTCCTCCGACTTCGACCCACCCATCGCCCCGGCATCGGCCTTGACGATGACGTACTCGAGACCCAGACGGGCGAAGATCCGCTCGTAGGCGTCCCGCATGACCTGGTAGCTGCGCTCGAGCCCGGCGTCGTCGAGGTCGAACGAGTACGCGTCCTTCATCGTGAACTCGCGTCCACGCAGGAGTCCCGCGCGGGGACGGGCCTCGTCGCGGTACTTGTCCTGGATCTGGAACAGCGTGACGGGCAGGTCCTTGTAGGACGAGTACAGGTCCTTCACGAGGAGGGCGAACATCTCTTCGTGGGTGGGCGCGAGCAGGTAGTCGGAGCCCTTGCGGTCCTGCAGGCGGAACATGCCGTCGCCGTACTCGGTCCAGCGGTTGGTGGCCTCGTACGGCTCGCGCGGCAGGAGGGCGGGCAGCAGGACCTCCTGCGCACCGGCGGCGACCATCTCGTCGCGGATGATGCCCTCGATCTTGGAGCGGACCCGGAGCCCGAGCGGCAGCCAGGCGAAGATGCCCGGCGACTGGCGACGGACGTACCCGGCGCGGACGAGCAGCTTGTGACTCGTGACCTCCGCGTCGGAGGGGTCGTCGCGGAGCGTGCGGAGGAAGAGGTGAGAGAGCCGTGTGACCACGCCGTCAGCCTAGCGGCGCAGGGTCACGGCGCGACCCGCCTGTGGACGGCGAGGCCGCGGTGGCGGGCCTGTGCAGGAACGGACGGGAGGCCCGTGGCGGTGTCGCCACGGGCCTCCCGTCCGGCATGGGGTCGCGAGCGACCACCGACCCTTACGAGGTGACGACCAGCGGCTTGCCGGTGCCGGCTGCCGGACCCATCTCGTCGGCGATGCGGTTGGCCTCGTCGATGAGCGTCTGGACGATCTCGGACTCGGGGACGGTCTTGACGACCTGCCCCTTCACGAAGATCTGGCCCTTGCCGTTGCCCGAGGCGACACCGAGGTCGGCCTCGCGCGCTTCACCCGGACCGTTCACGACACAGCCCATCACGGCGACGCGCAGCGGCACGGTCATGCCCTCGAGCCCCGAGGTGACGTCGTTCGCGAGCTGGTAGACGTCGACCTGCGCACGGCCGCAGCTGGGGCAGGAGACGATCTCGAGCTTGCGCTCGCGGAGGTTCAGCGACTGCAGGATCTGCAGACCGACCTTCACCTCTTGCGCGGGCGGGGCCGACAGGGACACGCGGATGGTGTCGCCGATGCCCTCGCCGAGCAGGATGCCGAACGCCGTCGCGCTCTTGATGGTGCCCTGGAACTCCGGGCCGGCCTCGGTCACGCCGAGGTGCAGCGGCCAGTCGCCGCGCTCGGCGAGCTGACGGTAGGCCTTGACCATGATGACCGGGTCGTTGTGCTTGACCGAGATCTTGAAGTCGTGGAAGTCGTGCTCCTCGAACAGGGAGGCTTCCCACACGGCCGACTCGACGAGCGCTTCGGGGGTGGCCTTGCCGTACTTCTGCATGAGGCTCGGCTCGAGCGACCCGGCGTTCACGCCGATGCGCAGGCTGACCCCGGCGGCCTTGGCAGCCGCGGCGATGGCACCGACCTGGTCGTCGAACTTCCGGATGTTGCCCGGGTTCACGCGGACCGCGGCACATCCGGCGTCGATGGCCTGGAAGACGTACTTCGGCTGGAAGTGGATGTCCGCGATCACGGGGATCTGGGACTTCTTCGCGATGATCGGCAGCGCGTCGGCGTCGTCCTGACTCGGCACGGCGACACGGACGATGTCACAGCCGGAGGCGGTCAGTTCGGCGATCTGCTGCAGGGTCGCGTTGATGTTCGTGGTCGGCGTCGTGGTCATCGACTGCACGGACACGGGGGCGTCGCCACCGACCAGGACCTTGCCGACCCGGATCTGCCGGGACTTGCGACGAGGGGCCAGGGTTTCGGGGGCCTTCGGCATTCCGAGGTTCACTGCGGGCACGTCCCGAACTCTACGCGCTCGTCCGCGCAGCGCGGTCCGCCGGGACTCAGGCTCGGCCGGTGCCCAGGATCGCGGCGACGGTCAGACCCGTGTCAGAGCGTGTCGACGACCGTGATGAGCGGGGCGTACAGGCGCATCGCGTCGAGCGCCCGGGCGTGGTCGACGTCGCTCGCGCCGGCACACGCGTCGGCGACGACCGTGACACGGACGCCGGCGTCCGCCGCCGCCAGGGCGGTCGACAGGACGCAGCAGTCCGTCGAGACGCCCGTCAGCACGAGGTGCGTGTCCGCTCCGCTGCCGGTCACGGCCTGGAGGCTCGTCCCCCACTTCCCGAAGGTCGGCTCGGTCACGACTGGGACGGCTCCCGCCGCCGGCAGGTCGCCGGCCGCGAGTGCGGCGAACGGCTCGGTGAGTGCGTACAGGTCGTCCTCGTCGGGGACGAGCGCGAACGGCCAGTCGCGGTAGTACGGCACCCACGCTCCGGTCGGCTGGGCAGGAGCGACGAACCGGGTGAGGACGGTGCGGCCACGGAACCGTGGCAGGAGCCGTTCGATCGCCGCCGACGCTCCGGCGAAGCGTGGCGCGGCCCAGGGGCTGTCGCCGGTGAACACCCGCTGCATGTCGATGACGACCAGCCAGGCACCCGCCGTGTCGACACCGTCGCCCGTGCCGGCGTCGTCGACCGTGTCGACCGACGCGGTCACGGGCGGAGCTCCGCGTCCGGCACCCGGGACACCGGTTCGGTGACCGGCAGGGCCTCCTGGCGACGGACCGCCCGACCGCCGAGCAGCAGCGTTCCGAGGAACCCGACGACCAGCGCCACCAGGACCCCGAGGTTCGCGTACGCCCACGGACCGGACACCCCGCCGAGACCGAACGGGCCGAGCAGGAAGCCCTGCCAGTGCACGAGCTCGGCGCCGGGCGTGGAGTTCGTCACGAGCCCCCACCCGAGCACCGAACCGACGACGACGAGCGCGATCGCGGCCCACCGCACGCTGCCGTAGCGACCGCGCGGGCTGTCGAGCTCGTCCTCGGCGTAGGCACGACGGCGGAGCAGGACGTCGGCGACGAACACCCCGCACCACGCCGCGATCGGCACGCCGAGGGTGATGAGGAACGCCTGGAACGGCCCGATGAAGTCGGTCGCGAAGAACACCACGAACACGGCTCCGGCGACCATGAGCACCCCGTCGACCCCGGCGGCGACCGGTCGTGGGATCCGGACGCCGGCGCTGAGGAGCGCCAGGCCCGAGGAGTAGATGTCGAGGACGGCCCCGCCGACGAGGCCCAGGATCGCGACCACCGCGAAGGGCACGAGGAACCAGGTCGGCATCACCGTCACCAGGGCCCCGATCGGGTCGGCGGAGATCGCACCGTGCAGCTCCTTCGACGACCCGGCCAGCATCACCCCGATGACCACCAGGACCGCGGGGGCCAGTGCCCCGCCGAACGTCGTCCACCCGACCACGCCGCCGGTCGACGACGAGCGGGGCAGGTAGCGCGAGTAGTCCGCCGCCGCGTTCACCCAGCCGAGACCGAAGCCCGTCATCACGAGCACCAGGGCACCGATCACGTTCTGTGCGCTGCCGGACGGCAGCGCGGCGAGCGTGCCGAAGTCGATCGAGGGGAACGCCAGCACCACGTAGACGACGGTCAGGACGCCGGTGATCACGGTGATCCAGGCCTGCATCCGCATGATCACGTCGAAGCCGGCGATGCCCGCGCCGACCACGAGTGCCGCGACGACCACCAGGGCGACGAGCTTCGTCAGGACGCCGTCGTCCCACCCGAGCGCCTGGAACACCGTCGAGGTCGCGAGCACGGCGAGGGCGGCCAGCGCGGTCTCCCACCCGACCGTGAGGACCCAGCTGAGGAACGACGGCAGCCGGTTGCCGTGCACACCGAACGCCGCACGACTGAGGACCATCGTCGGAGCAGACCCCCGCTTGCCCGCGATCGCGACGATCCCGCACAGCAGGAACGAGAAGACGACGCCGACCACCGAGACCACGGTGGCCTGTGCCAGCGAGATCCCGAAGTCGAGCACGAACGAGCCGTACGCCAGACCGAGCACCGAGATGTTCGCGGCGAACCACGGCCAGAACAGCCCGCGCGGGCGGCCCTTGCGTTCCGACTCGGCGATGACGTCGATGCCCTGTCGCTCCACGGCACGGGTCTGGCCTGCTCCGGTCTGGCCGATTCCGGTCTGGCCGATTCCGGTCTGGCCCGCTCCGGCCCGGTCGGCGACGGGCTTCTGCGGGGCCGTCGGGTCTGCGCTCATGGGGTGAGCGTAGTGCGCGAGGACGCCGGTGCGGGCTCCCTGCAGATCCGGTGCCTGCTCCCCGAAGAGCCGGTGCCTGCTACCCGAACAGGTTGACCGGCCGGACGATGTCCGCGTAGATGAGGAGCGCGCTCATGCCGGCGAGCAACACGACGACGACCATCGTCAGCGGCATCGTCTTCGCCAGGTCGATCGGACCCGGGTCGGCCTTGCCGAACAGGCGGAAGGTCCGGCGCTTCACGGCCTCCCACAGGGCACCCGCGATGTGCCCGCCGTCGAGCGGCAGGAGCGGCACCATGTTGAGCACGAACAGGCCGATGTTCAGCGACGCCAGCAGTCCGAGGATCGTGTACACCTTGTCGACCACGGGCACGCCGCTCATCGACGAGACGGTCCCGATCGCCCGGCCGACCCCGACGACTGACACCGGGCTGTCCTGCGAGCGGGCCTGCGAACCGAAGGCTGCGTTCCAGACCGCGACCAGGCGCTGCGGCAGGTCGATGATGAGGTGCGCCGACGCGCCGATCTGGGCGCCCGTCGCGGGCAGCACCGCCGCCGGGGACTGCCGGACCAGCGTCTGCCCGATGCTGACGCCGACCACACCCACCCGCTGGGTCTTCGTCGTGCCGTCGCTGTTCTTCGCGACCGTCCCGTCGGCCGTGTAGACGTCGCGGGTGGCGAGTGCCGGCGTGACGCGGAGGGTGCGCTCGGTGCCGTCACGCTCGACGACGACCGGGACGGCCTTGCCGGCGGACCGCTGGAACGTGTCCGAGACCTGCGTGATGGTCGGGTTCCGCACGCCACCGACGGACAGGACGACGTCGCCGGACCGGAGTCCGGCCTCCTTCGCGGGCGAGACGGCGTCACCGTCGGCGCACGTCGTCCGCGCGCTGGTCGGCAGGACGCAGTCGACGCTCGAGGTGAAGGTCGTGGTCGGCGCGCCGAACCCGACGAGCAGGATCCCGAACAGGACGATGCCGATCACCAGGTTCATCGCCGGACCGGCGACCATCACGATGATCCGCTTCCACGGCGTCAACCGGTAGAAGGCCCGCGAGTCGTCGCCACCCGACTCGGCGATCTGCTCCGCACTGGCCGCCCGGGCGTCCTGTACGAAGGCCGAGTACATGCCGGTGTTCGTGATCTCACGGCCAGAGGCTCGGGGCTTCAGCATGCCCACCATCGAGATGTAGCCGCCGAGCAGGATCGGACGGATGCCGTACTCGGTCTCGCCACGTCGGAAGGACCAGACCGCCTTGCCGAAGCCGAGGGAGTACTGGGTCACCTTGACGTTGAACAGCTTCGCGAAGGCCAGGTGGCCGAGCTCGTGGAGGCCGATCGACACCAGCAGACCGATGATGAAGACGACGACGCCGAGGATGAAGAGCAGGACGGTTCCGACGGTCACCGGCAAAGAGTACGGGACGCTGGCCATGACGGAGCCGTACGCGGGCTGGGTGGTGATGTGAGCCTCCCGAGCGGTGCGGCCCTGGAGGGCGGCGCCGCCCGCGTGAGCGTTCCCGGCCGGGAGGCGCGGATCACGCCGTGCGCGACAGGATGCGGTCCGCGGTCTGCCGCGCCCACCGCTCCGCGGCGAGGACACCGTCGAGCGACGGCTCCCCCGCGGTGTGCTCGTCGACCACCCGCGCGACCGTGTCCACGATGTCGAGGAAGCCGATCGCGCCCGCGTGGAACGCGGCGACGGCCTGCTCGTTCGCCGCGTTGAAGACCGCCGGGAACGTCCCCCCGAGGACACCGACACGCTTGGCGAGGTCCACGGCGCCGAAGGCCTGCGTGTCCAGCGGCTCGAACGTCCAGGTGCTCGCCGTCGTCCAGTCGAGCGGGACGCCGACGTGCGGCACACGGTCCGGCCACGCCATCCCGAGCGCGATCGGCAGGCGCATGTCCGGCGGCGAGGCCTGCGCGATCGTGGAGCCGTCGACGAACTCGACCATCGAGTGCACGATCGACTGCGCGTGCACGGTGACGTCGATGCGGTCGTAGGGGACGCCGAACAGCAGGTGCGCCTCGATGACCTCGAGTCCCTTGTTGACGAGCGTGGCCGAGTTCGTCGTGACCACGAGGCCCATGTCCCACGTCGGGTGGGCCAGCGCCTGCGCCGGCGTGACGTCGGCCAACTCGTCGCGGGAGCGGCCACGGAACGGACCACCGCTGGCGGTCAGGACCAGGCGTCCGACCTCGGCGTCGCTGCCGGAGCGCAGCGCCTGCGCGATCGCGGAGTGTTCGCTGTCGACCGGGACGATCTGCCCGGGGGCGGCCGCGGCCTGGACGAGCGGACCGCCGACGATCAGGCTCTCCTTGTTCGCCAGCGCCAGGGTCGCGCCGGTGTCGAGGACCGCGAGGGTGGGGCCCAGGCCGACCGAGCCGGTGATGCCGTTCAGCACGACGTCCGCCTCGACGCTCCGCACCAACCGTTCGGCGTCGGCGGACCCGAGGGCGGTCTCGCGGACCCCGAACCGGGCGGCCTGCTCGGCGAGGGCGGTGGCGTTGCTGCCGGCCGTGAGACCGACGACCTCGAAGCGGTCGGGGTTCCGCTCGATGACGTCGAGGGCCTGCGTGCCGATCGACCCGGTGCTGCCGAGGAGGACGACACGGCGGCGGGTGGTGCTGGGGCTCATGGGGGAAACCTACCGGGAGCGCGTTGCTGCCGCCGCGCCCCGCACGACGAAGGGCGGGTGGTGCGTCGAGACGCACCACCCGCCCTTGCCGTCCGGCAGGTCAGCCCTTGGCGAGCAGATCGACCACGAACACCAGGGTCGCGTTGGCCGGGACCCCCGAGCCCTCTGGCGGAGTGGCACCGTAGCCGTCTTCCGGGGTGACGACGATCATGACCTGGGAGCCGACCTTCTGGCCGACCAGACCCTTCACGAAGCCGGGGATCAGACCGCTGTTCGAGATGGTGAAGGTCGTCGGGGAGCCCTTCGACCACGAGGAGTCGAACTCCTTGCCGCCCTTGTAGAGCACGCCCTTGTACTGGACGAGCGCGGTGTCGCCGTCCTTGATCGTGTCGCCGTCGCCCTGCTTGATGACCTCGGCCGTGGTCTTCGTCGGAGCGGCCGTGTCGGGGATCGTGATCGTCGGCTCACCGTCAGCGGCGTCCTTGACGGTCGGTAGCTTCGGGTCCTGGTCCTTCGGCGTGCCGGTCGACTTGGTCGGCGTCTGCTCGACGACGTCTGCGACGACGACGATGGAGCCGGTCGTGTTGAAGCCGAGTGCCGCTGCCTGACCGACCACGGCCACGCGGTCACCCACCTTCGCGCACGACAGGATGGCGCCGAAGCCGGTGCCACCGACCGAGAGGACCTGCGGGTTGCCCTGGTCGAAGCCGACCGTGACGAGGTTCTTGGCGTCCTTCGCGCTGTACGCCGTGTACGCGACCTGCACGAAGTCACCCTTCGACAGGGACACGCCCGAGCCCTTCACGACGCGGGTGGCCTGCGGCGGGTCGGCCGTCAGCCCCTTGTCGAACGTGACCTTCGGCGCTGCCGAACCACCGACCGATCCGGTGGCCTTCACGGAGTCCGAGGCCTTGCCGGGCTTCGGGCACGAGGTGATCGGCGTCGGGGTCGAACTCGGGGCGGAGGTGGCCGATGCCGAGGGGTCCGACGAGCCGGAACCGGAGCAGGCCGCGAGGCCGAGGATCACGGCGGGCACGAGGGCGAGGGGGAGCAGACGGAGACGCTTCACACGTGTCATCCTGCCGCACTCACTGATGCGTCGGCTCCGAGGACGGTGATCTCGGCCTCGTGGTGGACCGGGAACGCGACCGAGCGGGCGATGAAGCACAACCGGTTCGCCTCGGAGTGTGCGGTGCGGGCGTCGTCGACACGATCGGGCTCCGTGATGGTCACGACGGGCCGGAGGAGGACCTCGGTCAGTTCCCCCGAGCCGTCGCGGTGCACATCGAGACTCGCCGTCGCGCGGTCCTGGTAGTCGACCACCGTGATGCCGAGCGTCGACGCGACGTACAGGTAGCTCATCATGTGGCACTGGCTGAGGGCGGCCAGGATCATCTCCTCCGGGTTCCAGCGATCGCGGTCGCCGCGGAAGGTCGGGTCGGCACTACCGAGGACGTCGGGCTTGCCCGCCGCGCTGATGACGTGGTCGCGGCCGTAGTCGCGGTACCCGCTCGTCCCGGTCCCCCGGTTGCCGGTCCAGCGCACGGACACCTCGTAGGAGTGGTCGGTCATGGGCGGTCCCTTCGTCACGGTGAACGGTCCGGTGGTCGGTAGGCTCGCCGCATGAGCGTGGCCCCCAGCACCGACCGTCATCCTCTCACCGCCGACGGGTCCGTCGAGCTGGCGGTCCTCGACCGTTCCGGCTTCGACGAGAGCCGTCACATCGGCGCGGGGGTGGTCGTCACCGCCGACGGCACCGTCGTCGACGCGGTCGGGGACGTCACGGCGAGCATCTACCCCCGCTCGACCATGAAGCCCTTCCAGGCACTCGCGATCCGCCGTGAAGGGGCGCTCTTCGCCGGCGACGAACTCGTGATGACGACGGCGAGTCACGCGGGGACCCCGTCCCACCAGTCGCTGGCACTGCGGATGCTCGAACGCTTCGACCACGTCGAGGACGACCTGGGCTGCCCGCCGGACCTGCCCTTCGACCGCGAGACCGCGCGCGGTATGGACGGCCCACGGCGCCTGGCGATGAACTGCTCCGGCAAGCACGCCGGGATGCTCGCCGCCTGCCGCGTCCACGGCTGGGACGCGGCGACGTACCTGGAGATCGACCACCCGCTCCAGCGTGCCGTCCGCAGCACCGTCGAGGACTTCACCGGCGAGGTCGTCGACGTCGTCGGCACCGACGGGTGTGGCGCGCCGGTGTTCCCGCTGACGCTCACCGGGCTGGCACGGGGCATCGCCGGTGTCGTCGCCCGGGCAGACGACGACACCGCTGCGCTGACCGACGCCGTCCTGGCGAACGCGTGGGCGATCGACGGCGTGGGCCGGGCGAACACCGTGACGATCGAACGGCTCGGCGTCCTGGCCAAGCTCGGGGCCGAGGGCGTGATGGTGATGGGTGTGCCGCAGGGGCCCGCCGTCGCCGTCAAGGTGCTGGACGGGTCGCTCCGTGCCGGCACCCTGGCAGCGCTGACGCTCCTGGTGCGCAACGGGCTGGTCGATGCCGAGGCCGCCGACGAGGTCCTCGCCGCCACCGGCGAGCGGGTGCTCGGCGGCGGCGTCTCGGTGGGTGCCGTCCGCACTGGTGCCGGCCTGCACTGAACAAGGACCGGGCTGTCCACCGGGCCGTCCGGAGGGCTGTCCGGGTGGTGCTGGTCGGGCCGAGGAGCCGGGCGGTCGGGCACGACGAGCAACGGCAAGGTCGGACGCATCGTGACCCCGACGGGGTCCATGGATCCGTCGGCCAGGCGTCGTCGGAGACGACACCCGTAGCGCGTCACGTCGACGACGGCGGTGCAGCAGCGGGGTGCGGTCGTCGTGCTCGGCACGAGCACCACCGAGGCGGCCCGGTGCCCCTCGGGATCGAGCAGGACGGCGGCGCAGGTCCCGTCCGGCATCCCGCTGCGGACGATCCGCTGCCCGAGCAGAGCGGTGTCCGCCGCGACTCGGAGCGACGTCGCCGAGGCCTGCGGGTCGACCGTGCTCCGCTCAGCGGGCCTGGCGCGCAACTCGTCGAGCTGGTCCACCAGGCCGGTGAAGACCGCGCGCGCGAGCGCACCGGTGCCACAGACGACGACGCCGCCGGACGGGTCGGCCCGGACGAGGGCGCCGCCCGAGGTCCGGCCGATCAGGATCGCGCCGTCGGCTGCGGCCTCGGGGATCCGGTCGTGCTCGGCTGTCCCGTCGAGTTCGGGGTCGAGTTCGGGGTCGAGTCCGATGCCGTGTCCGTGTCCGTGTCCTCGTCCACGTCCGTGTCCGTCGTCGGTCGCCGGAGGGATGACGACCGCCGCCGGACCGCCGCCCGTTCGTGGCGCACGTACCAGCACCGCGACGAGGAGACAGACCGCGGCAGCCACGCAGAGACCCGGCACGCTGCCGACCGGCGCGACCAGCATCCCGACGGTGATGACGACCGCCACCACGACGGCTGCGCGCCGTGCTCCACGAGGTTCCATGCCCCCATCACATCGGGAAGCAGACCCTCACCGCCGGGTCGCCGTGCGGTCTGTGGAGAACCAGACGGTCGCGTGTCACGGTGTAGGAAGGCGCCCCGGTGTCACTGCAACAGGAAGAACTGCTCCCCCACGTCGACGCGGGCTCCGCGCTCGACCCGGTAGCGCCGACCCGGCTCGCACCGGCGGATCGACCCGTCGATGTGGCGGATGACCGTGCCGTTGCCCGAGTAGCGGTCCGACACCCAGAGGTCGTCGCCGTCACGCCCGAGTTCCAGGTGCGTCTTCGACACCGACTTGCCGGGGTCGCGGATCGTCAGCAGCTCGTCGAAGTGCTCCTCCGGCTCCGGGCGTGGCAGCCGCCCGAGCAGCGCGGAACCGTGCACGCCGAGGCGTTCGCCCGTGCTGAAGTGCAGCAGGAACGGGGCGTGTTCGGGCTTGCGCGACACGATGCGTGTCACCTCGACGTCCTCGTCGTCGTCTTCCTGGAGTGCGGCGTCCGACGGCGCTTCGTCGGCCGGAGCGACCTCGGGAGCCTCTCCGGCGTGCGGGACGGGCGGAAGTGGAGCGGCAGTCGGTGCGTCATCGACCGTCGGTGTCGTGGGCGGTGGCGTCACGGGCCGGGGCGACACGGGCGGGAGCGGTGCGGCCCAGGTGAGGTGGGCCTCCTGGTCGGCATCGGCGCCGTCTCCGGCGTCCTCCTGCCGGTCAGAGTCCGTCTCGGGCTCGTCGGCGACGGAAGCGTCAGCGGCGAGCTCGTCCGCGGCGGGTTCGTCCGACTCCTGCTGCCCGGCGGGCTCGTCGTCCACCTGCTCGTCGGCCGCACGCTCGTCATCTCCAGGCTTCTCGGCCCCACGCTCGTCGGAGGCCGCGTCGTCGACGACCGCGCCGTCGACAACGGGCTCGTCAACGGTCTCGTCGCCGACCGGTTCGTCGTCACCGGACCCGTCGGCAGCGTGGTCGCCGTCACCGTCGGTCAGCTCGTGCGCGTCGGAGACGGCGCTGCGGAGCGCGTCCTCGTCGGCCGCCCAGTCGGGCCGGGTGAGCGGCAGCGGCATCACCGGACCGGTGAAGGCCGCGGTGACCGCGGGCCGGA
>Ga0308161_1004398_pt1 | contig 12924 bp, 10 predicted proteins | sample PhyFR2_FD_201034 | JGI IMG/M metagenome (GOLD analysis project Ga0308161, IMG submission 201034) | Phyllosphere microbial communities from UC Gill Tract Community Farm, Albany, California, United States - DLSLF.R2 | ecosystem: Host-associated > Plants > Phyllosphere > Unclassified | place: USA...
AGCAGGACAAGATCTTCGACGCGTTCCACCAGGCCGACGGCTCCACCGCGCGCAAGTACGGCGGCACGGGCCTGGGCCTGTCGATCTCGCGCGACCTGACGGCCCTGCTGGGCGGCCAGATCACGCTGGCCAGCACGGCGGGGCAGGGCAGCACGTTCACGCTGTCGCTGCCGCGCGACGGCGCCGGCGCGGCCACGCCGCCCGTGCTGCCGCCGCCGCAGCCGCCGGTGCGCGCGCCGCTGCCCGCGGCGGAACCGGCGGCCGCGCCGGGTCCGGTCGCGCTGGCGGCCTTCGCCGACGACCGCGCCCAGCCGGCCGCGGGCGTGCGCACGGTACTCGTCGTCGAGGACGAGCCGGAGTTCGCGCGCATCCTGTACGGCCTGGCGCACGACATGGAATTCCGCTGCCTGGTCGCGCTGACGGCGCAGGAAGGCCTGGAGCTGGCCATGAACGAACATCCGGACGCGATCCTGCTCGACGTGCGCCTGCCGGACGGCTCCGGCCTGTCCGTGCTGCAGCAATTGAAGGACAACCCGGCCACCCGCCACATCCCGGTGCACGTGGTGTCGAGCCAGGACAACGGCGGCGAGGCGCTGCACCTGGGCGCGATCGGCTATGCGCTCAAGCCGACGTCGCGCGAACAGCTGGAAGACGTGTTCCGCAAGCTGAAGGACAAGTCCTCGCAGCAGATCAAGCGCGTGCTGCTGGTCGAGGACGACGAGCGCCAGCGCCAAAGCGTCGTGCAACTGATTTCCGACACCGACGTCGAGATCGCCGCCGTCGGCTCGGGCACGGAAGCGCTCGATCTGCTGCGCACGCAGATTTTCGACTGCATGATCATCGACCTGAAGCTGCCCGACATGCAGGGCAACGAACTGCTCAAGCAGATGTCGCTGGAAGAGCTGTGCTCGTTCCCGCCGGTGATCGTGTACACGGGCCGCAACCTGACCCGCGACGAGGAGGCCGAGCTGCTGAAATACTCGCGCTCGATCATCATCAAGGGCGCCCGTTCGCCGGAGCGCCTGCTGGACGAGGTCACGCTGTTCCTGCACAAGGTCGAGTCGGAACTGTCGTCGGAACGCCAGACGATGCTCAAGCAGGCCCGCGGCCGCGACCGCGTGTTCGAAGGCCGCACGATCCTGCTGGTGGACGACGACGTGCGCAACGTGTTCGCGCTGACCAGTGCCTTGGAGCAACGCGGCGCCAGGGTGGAAGTGGGCCGCAACGGCTACGAAGCCATCGCCAAGCTGGATGACAACGCGGCGATCGACCTCGTGCTGATGGACGTGATGATGCCCGGCATGGACGGCCTGGAAGCGACGCGCCGCATCCGCCAGGACGGCCGCTTCAATCGCCTGCCGATCATCGCCATCACGGCCAAGGCGATGAAGGACGACCAGGAACAGTGCCTGGCCGCCGGCGCGAACGATTACCTCGCCAAGCCGATCGACCTGACCCGGCTGTACTCGTTGTTGCGGGTGTGGATGCCGACGCTGGAGCGCATTTGAAGAACACTCCCCCCACGCCGCCGAGCGACGTCGACATCGAGATGCGGATGCTGATCGAAGCGGTGTACCTCAAGTACAACTACGACTTCCGCGACTACACGGGCGCGTCGCAGAAGCGCCGCGTGCTGGCCGCGCTGCGCACGATGGAATGCGCCACCGTGTCGGAACTGCAGGCGCGCGTGATGCACGATCCGGCGGCATTCGCGCAACTGTTGCAGTTCCTGACCATTCCGGTTACGGAAATGTTTCGCGATCCGGATTATTATCTGGCGGTACGCCGCCTCGTCGTGCCGTTCCTGAAGACGTATCCGTCGCTGAACGTGTGGGTGGCCGGGTGCAGCACGGGCGAGGAAGTGTATTCCCTCGCGATCCTGCTGCACGAGGAAGGCTTGCTGGAGCGCACGCAGATGTATGCCACCGACATCAATCCCGATTCGCTGGAAGCCGCGCGGCGCGGTGTGATGCCGCTCGACAAGATGCGCCTGTACACGGAAAACTACCAGAAGGCGGGCGGCACGCGCGCGTTCTCGGACTATTACACGGCCGCGTACGGCGGCGCGCTGTTCGACCATGCACTGGTCGAGCACGTCACGTTCGCCGACCACAGCCTGGCGACCGACGCCGTGTTCGCGGAAACGCATTTCATCAGCTGCCGCAACGTGATGATCTACTTTAACCGGCGCCTGCAGAACCGGGTGCTCGGCCTGTTCCACGAATCGCTTTGCCACCGCGGCTTCCTCGGCCTCGGCAGCAAGGAAAGCATCGACTTTTCCTCGTATGCGCAGCGCTTCGAACCGCTCGCCAAGCGCGAGCGGCTGTTCCGCAAGGCCGGCACATGAGGTTCGATCCCGCACCCGTGCCGGCGCAGTCGCCGGCACCGTCCGATGCCGTGCTGCGCGCGGCCCTGCGCGGCCGGCGCTTCGACGCGGTGGTGATCGGCGGCTCGGCCGGCGGCGTGGATGCGCTCGTCGCGCTGCTGCCCGCCATCCCGGCCGGCTTCGGCCTGCCCGTGTTCTGCATCCTGCACCTGCCGGGCGACCGCGAAAGCCGCCTCGCCGAGCTGTTCGCCGAGCGCCTGCCCGTGCCCGTGCGCGAGGCGACGGACAAGGCGGAGATCGTGCCCGGTACCGTCTACTTCGCCGGCTCGGGCTACCACCTGTCCGTCGAGCAGGACCGCACGTTTTCGATCAGCTGCGAGCCGCCCGTGCACTTCGCGCGCCCGGCCATCGACGTGCTGATGGAATCGAGCGCGGACGTGTACGGCCCCGGCCTCGTCGGCATCCTGCTGACGGGCGCCAACCAGGACGGTGCGAGCGGCATGGCCCGCATCCGCGCGCGCGGCGGCTTTACCGTCGTGCAGGATCCGCGCGACGCGCAAGTGGCCACGATGCCCGGCGGCGCGATCCGCGCGAGCCACCCGAATTTGATTTTGCCGCTGGAGCGCATCCACGCCCTGTTGCCCATGTTGGAGACGATTGAATCATGAGCGCACCCGACCCTAGCAAACTGCTGATCGTCGACGATCTGCCGGAAAACCTGCGCGCGCTCGACGCCCTGATCCGCGCCGAGCAGCGCCTCGTGTTCCAGGCCCAGTCCGGCGAAGAGGCGCTGTCGCTGATGCTCGAACACGATTTCGCGCTGGCCATCCTGGACGTGCAGATGCCCGGCATGGACGGCTTCGAGCTGGCCGAACTGATGCGCTCGACGTCGCGCACCCGCAATATCCCGATCGTGTTCGTGTCCGCCGCCGGCCGCGAGCTGAACTACGCGTTCAAGGGCTACGAGACGGGCGCCGTCGATTTCCTGTACAAGCCGCTCGACCCGGACGCCGTGCGCAGCAAGGTCAACGTGTTCGTCACGCTCGACCAGCAGCGGCGCGAGATGCAGCGCCAGATGGAAGCGCTGGAAGCGGCGCGGCGCGAGCAGGAAGTGCTGCTGGGCGAGCTGAACGCGACGCAGGCCGAACTGCAGCGCTCGCTGCGCATGCGCGACGAATTCATGTCGCTCGTCGCGCACGAGCTGCGCACCCCGCTCAACACGCTGTTCCTGGAAACGCAGATGCGCAGCCTGCAGCTCAAGCGCGGCAACCTGCCGGCGTTCAATCCGGACCAGATGAACAACATGATCAAGCGCGACGAGCGCCAGATCAAGGCGATGATCCGCCTGATCGACGACATGCTGGACGTCTCGCGCATGAAGAGCGGCACCCTGTCGATCCGTCCGGCCAAGGTCGAGCTGATGGCGCTGCTGGAGCGCGTCGTCAACGACCTGTCGCTGCAGGCCGCCGCCGCGGGCGCCAACGTCGTGCTGGCGCCGCATCGCAGCGTGGAAGGCTACTGGGACGAGTTCCGCATCGAGCAGGTCGTCGTCAACCTCCTGACGAACGCGCTGCGCTACGGCGGCGGCGGGACGATCGAAGTGGGCGTGGCGCAGGAAGGCTGCACCGCGCGCATCGACGTGCGCGACCACGGCAAGGGCATCGCGCCCGACTACATCGAACGGATCTTCGAGCCGTACGAGCGCGGCACCAAGGCGGGCGAGCCGAAGGGCCTGGGACTCGGCCTGTACATCTCGCGCCAGCTGGCCGTGTCGCACGGCGGCCAGCTCACGGCGCAAAGCACGCCGGGGCAGGGCGCCACGTTCAGCCTCATCCTGCCGTGCGTCGAACCGGCCCTGCAGCCCGCCGCCGCTCCCGCCTGACCCGGCGCGTCCCCATCGGCCCGATAGGCGCTGCCTATGCCGGGTCGATAGCTAAAATCAATTGATAAAATCCGTTCAATCAATTTCACATGAACGCTTGTGCAAGGTATAGTACGTACCTAAGCTTTTTTTAACCCCGAAAGAGGAGTTCTGAATGTCCATCATCAACACCGAAATCAAGCCGTTCAAAGCAACCGCCTACCACGCAGGCAAGTTCATCGACCTGACCGAAGCCGACTTCAAAGGCACCTGGTCGGTTCTGATGTTCTACCCGGCGGACTTCACCTTTGTCTGCCCGACCGAACTGGAAGACCTGGCTGCTTTCCAGCCGGAGTTCGACAAGATGGGCGTGAAAGTTTACGGCGTGTCGACCGACACCCACTTTGCCCACAAGGCATGGCACGACACCTCGGACGCGATCAAGAAGGTCAACTACCCGCTGATCGGCGACCCGACCGGCATCCTGTCGCGTAACTTCGAAGTCATGATCGAAGAAGAAGGCCTGGCACTGCGCGGCACCTTCGTGATCAATCCGGAAGGCCAGATCAAGGTCATGGAAGTGCACGACAACGGCATCGGCCGCGACGCTTCGGAACTGATGCGCAAAGTCAAGGCTGCCCAGTACGTCGCAGCCCACCCGGGCGAAGTGTGCCCGGCCAAGTGGACCGAAGGCGCCGAAACGCTGAAGCCGTCGCTGGACCTGGTCGGCAAGATCTAAGCAGTAGTAGCAGTAGCAGTAACAGTAAAGCAATACCTGTAGTACAGGCACCGGCCGCGAGGGGCGGCCGGTGCCCGCCCCCTCCTTAGCCCGCCCGCCGGGCCTGCCATAGCCAGACAGGCGATCTCGCTAGTCGATCTGCCGGTCCAGATTCACTATTTAGATTGGATGGATGCGCCCGCACGTGCGACGCATCGGCCTGAACACGATTCAACGAAAGGATACGACCATGCTCGAACAAGAACTGAAGAACCAACTCGCCGGTTATCTGCAACGCGTGCAGCAACCTTTCGAGATCGTCGCATCGCTCGACGACAGCGAGACGTCGAAGCAGACGCTCGACCTGCTGCAGACGATCCAGGGCCTGCGCGCCGACAAGATCACGCTGCGCACCGACGGCAACGACGCCCGCAAGCCCTCGTTCACCCTGAAGCGTGCCGGCACCGACATGAACCTGCGTTTCGCCGGCCTGCCGCTGGGCCACGAATTCACGTCGCTGGTGCTGGCGCTGCTGTGGACCGGCGGCCACCCGCCGAAAGTCGAAGCGGAAACGATCGACGCGATCAAGGCGCTCGACGGCGACTACAACTTCGAGATGTACATGTCGCTGACCTGCCATAACTGCCCGGACGTCGTGCAGGCGCTGTCGCTGATGGCGATCCTGAACCCGCGCGTGAAAACCACCGTGATCGAAGGCGGCGCCTACCAGGCCGAAGTCGAGCAGCGCAAGGTGATGGCCGTGCCGATGGTGTTCCTGAACGGCGAGCTGTTCGGTTCGGGCCGCATGATGATCGAAGAGATCGTCGCCAAGCTGGACAAGGGTGCCGGCGCCCGCGACGCCGCCAAGCTGAACGCCAAGGACCCGTACGACGTGCTGATCGTCGGCGGCGGCCCGTCGGGCGCCGCGGCTGCCGTGTACGCGGCCCGCAAGGGCATCCGCACCGGCATCGCCACGGAGCGCATGGGCGGCCAGGTGAACGACACGATGTCGATCGAGAACTACATCTCCGTGCTGGAAACGGACGGTCCGAAGTTCGCGGCCGCGCTGGAAGCGCAGGTGCGCCACTACGGCGTCGACATCCTGACGCAGCAGACCGCGGCCAAGATCATCCCGCCGGCCGCGCCGGGCGAGCTGGTCGAGGTGCAGTTCAGCAACGGCGGTTCGCTGAAGTCGAGCACCGTGATCCTGTCGACGGGTGCGCGCTGGAGGAACGTGAACGTGCCGGGCGAACAGGAATACAAGAACGCCGGCGTGAACTACTGCCCGCACTGCGACGGTCCGCTGTACAAGGGCAAGCGCGTGGCCGTGATCGGCGGCGGCAACTCGGGCGTGGAAGCGGCGATCGACCTGGCCGGCATCGTCGAGCACGTGACCCTGATCGAGTTCGCCTCGCAGCTGAAGGCGGACGCGGTGCTCGTCAACAAGGTCGAGAGCCTGTCGAACGTGACGATCCACGTCAACGCGCAGACCACCGAGATCACCGGCGACGGCAGCAAGGTCAACGGCATCCGCTTCAAGGACCGCATCGGCGGCGAGGAGCACCACGTGCCGCTGGCCGGCGTGTTCGTCCAGATCGGCCTGGTGCCGAACACCGAGTTCCTGAAGGGGTCGGTGGAGCTGTCGCGCTTCGGCGAGATCGTCGTGGATGCGCATGGCCGCACCAATATCCCGGGCGTGTTCGCCGCGGGCGACGCGACCACGACGCCGTTCAAGCAGATCGTGATCGCGGCGGGCGAGGGGGCGAAAGCGGCGCTGTCCGCGTTCGACTACCTGATCCGCATGCCGGTGGCCGTCGAAGCCGCATAAATAAGCCCGGCGCCGGCCGGACGGTTCCCAGGACCGTCCGGCCGGGCGCGGTGCGCGGGCGCCGTCTTGCGCACCGCATCAATTCCGATTCTCAATAATTCTTGTCCCGATAGCAAAAACGGCCGGGCAGCCGACCTGACAGAATGAACTCCGTCCAACAAGGAGCCGTTCGTCATGGAAAAACTGATCATCACGGCCGCCGTCAACGGTGGCATCACCTCCCGCAGCAAACACCCGGGCGTGCCGTACACGCCGCAGGAAATCGCCGACGCCGCCTACGGCTGCTGGCAGGCGGGCGCCAGCGTCGTGCACATCCATGCGCGCGATCACGCCGGCAATCCGACGTACGAATTCAACGTGTGGGAAGAGATCGTCCAGCGCGTGCGCGAGCGCTGCGACATCGTGATCAACCTCAGCACGTCGGGGCTCAACCTGCCGGCCGGTGCGCCGGAGAGCAAGGCGTGGAACCACCTGGCCCTGCGGCCGGACATCGCGTCGTTCAACTGCGGCTCCGTCAATCACGGCGACAAGCCGTTCATCAATCCGCCGTCCATCGCGCGCGACCTGGCGCTGGCGCTGAGTGCCCACGGCGTGCTGCCGGAAGTCGAGGTCTACCATGGCGGCATCATCAACGAAGCCGCGACGCTGCGCCGCAAGGGCTATCTGCCGCGTCCGCTGCTGTTCACCTTCGCCATGGGCATCCACGGCGGGGTGACGGCCACGTGCAAGAACCTGCTGAACCTGATCGACAACCTGCCCGACGGCAGCCGCTGGTCCGTGCTCGGCATCGGCGCCACGCAACTGCCGATCACGACGCACGCCATGCTGCTGGGCGGCCACGTCCGGGTCGGCCTGGAAGACAACATCTACTACCGCAAGGGCGAACTGGCGACGGGCAATGCCCAGTTCGTCGAACGCGCCGTGCGCCTGGCGCGCGAGCTCGGCCGGGAAGTGGCGTCCGTGGCCGACACGCGCGAGATGCTCGGCCTGGTGGCGACCGAACCGCTGGAGCTCGCCTGAGCGGGACGGCCCCGGCGCACCCCCGGTTCAGATCAGCACCTCCCTGACGCCCGGCGCCGCGTGCGTCCTGGCCGGATCGAGCCCGGCGCTCGTCGGGCGCGCGGGCACGCCGACCACCGTCGTATAGGCCGCGACATCGTCGAGGACGACGCTGCCGGCGCCCACCTTCGCACCCGTGCCGAGCCGGACGTTCCCCAGCACCATTGCGCCGGCGCACAGCAACACGCCGCGGTCGACCTTGGGATGCCGGTCGCCCACGTCCTTGCCCGTGCCGCCCAGCGTCACGTTCTGGAACATCGAGACGTCGTCGGCCACGACCGTGGTTTCGCCGATGACGACGCCGCTGGCATGATCGATGAACACCCCGCTGCCGATCTGCGCGGCGGGATGGATATCGACGTTGAACACCTCGGACGCGCGCGACTGCAGGAAACAGGCAAGGCTGCGCCGCCCCGTCGACCAGAACCAGTGCGCGATGCGATAGGCCTGCAATGCCTGGAAACCCTTGTGGTGCAGGTAAGGATGGGCCAGGCCATGGCATGACGGGTCGCGCTCCAGCGCCGCGCCCAGGTCGCGCCGCGCCGACTGGGCGATGCCGCCCGGGCTTTCGCACGCCTGCAGGCCGGCATCGAACAACGCCCGTTTCGGGATGAGTGGATGGGCAAGCTTGCTGGAAACCAGATCGGCAAGCGAGCTTTCGAAGGACACGTGATCCAGCACCAGGGCGCGCAACGGGGGCGCCAACACGGGCTCCTGCAGGGCCATGTCGGCGACTTCGTTACGCAGTCTCGTCCAGACCAGGTCCGTATTCACGGCTGAGCGATTTGGGATCATGGCTTCCTCTGCTGGCCATCGGGTTGGGTGGGTAGTGGCAACCGTCGAGCAACCTGTCCTTCAGCTGTTCCAGCGTGGCGCACGCCGGGATGTCCGGATAGCGCATCCGGATCGCCGGCGGCGCATGGATGAAGTATCCCGCGTCGGCCGCTTCCAGCATGCCGATGTCGTTGAACGAATCGCCCGCCGCCGCGACTTGGAACCCCAGCTTCTGGAACGCCCGCACGACCGCCGGCTTGTGGCCCGGCGACAGCCTGCGCCAACCGGCAATGAACCCCGTGTCGTCGACCAGGAGATTGTGGCAGGTGACCGCGGGCCGCCCGAACGTGCGCAGTTGCGGCAGCAGCAGCTCGTAGAACGAATCGGACACGAGCATCAACGGACGCGCCTGGCAAAGCGCGCCGAGGAATTCCCGCGCGCCTTCCAGCGGCTGCACGTCCTCCAGTGCGGCGCGGACATCCCGGTAGCGGATGTCCGCGCCGCGCAGGGCCGCGATCCGCTGGGCCATCAGCCGGTCCAGATCGGGCGTGTCGCGCGTCGTTTCGAGCAACGCGTCCAGGCCGAATTTGCGGCCCAGCGCCATCCACAGTTCGGGCAGGATGACGCCTTCCACATCCAGGCAGATGCACTGCATGCGATCGTCGGCTGGACGGGTCATCGCGGCGCTCCCGTCACGGCGGCCGCGATACGATGCGCATCCACGAACGCGCGCGAGTAGGCGCCGGCCGAAGGCACGTAGTGGTTGTAATACGTCGAGCCTTCCACCACGGGGCCCAGCAACCAGAGATTCGGCACGACGCTGCCCGCCGGATCGATGGCGCGACCCTGCGCATCCGTGCGCACGCCATACCCGTCGTCGCCGATGCTCTGCAGGATCTGCGTGTCGCGCAAACTGGCGATGACCGTCGGCTGATGGTCGGGATGGCGATTGTCCGCGATGCGCGCGCACATCACGCGCCGCACCGCGATACGCGTACCGGCGTCGCCCAGCACCAGCGCCGCCCCGACGCCGTTCTTCGCGACGGCCGTGGGCCGTACCATCTCGACGACACCCGCGTCCAGCAGCGCCAACAGTTCGTCGTGCCGCTCTTTTTGCGGCCCGGCCACCAGCCGGTTGACCAGCGGCGCATGGCGCGTGTAGAACAGGCGTTCGGATGCCGGCGCAAGTCCCTGGTCGTCCACGAGCCGGCGCAGCTGTTCGCGGCAATCGCGCCAGACTTCCGCCGCGGCTTTCAGCGGGCTGCGGGCAAGTCCGAGCCGGCTCTCGCGCAGGTCCGCCGCAATGAACGTCTTCATCCACTGCTGGTAAGCCGGTCCCGCGGCGTCCGCCGGCAGCGCCGTCAGGAGCAGCGCGGCCGGGTCGAAGCGGCCGAAAGTGTCCGCGAGCAGCCCGGCGCGCTCGTCCAGTACCCCGGAGGCGAACCACGTCGCGATCCGGTCGCGCTGGCGTTCGCCGGCGGACGCGGTGCCCGCGGCAAGGCGCGCCGCGGTGCCGTAGTACGCGGCAATCATTTCCGCCTTGAGCAGCGGCAGGACCTGGCGTTCGAAATCGATCTCGTGCGGAAAACGCCGGCGCAGCTGCGCGACCGCCTCGAGGGTGAAGATGACCGGGGACGGCCGCGCCGCATCCGCATCGATGTCCGGACGCGTGCGATAGGGCAGGCCGCCCCGCGAGTACATGACGATGCGCGGCTCGAGGCCCGACCGCCGGTAACGCAGCGTGCCCGTGCCGTCCCGGTGGAAGCGGCCGCCGGTGCCGGCCGTGAGCTCGGCGATCGCATCCATGGCCGCGAGGCCTTCCACGGCGACCGTGTCGCCGGGCTCGATGCCGGTCGTGTCGTGCCGGCCCGGCACGACGGCGTCGACCGTCGCGTGCCCGATCGTCACCACCAGCGCGCCGCCCGAATACGCGTGCCCTCCGGCCGTGATGACGTGATAGCCGCCGGCATTGTCCGGATCGATCGACACGGCCCGGTCGGCGACATGGCGCACGCTCATGTTGGGCGGCAGCGTGTCGATGACGTGACGGTAAGTCCATGCCAGGTACTCCCCGAGCCAGCTGCGCGGCAGGAAGTCGGTCGCGCCCGCGGGCAAGGCTTCCTCGCCGGCGTAGCGGCCGGGCATGGGCCCGGGCTTGTGGCGCACGCACCATTCGTGGAAGTCGGGGCCGTCCCGCCCGCGCTCGCCGTCCAGCGTCGCGGCATCCGGAAACATCGACAGTTGCGACGCCACCGTATTGAGCATCAGGTAATCGGGCTGCCCGGGCGAGTGAAGCCCGGGGCCGGGCTCCTGCGGATCGACGACCAGCACGCTGATGCGCGCGGACGAGGACGCCGCCAGCGTCGCCACGCGTTCCAGCACGGACAAGCCGCGCGAACCGCATCCGACGATGATCAGGGTGAAGGCGCCGCCGTCGGGGCGGCCGGCCGTGGACGAGGTCACCACCGGCGTTCCTCCGCGAAGAAACCGTCGATCGCCAGCGTGCGCTGCGTGTCGCGGGCGTGGCCCAGCACGAATTGCGCGAGGTCGAGATCGAGCACGCCCAGGCCGAACGGCGAAAATATCAGCGGTTTGCGCCGGTCGAGCACGACGTCGCCCCGGATGACGCCCGCCAGCGTGCCCTTGATGAACGCGCGGTTGCCGCTGAGCTGTTCGGCCAGATGGGGCGAGGTGTTGGCTTTCAGGCAGTGCTCGACATCGTCGCAGACGTTCTCGGCTTGCAGGATCAGCTCGGGCGCGATATCGCGCAGGGAGATGTTGAGAACGACCTGGCCCGGCCTGAAACCCTGCGGCGGCACGACGTACGGCGTCGCGGCCGTGGTGGCGAACACCACGAGGTCCGCTTCCAGGGCGCGCGCGAGCGTGCCGCAGTGGACGTCGGGGATGTCGAGCCGGCCCAGATGCGCCTGCAATGCCGCCGCGGACCCCTCGTCGACATCGTGCACGACCGCATGGTCGAATTGCCAGCGGTCGGCGCGGAACATGCGGGCGATGTTGCGCGCGATGACCCCCGCGCCGACGAAACCGACCGTCGCGGCGTGGCGCCGTTTGCCGTTGAGCCAGTACGCCCCCAGGACGGCCGAGGCGGCGGTGCGCAGGGCACTGATCTGGGCGCCTTCCATGCAGGCGATCGGATAGCCGGTCGCGCGGTCGTTCAGGATGACGACGGCCGACGCGCGCGGCAGGCCCTGCCCGACGTTGCCGGGGAAGCTGGAGATCCACTTGATGCCGGCGACCGGCGCCGCGCCGTCGATCGCGGCCGGCAGCGCGATGATGCGATTCCCGGGCTGTTGCGGAAACCTGAGGAAGTAGCTGTCCGGATTGATGGTCTGGCCGTCGTAGTGGCTCAGGTAAGCCTGCTCGACTCTGTCCACCAGCATGCCGATATTGGCATCGAGCACATCCTTGACCACCGGCCCGGCGATTACATGAAATGCAAGCATTCGACTTCCTCCTCGACTTTGGTGACCATGCCGTGCGCGCAGTCAGGGAGCCCCTGCATGCGCAGATCGTGCAGGACGCTCTGGCCAAATTTCTCGCGCACCCATTCATCGTTGTAGATCGTGTCCAGGTAACGCTCCCCGGCGTCGGGCGCGATCGCCACGATCGAGGCGTCCGCCGGCAGTGCCGACGCCAGGACCGTTCCCGTCGATCCCCCGGCCAGGACGCCGTTGCTGCGGGCGAGCCAGCGGCACATGGCGATGGCGGCGCGTTCGTCGACGGACAGGCAGGTCGCGATACCGTGGCGATCGAAAATCGGCGGCATCTGGCTCGAGCCGAGGCCCGGGATGAAACGCTTGCCGGGCGGCTGGCCGAACGTCACCGACCCCTTGCTGTCGACCGCGACGATCCTGGTGCGTGGCGAGAAGCGCCGGAAATACCTGACGCAACCCATCAGCGTGCCGGTCGTCCCGGCCCCGACGAACAGATAGTCGAGCGCCGGAAAGGCGATGTGAATCGACCTGGCCGTGCTGTTCGCATGCGCGTTCGCGTTGGCCGGATTGCTGTACTGATTCAGCCAGAGGAAGGAAGGATCGCTTGCGACCGCGTTCCTGACGTAAGCGATGCGCGTGCCCAGGAATCCGCCGTTCGCGTCGCGCTCGGTCACCTTCACGACCTTCGCGCCGTAGGCTTCCATCAACTTGATGTTGTGGGCATTCGTATTCGGATCGACCACGCAGACGAAGCGGTAGCCGCGCTCCGCGCACACCAGGCTCAACGCCACCCCCAGGTTGCCGGACGAGGATTCGATGAGCGTGGTGTCGCGCGAGATCGCGCCTCGTTCCGCGAAATCGTCGATCAGCCCGATCGCGGTCTTCATCTTCACCGAGCCGGCG
>Ga0308161_1004407_pt1 | contig 12911 bp, 10 predicted proteins | sample PhyFR2_FD_201034 | JGI IMG/M metagenome (GOLD analysis project Ga0308161, IMG submission 201034) | Phyllosphere microbial communities from UC Gill Tract Community Farm, Albany, California, United States - DLSLF.R2 | ecosystem: Host-associated > Plants > Phyllosphere > Unclassified | place: USA...
GGGCTTGGTGGAGTCGCTCGGGTACGACGCTGCCTGCGCGGCGAGCGGCGACCCGAGCACGAGTGCGGTCGCCACCGAGGCGACGGTCACTCCGCGGAGGGCGGATCTGCGCATGTGTGGTGGTCGCCCTGTGGGCGACGCCCCTTCCTCTGGTACCGGTGTGGAAACACCGGACAGACTCTGCGAAGTCGGTTGCCGGACGGCGAACGGGCACCCACGGGAGGGTGAACCGGGGCGCTGGCTGTGCGCATTCGCAGTGTGCCGGACGGCGTCGGCACGGCCGCGCGCCGGTGCCGGTGCCGGTGCCCGGGCCGGGGCCGGGGCCGGGGCCGGGGCCGGGGCCGGTTCTACGGTGCGGACGGGAGGCGCGGGTCGCCCACCTGCACCGCGTCCACTCCACGGGGTGGCACGTCCCGCCACCGGCGCCGCAGGCGGCGGGGCCGGTCGTCGTGCCAGGCCACCATCCCGCCGGCGACGAGGCCGAACGCGAGCACACCGAACGACACCAGCCCGATGACGCCGACGGGCAGCAGGCTCGCCAGGTCCCCGGTGTCCACCGTGGCGGAGACCGCGATCGAGCCGAAGTCCCAGAACGCGTGCAGGAGCACGGGCAGCAGCAGGTTCCCGGTCAGGCGTCGTGACAGGTACAGCGTCGACCCGAACGAGGCCGCGAACACCACCTGGACCAGCGTCGACCCGACGGCGGCCCCGGCGAGCACGTTGAGCAGGTGCAGCAGCCCGAAGAGGACGCACGAGGCGATCCACACGCCGAACTCGGGCAGCCGACGGCGGAGCCCGACGAGCAGCACCCCGCGGGTGAGGAGCTCCTCGAAGACGCCGACGAACACCACCCCGACGGTCAGCAGCACGAAGTAGTGGCCGGGCAGTGCCGACCAGTCGATGAACGGCAGCCTCGCCGCGCACACCACGGCGATGAGGATCGGTGCCGTCATCGTCCAGCGCATCGGCGTCCGGCCCGGGTCCACGGTCGCGATCCGCCACCAGCCGAGCGCCGTGACGTACACCGCCAGTGCGACGACCGCGATGCCCTCGGGCAGGACGAGCGCGTGCACGACGCTGTCGACGGTCTGGCCGAGGGAGCCGTAGTCGTCGCTCGGGCGGGACCGCCACGCGCTCACCGCGGCGAACACCACGAGCGGGACGAGGCCCAGCAGCAGCGACGGCGGGACCGGCCAGCGGCGCCCGGAGGAAGCCTGTCCGGTGGTCCCCGTGTCGTCACTGCTCCCCGTGACGCCCGTGGTCCCGGCCCGTCCGTACCATTGAGGCATGCGGCTCCCCTCCCTCAGCACCATGGCAGAGGACTACGTGAAACTCGTGTGGAAGGCCGGCGAGCGCGGCGGGACCGGCCTGGCCACGCGGGACATCGCCGCGGCGCTCGGCGTCTCCGCGTCCACGGTGTCGGGCAACCTCCGCAAGCTCGACCGCGACGGCCTGATCGAGCACACCCCGTACTACGGCGTCGTCCTCACCCCGCTCGGCCAGCAGGTCGCGGTGGCGATGGTCCGACGGCACCGGCTCATCGAGACGTTCCTCGTGCAGCGGCTCGGGTACGGCTGGGACGAGGTGCACGCCGAGGCCGAGGCGCTCGAGCACGCGGTGTCCGAGACGTTCCTCGACCGCGTGGACGCCGACCTCGGCCACCCGACGCACGACCCGCACGGCGACCCGATCCCGTTCGCGGACGGCACCGTGCCCGACTCCCCCGGCACGCTGCTCGGGCAGGTCGCTCCCGGGTCGTGCGGCACCGTCGACCGGGTGTCCGACGACGACCCGTCGCTGCTGCGCTACTTCGACGAGCTCGGCGTCGGGCTCGGGACGCACCTGCGCGTGGAGCAGGTGCGGGACTACGCGGGCGTGATCGCCGTCGCCCGGAGGGGCCCCGGCGGCGAGGAGTCCCTCGTCGACCTGCCGGCCGCCGCCGCGAGCGCGATCTGGCTCGCCCCCGACGCCGACTGACCCGCCCGACGCCCGTCCGCCCGCAGCCCGCGCCCGCCCGCCCGCAGCCCGCGCTCGCCCGCCCCGGTCGCACAACACGCCGCACGTCACTTGCCCCGGTCGCACAACACGCCGCACCGCCGCCGCACACGCGGCGCGTTCCGCGACCAGAGCAGCCGCGGACGGCGCGTCAGGTGAGCCGCGGAGCCCCCGCCCGCCGGAACGGCGCCGCGAGCGTCGGCAGGATCGCCGCCCGCTCCACCCACAGCACCACGAGCGCCACGGCCACGTGCACCCCGCTCAGCACCCACCGCCCGCTGGTGTCCGTGACGACGAACTGCACCGCGAACAGGGCCAGGAGGGCGATCGCCGACCACCGGTGGAACCGCAGCGCGATGATGATCGCCACGCCGAGCACGGTCTGCGAGGCGGTGAGCACGAACTCCTCGACCTGCCGGGCGTCGAGCGGCAGCCCGCCCGTGGTCCCACCGCCGAGCACGTGCGCGATCGGCAGCGACCCGACGAGCAGCGACCACTGGTTGACCTTCGAGGCGATGAGCGTCCCGATCGCCGCGCCGCCCATGCCGCGCAGCGCGAAGAGCGCGGCGACGATGAACTCCGGCGCCTCGGTCGCGATCGGGGCGAGCCACTGCACGAGGAAGTAGCTGTCGACGCCGAGCGCGCTGCCCGACTGCACCAGGGCGTCGGCGAACGGCTCGGCCGACGCCAGGATCACCGCGGCCGCGACGACGAACAGCGCGACGACCGTCCAGCGACGGGCCCGCTGCGGCATCGCGGCGATGTTCCCGGCCATGCCGACGAGCTCCTCGTCGTCGTCACCGTCGGGCACCTGCGACGCACGCCACAGGTACGCGGCGAACGCGGCGAGCAGCAGCACCCCGAACCACACCGGGATCGACCCCATGGCCGGGATGAGGAACGCGACGAGGGCGAGCAGCGCCAGGAAGCCGATGTCCAGCCGCGAGGACTGCTCGAGCCGGAGCACCTTCGTCGCCGCTGCCGGGAGCGCCCCGACCCGCACGTACCGCCGGGCGACGAGCAACGAGATCACCACGACGAGCGGCCAGCCGAACCCGAGGAGCAGCCGGTTCGACCCGGTCATGTTGGCGGCGGCGAACTGCTCGTAGGCGGGCTCCGAGCCGGACCGGAACGCGTAGTACAGGTCGACGGCGTACTCGGGCAGCACGGCGATGAGCGCGAGCAGGGCGATCGCGAGCGCACCCGCGATGTCCTTCTGCGCGGCCTCGGCGGCCCACGCGAGCAGGAACGAGGCCGCGACGACGGCCCCGCCGAACACGAGCAGGTCGACGACGGGGTTCGGCGCGAGCCCACCGACGCGGAAGACGACGGCGGGCAGGGCGAGCACGACGCACAGGGCGATGCGCGCCCAGGCGCTGCGCCCCATCCGTCGGGGCGCGCTCGACGTGTCGGTGGTCCGGGTGGACCCGGTGGCGGGCGCGGTGGTGTCGATCACGGGGTGGTCCCTTGGTCGGGCCGCACCGACTTGCGCAGGGGGTGGGAGCGCTTCGGCACGACAGAACGGCCGAAGGTCTCGCTCGCCCGCCGGGTGGGACCGGACGGGTGGTGCACCGGGCCGATCGTCGTGATGGCCAGTGTGTCGATGCACGCGCTGGGAGCTACTCCCCTTCGCCGACCACTCTGCCCGCCGCCGATCGGCACGTGCAAGCCGATCCGCCCTGTTCGGCGGCCCGAATCCGGGTGTTCCCCGGCCCGCCCCGGGCCGCCGGGCGCGGCCGTCCCGTCGCGCGGCGCACGACACGCGCGACCGCGTCCGCTCGGTGGAGCAGGAAGCGTCGGGTCGGCGGGCGCGACCCGACGTCGTCTGCTCCGTCGACGCGGTCGGCGCGACCAGGGGACGGACGGGAGGCGCGGTGCGGGCCCGCCACGGGCCTCCCGTCCGTCAGGGGGTCAGCCGGAGGCGCGCCCGCTGCGTCCCAGGGCCACCTCGCGTCGTGCGCGCTCGACGGCGAGCGCCGAGCCGGCGTCCGGGTCGGCGAGGAGCCGCTCGGTGTCCGCGACGTGCTCGCGGACGGCCTCGCCGCGGCGCGCGGCGGCGTCCGCGAGGACGGGGGCGACGACCTCCTCGCCGAGGGTGACGAGTGCCCGGCTCAGCGCGAGTCGCCGCTCCCGGTCCCCGGTGCCGAGTTCCCGCGTGAGCCGGCGGGCCAGGGCAGGGCGCTCCTCGGCGGGCGCGAGCAGGACCGCGGCGCGCCAGGCGGTCCGGGAGACGCCGGGGTCGGGGTCGCCCAGTGCCTCGGCGACCGCCGGGTACACCGACCCGTCGCGGATCTTCGACAGCGTGTGCAGCGCCTGCGAGCGGGCCTGCGCCTCGGGGCGGTCGAGCTGGTCGACCAACCGGGGCACGACCAGCTCGGCCGGGAGCCGCACGAGCGACCACGTCAGGGCCTCGCGCACCTGCAGGTCCGGATCGACCGCGCACCGTTCGAGCAGGACGTCGAGGTCGGCCGGGTCGGCTGCGGTCCCGAGTGCCATCACGGCACGCAGGCGCACCGAGGACCGGGGGTCGGTGAGGGCTTCGAGGGCGGTGGTCATCCGTCGATGCAACACCGCGCACCCGTGCGGCACCGTGACGCGGACCCACCCGGTGGCCAGAGCGCGGGCGTAGCGTGGCGCGGTCCGGGCCCGTCCCGGCCACCCCCCACGACCACGAAAGGACCCCCGCATGCCCCGCATCGGAACCAGCGACCTCCACGTGTTCCCCCTCGCCCTCGGCGGCAACGTCTTCGGCTGGACCGCCGACGAGCAGACCTCGCACCGCGTGCTCGACGCGTTCACCGGCGCCGGCGGCGACTTCGTCGACTCGGCCGACGTGTACTCCGCCTGGGCCCCCGGCAACGAGGGCGGCGAGTCGGAGCGGGTCATCGGCTCGTGGCTGCGGGCCTCGGGCAAGCGCGACGACGTCGTGATCGCCACGAAGGTGTCGCAGCACCCGCAGTACAGCGGCCTGTCGGCGGCCAACGTCGCCGCGGCGGCCCGGGCCAGCCTGGAGCGCCTCGGCACCGACCGGATCGACCTGTACTACGCGCACTTCGACGACCAGGACACCCCGCTCGAGGAGACCGTCCGCGCGTTCGACCAGCTCGTCCGTGAGGGCCTCGTGCGCTACACGGCCATCTCGAACTACTCGCGCGAGCGGGCCGAGGAGTGGATCCGCATCGCGAAGGCCGAGGGGCTCGCGCTGCCGGTCGCGATCCAGCCGCACTACAACCTCGTCACGCGCGAGCCCTACGAGTCGGAGATCGCGCCGCTCGCCGCCGCGGAGGGCCTGGGCGTCGTACCGTACTTCGCCCTCGCCGCCGGGTTCCTCACCGGCAAGTACCGGACGAAGGAGGACTTCGCGGGCAAGGACCGCGAGGGCCAGGTATCGGGCTACTTCTCGGACGCGGGGCTGGCCGTGGTCGACACGCTCGACCGCATCGCCGGTGCGCACGATGCCGAGATCGCCTCGGTGGCGCTGGCCTGGCTGCAGGGCCGGCCGGACGTCGTCGCGCCGATCGCGAGCGCGCGGAACACCGAGCAGCTGCCGGCGCTGCTCGCCTCGGCGGAGCTCGAGCTCACCGCCGACGAGGTGCAGGCGCTCGACGACGCGTCGGCGGCGGTGCCCGCGCAGGCGTGAAGCCCCGGGTGTCGCCCCGGGTCGGAGGTCTCCGACCCGGGGCGGTGCTCCTACTTGCCGGAGGGCGCCAGCGAGCCGGTCAGCATGTCCCCGGAGGACCGCGTCGCGAAGCACGAGATGAACGTGTTGCCCTGGTCCCACGTGGTCTGGTCGGGAGCGTAGGCACCCTGGACCTGCACGTCACCGACCTTCGCGGCCGCCGCGGTGTCGATCGCCTGCGCCGTCTGGCAGGTCTTCGCCGCCTGTGCCGCGAGGGCGTCCGGCCCGGGCCACTGGCTCGCCTCGACCTGCACGCGCGCGGTCAGCTGGGCGGTGTGCGGCGTCGAGCAGTCGACCACCGTGTACGAGTCCGCCCACGCGTTCGTGTACGGCGTCAGGCACTCGCCGCCGGCCAGGTCGGTCCAGGTGTGGACCCCGGGCCCGGCCTGCGTGGTGGCGAACCGGAGCGTCGCCGCGGGCTGCTCGGCCGGGGCGCTGTCCGCAGCCGCCTCGGGCGTCGTCGCCGGGGTCGCGGGCGCCGACGCGGCAGCGCTCGAGGTCGCCGCGGGCCGCTGCTCGTCGATCGAGCCGCCGAGGATCCACCGGGTCAGGGCGAAGACCGCCACGAGCAGCAGGGCGATGAGCACGATCGAGCCGCCGATGAGGAGCTGCTTGCCGCGCTTGCCCTCGCTCCGGAGCCGAGCGACGCCCTCGTTGATGAAGTTGTCGCGGTCGCCGTCGTCCGCCCGTGCGGACGGGGTCGACCCGTTCCCGCGCGCGGACGCGGCGGAGCCCGGCGCTCCGGCACCGGACGCGTGACCGACGGAGGGCTGTTCGGCGGGGACGGCGCGACGGGCCTGCTGCTCGTCGGGCCGGACGACGGCGGGCATCATCCGCGTGCCGGTCGCCTCGGGGTCGTACCCGGTCTCGTCGAGCTGCTGCACGGCCTCGGTGCCGAACAGGTCCTTGATGACGCCGGTGTCGCTCGTCTCGCGGCCGTCCCACTCGGACTGGTCGAGGTCGTCGGGCGCCGTCGCCGGGAGCCGGTCGGGCTCCTCGACAGGGACCTGGTCGGGTTCCCCGGCGGCGCGCTGGTCGGGGGCGGCGGCCCACGGCAGGTGGTCGGCCGGGGTGGCGGCTGGCCGGGGCGCCGGCTCGGGCTCGACGAGCGGCGGGGCGGGCTCGGCGGGCTCGGCGGCGGCAGGCACGGGCGGCGCGGCCGGCAGGACCGTCGTGCGCGCGTCGGCTCCGGGCCGCTGGTCGTCGTGATCGTCGTGATCGTCGTCGGGCTCGTCCGCGGGCCAGCGTTCGTCGCCGCGGTCGACAACGTGCGGCTCGTCGGCGACGGGCGCGGGGAAGGGCCGCTCGGCGGCGGGCGACTCGTCGCTGCCCGGTGCCGCTGCCGCTGGTGCCGCTGCCGAGGCTGGTGTGACCGGTCCGAGCGGGAACCCACCGGGAGGGGTGTCGACCTCGCCCGAGACGACGTCGTCGTCGGACTCGTCGGCGAGCGACCAGGACCCGGCGCCGAACGCCGTGGTGTCGAACGAGTCGGTGGTGAGCGTCGCGGGGACCTCGCCGGTCTCGTCGTCGCGGATCGCCCAGTCGAACGGACGCTCCGCAGCGGCGGCCCCGGCGACTCCGGCGGCTCCGGCGGCTCCGCTGCCGTCGTCGGCACCCTGCAGGCGCAGCAGCTCGGTGAAGCTCGGCGGCTCCTGGGCGGACGGCAGGACCTCGGGTCCGGAGGGCAGCACGCCGTGCACGCCGAGCGGCTGTGCGACCGGCCCGGTCGGGGTCGGCGGGGCGGCGGCGGTGGGTCCGGGGCCGGTGGCCCGGCCGAGCCAGTCGACGTCGGTGCGGCCCTGGCCGAACGGGTCGGCGCGGCGTCGCTCGTCCTCGACGGCCCGGTTGTCGGCGGCGCGCTGGTCGCGGTGCGTCATCGCGGTCGGCAGGGCGATCGACGACGGGTGCTGTGCGCCCCCGGTCGGCGGGACGGGCGCTGCCGGCGGGATCCGGTCGCTGAGCGTCGCGCGCTCGTGCTCGATGCTCGCCTGCGGGTTCACCGAGGGTTCGCGGAGCTCGGCACCCATGGGGATCGCCTGCGTCGCGCCGGCGTCCAGCGGTTCGGCACCCGTGCGGGGAGCACCTGCGGCAGGCGCAGCAGGCGCAGCAGGCGCAGCAGGCGCAGCAGGCGCAGCAGGCGCAGCGTCAGCGGTGCCGGCACCGGCACCGGCACCGGCACCGGAAGCGGCGTCGGCCGCGAACGGCTCCGGCAGCGGCGCCCCGGTCTCGCGTGCCGCGCGCTCGGCCTCGCGCCGCTCGCGGCGCGAGGGCCACTCGTCGGCCGTCCGCGGCGCTCCGAAGATGTCGGCGGCACTGCGGAGACCCGTGAACGGAGCGTCCGAGGCGGGCGCGGGGCGGGCCTCCCGTCCGTCCGCCCCGTCTGCCGGGCCGGCCGTACCGTCGGGCTCGCGCGCGTCGTCCGGACGCTCCCCGGTCACGCGCTCAGCCCCAGGTCGGCCAACCCGATCGCCGCGAAGTACGGGTACCCCGCAGCCTCGATCCGCTCCTTCGCCCCGGTGTCCCGGTCGACGACGACCGCGACGGCGGCGATGACCGCGCCCTCGCGCTCGAGCGCCTCGGCGGCCTTGAGCGGCGACCCACCGGTGGTCGAGGTGTCCTCGAGCACGACGACCCGCTTGCCGCGCACGTCCGGGCCCTCGACCTGGCGGCCGCGACCGTGGTCCTTCGGCTCCTTGCGGACGACGAACGCGTCGTAGGACAGCCCGCGGGCGGCGGCCTGGTGCAGCACCGCGCTCGCGATCGGGTCGGCACCCATGGTGAGCCCACCGACCGCGTCGACGTCGGGGACCTGCTGCAGCAGGTCCGTCATGACCTGGCCGATGAGCGGTGCGACGCGGTGGTCGAGGCTCACCTTGCGGAGGTCGATGTAGTACGAGGCCTGCTTCCCGCTGGTCAGCGTGAAGTCGCCGTGGAACACGGCATCGTCCGAGATGTGCTGGATCAGCTGTTCGCGCGCGTCGGTCACAGCCCACAAGGGTAGTCGGTCACCCCCGGATCGCGCCCGTCGGCCGCTCCCCGCGCCCGCAGGTGGCGCCCCGGCACCCTCGGTACGCTCCGCAGCATGCCCCACGTCGCGCCCGGAACCAGCGACGGGACGCCGTCCCCGGCGCCGGGTGCGCTGGCGGCGCCACCGGTCCGCCGGCCGTCCCGCCCGGTCTGGTCGACGGTCGGCCGGGAGGCACTGGGCGCGCTGGTCGCGCTGGCCCTGTCCGTCATCGCCCTGCGCCACCTCGTGGCCACCGAGCGGGTCGCCCTGCTCTGGTACGACGGCGACTCCGTCCTGCTGCCGCTCGTCGAGCGGTCGATCCGCCTCGGGCAGCCGTTCGAGTGGGCGATGTCCCCGGCGCTGTTCTTCTTCCCCGAGCTGCCGGTCTACCTGCTCTGCTCCCTCGTCACGGCGACGCCGCAGCAGGCGCTGGCCCTGAACGGCGTCCTCGTCCTGCTCGCCGTGTACGCCCTCGTGCGCGCGGCGGCGAACGAGCTCATGCCAGCGGCCCGGCGGTCGGCGCGGATCGCGGTCTCGGCGGTGGCGCTCGGGTTCGTGACGCTGCTCGTGCTCACCGAGTCGTCGGCCACCGCGAACTCGCTCGAGCTGGCCTCGCTGCTGCTCACGACCACGTACTACTACGGGGCCCTGCTGGCGATGCTCGGCACCGCGGTGCTCGTGCTCCGGGCGGTCCGGACCGGGCGCGCGTCGACGACGGTGCTCGTGGTCCTCGTCGTGCTCGCGGCGTGCACCACGGCGTCGAACCCGCTGTACGTGCCGTGGTCGGCCGGTCCGGTCGTCGTGACCCTGGTCCTCCTCGCGCTCGCACGGCGACTCCCCTGGCGTCCGGTGGTCGGCGTCGCCGCCGCCCTGGCCGTCGGCGCGGTCGTCGGGTACCTGCTCCGGGTGCCGCTCCGGCCGTTCGTGTCGCTCGACCCGTCGACCTACGTGCACCCCGACCGGGCGGGCACGACGGTGTCGTTCTTCGCGGCGCTGACCGACGACCGCGCCGGGTCGGCCTCCGGGGACGCCGGGCTGCTGCTGCTGTTCGTCGGGGTGCTGCTCGCCGCGGGCGGCACCGTCTGGGCGTGGCGGGCACGCACGAGCCGGACCGTCCTCGTCGCGACCGCGCTGCCGCTCGTGACCGTCGTCGCGGTGTCGGTCGGCGTGGTCGTCGCCGGGTCGTCGACGCCGCGGTACCTCGAGCCCGTCGTCACCGCGCCGCTGCTCGCCCTCGTGGCGGTCGCCGAGCTCACCCGCTCGGCGGTCCGGTCGACCCGGGTGCACCAGCCACGTCGCGGGGTGCGGACCGCCCTCGCGGTCGCGGGCGCGGTCGTCCTGGTCGCCGGGATCGCGACCGCACCCGGGACGCTGTCCGCCGTGGCCCACGCGCGGTACGCACCCGCGGCCTGCCTCGACCGGTGGGCCGACGGCCGACGGGTGACCGGGGTCGGACAGTTCTGGACGGTGCGCCCGCTCGCCGCGTACGCCTCGTCGGACGTCGAGCTCCTGCAGGTCCGCGACACCTTCGAGACGTACCCGTGGCTGGTCGACCTCGGGGCCTACCGGGACGCCCGGCCGACCTTCGTGGTGATCGGGGCGAACGACGTCTGGACCACGGCCGTCGAGGACTCGCTCGGCCGTCCGGCGGCGATCACGCACTGCGACGGGTTCGACGTCTACGACTACGCGGGCACCGCGGGCGCGGCCGTCCTGCAGCGCGACGTGGTGGGCAGCGCCGACCGGATCCGGCGCGACCGCGGGTTCTGACACCGCACGGAGTTGTCCACAGCGGCGCGCCACCGCCGCGGGATGCCTGAACGGATGTATAGGCTCGACTCCGTGACTCGTCCCACAAGCCACCGCTCCCCGCGTTCCACCGTGCGCATCCGTCTCGCCGCCACCGCCCTGGCCCTGACCGGTCTGTTCGCGTCGGTGGTGCTGGACGCGCCGAACGCCAGCGCCGCGACGTACCCCTCGTGGGCCGACGTCCTCGCGGCCCGCGGCCAGGAGAGCCAGAAGCAGGAGCAGATCACCCAGATCCAGGGGATCCTGTCCGGCCTCGAGTCCGAGGTCGCCGCGGCCGAGGCCGAGGCCGAGCGCCTCGGTGACGACTTCTACGACGCCCAGAGCAAGGCGCAGGAAGCCGCCGCCAAGGAACAGAAGCTCCGCGCCGACGCCGACGAGCACACGAAGACCGCCGAGCAGAGCGCTGCCCAGGCCGGCCAGTTCGCCGCGCAGATGGCACGCCACGGCGGTGCCGACGTCACGGCGTCGGTCCTGGCCGAGGGCGAGAGCACCCGCGACCTGCTGTACGACCTCGGCGCGCTGAGCAAGCTCTCCGAGCAGGCCGACCGGGTCGAGGCAGCGGCCACCGCCGACGCAGCGGTCGCCCGTTCCCTGACGGCCCAGGCCGACCGTGCCTCCGCGGCACTCGACGAGCTCGCGGCCGAGGCCGAACGGCGCATGCAGGCTGCCCAGGCCGCGGCGGACCGGGTGCAGACCGCCTACACCGAGCAGCAGGACAACAAGGCCCGGCTCGACGCGCAGCTCGCGACGCTGGTCTCCGGCCGGGTGCGGACCGAAGAGGAGTTCGCCAAGGGCGAGGCCGAGCGCAAGGCGGCCGCCGAGCAGGCGGCGCGCGAAGCCGCGGCGGCACGACAGCGCGTGCTCGAGCAGCAGGCAGCGGCGGCCGCGAACCGCCCCGGCGGTGGGGGCGGCGCCCCGGCTCCGTCCACCGGCGGTGGCGGCGGTGCCGTGGGCTCCGGGTCCGGCAACGGCTGGGTCCGCCCGGCCGGCGGCTACGTCATCAGCCCGTACGGCTACCGGGTGCACCCGATCACCGGCAACGTCACGAAGCACGACGGCCTCGACCTGACGAGCGGCTGCTCGACGGCGATCGTCGCGGCGTCGGCCGGCACGGTCGACTACGTCGGTCGGTACGGCGGGTACGGCAACTACGTCCGCATCAACCACGGTGGCGGCCTCCAGACCGCCTACGGGCACATCGTCGACGGCGGGTTCCGCGTCGCGAAGGGCCAGCAGGTCTCGGCCGGGCAGCTCATCGCCCTCGTCGGCTCGACGGGCAACTCCACGGGGTGCCACCTGCACTACGAGGTCCACATCGGCGGCGCCACGACCGACCCGGCGCCGTTCATGGCGGCACGGGGCGTCCGCTTCTAGCCAGCAGCTCGCCGGCTCGGCTGCCGTCACGTCGGCACCGGTAGGTTCGATCCCATGCGCGTCGCGACCTGGAACGTCAACTCCGTCCGCACCCGAGTGGGCAGGATCGTCGACTGGCTGGTCCGCGAGGACGTCGACGTCCTCGGCATGCAGGAGATCAAGTGCAAGCCGGAGCAGTTCCCGGTCGAGGCGTTCGAGGCGGCCGGGTACCAGGTCGAGGCGCACGGCCTGAACCAGTGGAACGGCGTGGCCTTCGCGAGCCGTCTGCCGATGGAGGACGTCACCCGCGACTTCCCCGGCCAGCCCGGCTTCCTCAAGGGCCACGAGGGGCCAGACCTCCCCGTCGAGGCCCGCGCGATCGGTGTCACGGTCGAGGACGTCCGACTCTGGAGCCTCTACGTGCCGAACGGCCGGGAGCTCGGCGACCCGCACTACACGTACAAGCTCGACTGGCTCGCCCAGCTGGCCGACCGCACGACCGAGTGGCTCACGGCGGACCCGTCGCTGAAGCTCGCGCTGATGGGCGACTGGAACGTCGCTCCGTTCGACCGTGACGTGTGGGACGTGCGCGTGTTCGAGGGCGCCACGCACGTGAGCGAGCCGGAGCGTGCCGCGTTCCGTGCCTTCGAGGAGCGCGGCCTGCAGGACGTCGTCCGGCCCATCGTGCCCGAGGGCTACACGTACTGGGACTACAAGTCCCTGCGCTTCCCCCGCAACGAAGGCATGCGCATCGACTTCGTGATGGGGTCGGAGGCGTTCGCCGACGTCGTGACGGACGCGTCGATCCACCGCGACGAGCGCAAGGGCGACGCCCCGAGCGACCACGTGCCGGTGGTCGTGGACCTCGACCTCGAGACCGCGCTCGACGACGACCGCCCGATGATCTTCTGACGCCGGCCGTCGGTCGCCGCGCTCGGCGGGCCCGGCGCGCCCGTCGCGCCCCGCGCGCCCGCGCGCCCGCCGCGCCCGCGCGCCCGCCGCGCCCGCGCGCCCGCCGCGCCCGCGCGCCCGCCGGGCCCCGCGCGCCCGCCGGGCCCCGCGCGCCCG
>Ga0308161_1004409_pt1 | contig 12907 bp, 13 predicted proteins | sample PhyFR2_FD_201034 | JGI IMG/M metagenome (GOLD analysis project Ga0308161, IMG submission 201034) | Phyllosphere microbial communities from UC Gill Tract Community Farm, Albany, California, United States - DLSLF.R2 | ecosystem: Host-associated > Plants > Phyllosphere > Unclassified | place: USA...
CGATGAATCACTTAAAGGCAGTCGTGAGTTTATTTCCAAAGAATCTGACGTTACCTAATTAATTAACCCAACGAAATTAAATGGCGTAAACCCGCCGGGCATTTTTTTGCCCGAATTCAGGAGAAAGAGAAATGCGAAATATCGAGACCCGTAATTTTAAAGCCGATGAGGACGCGCTGGCCGTCCTGCTGAGTAAGGCCAAAACCGAACAGCGTAGTGATGATGCGCTGTCCGTTTCTATCCGTCTGGCCGCACTGGCAATTCATGCCCGTAAAAATGAAATGTCCGCAGCGGAAATCATCGAGTTGCTGGACAAAGAGGCGGAACGCTTTGAGAACCAGGCGCAGGAGCTGCACTGATGGCCGATTCAATGGATATGGTACAGCAGCGCGTGCAGGAAGAACTGGCGCGCAATCTGGCTAACGCTACTCACCGCCCGGCAGGGGCGAGTGAGTTTTTCTGCCTATCGTGCGGCGAAGAAATCCCGGAGAAGCGCCGCCGCGCACTGCCGGGCGTTTGCCTCTGCGTGACCTGCAAAGAAATAAGTGAGCTGAAAAGCGCGCATTACAAAGGTGCAGCGTTATGAAAACTATCCTTAAATGGGCCGGCAGCAAGTCCGGCCTGATGGCTGAACTGATTAAGCACCTGCCCGCCGGTGATCGTCTGGTTGAGCCGTTTGCCGGTTCATGTGCGGTCATGATGAATACGGATTACCCGGCCTATCTGGTAGCGGATATTAATCCCGATCTGATCAACCTCTATCGTCAGGTTAAAGAGCATACGCGCCCGTTTATTGTCGTGGCGTTATCGCTCTTTAATCAGAACAAAACGGAAGAGAGTTATTATCAGGTCCGCAATGACTTCAATTTCAGCGCGGCACTGCCACTGCTGGAACGCGCTGCGCAATTCCTCTACCTGAACCGCCACGGCTATCGTGGCCTTTGCCGATATAACAAGCGCGGTGAATTCAATAACCCCTACGGCAATTATAAAGAGCCATATTTCCCGCTGGCCGAAATCGAAGCGTTTGCCGTAAAGGCTCAGCGCGCGACTTTTGAATGTCTGGGGTACAGCGAAACCCTGAGCATGGTCCGTGCCGGTGATGTCGTGTACTGCGATCCGCCGTATCACGGCACATTCACCGCTTATCACACCGATGGGTTCAGCGACGATGATCAGCACTCGCTGGCCTGCATCCTGCTGGGTATCTCTGAGCGTAACCCGGTCATCGTTTCAAACAGCGACACATTTTTTACCCGCAGCATCTACCGCGAATTTGGCCTGACAAAAGTCACAGCTGCCCGCTCTGTTGGGGTTGCTGCGGGCGAGAAGAAGCAGGCGGCGGAAATCATCGCAGTGCGCGCGCCGTTAATTCAAAAAATAGGAGCTGCATCATGACTCATGAGGAAAAGCAGAGGCTGATCGCCTGCTGCAAAAAGCAGATCGCTCAGTTTGAGCATTGCCTGGAGTTTTTCTATGTCGGGGATAAAGGGCTTGCGGAGTTCGTCGTTGATGTAAGAAGCGAACTGCAAATTCAGAGAATTGCGCTGGCGGCTCTGGAGGCTGAGCCTCTGCGTTACCTAAATAAGTTTTCCGGTGTCTGCGTTTCATTGGAACAGCAGCCGAATGCCTCAGAGGATGAATCGGTTTATCAGCCTCTGTTTACTCTGGCCGCGCCAGTGGCTCTTGCTGCACCGGTAAAAATCCCGGATTTCCGTATCTACTGTGGCTCTAATGTGAAATATCGCGTTGCTAAAGACATGATCGCTCATGCGATTCGTGAGGCTGGTCATGAAGTTGAGCGGCATGACTGAGCTATTAGCATATCCCTGGAATGCCCCTAAAAAGGCAATAAATCCAAAGCTGGACCCGGCGGACGTTGCGCCGGTTTCCGCGCTTTCAAACCTGATCGCTCTCTATGCTGCAGATAATGAGCAGGAGCAGCTGCGCCGTGAGGCAATGAGTGATCAGGTTTGGGACCGCTACTTTTTCAATGAGGCCCGCGATCCTGTCCAGCGCGAAATTGTGCAGGACAGAATTATCAGCGGGGCAAAAATGGCCCGCGAACAGCAGCAACACAATCCCGATCTGGTTATCGTGGCCGATGTCAGCGCGCAGCCTTCGCACATCAGCAAGCCTCTCATGGAGCGCGTTAAGTTTTTCCACAATCTCGGCAGGCCGCAGGCTTATTCCCGTTACCTGCGCGAAACCATCCGCCCATGCCTTGAAAGGTTGGCCCGAGTGCGCGAAAGCCAGGTTTCTGCCTCCTTCCGGTTTATGGCCGGTCACGACGGGTTGGACGGCTTGCTGGCGTTGCCTGAAATGAACCAGAATCAGGTCAAGCGCTTATCAACGCTGGTTGCTGCACACATGAGCATGTGTCTCGATAAAGCCAGCGGCCATTTGTTCGTCAGTGACGACGTGACGCCGGAGCAGGTCCGCCAGGCATGGGAAGCTGTTGCAGCGGAAGCGATGCGCCTGGACGTAATCCCCCCGGCCTTCGAGCATCTGCGCCGCAAAAAGCGCCGCCGCAAGCCTGTGCCCTACGATCTGATCCCGCCATCGCTGGCCCGTATGCTCTGCGCGGATTGGTGGTATCGCAAGTTATGGCAGCTGCGTTGTGAATGGCGTGAAGAGCAGCTGCGTGCTGTCTGCCTGGTCAACAAAAAAGCGTCCCCATACGTCAGCTATGAGGCGGTGATCCATAAGCGTGAGCAGCGCCGGAAGTCTCTGGAGTTCTTCCGCTCACATGAGCTGGTCAGCGATGAAGGCGATACGCTGGATATGGAAGACGTGGTGAATGCCAGTAACAGCAATCCGGCACACCGCCGTAATGAAATGATGGCCTGCGTTAAGGGGCTGGAGCTTATCGCGGAGATGCGCGGCGACTGTGCCATGTTTTACACCATCACCTGCCCGTCGCGTTTCCACGCCACCCTGAATAACGGCAGACCGAATCCAAAGTGGACCACGGCCACGGTTCGCCAGAGCAGTGATTATCTGGTTGATACGTTTGCCGCCTTCCGCAAGGCCATGCACAAAACCGGTATGCGCTGGTATGGCGTGCGGGTTGCTGAGCCGCATCATGATGGAACCGTACACTGGCACCTGCTGTGCTTCATGCGTAAAAAGGAGCGTCGCTCAATCACCGCTCTGCTGAAAAAGTTCGCTATCCGGGAAGACCGCGAAGAGCTTGGTGGGAATACAGAGCCGCGATTTAAGGCAGTGCTTATCGATCCGCGTGAGGGAACGCCGACCAGCTATATCGCTAAATACGTCAGTAAAAATATTGATGGCCGTGGCCTGTCTGATGAAATCAGCGCAGAAACGGGTAAATCACTGCGTGACAGTGCGGAGAACGTGGGCGCGTGGGCGTCACTTCATCGTGTTCAGCAGTTCCGATTCTTTGGCATTCCGGGCCGCCAGGCTTACCGGGAACTGCGTCTGCTTGCCGGTCAGGCGCTGAGAAATCAGAGTGATAAAAAAGCCGGTGCGCCGGTACTTGAAAACCCGCAGCTGGACGCTGTGCTGGCCGCTGCAGATGTGGGCTGCTTTGCCACCTACATCATGAAACAGGGCGGCGTACTGGTTCCGCGCAAACATCACATCGTCAGGACCGCTTACGAGCTTAACGACGAGCCAACCCCTTACGGCGATCATGGCACCCGCATTTATGGCATCTGGTCCCCGTTAGTGGCTGGCCGCATCTGCACGCACGCAACGAAGTGGAAAATGGTCCGTAAGGCCGTTGACGTTCAGGAGGCGACAGCCGACCAGGGCGCTAGCGCCCCTTGGACTCGTGGCAATAACTGTCCCCCTGATGAAAAACTGAACATTTCAGGGGGCATTCCGGTATCTGTTGAACCTATAGAGCCGGTTGAAACGCCTCTGTATGGTCCGGCAGATTTCGACAACATGACCAGAAAACAGCGCCGGGAACTGCTGGCGCGTCTCCGGGTGGTGAAGCCGCGCCAGAAAAAAAGTTATAAGCAGGAAATTGACGACGATCAGCGGGCGCTTTTGGTTGCGGAGTTGCAGGTAAGAGGATTTACAGGTGAGGAAATGGAAATAAACCTGCTTCTGGCCGGTGGCAGTATCAATTCTGGCGCGGGCATGAGAATTTTTTACCGGAACGGGCGGCTGCAGGAAGACGATAAGTGGCGTCAATGGATCTGAACTAATTATGCTGGCACAAGCGAAGCCGCTAACGGCAGGTTGTAAACGCTTTATCCAGTCAAAATAACAGCTTGGAATCACTGGAAATCGCAGTTTTCATTTTCAGATTAGGACCGATTGAAGGAAAAAACATTTCACATTTCTTAACGCATCTACTACTGTATGGTTATACAGTCTTTAGAGTAAAGGGAGGGGTAGATGGACACTCAAGATTTGGCACCGATAAACCGTAAGATGGCTTGCGTTCAGTTCATTGCAGAGGTGTCGCTTATAGCGAATTGCAAGCCATCCGATATGAAATTAGCAATGAGTATCATTGCAGAGCTAGCACATTCAAGCTGTGAGAATGTCCCTGAAGATGAAATTTTTTACGCCGCTGAATAACTGAGGGATCGTTATGCGTATTGAAATCATGATTAATAAACAACAAAAAATCAGTCAGGACATTCTTGCTGCACTTGAGGCTGAGCTTTACAGAAATTTCCTGCCGGTTTACCCCGATACTACTATTCGCATTCGGGAAGGTAGCGCCAGCGGCGTTACGTTGAGCGGAGTCAGGCAGGACGATGATAAAAAGAATGTTATGGATATTCTGCAGGCAGTATGGGAAGACGACAGCTGGCAGTATCAACACTGATAACGTTGCTGGCGTCAAAATTCACTTTTGGCGCTGGCAAGGTTGAACAACGAGCATTGTGAGGCGTTAGGCGGTGGCCGGAAGCGATTCAAATTTTTCAGGTAGTTTACCGGGGCGAAAGCCTGACTGATTATGCGCCTGGCGGATTGGTTTTCTTTCAGCGGCCAAAAGAGAACGGCGGCGGCTTCTGGTTAGGACGGACTTATGATGGTGTTTTCTGGCTTGAGATTTCTTCCCCTGTCTCTCTTTCTCAGGGTCTGCTTTATCTGCAGGCGATGAAAAATTCTGTCCAGGTTGAAACGAAACTTACCCCGCCAGATAGCAATTTATCCCTGTTCTGACCCTGTCAGCGTGAGTGCATGTCTATGCTGCATGAATCCGCATGATCCCAAAAGGATCGTTTACCCTCCGGCCCGCCAGTACTGGCGGGCTTTTGTTTATGTCATGCAGGTGCATGAAAACCACTGCATAAAGCGGGCAGGCGTGGCGGGGCTACGAGCGCGCGCTCTGCGTATCACGCATGGTTAAAGTTCTTGCAAGGCAAAAAACTTCAATTTATCTTTCAATGGGATTTATCTGCAAAAACTAAAGGAAATGACATGGCAGAGAACGGACCTATTGAAGATTTGGCGAAACGCATATCGGAAGATCTACTAAGTCGATTTAAGTGGCAGCAGCATGGGCCATGGGATAGAGACTTCCCTTGTGATGATGAACCCAAACATAAGCCTGAAGGCAAAAAGCAAAAGCATACTCATCCTGTTGATGTAGTATTTAGTTACAAGGATCCGTACTTAAATAAAGTTATTTATCTAAATACTGATTTGAAAAGCTATAAGGCTGGTTCTATAAATGCCTCCAAAATCGAGTCTGCATTAAAATCTTTAGCAGAAACTATTGAATGTGCTAGATATAACTCAGAGTGGATTGAGAAATATAACTTCTCTCAAATCAACTCAGAAGTTCGCGGCTTATTATTTGTTTTTAATCATGACAACCAATTGCAACATGATTTTTACGATTTTTTCAATCCTCCTAAGCCCACTAAGGGTAGAAGAGATAAGGCAGTTAATTTAGAAAAAATTCCTCTATGCGCAGGTCAGCAAATTCATATCATAGATCCCTTTTTGATTAGTTATATGTTGGCAGTAACAAATGATATGAATGATATGATTGCAAAGAAGGAGTTTCCTGATGAAGAATATGGTTTTTATTATCCTCAGTTAAATTTCCACAAAGTGGCTGTAACAGAAAAATATCTACCTGCCACCATAGAGGTATTGTCCTCACCCTTTATGATTGTAAAACATGGTGCAGTTCTTAAATACAATAAAGCTAGAGGTTTAGAAGAAGAAGTGTATCCAGAAGGGTTTGTTGTCTATTACAATAGGAAAGGTAATAGTGATAACGAGTTCTTCTATTTATTGGATTTATTATCCAACTATCAAATTCTTGATGGGATTAATAAGATAAGGATACGAGTAGCTTACCGTGAAAAAGATGAACGCATTCTTTCTCATTTTCAGCGAGGCGTTGAAAAATATGCGCATGAATATGGTTTAGATGAGGATGCTAAAAAAAGACTGGAGGACTTAGAAGTTAAAGTGGTGTCTTCTGTAAAAGAATTCTTTTCAGCAGAAGTTATTTCTTGGGAGCCTAAATGAAAAACATCCATAGTGTAACTGACAAAGCTTTGTATGATGCTTTGAATCAGAAACAAATTACATTAAATGAAATTCAAGACCTTTTCCTTGAGAGAGGGACGATTATTTCAAAGAAAACGCCACGAAAAGATTTAGCAAGAAACTACTCTAGAATGACGCATGATTATTATGAACATCAAAAAATAGCAACATTGCTAGGTGGTCAGGCACGCACCGAAAAAATTACATGCGTAAGAATTGAAGCCACCCTCGATAGAAGTGACGTAATAGAGGCAGCAGAAAAACTTAGAAATGAAATTACAGATCAGGATGATTTCTGCAAAATCTTTATTGACGGATCTAGAGTGCTAATTAACATTAGGTATCTTTCAACCAACTATGGAAAAAGTGATTTCAAACAAGCCATAAACAAAGAAGCTTTAATAGAAATTGAACCTATTGAAAACGGATATAGTATTCGCCGTCCAGACAATGATAATTTAGAAGCTTATGAAGAGCTTTTGCTTGGCCACATCAGTAATATTCAAAACAAAAAGGATGAAGAAAGTAATCTCGATCTGAAAATTAATGAAATAACCTTATCCTCTAATACTTCTGCTGATGTCAGAACTTTATTTTTTGATAAATTAATCCGTACGCTTGATGGTTATGAGTTATTAGATGTTACTGATGCATATGTTTACCATCCAAAGCCAGAAACTTTAGAGGCTCAAGACGGGAATACCGAAACAGGGGTGCATGTTTCAAAAGCTTCTCTTATAGGTGAGGGAGTGCTTAACTCGGACGAACTTTTCGACCTTTATGAAAGAGGGTTTTATATTTGGAAAATAAAATGGAAGGTCAAGGAGAAATTAACAGATCCAGACATATTTGAACTCGAGGCGCAATTCGGAGATCCTCTTAATTGCACTAACTTTTCATATTTAGTTAAAGGGGTTAGAAAATACAAATCGAATGGGCAATATTTTAGTAAACCTCAAAAGCTCTCAACAAGAGAAGCTGAGAGATTTAATAAATTAATTGAAAATAGAGCTTATTCAATTATAATGGAAATCAGCTAGTTCATCGTAAGGAGTGGCCATGTCACAATTAAGATTGAAATGGATGAGGTTAAAGATTCGTACTGATTCTTATGCTGTCTTTGATTTTATCAAAAACACCCCTTATTCTGATGCTATTGGTGCTGGTTTTACTAGGTATGAAGCTATTAGCAATGGTGTAGCTGCAACTTTTAATAAAAAGACAGTGATATTAGAGCCTGTCTCTGACCCTTTTGGGGATATTCTTGAGTTTGAAAGGGTCGTATTCGATCAGATTAGTTTTTCAATCCAAAACCTTACTAATAAAGTATGCTTATTAACCTTTTATAATCCTCCCAAAACCGTTAAGCCTTTTATTGATTTTTTGTCCCAAGTAGATAGCTTAAATGTTGCTTATGGGAATTTATCTGTAGATCTTCCCTCCTTTATGAAAAGCATCCGTGAGGATTTTGGGGTTAAGATTTTCGGCATTTCTAAAGTAAAAGTATCAAACCTTCCTGTCACAGAAAAAACAAGAGCATGTTTGGAGCTAAACTCCAGCGGCGATGCCTTGCATGATTTAGAAAGCTTTGTAAATAACAGCGACTATAAGCTTGATAAAATAAAAGCAGGCGGTTTTTATGAAGATTCAAAGTTGAGCTTTGAATTAACTAGTGGAGCGTCTGCAGTTGTGCCTGAAGAGCACATTTCACTCTTTAATGAAGTTATTTCGCGTATGGAACTTGGCAAGTTTTAGCATGGTTTGATGGGTGTTATCGATTAACGATACACCCTTTTTTTAACAGTATTTTTAGTCGGTTTCGTCAAGCGTATATTTCTTAAAGCGAATTACCTCCTCACCCAGCCAGCTGTTCAGTTCTTCAAAGCGCCTCTGTAGCGGCATGAGTTCGTTACGCACAAACACCTTGCTGGCCTTCTCAATGTCACCAAATCCGCCGGTATTATTCGGGATGATCCCCATCAGCTGCGGCGGCACACGATGCACGGCCAGCATGTCGTCGCGGCTCACGTTCTTGATGTTCAGAAACTCATCCTTTGCCGCCACCTCTGACAGCGGGATGATCTGGATGCCGTCCTTTTTCCCGTTCGGGCTGTACATAAAAAGGTTGCGGAAGTTGCCAGGGCCCTTTGCGCTTTTCATGGCACCGCGGATATTGTCCACGTCCTGCTGACTCTGCGCCGGGTCGGTCATGTACATGATGAAACCCGCATGGCTGCCGTTGAGGTAATACTTACGGCGGAACAGCGTAGCCGACTCATTCAGCAGCGCCGACGGAATAGCCGACAGGTAGCCCGGCAGGCCGTAAATCTCCTGATTGATGTCCGGCTCCATCAGGTGAAATACGCTGCCCTTCTCAAACTCATACGGTTCTGTGTTGATGCCATAGTGCGCATACCAGTAGGTGTCCAGGTCCAGGCCGCGCCGGGTGAACTTCGCCAGCGACGGCTCCAGCTTCAGCGCGTTACCGAGGCGGCTGGTCCGCTTCTCAAGATAGGCATTGCCGAAAATCAGGTAATCCAGCGCAAAGCGGCTGAACGCCTGCTGACTCAGCAGGCGGTGCGGGATAAAGGTACTTGCCAGAATATTGCACTTTACGCTGATAGGTGAGCTGTGATGCACGGCGGCGCGGAACGTGCGCGCCAGCCCGTCAACGCTTACGGGCGGTTCATACCAGCGATCATTGATAACACACTCCACGTAGTCCAGCAGTTCGCGGCGGTCCAGCACCGGGATCGGGTCGCCAAAGGTAAACGCCTCCGACGCTGCCCCGCTGGTCATGTTATCCGGCTGCGGCACGGGCTGCGTGCGGGTGCGGTTCCTGCGTTTGCTCATCAGTAAATCTCCACAATGTTCTGCGTGTGTGCCGCCTGTCCCTGCAGCGGCTCGTTTGCCAGCGCGTGCATGGTCGCCCAGGCTAAATCGCCGTGGCTGACTTCTTCGCTGCGGCTGGTTTCATAGGTCGGACGGTTGCCGCTGGCCGTGGTGGCCTTGCGGATAGACATGAATGACTGCGCGATGTCGAGGTGGCTGGCGTCAAACTCCAGCCGCCCGCTGGCGATGGTGTCGTAAGCCTTCAGCACCAGGGCGTTCTTCACGTTCGGGTTATAAACAAACTCCTTCACCTGCGGGAAAAACGCTTTGACGTTTTCATACACGCCCAGCCCGACGCCTGTCGAGTCGATGCCGATATAGGTGACGTTATACTGCTGCGTCAGCGTCCTGATGGCGTCAGCCTGCGCCCGGAAGTCCATCCCGCGCCACTGGTGGCGCTCAAGGATGCGGAACTTACCGCCCGGCACGGCAGGCGGTGCCATGACCACACATCCGGCACTGTCGCCGTTCTGCGTGCCCTTCGCAGGATCATAGCCGATCCATACCTCTTTCCAGCCGAACGGCCGCAGCGCCAGCGCTTCAAAGTCAGTCCAGACTTCCCAGCTGTCCACCATGCACTTCTGCAGCATGGCCAGCTGGAACACCGACGCCAGATCGTCCATGAATACGCACATCAGCAGGTTCTGATAGTCCTCCGGGCTGTAGCGCGTGCGCAGCTGCTCCAGGTCAAACAGGTCACAGCCGCCACGCACCGCATCTTCAACCGTGACGATCTGGCGAAACTGGCCGTCTTCGCAGAGGCGCCCGGCGGCCAGTGACTGATGGCTGAGGTCGATATCAACCCTGTCCGCTTTGGCCCGGCCCTTGTTGAACTGCGAACCGGACCAGAACGGATAGGCGCTGTGGGTGAGGCTGGACGGGGTGGAAAAGTAGGTTTCGCGCCACTTCTTGTGCAGCGCCATGCCGGACGCCACTTTCTGCAGTTCCTGAAACTTCGGGATCCAGAAATATTCATCCAGGTACAGGTTGCCGTGATAGCTCTGTGCGGTGCGGGCGTTGGTACCTAAAAAGTACAGGCACGCGCCGTTGCTGAGCGTCATCGGGTCGCCCTTCAGGTCTACGTCCACCTCGCGGGCAAACTCAATAATGTACTGCCTGAAGACGTGCGCCTGCGCCTTACTGGCTGACAGGAAAATCTGATTGCGCCCGGTGGTCAGCGCATCGATCAGCGCCTCGCGGGCAAAAAAGAAGGTCGCACCAATCTGGCGCGACTTCAGCAGATTGCGTACCGAATATTTATTACCGGCTTCCCACCACTGGCGCTGATAGCCGAACATCGAGCCGTGGAAAACTTCCTGCAGCTTCTCAATCTGTTCGTCGCTGAACAGGTTCTTTTCCGGTGGCTTACGCGGGCCTTTGTTCCGGTTCTCCACGTTCGGGTTCAGGTCCGCTTCATTGCCGCCGTTGCTGAATTTACCGATCCGGGCGTGGCGCTCGGACTGACGCGCCAGCAGGTCGATTTCCTTAAAGTCCTTCCCTTCCTTCTGCTCCTTCATGATGAGCTGGCAGTAGCGTGCGGCGGTGGTCAGCTGCATCTGATCCAGCGGGCCATAGTCGCCCCACTTATCGCGCTTTTTCCAGCTGTGAACGGTTGCGGGTTTCTCTCCCAGCATTTCAGCAATGCGGGCGATGCGGTATCCCTGAAAGTACAGCAGTAAAGCCTGCCTGCGGGGATCGAGGTCGTCGGGGGCGGGTGTCATGTTCATGCAGCCAAAATACGGCCCCGCCGCTTCCTTTTCCGCCATCCCTCATTGTGTGGTTTCCCGCACAACGTCCGCGCGTTGTTTCGATACCCCTGCCGCCGCAACCATAGAGCCTCACAGAGTTTTACTGACCGGAGCCTGGACAATGGCAAAGAAAGCAAAGCGTTTTCGTATCGGGGTGGAAGGTGCCACCACGGACGGGCGCACCATCGAGCGCAGCTGGCTTGAACAGATGGCGGCAAATTACAGCCCTGAGCTGTACACCGCCGTGATCAACATGGAGCACATCAAGGGCTACACGCCAGACAGTCCGTTTCGTCGCTTTGGCGTAGTGGAAGCGCTGGACGCTGAAGAAATCAGCGACGGCCCGCTGAAGGGCAAGCTGGGGCTGTATGCCCTGATCAACCCGACTGATGAGCTGGTCACACTGACCGGCACCATGCAGAAAATCTTTACCTCTATGGAAATCCGCCCGGAATTCGCGGATACCGGCGCGGCCTATCTGATTGGCCTGGCCGTGACCGACGATCCGGCCAGCCTCGGCACGGAAATGCTGCAGTTCAGCGCCAGCGCCGGGGTGAACCCGCTGGCAAACCGCAAGCAGCATCCTGACAACGTTTTCTCTGCCGCTGAAGAAACCCTGATCGAGTTTGAGGACGTGGCCGACGAAAAGCCCGCCCTGTTTACCCGCATCAAAGCGATGTTCAGCAAACAGCAGCAGACCGACGCGGCGCGCTTCAGCGACGTGCATCAGGCGGTTGAGCTGATTGCCACCGAGCAGCAGGACCTGAGCGCGCGCATTGAAACGGCACTGAGCGAACAGGCCGACAGCCTGAAATCGCATTTCAGCAGTGCGCTGGGTGAGGAAGTGCTGAAGCGCGAACAGCTGCAGGCGGACTTCACCGAACTGCAGCAGCAGCTGAGCCGGGAAGATGGCCGCCAGCAGGTCCGCCCGCGCACGCAGGGTAACGGCAGCGGCGGCGAAGTGCGCACCGACTGCTGATACAGCGGCGGCAAACCTTTTTAACGAACAGAGAAAGCGAAGCGATGAAAAATACTACCCGTTTTAAGCTGAATGCTTACATGTCGGTGCTGGCAGAAATCAACAAGATTGACCTGTCCGCGCTGAACAGCAAATTCACCATTGAGCCGTCCGTGTCGCAGACGCTGGAAAGCAAAATTCAGGAGTCGTCCGCGTTCCTGCAGGCCATCAACATCATGCCGGTCAGTGAGCAGAGCGGCGAACGGCTGGGGCTGGGGATCGGCACCACCATTGCAGGCACCACCGATACCACCCAGAAAGAGCGCGAGCCGACCGATCCGACCTACATCGACGGCGACGGCTACAAATGCACGCAGACCAACTTTGACACGGCGCTGCCTTATTCAAAGCTGGACATGTGGGCGAAGTTCAGCGATTTCCAGGTGCGCATCCGTGACGCCATCGTGAAGCGTCAGGCGCTGGACCGCATCATGATCGGCTTCAACGGCCTGAAGCGTGAGAAAACCTCCAACCGCGTGCAGAACCCGCTGCTGCAGGACGTGAATATCGGCTGGCTTGAAAAAATCCGCCTGGAGAAGCCGTCTCAGGTGCTGGGTCAGCACATTGACGACAGCGGCAAGGTGGTGTCGGACAAAATCACCGTGGGGAAAAGCGGCCTGTTCCGTAACCTGGACGCGGTGGTGATGGGCGCGGTGTCGGAAAAAATCGGCGTGCAGTATCAGGACGACACCGAACTGGTGGTTATCTGCGGACGCCAGTTGCTGGCTGATAAGTATTTCCCGCTGGTCAA
>Ga0308161_1004410_pt1 | contig 12906 bp, 11 predicted proteins | sample PhyFR2_FD_201034 | JGI IMG/M metagenome (GOLD analysis project Ga0308161, IMG submission 201034) | Phyllosphere microbial communities from UC Gill Tract Community Farm, Albany, California, United States - DLSLF.R2 | ecosystem: Host-associated > Plants > Phyllosphere > Unclassified | place: USA...
TTTTCCAAAGCTTTCGCCATTATCCAATTCGACGCCAAAGCTTTTACTTTCGATAGTCAGCCGTCTGTTGGGCAAGAAAATCTTTTCCTCGAACTGAGCGATTGACTTCTTCATTTCTAAATACGCCCAATCTTCATCCATTGTCGACTCGCGCGTACTTACTTCTTGCCACACAGCATATGCATGTCTTTTGAGTCTGGTCTTCAACTCTTTTTCAATGTCACTCGTAGCGATGTATCCGGCAGGCACAATTTTGATATGTGGTGTACCACAGTCCAGTAACCCGATACGACCATTCGGTACGAAGCTGCCCTGAATAGCTTGCTCAGATCCAATAACGAGGTCCCGCGCATCATTAATTGAAATCGCGTCGCCTTACAGGCCACTAATTTTGCTGAAGGATGGAATCCACTTGATATACGGGTTTTTGTCGTCGTTAATCGCAGCAGCAATTCCGACGACAAATTCTTGTTGGCTGCCAAGGTCCGGTCGGAAGACGATTGTTGCCCACTCGCCTTTGAAGACTGGTTCGGCCATTTTTACTGCCCGCGATAACAATCCCGAAAAGTTACCCATTGAACAGAGCCCCGCATTGGTTGGCGAACTTTGTGTCGCTCGGTCACCAGGAAAAACCTGCACGCAGTCGCCATTGAAAATGCTAAGCCCTTCCAGCAAAGCCAGGATCTGGTTCGAAAGCGGAACGATGTGCTTTAGCCCAGTCTTAAACAGCTTTCCGCCCCACCTCAGACACTAGCCCGTACAACACTTCTGACTATTGCGCTTTAATTTTTAGAGCTACTTTAGGAATCGACTTCTCAAAATCTAGATAAATAGTAGTGATATTTTATCAACATCCCTTGCCTAGATAGAAAGCGCTCTGCTTAATTTATGGGCCTATGAGCTTCTCTGTCCAGGCATATCGGTCGATGCCCAAATCAAAAAGCGTTTGAACTCAAGAAGATCTGATTTCCTTGTTCGTACTAGGCCAAGGACCATAGAACAGAAATAGATTGCCACAACCAGCGGGAACAAGCTTAACACAATGTATTTCGCACCCCAACCGCCTGCAGCGCCCCCTAAAATGGCAAAGAATGCGCTAACTAACCCAATTATGAGCGGATTAGATGAGATCGACCATGTCGGTTGCGTTCCCAGATCTGCTTCTAAATATAGAAGTGCGCGTTGAAAATTGTCTCTGCCAATTTTCGGCAACGGCTGCAATGTCTCAATAAATTGTCTATAGCGAATGCACTGGTAATTAGCAGAGTAGTGTTTCATCTCCTCAGGAAAGAAGATGTAAAGTGCGCGAAACGCATTCAAACGTGCCCGGGCAAATATCAGCAACCATGCAAAAAAGACGACAAGAAAAGCCACGAACCCTAGTTGAGAAGGATTCGGCAGCCAGACCAGCACTCCAACCAAAACTACCATGAGCGAACTGCCCCAAAGTGGAATTCTCCAACGAGTTGGCGTCATGTAAATGAATGCCCCAATACTGCGTCTAGTAATGGATTGATAGATTGAAAACAGTAGTAGAAAGTCTTTCATATCGAAGCAATCAAAACATGTCCGTCGTTGTCCTTGGCGCAGGTCAAGCGAACTAACGCATTAGTCGCGCCACGACTTGTCTCTTTCGTTTTCATTTCTGAAAGCCTCTGCGGGATGTTTGGAAATATAGTTCATCGCGGCCGAAATTGCGAAGGAGAACCAAACTGCCAGCACTACCACAATGCTGTTTAGGACACCGAACCAAGCCGAGACCTCACCCGCTAAAGTTAACCAAAAAATGAGACCTGTGCACATCAAAATTAACAATATGGCACAAAAAAAAGCACGTGAAGTGTGGGCAAATAAATTTCCCCTTTGGATGCAAAGGCACCCTTCAGCAAGCTGACATTAGTTATAACAATCATCAGTAAGGATGCCATAGGTAGCTCAGGGGTGGAAAGGAATTTTAGAAAACTACCATTAAGGAGATGCGCTACTGCGTACAGCGAAAATGGAAGAAAAACTGATGCTATTTCCACTCCTATTTCGCGGTATGCCCAAGTCTTCTACGCGGAATGTCTGGAGTTTTTTGCGAATAACATGCCTGCTAAGGAAGGCAGCAGAATGAAAACCAAAATAGTGCATGACCAAAAATACGGGTTACTTACCAAAGAGAACAAAAAGCTTGTTGCCATTTATATTTAACCTTAAGGTTTTTTAATTGATCCAAATATTAGCAAACGTTGAAATGGTTTCTTTATTTGCAATAAATCATTATGGCTTGCCAAGCGCTTCTAGAGTGCCTTGTTGAAATCAGACTTCAGTCCGAGTTTAGTACTTCGTCTAGATCTCAAGCAAAGACCAAACCTACAATATATTGATAAATTGGCCTTGGCTGATTTTCCGTCGGGCCTCCCTGAGTGGCTTTGTAGCCTTCAGCAACTCGCAAAGCATCGCAGAGAGCCCATATCTCTTACCATAGTGCTCAGATATGTGTGCTTTGGCCCGACCTTGGATGGCCTTGCGAAGGGGCTCAGGGCAATTATGGCTCTGAGAACGTCTGTCATTCGATAGCGGGGACTATGGACCTTAATGTCCATTCCCTGCGCTCGCATGTGTTTGTTCAGTGTCGCTGAGGCTGCCGTTGCATTGGTGGTCTTACCATCGGCATGGCGAGGAAACAAATAAGCAGAGTCCTTGTGGAGGTTCAAGGCGACTTTCCGGGCCTCTAGAGCCTTAGGAGTCAAGTGAACCTTCCTGATGGAAGGGATTGAAGTAGCCGTCTAGTTATCTTGCTGAAGTTTTCGATAATCCGGACATTTGCCGGACACGAAACGTCAGAAAGCAAAAAGGCCAATCCGAAGATTGGCCTAAGTGTTTGATTCTATTGGTCGGGGCGAGAGGATTCGAACCTCCGACCCCTTGCACCCCATGCAAGTACGCTACCAGGCTGCGCTACGCCCCGACGAGGCACGGATTATAGCAGAGGGTTTCCAATCCGCGTATCCTTGCAGCATTTAAAAACATGTCTTTTTCAATATTTATGTCCATCAAGATTAGTCATCGCTTTGACGCTGGCGCCATCGAGGTAGTCAATGCAACTTCAGCCACAGATATCCAGCTCCGGCTACGCAAGGATAGCCATGCCGATTTCTCGCAATGGTTCTATTTCAGGCTGCAGGGCGCGCGTGCGCTTCCATGTCGCATGCGCATCCTTAACGCCGGGGAAGCCAGCTATCCGGATGGCTGGGTGGGTTATCAGGCGGTGGCCAGCTATGACAGGCAGTCTTGGTTTCGCGTGCCGACCACCTATGGCAACGGCGTGCTGGAAATCAGCCACCAGCCGGAACGCGACAGCGTTTATTACGCCTACTTCGAGCCTTACTCGTTTGAACGCCATCTCGACCTGATCGGCCGCGTCGCCTGCCATGATCAGGTGCATGTGGAAGACCTGGGCAATACCGTCGATGGCCGCGATCTGAATCTGCTGGTTGTCGGCAACCCCGATGCCGCCAGCAAGGTATGGGTTATCGCGCGTCAGCACCCGGGCGAGACCATGGCGGAATGGTTCGTTGAGGGCTTGCTGGATGCCTTGCTGGATGCGAGCGATCCGCATTCCCACGCCTTGCTGGCCCAAGCGGCTTTTTACGTGGTGCCCAACATGAACCCGGATGGCGCTGCCCGCGGCAACCTGCGCACCAATGCCGCCGGCGCCAATCTGAATCGGGAGTGGGTGTCACCCAGCCTGGAAACCAGTCCGGAGGTTTTTCATGTGCGTGAGCGTCTCCATCAGACCGGCTGCGACCTGTTCCTGGATGTGCATGGCGATGAAGGCCTGCCTTATGTGTTTGCCGCCGGCAGTGAAATGCTGGAGGGTTTCAGCGCGGAGCAGGCGGCCGCGCAGCAGACGTTTATCGACGCCTTCAAGGTAGCTAGTCCGGACTTCCAGGACCGGCATGGCTATCCGTCAGGGAAGTATCGCGCCGATATGCTGAAGCTTGCGTCGAAGTATGTGGGCCATCACTTCAAGTGCGTATCGCTGACCCTGGAATTGCCCTTCAAGGACAATGCCGAGCGGCCCGACCCGGCAGTGGGCTGGAATGGTGCTCGCAGCGCGCAATTGGGTGCGGCATGCCTGAAGGCGATAGGGCGGTCGCTGAATGTCGTGAGCCAGGCGTGAGGCTGGGCTGCTGGTCAACGCGATAAAGTAGCAATGGGGTGGCGGTATGGATCACCATGCCGGTATGCATCCCGGCATGGTGAGGCAGCATCAGTGCAAATGACCTGAAGCCTGCGGCGTGTCTTCCGGCAGTTCGGCATGCACCAGTTCGCCTTCACGGTCGCAGAAGAGCGGGGCGCCGCAGTCTTCGCAGAACTCCATCGCAAACCGTTCCTGGTGACGCATGATGTCAGTGATGCCATTGGCGCGCAGGGCTAGCACCAGCTGCGTGATCGGCGGGGGAATGTCCACTTCGGCGCCGGCGGGCGGGACAGTAAGCGTCATACCGGCGCTTGCCGACACCGGCTCTTCGCTGTCCTCTTCCTGGCCATACAGCGGCCAGACGATGCCATAGACCACTTCCGCCTGGTCGCGCAGGGTGAAGCTAATGCGGTATTCATCCACTCGCATGTCGCCACCCTCGTCGCCAAAGGCGCCGATGATGGCCGACAGGCCGTTCGGCTCGATGCTCAGGATGTGGGTCAGGTAATGGATCGCCGAATGCACCGACACCGGCCTGATGGCACGGTCCGCTTCACGGCAGGCGACGTAATAGGCTTCAGGCGCCAGCAGTTCGACGCCGCAGCCGGGCAGCAGGCGCTCGATGGTGGGCTTGGCCTGCTCGCGCAATGCCTCGATCGCGGTCTGGCGCTGGGCGATGATGTCCTGTGCCGGCTCGGCGGTCTGCCAGCGAAACAGCGGTGCTTCGGACGGTGCGACGACGGCCGCCAGCAGATAGCGGGTGTCGGCCAGGAAAGGCGCGGTCTCGGGCGGATTGGAGATGGGCTTCAATACCGTATTGCCCAGTGCGGCCTGGGCCATGCGCAGGGTCAGCGCATGGGTTTCGGCATGGGTGCGCGGCAGCTGGTCGATCGAGTACAGCATCGGCGCCAGCGCAACCCGGGTATCGTCAGCCAGCACATGCGCGTGCAACTGGGCGGCCAGGGTGATCAGAGTGTCGCCGGCAACCGTACCGGAAAAGATAGCGAAGCGGGTCCAGGCCAGCACAGGCAGGGCAACCAGCAGCGCGTCGTAACGCTTGCCATCGTGCTCAATCACGGCGCTGGAACTGACCGCCTCGATCGATTCCATCAGCACGTCGTAGGCGATGGGGTCGGTGCTGAACAGCTTGTCAAGGGCGGAGTCCAGCGTGTTCTGGTGGTCGGTGCGCAGCAGCTTTTCGATCAGCATGTCCAGGCTGCGCTCCCAGGCCCGCTCTTCATGCCGGCTGCTTGCCAGGGCCATGGCTTGCGCCATCGCCGCCAGGCGCTGGCTATCTGCGGAAATACGGGGAGTGCGGGATTTGGAAGGGCGACGCATAGTCTGTGAAAGCTTTGATAACTCGGAGGGCTATTGTAGTGGATTCGACCTTTGGGGAAGGAAATAGTTTGGCGGGTTTTACCTTGCGGAAAACCGGGGCCTGTTGGATGGGTTGAAGGGATGATGCGGGCGCGCCGGAAGCGGGCGCTCTGAAAAGGGCGGCATGCACGAGCCATGCCGCCCTGCGGGTCACGCGGCTTATTTGGCCGCGGGCGCTGCCGGGGCTGCCGGCGTGGCGGGTGCGGTATGCTCGGTCTGCTCATGGGCAGCGGACTCGCCGCGCATGTCGACCTTGTCGCCGGCCTGCATGATGATGAACAGGGCCAGCGCCGCAAAAGCGACGAATCCCACAGCAACTTTCCACATAGTCTGTCTCCTCTTTGTCTGGATAAAAATAAACGCCGGACAATGCCGGCGTTGGTCCTGACAAGAAGCGTAACAACACAGTCTTACAGCATGCTTGCAAGGCCGGGGTCATTTCCCCGGCTTTGCTTCCGGCCCGGATTCAGGCGGCCAGCAGCTGGCGCAGCACGAATGGCAGGATGCCGCCGTGCTTGTAGTAGTCGACCTCGATCGGCGTGTCGATGCGCAGCAGCACCGTGACTTCCTGGGTCTGGCCATTGGCGCGATGAATCACCAGCGTGGCTTCCTGCTGCGGCGTGATCTCGCCTTCCAGTCCCTTCAGGTCATAGGTTTCGGTGCCGGTGATGCCCAGCGACTGCACGCTGTCGTCGCCCATGAACTGCAGCGGCAGCACGCCCATCCCGACCAGGTTGGAACGGTGAATGCGCTCATAGGAACGGGCAAACACGGCCTTCACGCCCAGCAACTGGGTGCCCTTGGCGGCCCAGTCGCGGGACGAGCCGGTGCCGTATTCCTCGCCGGCAAAGATCATGGTCGGCACGCCGTTGGCAATGTACTTCATCGCCGCGTCGTAGATCGACATTTCCTCGCCATCCGGCTGGTACAGCGTCAACCCGCCCTCGACCCGCGAGCCGTCCGGCTTGGCCGGGATCATCAGGTTCTTGATGCGCACATTGGCGAAGGTGCCGCGCATCATCACCTCATGGTTGCCGCGGCGCGAGCCGTAGGAATTGAAGTCGGCCTTGAGCACGCCATTTTCCAGCAGCCATTTGCCCGCCGGGCTGCTTTCCTTGATGGAGCCGGCCGGGGAGATGTGGTCGGTCGTGATCGAGTCGCCAAATACACCGAGGGCGCGCGCACCTTCGATGCCGCTGGCGGCGGCCTTGGGCGCCATGTCGAAATCGTCGAAGAAGGGCGGCTCGGCGATGTAAGTGGAATCCGGCCAGTTGTAGACCTCGCCGCTGGCCACGCCCTTGATCTGCTGCCACAGCTTGCCTGGCGCTTCCTTCACTTCCGCATAGTTCGCCGTGAATGTCTTCGGGTTCATCGCGAACTTCATCAGGTTGCTGATCTCGGTGCTGGTGGGCCAGATGTCGCCGAGATAAACGCCCCGGCCCTTGACCACGCCCACCGGCTCGGTCATCAGGTCGACATTCATGTTGCCGGCGATGGCGTAGGCAACCACCAGCGGCGGCGATGCCAGGAAGTTCGAGCGGATGTTGGGATGGATGCGGGCTTCGAAATTGCGGTTGCCCGACAGCACGGCGGAAGCGACGATGTCGTTCTTCGTAATCGCTTCGTTCATGGCCGGGGTCAGGTCGCCGGCATTGCCGATGCAGGTGGTGCAGCCGTAGGCGGTCACGCCGAAGCCGAGCTTTTCCAGGTAGGGCAGCAGGCCGGCCGCTTCCAGGTACTTGGTGACGACGCGCGAGCCAGGGGCCAGCGATGTCTTGATGTGCGGCGCAACCGTCAGGCCGGCTTCCACCGCCTTCTTGGCCAGCAGGCCTGCGGCCAGCAGCACGCTGGGGTTGGAGGTGTTGGTGCAGGAGGTGATGGCGGCAATCAGCACGTCGCCGTTCCTGACCTTGATGCCGTCCGCATTCTCATACACCGCGTCGAGTTCTTCGGCGCGCTTGTTGAAGCCGTTTTCGGAAACCGGCTTGGAGAACAGGTCGGCGAAGGTGTTCTTGACCTTGCCGATCTCGATGCGGTCCTGCGGGCGCTTGGGGCCGGCCAGGGAGGGCGCCACCGAGCCGAGGTCGAGCGCGACCACATTGGTGTAGTCGATCTCGCCCGAGGTCGGCACGCCAAACAGGTTCTGGGCACGGAAGTAGGCTTCGAAGGCGTCGATCTCGGCCTTGCTGCGGCCGGTGCCGCGGAAGTAGTCGATGGTGGCTTCGTCGACCGGGAAGAAGCCCATGGTGGCGCCATATTCCGGCGCCATGTTGGCGATGGTGGCGCGGTCGGTCAGGGTCAGTGTGCGGGTGCCTTCGCCGAAGAACTCGACGAACTTGCCCACCACTTTTTCCTTGCGCAGCATCTCGGTGATGGTCAGCACCAGGTCGGTCGCGGTGCAGCCTTCGCGCAGCGCCCCGGTCAGGTTCACGCCCACCACGTCGGGCGTGAGGAAATACACCGGCTGGCCCAGCATGCCGGCTTCGGCCTCGATGCCGCCCACGCCCCAGCCGACCACGCCGATGCCGTTGATCATGGTGGTGTGGGAGTCGGTGCCGACCAGCGTGTCGGGATAATAGACGCCATCCCTCTGGTGCACGCCGCGTGCCAGGTATTCCAGGTTGACCTGATGGACGATACCGAAGCCCGGCGGCACCACGCCGAAGGTGTCGAAGGCCTGCATGCCCCATTTCATGAACTGGTAGCGCTCGTTGTTGCGCTCGAATTCCAGCTTCATGTTCAGGTCAAGCGCCTTCTTGTCGCGGTAATAGTCCACCTGCACCGAGTGGTCGACCACCAGGTCGACCGGCACCAGCGGCTCGATGTTCTTGGGATTGACGCCCATCTTGTTGGCCACGCCGCGCATGGCGGCAAGGTCGGCCAGCAGCGGCACGCCGGTAAAGTCCTGCAGCACGACCCGGGCGACCACGAAGGGAATTTCATCGGTGCGCGGCGCGTTCGGTTTCCAGTTCGCCAGTTCACGGACATGGTCTTCCGTGACCTTCTTGCCGTCGCAATTGCGCAGCACCGATTCAAGCACGATGCGAATGGACACGGGCAGGCGCGAGAGGTTGACGCCCAGTTCCTGTTCCAGCGCGGGCAGGGAATGAAACTTTCCCTTCTTCGCGCCGGAAATGGGGAAATCCTTCAGCGTATTCAGTGTATTGCGGGTCATGGCCTCTCCTTGTTATTTACCGTTCAAATCAAATTGACAATACCGCTGCTGGCTTTGTTTCCGTGTTTTCGCGTTTACTGCTTACTGGATGCCCAGGCCGGGGGCGGCCGGTGCGTCGGACGGCTTCAATTGCTCGGCGCTCTTGCATTCATTGGCCAGCTGCTGGCCCTTCCTGGAGTCGAGCAGGATGCCCTTGGCCGGGATGCCGATCCAGACCATGCCCTGGCGGCGGTTCTCGAAGCGGTGCGCGCCGGTGGTGGTTTCCACGCGGGTCAGGCGCATCAGCCGCTTGTTCCAGCGCAGCGCGATGTGCTTGTCATCCTCGGCGTTAGAGAAGATCGTGACCTTGTCGCCCAGCGCGCAGTTGTAGTCCAGGCCGGTGCTGCCGGCGGTATCCGGCTCGCGGTCTTCCTCATCCGTTCCCTGCGCCGCTGCTGCGCCTGCGCCTGCGGCCGTGCCAGCTGCGGCGGCGGCTGCGGCTTTCTTTTTCGACGGGGCTTCCTTCTTCACCGTCTTGGTGGCCGCAGCCTTGCTCTTCTTCTTGCTGCCGGCGCTGTCATGGTCCTGCGCCGCTGCGGTCATGCATGCGCCCATCAACAGCAGGGCGGTCAAAAACTTGCTCATCAATTACTCTCCAGGTTGCGCCCGTACCTCCTTTTCCGATCTGCGATCTCGCAAGGGCAGGGCGCGTGTTTTATAAAAGCGATAGGGCGTCGGCCGTGAGTGGCAGGCCGGACAGCTTGGCGCGCTGCAGAACGGTCCAGTAATAGCGGTAGCTGGCACGGTCGTGCAGGGCGCCCTGATACTGGGTCGGGCCCCAGCTGGCGGCGCGGGCGGCCAGCAATATGGCGGCCGCATCGTCGACCTCCGCCACCGGCGGCGCATACGCCGCCACGATGGCGCGGATCTGGGACGGGTGAATGCTCCACATGCGGGTGAAGCCGAACTCGCGGAAGGCGCGCGCGGCATCCTGCGCAACCACCGAGCCGTCCCGGATCTCGGTGGTGACGTTATGGGAAGGGCATTTGCCATGGGCATGGCAGGCGGCGGCAATCTCGGTCTTGGCGCGCGCCACCAGCGCATGCTCGAACTGGCCCGGCGAGCGCATGGCGGCGCCGGGAATGGCCCCATAGTGGTCCGACACGAAATCCATGATGCCGAAGGACAGGCATTCGACCTGCGGCAGCGCGGCGATCTCGCGCACCGCGGCCAGCGCGCCATGGGTTTCGATCAGCACATGCACCGGCAGACGCTCGCGTCCGGCGGCCTGCGCATGGCGCTCGATGACGGCAAGGCCATGCTGCACGTCGGCCAAGCTTTCGGGCTTGGGCAGCACCAGGTAGGCCAGCCGCCGGGCGGCGCCGGCGCAGATGATGGCGGCGTCGCGTTCGAACCAGGGGCTGTGCACATCATGAAGACGGGCGCCGATGCGGCCGTGATGGTTGTCCGGGCCGGCGATCAGCGAGGCGACCAGGCGCGCATGCGCTTCCTCGTCGCCGGCGGCGGCGCCGTCTTCACAGTCAAAAGTAATGTCGAAAAGAGGGCCAAGCTCCTGCTGCAGGGCCATGGAGCGGCGCATCAGCTTTTCTGAGCCGGCGTAGTGATCACACACCGGAAGGGATACCGGCTGACGCTTGCCTTGGAAGAGAACTTCGGAAGGATGCATGTAAAGCGACGCTTCAGGTGGTGGGCAAGGTGGTGAATGATGCCGGACGTTAACGACGTTGCCCGCAGCGCCATGGAGGCGGCTGCGGGCAGGGTGATGCTTAGCCTACCAGGTGGCTCACGCCGTTACGCTCTTCCTGCAGTTCGTTCAGGGTGATGTTGATGCGCTCTTGCGAGAAGGCATCGACTTCCAGGCCCTGGACGATCTTGTACTCGCCATTCTCGGTTGTGACCGGGAAGCCGAACATGGTGCCTTCCGGAATGCCGTAGGAACCATCGGACGGCACGCCCATCGTGGTCCACTTGCCGTTGGTGCCCAGCACCCAGTCATGCACATGGTCGATGGCTGCATTGGCTGCCGAAGCGGCCGACGACAGGCCGCGCGCCTCGATGATGGCGGCGCCGCGCTTGCCCACGGTCGGCAGGAACGTGTCCTTGTTCCATGCCTGGTCGTTGATCATGTCCTTGACCGACTGGCCGTCGATGGTGGCGTAGCGGTAGTCCGCGTACATGGTGGGGGAGTGGTTGCCCCAGACGAACAGCTTCTCGATCGAGGAAACCGGCTTGCCGGTCTTGGCGGCGATCTGCGACAGCGCGCGGTTGTGGTCCAGGCGCAGCATGGCGGTGAAGTTCTTGGCTGGCAGGCTCGGCGCCGATTTCATCGCGATGTAGGCATTGGTGTTGGCCGGGTTGCCGACCACCAGCACCTTGACGTTGCGGGAAGCGACGGCGTCCAGCGCCTTGCCCTGCACCGTGAAGATCTGCGCGTTGGCTTCCAGCAGGTCCTTGCGCTCCATGCCCGGGCCGCGGGGACGGGCGCCGACCAGCAGGGCGACGTCGGCATCCTTGAATGCGGTCATCGGGTCGCTATGGGCGGTCATGCCGGCCAGCAGCGGGAATGCGCAGTCGTCGATTTCCATCATCACGCCCTTGAGCGCTTTCTGGGCTTTCTCGTCGGGGATTTCAAGCAGTTGCAGGATCACCGGCTGGTCTTTGCCCAGCATGTCGCCGTTGGCGATGCGGAACAGCAGGGAATAGCCGATCTGGCCGGCGGCGCCGGTCACGGCGACACGCATTGGGGCTTTAGCCATGTTGAATCTCCAAAGTGATAAAGAAAAGGGCGGGCGGGGTAACGCCGCAGGCAGCTTGGTTCAAGAAGTTGCCGGAATCGACAGAACGCAATCATACCGTCGAAACCGGATAACGTCAGCCTGCGCTGCTTGATGCGAATCGCACTGGCCCGCGATGCGCGTGTTTCCTGCGGTCAGCCCGGGCCGGTCGCCCGCGAGTGTAGGTGGGTGTAATATCTCTGTCAATGCCTGCAATGGCTATCTTATATCTTATATAAGACATATATTTAAGGTTTTTGCTGGACGGCAAACCCGGTTTTATGGTGAAATCAACAGTTATGAGTTCCGCAGCCTCCAACCAGTCAAGCAGCAATGCGCCCGGCGCAGGGTCGGGGGTTGCCGTCAATGCTTCACCCACGTTCAGTCCCCTCTACCAGCAGATCAAGGCTCTGATCACCCAGAGCCTGCAGTCCGGCGAATGGAAGCCGGGCGAACTGATTCCCAGCGAAGTCGAGCTTGCCGCCCGGTTCAAGGTAAGCCAGGGAACGGTGCGCAAGGCCATCGATGAATTGTCGGCCGAAAACCTGGTAGTGCGCCGCCAGGGCAAGGGAACCTTCGTCGCCACCCATCACGAGGAACGCGCCCACTATCGCTTTCTGCGCCTGATGCCCGACGTCGGCGAGGCGCACCAGGCGGACAATCGCATCATCGAGGTCAGGCGCATGCGCGCCCCGGCCGAAGTGGCGCGCCTGCTCGACGTCAAGTCCGGCGATTCGGTGATCTTCATTCGGCGCGTGCAGTCGTTCGACGGCGTGCCCACCATTCTCGAAGAACTGTGGCTGCCCGGTGCGCTGTTTCGCGGTCTGACCGCGGAACGGCTGGTGGAGTACAAGGGGCCGATGTACGGCCTGTTCGAGACCGAATTCGGCACCCGAATGATCCGCGCCACCGAGAGGGTCAAGGCGGTGCTGGCAGAACCCCAGGTGAGCGAGTTGCTGGAGGTGCCGCCGGGCACGCCGCTGCTCAGCCTCGAGCGGGTGTCCTTTACTTATGGCGACAAGCCGGTCGAGGTGCGGCGCGGTCTGTACCGGACCGACAGGCATCACTACCACAATGAATTGAGCTGAACTGGCGTCATGCGCATTGCCGGCCGGGCAAGAGCGTAAGCTGCCTCCGGGCGGCGGATATCTGTGCGAGCGGCCATAATAACTATTGGTGTGCTGCACAAAAATCGGCGAAAATCGATGATTATTTGTTAGAAGAGGTGTTTGTATGTCAGAAGCCGCAAAAAAAAGCCGGCCGCAGTTCAGCAATATCCACGTCACGCAGCTGATGCACTACCGCCTGCCGCTGGCCGGCGTGGTTTCCATCCTGCATCGCATCAGCGGGGCGCTGATGTTCCTGCTGCTGCCTTTCGTGCTCTACCTGCT
>Ga0308161_1004412_pt1 | contig 12900 bp, 10 predicted proteins | sample PhyFR2_FD_201034 | JGI IMG/M metagenome (GOLD analysis project Ga0308161, IMG submission 201034) | Phyllosphere microbial communities from UC Gill Tract Community Farm, Albany, California, United States - DLSLF.R2 | ecosystem: Host-associated > Plants > Phyllosphere > Unclassified | place: USA...
CTTTATAAAACATGAGAGTGTTTTCTCAAAAATTTAAATGCTTTGTATGCAGGCTTCAAAGGAATAAAAGTATACAGAATTGTGAAGCCTGCTAACAGCGTTATCGAATAAGATACAATGTTTTCTTTTGTACCACTGCTAATGGTATAAATGAGTCCTGCCAGAAGGATTGCTATTAATATCATTGCAACTATGAATCTTTTCTTTAACTGTGAAAGGAGCCAAGGATAAGGATAACCTTCTTTCTCAGCATGATGACGTATCACAGAGACTTCCTCTGGGGTAAACCCCTCTTTTAATAGCATTTTTTCTATATCCAATTTATTCATAATTAATTAGTGTCTTTTGTTTGATTGTTGGCTTTTTATAACAAAATTTAGTTACTTGGTACAATTGACCTGCTCCCCGTTGATTAATACACCGCGATGTTAGTAATGTCTTCATAAGCCACATGAGGACATCCCCATGAAGAAGCGTTTTTCCGACGAACAGATCATCAGTATTCTCCGCGAGGCTGAAGCCGGGGTTTCTGCCCGGGAACTCTGCCGTAAGCACGCCATTTCCGACGCCACGTTTTATACCTGGCGTAAGAAGTATGGCGGCATGGAGGTGCCTGAGGTTAAGCGCCTGAAGTCGCTTGAGGAAGAGAACGCCAGACTCAGGAAGCTGCTCGCCGAGGCCATGCTGGATAAGGAGGCGCTTCAGATGGCTCCTGGGCGAAAGTACTGACGACAGACCAGAAGCGCGAAGTCGTGGTGTTGATGTGTGATGCGACCGGTCTGTCGCAACGTCGTGCCTGCAGACTCACAGGTTTGTCCCTGTCGACCTGCCGCTATGACGCTCAGCGTCCGGCGGCTGATGCCCATTTATCAGGGCGCATTACTGAACTGGCACTGGATCGCAGGCGTTTTGGCTACCGCCGCATATGGCAGTTACTGCGCCGTGAAGGGCTTCTGGTTAATCACAAGCGCGTGTACCGCCTTTATCATCTGAACGGGCTGGGCGTTAAACGCAGACGTCGTCGTAAAGGGCTTGCAACATAACGTCTGCCGCTGCTCCGCCCGGCGGCGCCCAACATGACCTGGTCGATGGATTTCGTCATAGATGCGCTGGCTACTGGTCGCAGGATCAAGTGCCTTACCTGCCTCGATGACTTCACAAAGGAATGCCTGACGGTCACTGTTGCCTTCGGGATTTCAGGCGTTCAGGTCACGCGTATTCTGGACAGCATTGCGCTGTTTCGCGGCTATCCGGCTACGATAAGAACCGATCAGGGCCCGGAGTTTACCTGCCGCGCGCTCGATCAGTGGGCCTTTGAGCATGGAGTGGAGCTGCGACTTATCCAGCCCGGCAAGCCGACACAGAACGGATTTATTGAGAGTTTTAACGGACGCTTTCGCGATGAATGCCTGAATGAGCACTGGTTCAGCGATATTGTTTACGCCAGGAAAATCGTTAATAACTGGCGGCAGGATTATAACGATTGTCGTCCACATTCGTCGCTGAATTACCAGACACCATCTGCATTTGCAGCGGGCTGGAGAAATAGAAAATTAGAAAGTAATCAAACAGACATTACTAACTAATAGTTGTATCTAAGACTTAGGGCAGGTCAGAGTGTCATATGGAGTGGATTCTAGCAAATCTCGGTGGACCGCTACAAACCCAAAAAAGCCCGCAAAGCTTTCACCTTGCGGGCTCTTAGGACTTCGATGATGGTTCTGGTAACCATCAACCAAGAATTTGGTGGGTTGGCGGAGTCTGAACAAAACTCGCAAGCTCATGTATTTAGATGTTTTTATCTAATTCAACATTGTTCCGTGTACCTAAACGTGTCCCAATTATTGGATCTCATACCCCGGAACGGCAGGGAAATGATAACGAATGCACGGCGCTAAATCCAAATTAAAAATGATTTTAAGGAAAAGTGTTCACACTGTTCACTCCATCATTTAATCCATTAAATTCATGTGTTTAGTAATGAACTGTTCGAAATGATATTTACACGAGTGTTCACTAAACGTGATCACTTTCCCCCAATCATTTTAATAGCGAATCTTTCTTAAATATTTTTTTGCTTTTGACTGATTAGTGAGCGTTCTTTATAACTCACTGAAAATGATTCATAATCAGAAGTTCCTGCAATAAAACACTTTGTGATACTATTATATATATATTCACGAGAATCTGATTTTTTGGCGAGAATGTAATCTGATATTTTATTAAAAAGTTCACGGCTCTTTACTTCTTTTTCAAGTACAATGCAGCACATCTCGTAACACAAACTCCATAAAGCAGCATGAGTTACACTCATAGGCAATAAATCAGATATGTAAATTTCTTTTCCATTTACACATTGATATATAAACCAGTTCAGTATGAAATCAACTTTACTTTCATGAGGGTATCTCAATAAAAAGTTTGTGAATAAAGGTAATGCGATGTTGCTATTAATTTTAATTTGTTTTTCATCAATGGCATAGCTCAAAATTTTGTATAAAATTCCGATTACTTCATTAAACTCACGGCGTGAATTGAAAACCTTATTAAAAAGCTCTTTGAAAGCTGTTTTAGTGTAATCTTCGTTTGTACTTAAGAAATGACAAAAAACCTGAGCCATTAAATCCGTTTTCATATTGATGGATTTGAAGCCATATGTTGATACTTGGGCAATTAACTTATATAGCTCATATTCTTTAACATCTCCGTTGACATTTAAGCTTAGTAAAATATCATATATGTTCCAGTTTGATTTGAATTCTAAATTACAACCGCAGAACATCAATGTATTAGCATCGTCAGTTAAAAATATGTAGCCCTCACCATCTTTTGATTTCAATTTTTGATATATTTCGAGCTGGTTACATTCGTCATCCTGCTCGATTCTTAATTTTACTCTATGTTTAGTGATTGTGTCTAGAATGTTTTTCGGTAGGGTGCTTGTAACTCCGGGTAAAAAATGCATACCTGAAATATTGAGTCTTTCAAAGCAAGATTTCAGAACAGTGAATTTCCCAATTTTTTCTAAGAACAAGTCTAGAATTTTAAGTTCGTGCATCAATATCAAAGTTGTTTCTTCTACAAGGAAATTAGTGTCTTGCTCTAGACTTATATCAATTATTTCCTGTGATGATTGTGGTGCCTGGTTTATTTTGAATTCTAAAGATTCATCAGGCGTATTATTAGCAAGCATCCAGCTAGTGTAGATATCTCGGGTATTGCTTAAGAAAAGGCCCAGCATGGAGAATGGGACTGGTAAAGCCCCGCTTCTGATTGAACGTTTATTTTTTTCCCATTGCGCTATTTTCTTATCAGTTACGCCCGTAACTTCTCTAATTGAATTAAGTAAAGCTTCAGGTCCATTATTTATATCTACATTGGCTTTTCTAATAACCTTCGAATCAGGGAAATTATTGAAATATTCTGTGATTCTCTTACTGTGAGCAGATTTCATTTCATCAGTAAAAATAACAGATGCAGACATAACAAATGATAAATACCCTCCTTCTTCTTCACAGTTATTTCTATCAACTAGCTCACCGAATCGTTTGATGCTGCTTAACAACTTCTCCTTATATTCTAAGCTTGAAGAATAGACGGTTATTAGCTTGGACAAGTAAACTAATTTATCACTCCGCGAGCTTTCGGTAGAAAGTAGTCGCTGTAAAACTCCTTCAACTTGATTAAACATCCCAAAACTTAAGCATTTATTAACGTACAGTTTCATATGTTCTGTTGAATAGTTATTAGCCTTCAGTGCTCGCTCTATTTCATCTAAAGCTTCTCCAGTTCTGCCTGATAGTTCCAAAGCATAAGTTTTTATAACATGCCAGTGAGGATCTGTTTTTATTTTTTGTAAGTTTTTATCTGCAACTAAAAAAACCTTGCTTGCAGCGCCAGACTTTAGGTATGCCTCAGCAAGTTTCAATGAGCAGCTTTCATCAAGTTCCTTTTCAATTAAAATTCTCTCAGCAACATCAATTATTTTAGTTTCTGCATTTTCATTTCTGACATTCAAAAATCTGAGTAAGTGTTCAGCTATCACTAAGGGTTTACCCAATTTATGATAGCTCTGATAAAGCGTTTCAATACACTCGGATTGATTATCTGGTTTTTCTCTTACGACTCTTACACACGTGCTAACCGCAAAAAAAGCCTCACCATTCTCAAAGCTCAGAAGAGTGGATTTAAGTCTTTCAGCTAAAGAATCCTCAAATTTTGCAATCGCGAGTTCAATGGCTAGACAAAGGACAAATGGAGTATTTTCAGGTTTTTTTTCTAATAACTCATGCTCAATGCTTAAAAAAACATCTAATGCAGTATCGTATTCTTCTAAGTAAAAATTTGATGCGAAGAAAATTGCTCTTTCTTCAAGTTTTAATTCATGCTCAATTTGCGAAAGTAGTTGAACTACTTTTTTATATTCGTTACAGTTATATAAAATACGTGAATACAATAAACACAATTCAAAGTGAGTTGGCCTTTCGCTAAGGATTTCATCAAAACGCTCGAATAAAAATTCTATGTTATTGAAGTAGAAGTATAAAACGGGGGATATATCAGTGATTATTGCAATGTCTGATGGGTAACCTAATTTTTTTGCGTAAACCCATGCACAATCGCAGTGCTCATAGGAAAGCTTCATGAATTCTAAGGTTAGATTAGATTTACCAGTGAAGGGAACAAACTGGTCGTAATCAAATTTATCACCATGTGCTTTAAAGAAGTTTCTTCTCGCCGCTAGTGCATAGAAAATAAACTTCTCTCTATCGGAGTCAAGCGTTGAAGGATTGATTTCTTTTAATTCTTTATCCAGCTCATCGGGGGTTTCTGCTAACGTTAGCAAAAGCAATTTTGCAGTGGCCTTTTCACTATGATTCTCATCAATTAATGATATGGCTTCTTTCAACTCTCCAGAAATTGCCATGTGTTTTGCTTTTATAAAAGTGGCTCTGAAATCACCTTGTGCTATAATATACTCAATACTATCAATTTCTTCCTGCGTTAGCATCTGACCATTTTTTATTTTTGCCTCAAGTAATGCTAACTTATATCTTGGCTTGTCACTGTACGACTTAGCACTTTCAATCATTTCTAAAGATTCAGACTCAACGCCTAATAGTGCCGATAGTATTGATTTTTGTAACCTTAACTCTGCATTTTCGTGATCGCTAAGTTTATTTGGCCATTTATCAAGTTGCGATATTATTTCTTGAGCTTTTATTATGAAATTATTATTGAGCGCATCTGAACATTGCTCTAGAAGAGTTACAGCTTCGCCATTTGGATTGGATATCCAAGGCTCATCACCATTATCTTCTATAGCTTTTATAAGAACAGGTTTATCTTCAATGTATTCTGAAAGTTTTACTATGCTACGACTTATGTCCTCAGAGTGCGGTTTTATAGCTTTTCTGATTCCTTGTACGGCCAATTTTTCGAAAATTCTTTTTTCATAAAAAGAAAAAACATCCAATTTATTATTTAGTTGATTTATTGTCGGTATATTTAGGGCTAGGTACTCTTGATTTTCAATTTTATCTTTATGTAGATCAAACCATTCTTCATCCAACCACATATAGTATATTGGACAGTTTGGAAGATCGTTGTAATGAATGCTCAAATCTACTAGAGCAACCATTACCAAAGGTTCCAGTGAATGATAATAAGACAGTGTAGAGGTTCTAAAGTTAAAGCTTATAAACTCACCATCTGTAATGTAACTTGGTTTTGTTGTGCCTTTTAATTGCAAGTAGAAATTATAACAAACATTGTTATGGGGGTTTTTTAATTGGATTTGATAATCAATGCCAAAGTCCGTGTCACCTGATAGAGAAGTTTCAATCCATGATGTTGGAAATTTGCTTGATATGGCACGTCCTGCAAGGCGACCAATTTCCTGGCTCGAGCTTTCCGTTGGTAGTTTATTCATTGCTCAGCATCCTTTAAATGTTTAGCTATAACTTAAATGGCTTTACCATTGATAGTAATTTCCAGCATAATATCTATGTCCAAATTCATTTTTTAATGAGAATATTACTCACCACGATTATGCGCTATTAAGTGATTCATGCTGTTTTTCTGCATTAGCTCGCAAGCACCGCTGCTTCATCAAGTCTAAGAGGCTTGAGGGGTGTAATCAATGTTGCGGACTCGCTTAGCAGCCGAGGGGATGTCCATCTTCAAATCTCCTAACACGCCAATGATCCGGGACATAAAGCATATAGTTCACCAAAAAAAGTTTCTAGCAATCAATTATCTTCTTTTCATTTTTAGCTGAACTTGTCTGCTTTTAGCAACTAGAACCGAATTATTACGCATCAAATATATAAAAAACCGGCCTGAGCCGGTTGGTTTTCAAGAAATTCAATGACTACATGCTGGCAGCCAATCTGCCTCGCTGTCTTCATGCAGTGTGAGATTAGTTTGTATGCCATTGCTAGTTCTGCGCTTAAGCAGCACGCGCTCATACTCTTTGAGCGTCTGTGGCACAGCCTGACCGAAAGCCGTCAGGCTTAGCGGATGCTGATGCCCGCGCGATTCCATAAATGACAGATATGCGTGATAGAGATAGCGCTTTGGGTTTATCGGGCGAATGTTGGCGTTGCCTATAAACAGCCCATTCGGCGTGTTCAGCGGCATCAGGTAGCCACAGAAATCGACCAGCGGATCGGCCTGTCGCTTAATCTCCAGCGCTTCGCCCGATGACTGCTGAGCCTGCAACAACTCGCGCGCTTCGTCAGGCGATGCGAAGCGCTGCATCAGGTGGCGAACAATCACTGCCAGCTCGATGCTGATTTTATCCAGTAGCTGCGGGTCGCGCTCTTGCGCCGGAATCACTTCCGGGAAGGTCAGGATTACCCGACGACGCGAACCGCCACCGCTGCGATAGCTGAAACGCATCGGGTTGTTGTTCACTGCCAGAATTACCGCCGGGATGTGGGTTGAATAGGGATCGCGATACTTGGGATCGATGGCTACTGCATCACCGCCAGTAATTGCCTTAATACCTGCACCGTCGCCGCTCCATTTCTCCTGATCGGGCAGAATAATCAGCGAGAATCCCACTACGCTGGCGCGTTAGCGTGATGACTCCAGCGTTTAAATAGTGGCGGACGTAATGTTATCACTGCCAGCGAGCAGCGTGGCGATCGAAGCTAACACGCTTTTCCCGCTTCCATCTGGACCGGTAACTTCAAGGAACATCTGCCAGTCATAGTGGTTTGCCAGCACCATAAATAACGCCTCGAGGATGCGCTCCTGCTTGTCGTGATTATGCCCGGCGGCCCGCGTTAACCACCGCCAGAAGGCCGGGGCGTGGTCTACGAGGTTCTTACCTGGACGCGGCGCGGTGTAGTCCACGCTGTTGACGGTGCGCAGCCAGTGCTCGCGGCGGTGCGGGCTGTAGGTACCTGTTGTGGTGTCATACACGCCGTTACGGAAGCCAATCAGGCGGCGGGACGGTTCCCCCATCTGCGGCACCATCAGCTTGAGCGTGTCCAGCACGCTACCGATACCGGCGGCCGAGAACGGTGCGCGCACCTTCTGAAACAGCGCGGCGATTTCCCGGCGCAGCGTCTTCGCCTCAATCACCTGCAATGCGCCGTTTTCATAGCGGCAGATTTCCTCCTCGACCGGCGGCACGGCCAGCGCCTGCACGTAATGTGCGACCAGCAGCTCTGCTTTCTGGCTTGCGCTCATGGCTTTCAGGTCGGCCTCGCTGACGGATTCAAAGGGGTTGAGCGGCTGCGCCTGCCACACGTCGTTTCAGTCACCCGTTACTGGCTGCAGTGCGGTCTTACCGCCGCAGGCTTTCGCCGCTTCCTCTGCCTTTAACTGGCCTGTGCCATTGTTGTCACGGTCGGCAGCAATTAGCATCATCGCATCAGGATGTGATTCACGCTGCCGTTTCGCCAGCGCGGGCAGGTTGTTGGCACTCAACGCCACGTAAACCGCCTGCCCGGTCAGCCGGTGCACGGTCAGGCCGGTGGGATATCCCTCGGTGAGCCAAAGCGTCTTGCCCTGCCGGACAGCGTACTGGAAGAGGCGCCACTACTGGAGAACATCGATCTGTATCGACCGCCGCTATCGGGTATTGATATGGAGCTTTATCGCCAGCCCATGCGCCGCCAGAAGTTTGCTGAATCAATCCGGGCACAGCGTGCAAAGCTTCAGAAGGGCAGCCAAAAATGATGCACTGTCCATACTGCAAAAGCGCGGCGCACACCAAATCGAGCCGCTACATGTCCGAGCAGGTGAAAGAGCGTTATCACCAGTGCACTAACCTAGACTGCTCTTGTACTTTCAAGACGAATGAGAGCATCACAAAGGTGATCACCGCACCGCCACAGCCGGAAAAAGTACCTGAAGCGCCACCTGAACCGGCTAGGGAGCGGCAGACATTGGGCCGCTACGGTTCTGCATTCCGCCATGTTCATTAATCCCGCACAGCCGCTGCCCGACCAGCGGCTTTATTGTGTCTTTTGTTTGTCCTTCTGAAGCCTTTTTTCTGGCGAGCCGCTTTGTAAAGAGCCATGCATGCATAGCGTGCATGGATCTGCATGCAATATCATGTACCGCCTTCTCCCATTCAGGCCATAACGGCCGCGGCTCTGCACGCATCATGCACCTGCATGAACAGCGGTGCAAAAAGCGGGCAGGCGTGGCGGGGATAGCATTGCGCGCCACGGCTGGGTTTAAAAAAATAGAAAATGCAACCTATCCAACCAAAAGTAGAAGTCTAAGCAGCGATAATAGTCAATTCGTAAGAAGAAAGTGCGCCTTGGGGTAAAGCAGGCCAGTTTTTCATTCTAAAGTAATTCATATAATCCTTATCAATAATGCTTTTTAGCTGTCTTTTTGCATTATGCTCATCATTTAATAAGAAAAAACCACACATTGCTATCTGACCTTTTGACTGTTGATGGGCAATTACGCTGCGGATGTCACTTTCTTTTAAATTCATACTATTTTTTTGTTTGGCTACCTCTCGATTTATTATTAAAACATCTTTATCTCTATAATCTTTGACCTTATGTAGGTTGTCATCAACTAAATGGATTGCTTCTGTGTATTTCCCCTCTTTAAGGAATAGATAAACCTTTGACATTAAGTATTCAGTAAATGACCAACCCTTGTTGTGGGCAGCATCTAAATGTTTTAAGGCCTCTAAATAATGGCCTTGTGAGAGCAAAATGTCTGACGTTATCTTTTCGATGGTGATTTTATGCTCTTCGTTTGGAAGTGAATCAAGAAACTCCAATGTGAAATCAATGTTATTTTTATCGATAAGTAAAATGTCGCAAATTTTCTCGACCTCATTGTTTCTTAATGGCTTATCAAGGCTTTGCTTTGCTAATTCAATACCAGAAGAAATGTCCCTATTATAGCCGATGGCATGTCGAGCTTTAAATATCAAAAATGGCGCAATGTTAACTTCATCCTTTCCATTGTCATATTTGCTAATGAAATTATCCATAAGCATTTTGGACTCAGTGGATTTTTCAGTTTCAAAGATACCTAAATGAAGCTTGCATAGATTTTTTAATATATATTTTCTTTTGCTGCGAGGTGATTTTTCATAAACATCATTATGTATGGTTATGCAGCTTTTTATTTTATTTAGGTCTGAGCTTTCGCAAGCGGAAGATGCTTCGAGATTTAAATAATTTCCATGCGATGGATTGATGTCCTTCATGGTTTTCAAGAGGTTATCTATCTTCTCATTTCTTTCTTTCTTTTCGATTGAATTTGAATGCTCATAGTTAATGCTGTCATATTTAATACTCCATGCTCTATTGTCAAGGCTACAGTCATGTTTAATGCTACACTCCAGCCACTTTTCTATATCCGCATAAGAAACCAGGTTCTGATTTGTTGATTCATTTAATAGTTTTATTGAGAATCTTGAAAGTTCATTCTTAAGATTTATACTAAATGGGAATTTAGATAGTAAGGTTTTTAAATAGGACACCTTTTCAAGTGTGTTTGAAAAGAAATCAGTTCTTGATAAGTTATGAGGTATATTATATTCGTCCAAACCGATAAGTTTCTCGTTGTATTCAAGTGCTTTCTTTAAATCTCCTTTGGATTCAAAAACCATGATGAGTCTTTGTAAGTATTTCTCCCTCATGTTATCGTTAGGGTTTAATAAGAGAAGCTTTTCGATTTCTGTTTCTGCTTGATCGTAAGATTTATTTTTTAATAAGTCGTCAAGTAATAATAAATTTCTGAAGTCTGTTTCTGGAATCCGGTGGTCAGTGCTTTCTTCGTCCGATAGCTCATTAATTAATGAAGATATGTCTTGTGTGAATGTGTGTTTTTTTAGAGTAACCAAATCATCATGTATGAATTTATTTTCATTTAATGAATAATCATCTTCTAAAAATTTTGAGATTATTCTTTCACGCTTCGTCGATTTTTGCAGACCTCCTAATGATAATTTTTGGCCCATTTCACAGCATAGTTCTGCCATTAATTCATCGAAACCATCAATTTCAACTAAGTAAACGCGCTCGTTATTGATGAATCGTATTAATTCTGCTGTTAAGGGGTCAGACTTCCTTTTACACCAATAGACTCCATTCTTTAAATAATCATCTTGCTTTAGTAGAGATTTAATAACCTCCATTATGGAATTATCGTTTCCTGCATATCCTACGAAAATAAGACCATACTCTTTAGTGAATTCAATAAGCTTTTCTTTGGTGTTTATCTCCAGAGACTCAGTTTCATTTAAAGAGCTTCTTATGCTATCGTACAAATAATCACCATGTAACTTTATTATCTTTGGCCTTGATGATGTAATTGAAATGCCTTTAACAGAAGAATCATGAGCACAGAGAAGAGGTCGCTCAGCTGAGAACTGATAAAAAGCCTCATTTATCAGGTCATCAAAGTTGGTTGTAAATATAGTGTCAAAGCACTGTGCTTCAAAAAGTTCAACTAAATAAGCATAACCTATAGAGGGTAATTTTTTATCAACTTGTAATTCTACAAACCTGCGACGTTGAGAAGGAAGGTCAAACTTTTTTTCAAACAGTGAAGAGTATTCATTCAGCGGGTTATACCAATCACCATGATTATTTTCCAACCATTTTTTTGATTGTTCATCTGAATCGAAGCCCTCATCACTTAAACGAAGAAAAATCTCTTTCCTCCAATCATTAACCAGCTCTACAGCGGTTCTGATTCCTGACGTTACTGATGCGCCGGCACCGAGAAACAGGCAGTAATTTGGAGAGTTACCAGATCTGGTTCTAATATAATCAGCAAGATCTTTGACCGTTCTCTTCTTGCTCTCAATCTTTTTGTCCATAGGTGAAATAGTGTACATAAGAATCCCTTGGGTTTTTTAAGAGTATTCTTAATCTATAACTTTGCGAACGAAAAATAAACAAAATTAACATCATAAAAAACAGTGCCTTATGTTAAATTATCGCATTTCGTGGTTTTCTTCACATCTTCTTCGTGGTTAGAGTCATTATGATTCTTTAACTTTTTGTCCCCACCATTCCATTAATTCAACCCTTTGAATAAGGTAAACGCTACGATTATATGCTTTTCTAACTTCATTTTTATCAGAGTGGGCCAGTGCAGCCTCAATTACATCAGGATTAAAATTCGCCTCGTTTAAAGCTGTACTAGCGATCGATCTTAATCCATGAGCTACAAGCTTCCCACCATAGCCAATTCTTTTCAATGCAGCATTAGCAGTTTGAGTATTCATTGAAAGCTTAGGATTATTTCTACTTGGAAATACATGTTCTCTGTTAGCACTAATAGATTGCATTATGTCGAGAATATCTAAAGCGGGTGCCGACAAAGGAACAATATGTTCCCGCTTAGCCTTCATGCGTTCGGCAGGAATAGTCCATATTTTTGCGTCAAAATCAATTTCTGACCACCGTGTTCCAGACGCTTCCGAAGGACGAACAAGGCTCAGGAGCTGCCATTGAATTAAACAGCGGGTCGGAATTGATAAGTTCGACATGTTTAAAGACTGCATTAACTTTAGCAACTCTTCCGGTCGCAGCGTAGGCATATGCTGTTTTTTAGGCTTCTCAAAAGCCATACCAACGCCAGAAGCGGGGTTTGCATCAATCAACCCGGTGTTGACTGCATAAATCATGATCTCGTTAATACGCTGGACTCGGTGGCGAACTGTCTCAAGCGCTCCGCGAGCTTTAATCGGCTCCAGCGTCTCTACAATGATTCTGGCCTTAAGCGCCTGAACAGGAATCTCACCGATAGAAGGGAAGATGTCCTTCTCCAGCGATCGCCAAATATCCTTCGCATAATCCTCGGTAACGCTTTTGCTCTTAAGCTGGAACCACCTGCCGGCAACAACTGAAAAAATACTATCTAGCTCAATTTGCTGTTGCTCTTATACTTCCTCTTGCTGCTTCTGCGGGTCAATCCCTTGCGCAAGCATCGAAAGATACAGGTCACGCATTTGGCGTGCGACAGCAAGCGTTAGGGCTGGGTATGCGCCAAGACTAAGATTTGTGAGGTTTCAACTTTCTGGCATCTGGTAGCGAAAACGCCATAGCTTCTTACCAGACGTTTTGATGAGCAGGAAAAGCCCATCGCCATCATGCAGCGTGAAGTCTTTCTCTTGAGTCTTAGCTTTTAAGATTTCGTTATTGGTAAGGAGGCCTGTAATCCGCGCCATGACTGATTTCCGTCCAAAATGGGTACTCGTTTTTTTGGTACAAATTACAGCGTGTACCAATTATCTCTGGATTCAGGCGGATCGTCTCGGATGGTTCTAGACACAAAAAAGCCCGCAAGGTTTTCACCTTGCGGGCTCTCAGGACTTCGATGATGGTTCTGGTAACCATCAACCAAGAATTTGGTGGAGCTGGCGGGAGTTGAACCCGCGTCCGAAATTACTACACC
>Ga0308161_1004413_pt1 | contig 12894 bp, 12 predicted proteins | sample PhyFR2_FD_201034 | JGI IMG/M metagenome (GOLD analysis project Ga0308161, IMG submission 201034) | Phyllosphere microbial communities from UC Gill Tract Community Farm, Albany, California, United States - DLSLF.R2 | ecosystem: Host-associated > Plants > Phyllosphere > Unclassified | place: USA...
GCGACGACGGCCTCGGTCGTGAGGAACAGACCGGCGATCGAAGCAGCGTTCTGCAGCGCCGAACGCGTGACCTTGGCGGGGTCGATGATGCCCGCGGCGATCAGGTCGACGTACTCGCCGGTCGCGGCGTTGAGGCCCCAACCGGACTCGAGCTCGCGGACCCGAGCAGCGACGACACCCGGCTCGAGACCGGCGTTGAGCGCGATCTGCTTGAGCGGCGCGTCGATGGCGACACGGACGATGTTCGCGCCGGTTGCCTCGTCGCCCTCGAGCGAGAGACCGTCGAGCGCGACCTTGCCGGCCTGGATGAGGGCGACGCCACCACCGGCGACGATGCCCTCTTCGACGGCTGCCTTCGCGTTGCGGACGGCGTCCTCGATGCGGTGCTTGCGCTCCTTGAGCTCGACCTCGGTCGCGGCACCCGCCTTGATGACGGCCACGCCACCGGCGAGCTTCGCGAGGCGCTCCTGGAGCTTCTCGCGGTCGTAGTCGGAGTCGGTCGCCTCGATCTCGGAGCGGATCTGACGGACACGGCCGGCGATCTGCTCGGCGTCGCCGGCACCCTCGACGATGGTCGTCTCGTCCTTGGTGATGACGACCTTGCGGGCACGACCGAGGAGGTCGAGCGTCGCGTTCTCGAGCTTGAGGCCGACCTCTTCCGAGATGACCTGGCCGCCGGTGAGGATCGCGATGTCCTGCAGCATGGCCTTGCGACGGTCGCCGAAGCCCGGGGCCTTGACGGCGACGGACTTGAAGATGCCGCGGATCTTGTTCACGACGAGCGTGGCCAGGGCCTCACCGTCGACGTCCTCGGCGATGATCAGGAGCTGCTTGCCCGCCTGGATCACCTTGTCGACGACCGGCAGGAGGTCCTTGATGTTCGAGATCTTCGAGTTGACGATCAGGACGTACGCGTCTTCGAAGACGGCTTCCTGACGCTCGGGGTCGGTGACGAAGTACTGCGACAGGTAGCCCTTGTCGAAGCGCATGCCCTCGGTCAGCTCGAGCTCGGTGCCGAAGGTGTTCGACTCCTCGACGGTGACGACACCTTCCTTGCCGACCTTGTCGATGGCCTCGGCGATGAGCGCGCCGATGGTCGGGTCAGCGGCCGAGATCGACGCGGTGGCGGCGATCTGGTCCTTGGTCTCGATCTCCTTGGCGTCGGCGAGCAGCTGCTCGGAGACGGCCGCGACGGCCTTCTCGATGCCGCGCTTCAGGGAGATGGGGTCGGCGCCGGCCGCGACGTTGCGCAGGCCTTCACGGACGAGTGCCTGGGCGAGCACCGTTGCGGTGGTCGTACCGTCACCGGCGACGTCGTCGGTCTTCTTGGCGACCTCCTTGACGAGCTCCGCACCGATCTTCTCGTACGGGTCGTCGAGCTCGATCTCCTTGGCGATGGAGACACCGTCGTTCGTGATCGTGGGGGCGCCCCACTTCTTCTCGAGGACGACGTTGCGGCCGCGCGGGCCGAGCGTCACCTTCACGGCGTCGGCCAGCTGGTTGAGGCCGCGCTCGAGGCCGCGTCGGGCCTCTTCGTTGAAAGCAATGATCTTTGCCATGTGAGTTCTTCGTCCCTCCCGGACGTCGTCATCGGGGTCGTTCTGGCACTCAGTGTGACCGAGTGCCAAGCCCGATTCTGGCACTCGCCACCCGAGAGTGCAACACAGTCTGGAGGCTCGCCCCGCTTCCACAGGTCGGCCCGGCCCGCAGCGGCCACCGACATGACGAACGCGCCGCCCCCGACGGGGACGACGCGTTCGCGAGCGGTTCGGCGACTCAGGCGGGACGGACCGACTCGGCCTGCGGGCCCTTCGACCCGGTCCCGACGTCGAACGTCACTGCCTGGCCCTCTTCGAGGACCTTGTAGCCGCTCATGTCGATGGCCGAGTAGTGCACGAACACGTCCTGGCCCCCTCCATCCACGGTGATGAAGCCGAAGCCCTTCTCGGCGTTGAACCACTTCACGGTTCCGTTGGCCATGTTCCTTGCTCCCTGCGGTACTGCTGGTGCGAACGACGACACCATCGCAAATGGAGTCGTCGGGTCAGAGCGCTGTCGCCTCGCCCGCCTCCGCAGCAGGCCCTCGAAATGAGGACCTGTCGCGAACACGGGGTGACCACTGGTGACTCTGACCGAGTGTCACGATTTCGGCAAGGGGTGTGACACGTATTTCACGCAGCGATCCACGATCCGCAACGTGCCGGAAACACAGGGCCGCGGAACGGGGATCTCAGCCGGCGTAGTCCGCCCCGAGGACGACCGAGACGTCCGCGTTCGGGAAGGCCGACGACCGCTGCACGGTCGAGGTGCCGAGCGACTTCGCGATGCCCTCGGCCAGCGCCGCCTGGGACTCCTGCTGGTAGTAGACGATGGTCTGCGTCGAACCGGTCGTGCCGGCGTCGCCCGTGGACGTCACCTTCCAGCCCGCGCCGGTGAGCTTCGTCGAGGCGTTCGCCGCGAGCCCCGTCGTCGAGGTGCCGTTCAGCACGACGAGGGTGGTCGCGCCCTGGTCGGTCGGGGAAGCGGCCGCGGCCGCCGGCGAGGACGCCGCACCGGACGGTTCCGACCCGGCCGAGGCACTGCTGGTCGGGGTCGAGGTCGCCGACGCGGACGGTGCCGACGTGGCCCCACCACTGCCCTCGGTGAACTGCACGCTGCCGTTGGCGAGGGCGAGCACGAGGACGCCGACACCGACCAGGACGCCGGTGGCGAGGGCCGCCCAGGCGAACACGACCCAGCCGCCACCCCGACGGGCGGGACCACGGTGCGCGCCGACCCGGGGGCCGTCGGTGACGTCGTCGAACCGGTCTCGCGGGAATCTCGTCATCGTTCCTCTTCACGTCCTTCGTGGTCGGCCGGGGGCGCGACGAAACTGCGGGCAGCGCGGGCGCTCGTCCGGGCCCGGCGGAGACGCTGCAGCCGGGTGACCAGCTGCGGGTCGTACGCCAGGGCCGCCGGTGAGTCGATCACCCGGTTCAACACCTGGTAGTACCGCGTCGGCGACCAGTCGAACTCGACGCGGATCTCCGCTTCCTTCGTCCGGTCGTGCCGTGCCCGCTCGTGCTCGAACGCGAGCACGTGCTTGGCGAGCTCGGTGAGCTCGTCGGTGGGGAGGGCGGTCACACTGGTTCCGATCGCGGACGGGTTGCAGGTCTCGCACATCGTAGGGGCGCTCTGCGGGTCGACCCTGGCACGGCGCTGGACTGTCGCGGAACCCGCTCAGCCGAGCGTCCGACCGAACCACCGGACCCGGGTGCCGAACGCGTCGGACACGGCGAGCGCCCGACCGTCGAGGGAGAGCGTCGCGAACGCGTCCGGATCGGCGGGGTCGACGTCGGGCGGCAGCGTCGCCGCGACCCCGGCGAGGATCCCGGTCCGCTCGAGCGCCACCCAGCGCACGCCCCGCGCACGCAGGCGGTCGACGAGCTGCTGCCGCCCGGCACCCGGCACGTACACGAGGGTCCCGGTGGTCATCACGACCGGCTCGCAGTCGTCCGGCAGGGCGTCGAGGGCGCGGTCCAGGTCCTCCGGCACCCGGCCGCGGATCCGGACGGGAGGCTCCACCAGCGTCGCCCGCAACGCCTCGGCCATCAGGGCGGTCCGGTCCGTCGCCTCGGGCGGGACAGCCTCGACGAGTCGCTCGAGCGCGCCCGGTGCCGCGGGGTCGATCGGGTTCGGGTCGAGCGCCACCCGCGCCCCGATCCGGATCGGCCGCGCTGCCGGTCCTGGAGGCGTCCCGGTGACGTCGGCGACCAGGTGCACGGCGGGACCCGGGACCGCGGTGTGCACCCGGACGAGCGGACTCGGTGCTCCGTCCGGACGGTCGCGCTGCCGGTGGTCGAGCGTCACCCGGTCCGGGATCGAGCAGAGCCCGGCTGCGGCGCCGACGTCGAGCAGGCCGAGCGGTCGGTCGGTGGCTGCGGCGAGCGCGGCGAGCACCGGCACCACGGGGGCGAGCCGGCGCGGGTCGTTGGCCTGCACCGTGGCGGTGGTGAGGGCCGCGACCAGGGCGGGGCGGGCCTCCCGTCCGAGGGCGCGGAGCGACCCGGTGTCCGTCGGGTCGGCGCCGAGGCGTCGGGCCACCGCGAAGAGGAGCTCCGGCTGTCGCTGGGTGGCGGGGACCTCGTCGAGGAGCGCCACCAGGTCGTCGTCGACGGAGCGGGCCCAGGCTCCGTAAGCGGGCGAGACGGGCGTGATCCGGTCTGCGTAGGTGCGGTAGCGCTGCCGGGTGTCCATCAGGAGCCCGGGCGGTACATGCCGACGTGGGTGATGCCGGCCTCGTCGTAGGGGGCGCCGAAGCGGACGAAGCCGTGGCGTTCGTAGAGCGCGGCAACGTACTGCTGGGCGTGCAGGACGAACGCCTCGTGTCCGTGTTCGGCGAGGACGGCGGCGACGAGCCGGCCGGCGACGCCCTGTCCGCGGTGGTCCGGGTGGGTGGCGACCCGGCCGATCACCCGGGTCGGCTCGGCGCTGTCGGCGGGGTGCGGTTCGCCGGCGGCCGGTCGGACCAGGCGGAGGTACCCGGCGGCCGGGGTCTCGGTGTCGCCGGTCCACCAGTGCTCGGTGGCGGGTTCGCGGTCGCGGCCGTCGAAGTCCTCGGCCGTGACGCGCTGTTCGAGGGCGAACACCCGGTTCCGCAGCCGGACGATGTCGTACAGTTCGTCGGTCGTCAGGTGTTCCCAGCGGGCACGGTGGACGGAATGACCGGACATCCCGCGGAGTTTAGTCCAGCGACGCACGATGACCGGTCGACACCCGTCCCGGTCGGAACCAGGAGGTACGCACATGGCATACAACGTCGACAAGTCCGACGCCCAGTGGCGCGAGGAGCTCTCGCCGGACCAGTACGCCGTGCTCCGCCAGGCCGGCACCGAGCGCCCGTGGACCGGTGAACTCCTCGACGAGGAGCGCGCCGGCGTCTACACGTGTGCGGCGTGTGGTGCGGAGCTGTTCAAGAGCGGCACGAAGTTCGACTCCGGCTGCGGCTGGCCGTCGTTCTACGAGTCGGTCGACCCGGCGGCGGTGCAGCTCATCGAGGACAAGTCCCTCGGCATGGCCCGCACCGAGGTCCGGTGCGCGAACTGCGGCGGCCACCTCGGCCACGTGTTCCCGGACGGCTTCGGGACCCCCACGGGCGACCGCTACTGCATGAACTCGGTCTCGCTCAACTTCTCGGCGGAGAAGTAAGCGCGGAGCAGGACCACTGACGGCGCTCGGACTCCGGTCCGGGCGCCGTCGTCGTGTCCCACACCCCGGCCTGCCGGTACGATGGGCGGGTCAGCCGGCATGGCGCAATTGGTAGCGCACCGTACTTGTAATACGGGGGTTGCGGGTTCAAGTCCCGCTGCCGGCCCTCAATTCACGACCGGCCGACCGACCGACCGTGCGGGTGGCCCGGCCCCCGCTGCGGTCAGCGCCGCTCGAGGTACGCGCACGGCAGCGTCACCACCCACGGTGACCGGTCCGGCGCCTGCCGCAGTCCCACGGTCCGGCGGTCCCCGGTCGCGCACGCCTCGCGGGCAGCGGGGACCTGCGAGCTGATGGCCGGCCCGTCGGACCGCCCCGCGTGGCCGGTGTCGTGGTGGTGCACCACGAGCGTCAGGGCCACGGCGACGGCGAGAGCGATCGCGACGGCGCGACGGAGACGGTGCCGCCCCCAGATCGCGTCCGCGGTGACCACGAGTGCGAGGAGCAGGAAGCCCGAGCTGACGGTGGCGTACCGGATCGGGCCGAAGTGCGCGACGTGGTCCGCGAGGCCCTGCGTGAAGAGGAACCCGTCGGCAGGGGTGACGAGCAGTGCGGCCGCCCAGAGCGCGGCGGCACCGAGGACGGTCGCGGACACGAGCCAGCGGTGCACGGCCTGCCCGGACACGATCGCGGCGACCGCCACGGCGACGGAGACCACGGTCAGGGCGACGATCGGTGCCGTCCCGGCGTCGGCGATCAGCGTGGACACCGCATCGAGCCGGGTCGTCCACACCGTGGTGAGCGGGATCGACACGAAGCCCACGACGACGTCCGCGATCGTCACCGGGCCCGAGGCGCCGTAGCTGATGGCCGGTCGGGGGAACGCGACGACGGTGGCGACCTGCGCGGCTCCGGCGGCCAGGAACGCGGCCACCACGGGCCACTTCCGCCGGTCCCGGATCCCGGCCAGGAGCAGCGGGGCGAACAGCAGGGCCTGGGTGTCGCTGAGCACGACGGCGACGACGAGCACGGCGGTGCCGGCCGACGTCCACCACGACCTGGGGACGGCGAGCAGCACCACGGGGACCAGCAGCAGCAGGAACGAGTGCAGGTTGTTCATCGTCCCGAGTGCCTCGCGTGGCGCGGTCGGGATCAGCGGGGGCACGGCGGCGAGCAGGAACGGTGCCACCGGGGTGCGCAGCACGGTCCGGCTGTACAGGTAGAGCAGTGCGCTCACCGTGCCGACGCCGACGCAGGCGAGGAGGGTGACGGTCTGTGCGAGGTGCTCCGGCCCGGCGATGGTGCCGCTCACCGCTGCGATGAGTCGCGGGACGAGTTGCAGGTACCCGCCGAAGGGTCGGAAGAGGGTGGCCCCGAGTCCGTCGACGAAGTACTCGGAGACGAAGTCCCGGCCGTCCTCGGCCCACAGCGTCGCGCGTTGCTCGGGGTCCAGGCGGAACCAGGCGACCACGGTGGCGAGCACCAGCACGAGCGCGGCGACGAGCGCGGTCCGGAGACGACCCGCCGATGTGACGGGAGCGCCCGATGTCGCAGCGGGCCCCGACGTCGACAGCGTCGAGCGCCTCATCGGTTGCATGCTCGTCGGACCACTGGTCGAGGGTACGACCTGCGGCCCCGGACCGGACTCCCGACGACGGTCCGACGCGCCGGTGTTCCGACACGGGGAGAGCGCCGACATCGGAGGGGCGCCGACATCGGAGGGGCGCCGGCATGAGCAGAGCCCCGAGCGACCAGGTCGCTCGGGGCTCCGGCGCGGGTGGAACACGGATCAGGGGTGTTCCGGGCGCTCGGCGCGGTAACCAGCCGGCCGTGTGTCGATCCTGACACCCGCACGACCGCCGGGTCCACGCCGCCGGACGACATCAGCGGTTTCCCGCATCATCCGGCGGGCCGCACCGGACCCGTGTCCAGCCGGGCCCGCACCGGCGCAGGTCCGGCCTCGCACCGGCGCGGGATCAGCGTCCGCCGCTGATCTTCCGCACGCGCTGCGCGACCCCGGCCGTGCCGTACGGGTAGTCGTCCACCCGGGGCGCGCTGGCGTCCGTGAGCGCGGTGAGTTCGGCGTCCTCGAGCACCAGGTCCGCGGCGCCGAGGTTGTCCTGCAGCTGCTCGACGGTCCGGGCACCGAGGATGACGCTCGTCACCGCCGGACGGGCGAGCAGCCAGGCGAGGGACACCTGGGAGCGCGAGGCCCCGTGCGCCTCGGCGACGGTCGAGACCGCGTCGAGCACCTGCCACGTGCGCTCGTCGGCGTTGCGGGCCTCCCACGCCTCCATGCCGCGCTTCGGGTCCTCCCCCAGACGGGTCGAGCCGGTCGGGGCCTCGTCGCGCTGGTACTTGCCGGACAGCCAGCCACCGGCGAGCGGCGACCACGGCAACAGGCCGATGCCGGCGTCCAGGCAGGCGGGCACGACCTCGTGCTCGATGTCGCGGACCAGCAGGTTGTACTGCGGCTGCAGGGTGACGGGCGGTGCCCAGCCGTGCGCCTTCGCCTCGTAGACGGCCTTCGTGACCTGGTAGCCGAGGTAGTTCGAGAACCCGTACGAGCCGATCTTGCCGGCCGAGACGGCGTCGTCGAGGAAGCGCAGGGTCTCCTCGATCGGGGTCAGGGCGTCCCACGCGTGCATCTGGTAGAGGTCGATGTGCTCGACGCCGAGACGCTCGAGCGAGGCGTCGAGGGCGACCCGCAGGTGCCGGCGCGACAGGCCGAGGTCGTTCGGTCCGTCGCCCTGCGGGAAGCGGCCTTTGGTGGCGAGGACGACCTGCTGCGCCTCGGTCGGGTGGGCCTGGAGCCAGCGGCCGATGATCCGCTCGGACTCGTTGCCCGAGTACACGTCGGCCGTGTCGATGAAGGTGCCGCCGCCGGCCACGAAGGCGTCGATGATGGCGTGGGAGGTGGGTTCGTCGGCTTCGCTGCCGAACGTCATGGTGCCGAGGGTGAGCGACGACACCACTGTCCCGCTGTTGCCGAGGAGTCTGTGTTCCATGGCGCGGACGCTACGCCGCGCAGCCTCCGCAGCGGGAGGGCCCACGAGTACCCGTCAGCGGTCGCCGGACAGGCAAGACAGGCCGGACCGGCCGCCCCGACCGGACCACCTGCGTCAGTCCGACTCCCCCAGGAACGCGATCGCCGCCTCCCGGAAGTGCCGCGACGTCGGGGCATTGAAGTGGTTCCGCCCCGGGATCTCGAAGAACGTCGCGTGCGGCGCCGTCTCGGCGAGGCGCAAGGCGCTGTCCTTGATGCCGTCCTCGCTGCCCGCGGCGAGCAGCAGCGGCTGCGTCGGCGCGTTCTCGGGCGTCGGTTCGATGCTGTCCCGCATCCCCTCGACCATGGCGACGAGCGCGCGCAGGTCGTTGCCCTCCACCCCGGCGGCCATCGTCAGGTACCCGTTGGTGACGCGGTCCTCGACCGGGGTGCCGTCGGTGATGAACGCGCGCGCCTGGTCGACGCGGACGCGCCGCATCGGGTCAGCGTCGGGGATGCCGCCCAGGACCGCGCGTGAGATCCGGTCGCTCATCCGTTCGGCTGCGTGCCAGCCGACGCGGGCGCCGAGCGAGTACCCGAGGAACGCGACGTCGTCGAGCAGGTAGGTGTCGATGACCGCGGTGACGTCGTCGACGAGCAAGTCCATCGAGTAGCTGTGCGGCTCGTGCGGTTTGCCGCTGGCCCCGTGGCCGCGCTGGTCGAACGCGATGACCCGGCGTCCGGCGCGGACGAGGTCGCGGGTCCACCCGGCGGCGTGCCAGTTGAGGAGCGCTCCGGAGGCGAACCCGTGCACGGCGACGACCGCGGGGGCGTCCGGGTCTCCGAAGTCGTAGGTGGCGAGCGGGAGGCCGTCCGGGGACATGACCACCCGGGGGCGGGGCGCTTCGGGGACGAGAGACATGGCCTGCCCAGGGTAGCGGGGGCACAGTGGCTCGCATGGACGGGTACGGCGGCGATCAGATCCGAGCGGCAGAACGAGGGCACCTGGCGGCGGGCGAACCCCTCATGCAGCGGGCCGCCGACGGGTTGGCCGCGATCGTCGGTGACCTGTTGGACGACCCGGCGGTCCGACCCGGGGACGGCCCGGGCTCGGTCTTGGTCCTCGCGGGCAGCGGCGACAACGGCGGGGACGCCCTGTTCGCGGGTGCGCGGCTGGCGTCGGCCGGGAGGCACGTCATGGTCCTGCGCGTCGGCTCACGTGTCCACGAGGCGGGCCTGGCAGCGGCCCGGGAGGCCGGGGCGCGCCTCCTGGACGATCCGGTGGCGGACGGTGCGACCGGTTCCGCGGCTGGCGCGGCGGACATCCTGCAGGCGGTGACACCGCCCGTCGGCGAGCGGCTGGCGCAGGTCGGCCGGGAGGCCGCCCTCGAGGCGGACCTGGTGCTCGACGGGATCCTCGGCATCGGTGGCGGCGGGCCGCTGCGGTCGCCGGCGCGGGAGGTCGTGGCCGGCCTCCGTGAGCTGGCCCGGGAACAGCGTGCGCCGTTCGTCGTCGCGGTGGACGTGCCGAGCGGCATCGACGTGGACACCGGTGGCATCGTGGACGACCACGTGCTCCATGCCGACGTCACGGTGACGTTCGGCGGCGTGAAGGCCGGGCTGCTCCGGGGTCCGGCGGCGACGCTCGTCGGACGGATCGAACTCGTCGACGTCGGCATCGGTGCGGACCTGGCGGCGGTGGAGCCGATGGTCCGCACCTGACCCGCGGGGATCGCTCGCGCTGGACGGGCGACCGGCGACCGAGCTGCCGGTCGGTCGGGGTCAGACCGCGCCGGCGTCGACCCCGTGCTCGACGTCGCCACGGGCCTCCAGCCAGGTGTCGACGAAGTGCCGGTAGTTCGCGGCGATGAGCTGTTCGGCCGCCTCGGTGTCCAGGTGCTCGCGGACGACGTCCTCGAGCGGTTCCTCCCAGTTGCTGCGGCCGATCGCGAAGCCGACGAAGCCGTCGACCGGAGCCGCGGTGCGCAGCCAGGCGTCGAGCTGTTCCTCGGGCGCGTCCCGTCCCAGGACGATGCACTGCACGGTGTCGCGTCCGCCGCGGCGGGCGGTGGCGACGACGCGTTCGGCGTCCTCACGACGGTCCAGGCCCTCGAGCTTCCAGACGTCCGCCTCGACACCGTGGTCCTGCAGGAACTCGAGCACCTGCACGACCAGGTCCGGCCGGAGGTCCCGGTCGTAGTCGTCGACGGCCGACTTCTGCTCGTCGGTGCCCGGCACGAGCAGTTCGACGAGGAACGGGCGTCCGGCGTGGTGCAGGGTCGCCGCGACGTCGGCGAGGGCCGCCGCCTGCTGCTCGCGGTGGTCGGCGTCGAAGGCGGGGTTGTCCCGCACCAGGACCTTCACCCAGTCCGGGTCGAACGCGTCGACGTGGGCGACCCAGTCGTCGCCGTACTCGAGCTCGAACCACTCGCGGCCGGAGCGCTCGACCGGCATGGCGAGCTGGAGTCCCGCGTCCTTGGCGAGCCGGGCGACGTCGGCGCCGTAGCGCTCGTCGACCAGGACGCCGGTGTGCTCGCGGGCGGCGCCGGCGGCCAGGGCGGTGAGGACCCCGCGGTAGACGAGCTGCTTGCCGGCGCGGACGCGTTCGGCCTCGGCCTCGTCGGCGGGCTCACCGGAGTCCTCGTCGTAGGTGTGCTCGAGGAGCGAGGACCGCTGGTCCATCGCGAACAGGAACAGGGGGTGGGTTTCGTCGAGGATCGGCATCGCCCCGGTCTACTCCGTCGGGGCTCCCTGCCGGTCCGGGTCAGGCGCGGTCCGGGTCCGGGCACGGACCGGTTGCTGGCGCGGGCCGGTTGCGGGCGTGGTCGGTCGATCGTCCGTAGGTTCGGTCCATGACGTTCAACGACGACACCCGGCTGCAGGGCGGCAAGGTCAAGCGCCGCGGGCGCACCACGGCCATCGGCGGCGGCGCGGTCGGTGTCACCGCGATCGTGGTCTTCCTCATCGCCCAGTTCACGGGGGTCGACCTCGGCGGGCTCGTCGGCGGGGGCGGCGGCCTCACCCCGATCCAGCAGGGCGGCGCCGAAGCCACACCGATCGCCGAGTGCCAGACCGGCCGGGACGCCAACGCCGACGTCGAGTGCCGGATGGAGGGCGCCGCCGAGTCGCTCGACGCGTACTGGAGCGCCGAGTCGCAGGAGCTCGGCACGTCGTACTCGACGCCCGACTTCTTCCTGTTCGACGGCTCGACCGACACCGGGTGCGGCACCGCGTCGGCCGCGACCGGGCCGTTCTACTGCCCGCCGGACCGTGCGATCTTCCTCGACACCGCGTTCTACGACGACCTGAAGTCGACCTACGGGTCCTCGGGCGGGCCGCTCGCGCAGATGTACGTCGTCGCGCACGAGTGGGGCCACCACGTACAGCAGCTGCAGGGCACATTCGCCGACACCGACCGCAGCGGCACCGGCGCCTCGTCCGGCAGCGTCCGCGTGGAGCTGCAGGCGGACTGCTACGCCGGCGCCTGGGTCGGGGACGCGGCGAGGACGAAGGCCGCCGACGGCTCGACCTTCTTCGAGCCGGTCACCCGCGCCCAGATCGCCGACGCCCTGTCCGCGGCGAGCGCCGTGGGTGACGACAGCATCCAGGAGAAGGCGACCGGTCAGGTCGACCCGGACTCGTTCACGCACGGGTCCAGCGAGCAGCGGCAGCGGTGGTTCGAGCGGGGCTACGAACGCGGGGCGACGAGCTGCGACACCCTCAGCGTCCCGGGCTCGTCGCTCTAGGGGCGACGCCCGGTCAGTTGCCCGTGGCCGACGGCGACGGGGTCCCCGACGACGAGCTGCTCGGCGTCGGGGTGGGCGTCGGCGTGGAGTCGGTGCTGTCGGCGGCCGAGACCACGAACGTGCGGAACTCGTCGTTCGTCGACGCGGTCGTGTACTGGTACTGCTGGCCGTTGACGAGCACCAGCGGGGTGCCCGGGAACGTCGTCAGGTCGGAACCCGGGATGTCGCCGCCGCTCACCGCGGTGGTGCGCTCGTCGACCCACTTGCCGTAGCGCTGGTCCTCGATGCAGGACTCGATGGTCGAGCCGTGCCGCACGCCCGGGATGCTCGTGATCAGCGAGCCGAGCTGCTCGTCCGTCAGGCCCGGCGTGCCCTCTTCCGGCTGCTTGGCGAACAGGGCCTTGTTCACGGCGAAGAACGAGTCCGGCGACTCCTGCGCCACGCAGGCTGCTGCGTTCGCCGCACGGAGGGAGTACTTCGTGCCCTGCGAGCGGTTCGACAGGATCGCGACGGGGTGGATGTCGATCGTCGCGGCACCGGAGTCGACCAGGCCCTCGATGTACTCGCTGTTCGTGGACTCGAACGCGCCGCAGATCGGGCAGAGGTAGTCGACGTACAGGGTGATGCGCACCGGGTCGGCCGAGTCGGTCGCACTCGGGGACGGAGCAGTCGAGGCGGCTGCCGGGTCGACGGCCTTCAGACCGGTGCTGATCGTGATGCCGCCGTCGGCCATGGTGTCGGGGCCGGGTCCGGCGGGACGCGAGGAGTTCACGAGCACGAGCGTCACGATCGTGGCGGCGGCGACGAGCACCACGCCGAGTCCGATCTGCAGTCCGAGCCGGGCACCACGCTGGCGACGCTTCTGCTGGGCACGGGTGCGCTGGGCTCGCTCGCGGGCGGCGGCGCGACGCGCGTTCCGCTGGGCGCGGGCGTCTCCTTCAGGGCGGTTGGTCATCGTGCGGCTGTCCTCCTGGT
>Ga0308161_1004420_pt1 | contig 12876 bp, 8 predicted proteins | sample PhyFR2_FD_201034 | JGI IMG/M metagenome (GOLD analysis project Ga0308161, IMG submission 201034) | Phyllosphere microbial communities from UC Gill Tract Community Farm, Albany, California, United States - DLSLF.R2 | ecosystem: Host-associated > Plants > Phyllosphere > Unclassified | place: USA...
TCGCCGGGCCAGCCGAGCGGCTGCGGTTCCGTGGCCGGCGGGTCGAGCGCGCGGCGCACGGCGGCGCGCGCGACGGCGCCGTCCGGATCGGTGCCGCTGCCCGCCACGGCGCGCACGCGCAAGGCCTGCGCGCGTACGAGCGCGGCGATGCGGTCGGCCTGGCCGCGCGGCGGGTCGAGCACGACGCAACCCGCGCCGTCGAACACGATCCAGCCGTGGCGCCCGTCGCCGCCGACCTGCAGGACGCCCGGGTCGCCGCCCGCCAGCACCGGCGCGGCGAGCGCCTGGCCGCAGGCGCGGATGCGCGCGCAGGCGGCGTCGACGAACGCGTCGTCCGCCTGCGGCCCGATCGACAGGCGCACGGCGCCGCCGCTGCGCTCGGGCGGCAGGCCCATGGCGTCGAGCACGTAGCTGGGCGCGGCCTTGGCGGCCGAGCAGGCCGACCCCGCGCTGACGCGCACGCCGGCCGCGTCGAACAAGTCGAGCAAATCCTTGCTGGCCATGCCGGGCACGGCGAAGTTCAGGGTGGTCGGCAGCGTGTGTTCGAACGGCGCGTTGAACACGATGGCGGGAAAGGCATCGCGCAGCGCGCCCGCCAGCCGCTCGCGCAACGCGGCCAGTTCGGCGTGGCTGCGGAACGTAGTCCCCTCTTCCAGCGCGGCGAGCACGGCGCCCAGCGCGGCGATGCCGGCCATGTTCTCGGTGCCGGACCGTCCGCCGCTTTCCTGGCCGCCGCCGATCAGGAGGGGTGTGTACGGCGCACCGTCGCGCACGTACAGCATGCCGATGCCTTTCGGCGCATGCAGCTTGTGGCCGGAGAACGGCGCATAGTCGATGCGCGTGTGCGCCAGGTCGAGCGGCAGCTTGCCCAGCGCCTGCACGCAGTCGACCATCCAGTACGCCCGGCTGCCGGATTCGCGTAGCACGCGCGCGATGCCGTCGAGATCGGAGATCGCGCCGGTCTCGTTGTTGGCGGCCATCGTGCAGACCATGGCGGCGCGCGGCGCCAGCTCGCGCAGCGCGTCGAGGCGGTGGCGGCCCGTCGCGTCCACCGGCAGCGGCTGTAACGTCAGGCCGGTGCCGAGCAGGCGGTTCCAGTGCGCGAGGCTTTCCGACACGGCCTTGTGCTCGGTGGCGCCGTAGACGAGGAGGTCGCCGCAGTCCTCGCCGGCTGCGCGGCGCTCGCGCAGGGCGACCAGCGCGGACAGCACTGCCGTCTGGATGCCCTCGGTGGCGCCGCTCGTGAACAGCACCCGGCCGGGACCGGCGCCGAGCACGCGGCGGGCACGCGCGCGGGTGGTGTCGAGGATGTGCCGGGCGCGCAGTCCGGCGGCGTGGCTGCTGCTCGGATTGCCGAAGGAGGCGCCCATCGCCTCGACCGCCGCGGCGATTGCGGAGGGCAGGACCGGCGAAGTGGCGTTTGCGTCGAGGTAGATGTCGGAGGCCATGAAATAATTGCTTAAAGTCCCAAAATAAATGCGCCATGCGCACGATTGTTGAGTAATATGTTACGGTTTAGTGCCGAAATTGACGTACTAAAGAATCTTTGATTTTTCCATGTCCGAAGAACGAATATTCTAGATACCGCGAGATGGACAAGATGAATTCACTCGACAAATACGACTGCGCGATTTTGGCGGCGCTGCAGGCCGACGCCACCCTGTCGATTTCCGGCCTGAGCGAGAAGGTCGGCCTGTCCAGCACCCCGTGCTGGAAACGGGTCAAGCGCCTGGAGGAAGAGGGATACATCGAGAGCCGGGTCAGCATCGTCAACCGGCACAAGGTCGGCCTGCCGGTCACCGTGTTCGTCAGCGTGCGCACCAACGAGCACGACGAAAAATGGCTGGAGCGCTTCGCTTCCGCCGTCGTCGCGCTGCCGGAAGTCCTCGAATTTCATCGCATGAGCGGCGACGTCGATTACCTGCTGAAGGTCGTCACGACCGACATCGGCGGCTACGACCGCTTCTACAAGAAACTGATCAAGACGGCGCAGCTGTCCGGCGTGTCCTCCGCGTTCTCGATGGAGCAGATCAAGTACACCACCGCGCTGCCGCTGGAACTGATCTCGCACGGGCTGCCGACCTGACCGGTTTGCACGCGCGCCCGATCGTGCGATGATGGCATCCGTTGCAACAACGGAGACAAACGGAATGGCATCAACCCTCAACACCGTGGCGCTGGCGGCGATCCTGCTGGCGACCGGCGGCGCCGCACTGGCCCAGGACCAGGTCGTACGCATCGGCGTGAGCGGCCCGCTGTCGGGCGCCAACGCGTTCGCGGGCAAGGACGACGAAAACGGCGTGCGCCTCGCGGTCGAAGAACTCAACGCGCAAAAACTCAAGGTGGGCGGCAAGACGCTGAAGTTCGAACTGCTGTCCGAAGACGACCAGGGCGATCCGAAAGCGGGCGTGAACGTCGCCCAGAAATTCGCCGACGCCGGCGTCAAGTTCGTGCTCGGCCCGTACAACTCGGGCGTGGCGATCCCCGCCTCGCGCGTGTACAACGAGGCCGGCATCCTGATGTCGACCGTCGGCACCAGCCCCAAGATCACGCAGTCGCGCTACCCGAGCGTGTTCCGCATCGTCGCCAGCGACACGCAGGTCGGCGCCTCGGTGGCGTCGTACGCCGCCAAGGAACTGAAGATCAAGACGGTCGGCGTGATCGACGACCGCACCGCGTTCGGCCAGGGCATCGCCGACGAATTCGCCAAGCAGGCGCGCGCCTCGGGCCTGAACGTGGCCGGACGCGAATTCACCAACGACAAGGCCAGCGACTTTTCCGCGATCCTGACCGCGTTCCGCGCCAAGAAGGTCGACGCCATCTTCTTCGGCGGCTACGCGCCGCAGGCCGCGCCGATGGCACGCCAGATGAAGCAGCTGGGCATGGCCAACGTGCGCCTGCTCGGCGGCGACACGCTGTGCAGCCCCGAGATGGCCAAGCTGGGCGGCGACGCCGTCGGCGACAACGTGCGCTGCGCGCAGGCCGGCGCGATACTCGACAAGCAGGCCGGCGGCCCCGCGTTCAAGACCCGCTACAAGCAGCGCTTCCAGCGCGACCCGGACGTGTATGCGCCCGCGTTCTACGACCAGACGATGTTCATCGCCAAGGCCATGCAGGCCGCCGGCACGACGGACGCCGCCGCCGTCGGCAAGCAGCTGCACACGATCAGCCATGAAGGCGTGGCCGGCACCTACGGCTACGACGCGAGCGGCAACCTGAAGAAGACGGCCGTCACGGTCTACACCTTCAAGGGCGGCCAGCTGGCGCCGCTGGCCAGCTACTGACCGCCTTGCGCACGCCGCGACGACCGCCGCCACCCGCGGCGGGCCGTCCACGCACGGGTCCGTAACGACCGGGCGCGCGGCGGCGCCGGCATCATCCCGGCGCCGCCTCTTTCATCACTCACGCACGACACCGACATGAAACAGATCCTCACCCTGGGCACCCTCGCCGCCGCCTGTGCCATCGCCTCTGCGCCGGTTCTCGCCGCCGACACCGCGGCCAAGCCCGCGACCGCCGCCGGCGCCACGCACGCCACGAGCGCCACAAGCGCCGCCAGCCACGCCGCCTCGAAACAACTGAACAAGCTGGCCGACGAATACTGGGATGCTCAGGCGCGCTTCGATCCCGTCTCCGCCGGCGAGAGCGGCGACGGCCGCTTCGCCGACCAGATCGGCATGTCGATCGCGCCGAAGAACCGCGCGCGCCAGTTCGCGCTGTACAAGGATTTCCTCAAGCGCCTGCATGCGATCCCGCGCACGGGCCTGGCCCAGCGCGACCAGACCAGCTACGACATCCTCGACTACGAGCTGGCGACCGCGCTGCGCTTCGAAGCGTTCCCCGAACACCTGCTGCCGCTCAACCAGATGGACAGCCTGCCCGTCACGCTCGCGAACTACAGCAGCGGCGAACAGGCGCAGGCCCTGGTCACCGTCAAGGATTACCAGGCGTACCTGAGCCGCCTGAACCAGCTCGGCCCGTGGATCGACCAGGCCATCGCCAACATGCGCGAGGGGATGAAACAGGGCATCGTGCAGCCGAAGGCGATCATGCAGTCCGCCCTGCCCCAGTTCAAGCAGCTGGTGGCCGCCAAGGCCGAGGACAGCATCTACTACGCCCCGCTGAAGCGCTTCCCGGCGGGCTTCCCGGACGCCGACAGGAAGAAACTCGCGGCCGGCTACCGCGGCACGATCGACGGCAAGCTGAACCCGGCGCTCAAGCGCCTCGCCGACTTCCTCGAACACGATTACCTGCCGGCCTGCCGCACCAGCACCGGCTGGAGCGCGCTGCCGCACGGGATGGACTGGTACCTGGCGCGCGTCGCCAGCCAGACCACGACCGACCTGCAGCCGGAACAGATCCACCAGATCGGCCTGAAGGAAGTGGCGCGCATCCAGGGAGAATACGCGCGCATCGGCCCGAAGATGGGCTACGACGGTCCGGCCGCCGGCCTGCCGACGTGGGTCTCGGAACAGGCGAAGTACAAGCCGTTCAAGACCGAGCAGGAAGTCATCGACGTCTACCGCAAGCTGGACGCGCAGCTGAAAACCAAGCTGCCGGCGCTGTTCTCGCTGCGGCCGAAGACGCCGCTCGATTTGCGCCTGGAACCGGAACTGTCGCGCGCGACCGCCTCCGACCACTACACGCCGCCCGCCGTCGACGGCTCGCGTCCGGGCGTGTTCTGGTCCGTCGTCAATGACCCGGCGCAGTACGGCAGCACCGGCATGGTCACGCTGTTCCTGCACGAGGGCCAGCCGGGCCACCACTTCCACATCGCGCTGATGCAGGAACTCGGCCTGCCGAACTTCCGCAAGTTCGGCGGCAACAACGCGTTCACCGAAGGCTGGGCGCTGTACGCCGAGACGCTGGGCACGGAGATGGGCCTGTTCGACAAGCCGGAAGACTGGTTCGGCCACCTGAACGACGAAATGCTGCGCGCCGTGCGCCTCGTGGTCGACACGGGCATGCACGCCAAGGGCTGGACGCGCGAGCAGTCGATCCAGTACATGCGCGAGACGCTGGGGTATCCGGAATCGATCGCGCGCAGCGAGACGGAGCGCTACATGGCGTGGCCGGGCCAGGCGCTGGGCTACAAGATCGGCGCCCTGAAGATCCAGGAACTGCGCGCCCGCGCGGAAAAGGCGCTCGGGCCGAAATTCAGCCTGCCGAAGTTCCACGAGATCGTGCTCGGGGAAGGCACGCTGCCGCTGGCGCTGCTGGAGAAGAAGGTCGATCGGTGGATCGCGGAGACCCAATAACCTGCGACGTTGAAAACCCCGTCGCCTCCGCGCAGGCGGGGGCCCAAGTGCCGCATGCAGCACTTTGCAGTTAAACTTGGGTCCCCGCCTGCGCGGGGACGACGTTGCGGCATTGCGCCGGCAAGACTTACCGCGCCGGCGCGATCCGCCACACCACTCCGCCGCCATCGTCGACGACGAGCAGCGCCCCATCCGCCGCCACCGTCACCGCGGCCGGCCGCCCCCACACGTCGCGGTCCGACAGCACCATGCCCGTCATGAAGTCCTGGTAGTGCCCGGTCGGCGCGCCGTTCTTCATCGGCACGCGCACGACCTTGTAGCCGGTGCGGATGCCGCGGTTCCACGAGCCGTGCAGCGCCAGGAAGATGTCGCCGTCGTACTCCTTCGGGAACGCGTTCTTCGCGCCTGCCGGGGCACGGTACACGGTCATGCCGAGCGGCGCGGAGTGCGCCTGGATCAGCGTGTCGGGCACGATGACCTTGTCCTTCAGGTCCGGGCGGATGCCTTTCAGGCGCGGGTCTTCGTGCGCGCCCAGGTAGTACCACGGCCAACCGTAGAAGCCGCCCTCCTTCACGCGCGTGACGTAGTCGGGCGGCAGGTTGTCGCCCAGTTCGTCGCGCTCGTTCACGCTGCAGTACAGGTCGCCCGTGTCCGGATGGACGAGCATGCCGACACAGTTGCGCAGGCCGTTGGCGACGTTGCGGCGGCGCTTGCCGTCCGGGTCGAACGCGAGCACGGTGGCGCGGTCCGTCTCCTCGCCCCACGCGGCGCCCGCGCCGTGCGCCGCCTCCCATTGCGCCAGCGGCTGCGGCGGCTTGCCGCCGATGCCCTGCGCGACGTTGGTGGCCGAGCCCACGGACACGTACAGCGTCTTCTCGTCCTTCGAAAACGCCAGCGTGCGCGTGACGTGGCCGCCCGTCGTGTCGGACAGTTTGTCGGCGATCGTCTCCGGTCCGCCCTTCGCCTTCAGGTCGCCCGCCGCGTACGGATAACGCACGACCGAATTCACGTTGGCCACATACAGGTATTTCGGATTCGCGGCCGGCCACAGCGCGAGGCCGTACGGGCGCGACAGGCCGTCCGCGAACACGTGCACCTCGCCCGCCCTGTCGCCGCCGGCACTGGGGCGCAGGATGCCGACCTGGCCGCGGCTCGCGTCGGACACGATGATGTCGCCGTTCGGCGCGCGCAGCGCATAGCGCGCGCGGCCAGCGTCGGCCGCGAACACGGTCACCTTGAAGCCCGGCGGCACGGCGGGCAGCGCGCCGTCCGGCCGCTTCGCGAGCTTCGGACCGTTGCCGGCGCTGTCGCTGGAATACGGCGCCGCCAGAGCATCGGCCGTGATGCGGTGCAGGTCGCCCGGCTTGTCCTCGGTCCAGGCGCCGGCGCGTTCCCCGGCTGCCCTTGGTGCAGCCGATGCGGCCGGCGCGGCGGGTGCGGCCTTGCCGCTCTGCGCCGCGAGATAGCCGATCACGGCGGCGCGCGCCTTCGCATCGGCGATCCCGATTGGCATCGCGGTGCCCGGTACGTCCTTGTTCGGGTCGCGCAGGAACACGTCGAGTTCTTCCCGCGTCCACGTCTTGCCGGCCGCGCCGGCCCGGGTCAGCGCGTCCGTGTAGTTGTAGCCCGGCGCCGCCGCGGCCTTGCGGCCGACCACGTTGAACAGCGGCGGTCCGGCGCGCGAGCCCATGGCGGCATCGGCCGTGTGGCAGCTGGCGCAGTTGCGCTCGAAATAGGTCTGGCCGGCGCCGGGTGCTGCCGCCGCGGCCGCGCCGGCGAGCAGCGCCAGCGCCGCCGCGACTACGATCCTTGTGTCCATGGTGTCTCCTCCGTGAATTAGGCCCCCGCCTCCGCGGGGGCGACGTGGTGTCAGTCGATCATGAAGACCGGATAACGGCGCCACTCCGGCTCGCGCCAGCGCGCGCAGTGCGCGAAGATGAAGTCGAGCACGGCGCCCTGGTCCTTCAGCAGGTCGGGGTTCGCCGCCTTCCAAGCGTCGAACCGCGCGGCCAGTTCCGGCTCGGCCGCGAGCAGGCGCTCGGCCTCGTCCTCGAACACGTAGTCGGAATACGCTTCCTTCTTTTCCAGCACGCTGTTGAAGAAGCCCCAGCGGAAGAAGCTGTCGTGGGCCTGCGGCTCCAGCGTCTCGACGGCGTAGCGGGCCTGGTCCTGGTCGAGCGGGACGAGGTAGTCGCCCGCGCGCAGCGTCACCGTTTCTCGCGTGCGCTCGACCTGCACCTCGTCGTGGAACATGTGGCCTTCGTACGCATGCGCGCGCGAGGTCACGGCGGCGATGCGGTACACCGACACCTCCTGCGTGCGCTCGGCGTCGATCCGTTCCAGCTTGACGCCATTCCACCGCAGGCGCTCGATCGCCTCGCGCCACTGCTGCGGCACGACGTACGCCTTCGGCGCCGGCACGACGATGTCGGCCGGGAAGCGGTTGTAATGCGCGATGTCGCGCTCGTACGGCGCGTTGCGGTCGTAGTACAGGCGCTGGTAGTCGCCCAGCACGCTCGCCTTGTATTTGGCCGCATAGCCCTTGAAGCGGAACGTGGACGGATTCGCCTCGTCCATCGCCCAGTGAACGGGCCACTCGCGGCGCGTGCGGCCGGCCGCGCGGGCGGCGCGGCGCAGTTCGACGATGGCCTCGCCGTGCGCGATCGTGAAGTCGAGCGCCGTCTCGACCAGCGCGCGCATCGAGTGGTAGCGGTCCGCGAAGGGCTTGAGCATGTGCGTCTCGGGCATGAAGCCGATGGTGTCGTGCAGCGCCGCGTAGCCGGTCGAGAAGCGCGCCGTTTCGAGGAAGTCGGCGATGCCGTCCTCCGGGCTGTCCTTGACCGGGTTGACGTACGGGCACATGGGCCAGCCGCGCCCTTCCATGTCGGCGTACAGCGCCGGCAGCATCGTATCGCGGAGAAAAGCGCCGAGATCGCCGCCCAGCTTGTCGGCCTGCGTCGGGATCAGGGTCATCGTGTAGCTGTAGTCGGCGCCGTTGGACGTGTGGGTGTCGACCATCACGTCCGGATCCCATTCCGTGAACAGTGTATTGAACGTCTGCGCGGTCAAGGTGTCGCACTTGACGAAGTCGCGGTTCAGGTCGAGGTGGCGGCTGTTGCCGCGGAAGCCGAATGCCTCCGGTCCCTCCTGGTTCACGCGCGAGGTATCGGCGCGGTTGAAGGCGCCGTCCACGTTGTACAGCGGGACAAACAGGAACACGGTGTCGCCCAGCGCCGCGCGACGCTCCGGCTGCTGGCAAAAGTCGCGCACGAGGGCCATGCACGCGTCCACGCCTTCCGGTTCGCCCGGATGGATGCCGTTGTTGTTGAAGAAGACGGGGCGGCCCGCCGCCTTGATGCGGGCGCGGTCGAACACGCCGTCGGCGGAGATCACGCCGGCGTGGATCGGCACGCCGGCGTCGGACGTGCCGGCGACGAAGAAGCGCAGTACCTGGGGGTATTGCTGCGCAAGATGTTCGTACCAGGCGATGCAATCGCTCCAGGTGGTGGTCTGGTTCTGGTTGCCCTGTTCGAAGGGCGTCTGCAAGGCGTTGAGCATGGTATGCGTACGGTTGAGCGTCGATGGGATTGCCAAGGACGCTACTGTACCCTACTCGCCCGCGTTGCGAGCTCCCGGCAATCAGGCCGCCGCGGTGTCGTTCAGCGGCAGCGTGATGGCGACCAGCGTGCCCTCGCCGGGCCGCGATTGCACGTGGATGCTGCCGCCGAGGGCGAACACGCGCTCGCGCATGCCGATGATGCCGATGCCTTCCGACGCCACGGCCGGGTCGAACCCCTCGCCGTCGTCCTGCACCTCGATGTGCAGCGCCTCGTCCTCGTCCGACAGGGCCAGGCTCACGCGCGCGAAGCCGGCGTGCGAATGCTTCATCACGTTCGACAGCGCTTCCTGCACGATGCGGTAGGCGGAAATCGCCAGCTCGTTGCCGATCTTGGAAAAGTCGCCGAGCGACTCGAATTCGAAGTGCACGCCCGAGCTGCTGCGGTAGTGGCTGACCATCTCCTCGACGGCGCCGTGCAGGCCCAGCATGTCCAGCACTTCCGGGCGCAGGCGGCGCACGAGGCGGCGGCCGTTGGCGTACAGGTCCAGCGCCAGCTTGGTGATCGACTGCGCCTTGGCGCGCACCTGGTCGATCTCCTCGCTCGGCGTGGCCTTGGCCGCGAGCTGCTGGATCGTCTGCGATTCCAGCCGGACGGCGATCAGCGACGCGTTCAGTTCGTCGTGGATCTCGACGGCGATGCTCTTGCGCTCGTCCTCGATGATGCTGTTGACCTTCTGGATCAGCTTGCGCTTGTCGGCGTCCGCGCGCAGCGCCTCGTTGCGCGACGCGAGCAGGTCGCGCGTGCGCTCGGCCACCTTGTTTTCCAGGTCCTGCTTGGACTGGTCCAGCGCCACCGACATCTCGCCGATCGACGCCTGCAGCTCCCCGACCTCGCCGCCCGTCGTGACCGGCAGCTGCACGCGGTAGTTGCCGCCGCGGATGCGCCGCAGCACCGAGATCGCCTCGCGCAGCGGCACCGTGAGGCTGCGCGCCAGGATGTACGCCAGCGCGCCGCTCGCGGCCAGCGCCAGCGCGGCCATCGCCAGCTCGACGCGGAAGCGGTGCAGCTGCTTGGCCAGCATGTTCGTGGGCGACATCGTCACGCGCACGAGGCCGACGATCTCCGTCGTCAGCGTGGGCGGACGGGTGTCGCTGGACGCCGAGACGTGCGGCGTGCCGTTGTCGGAAAACAGGTTGATCCACACGACCTGCTTGCGGATCGGCGCCTCGAACGACCGGCTCTCGGCCTCGATCGGATGCTCGGACACGACCGACACCGCGTTCTGGCCGTTCATGTCGACGACGTCGATGCGGTACACGCTGCTGTCCGACTGCACCAGGCCGTTGATGGTCAGGCGCAGGTCGGACAGGTTGCCGGAGATGACGTTGTATTCGCTCGTCTCGGCCAGCGCGCGCGCCAGGATGCGGCCGCGCTCCGCCAGTTCCTCGTCGACCTGGGCGCGGTGCGCGTACCACGAATACCAGACGAACGACGTGAACAGCAGCGTCACCGGCAGCATGGTGATGAACGCCATGCGCAGGCCGATGCTCCAGCCGCGCCAGAACTGCAGCGCGCCGGGACGCAGCTTCCCGGGCCGCAAGGTGGCGGAACGCAGCTTGGCGGCGCGCAGCGAGGCATCGCGCAGGGCGGCCGGGCGCTTCATGGCTGGTGGACCGGCACGGGCCGGACGAAGTTGCGCACGTTGTCCGGCACCTCGACGTCGAGCGAGCGCGCGACGCCCTCGTTGACGATGGTGCGGAAGTAGCGCGGGAACTGGGGCGCCGGCAGCTCGCCGCCGGACACGTAGCTGCCGACGATCTCCGCGACCTGGGCGTTGATGTCCTCGACCTCGGAATACGTGGTGGCCAGCGCGCCGGCCTTGACCATGTCGGCCGAGAAGCCGATCACGCCCTGCTTGTGGCGGTAGGTCGAGAGCAGGATGTTGCGGAAGTTTTCCGTGTTGTAGACGGCGCTGTCGGGCAGCGCCAGCAGCACGTCGGTCTGGGCGATCTGGCCCAGCATGCGGTTGATGTCCTCGTCCGGATCGGCCTGCAGCACGCTCACGCGCTCGGCTTCCAGGATCGGCTTGAGGAACGCGGTGTCGGGGCCGAGGATCGCGGCCACGCGCACGGGACGGCGGTACAGCAGGGCGACGAGGCGCAGCTGGTCGGCCGGCGCCGGCTCCGCATACACGGCGGTGAACGCCGCGGCGCGCGCGGCCGGCAAGGTGCCGAGGATCGAGCGCACGACCTGGCTCGACGTGAACGTGGAGATGACGACGCAGTCGCAGCGGCGCGCGGCCACCTCGCGCAGCGCGGCCGGGCCGACGGTCACGTACAGCATGCGGCGGCGCTGGGCCAGCTCGGTGCGGAACACGGCGAACACGGGCACGAGGCGGCGCACCATGTCGTCCACGATGCGGCGCGTGATGGCGCTGTCGTCGGTGGTGACGATCTGGTAGCGGAAGCCCTGCACGGGTTCCTGCTTGAGGTCGCGGGTGACGGCGTGGGCAGTGCCGGCCAGCGCGAGCGCCAGCGCCATGCAGAGGCCGCGCGCGGCCGTGCGTAACGTGGGTCCCCGCCTGCGCGGGGACGACGGTGCTTGCGCGGACGATGATGGTATGTGCGCGAACGGTAGCGTCAGCGCGTCGCCCCTGCGCAGGCAGGGGCCCAATTCAGCCGGCCGGAGCGTCGGAAACGACACAAACGGCCCTCAAGGCTCGATCAAGCCATGCTTGACCGCCAGCTTGGTGATGTACGCCTGGCGGTGCACCCCGAGCTTTTCCTTCACCGACTGGCTGATGTTGCTGATGGTCTTGGTCGACAGGTTCAGCCGCTCGGCGATCTCCATGTTGGTCAGGCCCTCGGCCATCAGCTTGAAGATCTCCAGGCTGCGCTCGTCCAGCTGCGACTGCGGCGAGACGTCGCCGCGCACGGCCAGGCTGGCCAGGCGCTCGGCGATCTGCGGCAGGAAGTACAGCTTGCCGGCATGCGCCTGGCGCACGGCGTCGGCCAGGTCGGCCGGATCGCAATCCTTGGTCACGAAGGCGTGCGCGCCCAGGCGGTAGGTTTCCTTGATCAGGCTGTCCTGGTCGAACTGGCTGAGGAACACGATCTTCGCCTTGGGATCGTTCCTGAGGATGTTCTGCGCCGCATCCATGCCCGTGAGTTCGGTGCCGAAACGGATGTCGAGCACCGCCACGTCGGGACGGAACTCCGCATACATGGCCGCCGCTTCGCTCGGGCTCTTGGCCTGGCCCACCACTTCCATTCCCTGCGCCGACAACGACATCGCGAATCCGGTCATGACGATCGGGTGGTCGTCGGCCAGCATCACACGGATCGGCTTTTGCTCTTTCTGCACGTTCGATTCTCCAGGCTGCATCTGCTTCATGGGTGCCCGGATCGCGAGCACCGATACCGATTATTCCACACAACAGCAGCCGGTGCGAGGCGCGGTGCAACCATTTATCGACATGCCTGAACGACAACATAAACAGGATGGAATTACAGACTGCTACGAATATGCTTTACCTATTGCTAGGAGATAGCATATATTGATTCCGTCAGTTGGATGTATCGATTCACTCCGCAATAACCCGGCATTGCCGGCGACAGGAACAACAACAAGGAGGATGACCATGCAATTCACCCATCCCGGCGGCGGCCGGAATAACGGCAGGACCGCCAAATTCGCCGTCGTCGCGGCGCTGCACGTGGCGCTCGGCATCGTGTTCGTCCACGGCATCAATACGAAGAAGATTTCCCTGCCGGGCCTGCCGGACCCCGTGGTCGTGACGCTCGACCAGCCCGATCCACCGGAGCCCGTGCCGCCGGATCCGCCGACACCGATGCCGCAGGTCGCGCCGCCGGACCTCGTCGTGCCGAAGGTCGAGGTGGACGTCGCGCCGCCGCCGGTGCCGACGCCGGTCACGGCAACGACCGACGCCGCGCCCGAACCTGGACCGACGCCGTTCCCGGTCGCGCCGTCCGACCCCGCTCCGGAAGTGCCGGCCCTGCCGAAAACCGCGCCGGGCCGGATGCACACGGCGGTCCTGG
>Ga0308161_1004427_pt1 | contig 12862 bp, 10 predicted proteins | sample PhyFR2_FD_201034 | JGI IMG/M metagenome (GOLD analysis project Ga0308161, IMG submission 201034) | Phyllosphere microbial communities from UC Gill Tract Community Farm, Albany, California, United States - DLSLF.R2 | ecosystem: Host-associated > Plants > Phyllosphere > Unclassified | place: USA...
CATTGTTCTTAACCAGTTTATGCTTATTTTTGAAAAAAGGCTCAGATTATAAAATCCAAGCCCTAACTTTTTAACTTACACACTTTGTGGGATAGTGTCCATTTAAAAAATATTTTTGTTCTTCAGATCAGCAACTTTGTAATAGAAATCTCAGAATCAGATCATCTTGGGATTTCAATCTACCGGTAGTGGCAATTGGAGTAGAATATCTTCCAATTCCTGCCGATCGGAATGTTAAGAATTTCCGAAAATATGGACAAATTATATTTACGCTTCAAGAGGAGAAGATCGTGAGTATCATAGATAAAAGCTAACCATTTGAATTAAAAAAAGGAAAGCTTCAAGTTTCTGAAGGTTGAAGATTGGGTATTTCAGCAAAAGTGGCCCCTCAATCCGCATTTAAGATGACAGAAAATTTCGCTTCAAACTGACATTTGATTTCGGTGCAAATTGGCCTCTTCTCTGAAAAAATCTATAAAGTTCGACTTCAATTTTGATTCTGGAAGGAAATCATATCTTCTGTTTTACACATCTAACTGGCGTTTGGCACGAACATGTTCTCCCAAGCTCAGAGTTTCTTTATTGTGCTCTTTCTCCAGCTCATTTCTCGGACGCCCATAAATAAATATTTTTAAATAGTACTTTCTTTGCAGTTTCCCTGTTACGGGATTTGGAACGGAAGGATAAATATCCCGGAATAAGGATGGTCTCCCTTTAGTGATTGCTTTTTTCCGTAAAGATACTTTTGACATATCGTTAGATTTGGAATTAATGTTAAAAAGAATAAAGTGGATGGTAAGCTGAATTTGACAAATGCTGACTCTTATTGTCTTCATTTGGCTACTAACAAAAGTTAGTTGTGCCTCTTATTAGGTCAACTATTTTGCGTTCACTGATCTTTTGGTATAAATCTTTTTAGAATTGGTTCAATCGACTGTTTACTCACATAAATGATTTCCCAATGCTATATTTAGGAATTATATGAACCTTGATAATACGCCTCTAGGCAGCTTCAGCTATGTCATATCTTGAAAGTATTTCACCAATTGTGTAGCAGTCTTTCACAGCTGGCTGCTTATTAGCATCAATCGAAACATTTTGTTCATTATTTATACGGGATTGGTTGCAAAATAAAGCATCAACATCCTTTTTCATAACACGAATTTTCCTGTCGGAAAGGTTTATAGCATTAAGTCTGCCGTCCCTTATCATATCGTAGATCGTTCTGGGATCACATTTCAAACTTAGTGCTACATCCTTTACCGTCATGTACTCGAAGGTTCTGGTGGATATAGAAGGTGAATTCCTTTGCTTTTTGAGTTTCGATTTCACTCTTCTCAATCTTTTGTTTTTTAATTCTTGCCTTGTATGCTCTTTTTGCACAATCCTCTCCACAGTATTTTGTAACTGTAGTTTTGGCAACAAATTCATGCCCGCAATGCCGGCAGATTCTTGTAATCTTAATATTCGAACTCATAAAATTTCATTTTTCGGCTATCAACACGAAATAAGGTACATTAAGATGCAATAAGATACCTTAAGCGAAGTAATCCCGCCAAGTTTAAAAAAATGAAAGAGTTCAGTTTTGAGGGACAAATTTCGCCAAAACAGAACAAAACCTAGCAAATTCAAACAAAATTATTATTCATAAATTTGTTCATTATCAAGTGTTTACCTTGTTTCATTTTGTTCTACTACTTCCCGATACAAAAATAGTTAATATTGATTATCAATAATTTACAATTAATAGTAACAATATAGAATCCAATGATTTGAAATTTTGAAATTTTCATCAAAATCTTATCGACTTTCAATCTACAAAAATATTCATATAGATATTATATGACAGTAAAATTTGCCATTGTCAAATTTTGATTATTTTTTCTTTATTACTCATACTCTCGAAAATTGTGGAAAATTATTATTTTTGAAAAAAGAACACGTAAAATTACTTGATACCATTTTAAACATATAGAATAATAAAGCTGTTGATTGACTGCTATGCAAAAAAAGACTCTTAATCCCGTTACTAATATACATTAATATCTGTGGTTATTTATAGGATGAGTGGGTGATTCCTGTTTTGTTTCACACATTGAAAAGATTTCAAAAAAAATAAATGAACTTCAAATGTGTCCGAAAACATTTGCTCAATTTTTCAAAGGTGGGGGTAACACCAAAACTTGTTCTAAGGTGGGGTACTTTTGTATAGATACCTACTATATTGAGAGATATTGTTGAGATTTATAAATATCTTTGTAAAAAGCATCAGATGAAGTATATCGAAAAGCATAAAACCTTAATTATTTTATTAGTTTTTTTTGTAGCCTTTAATCATTTTCTAATTTCAAACTATCAAGAATTTATTGTTGATAAATTTTTGGTAAAAGCAGACAATTCAGTATTGATGGATGTTTTTATTATTTTACTTTTTATCTTCTCTATAATTTGGACTATATCGAAAATAAAAAAAGGATTTTTTGTAAAATCCGAAAAGCTGATTTATCCAGTCATTGGCATCATTGTTTATACAATAATTAGATTAAACTATTGTGATTCATTGATTCCCTTCAAACATTTTGAAGTTCTAAAATATTTTGACTTTATATATATCATTTGTTTAATTCCTGTTGCTTTAACACTTGCTTTACCAAAGCCAACTAATAATAATCAAAATGATAAATTTTATGATGATAACCCTATTGACAAAAGTGATAATGATATTTTAGGAAGGAAAACAAAGGCAATTCAAATTGCCAGATTGGTAAAAAATAACAAATCAAAAAGTTCAATTGCTATTGGAATTGTAGGTAAATGGGGTGATGGAAAGTCTTCATTCATGAATTTAATTGAAGAAAATTTAAAGGAAGACAAAAGATTTATAATCGTACAATTTAACAGTTGGCTTAATATTTCAGTCAAATCAATTATTCAAGACTTTTTTAATACCGTTGAAAAAGAAATCGCACCTCACAGTTTTGACATTTCTAAAGAACTAAAAAAATACGCAAGTAACGTTTTATCAGTAAACAAAAATACTACTACTGAAACTCTTTTAAATGCCATTAATTTATTGCCCGAAAATAGCCTTTCGGACGATTTTGATAGTCTAAACAAGCTTTTAAATAGGTTGAATAAAAAGGTTATTGTTTTTTTTGATGATTTAGACAGACTACAGCCTAATGAGGTATTTGAAGTTCTAAAATTAATAAGAAACACCGCATCATTTGATGTTTTCAACTACATTGTAGGATATGACAAAGAATATATTAATGAAGCACTTAAAAATAATCAAATCCCAAATCCTGAAAAATATTGTGAAAAAATATTTTTGAAAGAATTTCCATTGGCTCCGATAACACAAAAAGATATTAATAAATACATTAAAGTAAAATTTATAGAATTTCTGCCAACAAAGCAGGATGAGATAAATGAAGCATTTTCTGATATCAACTTACACTTAGATTACTACCAAGGAAATGTTTTTGCTTCTATTAAGAATATCAGAAATGCTAAGAGATACTTAAATGAGCTCCGAATAAGTATAGAAGGAATAGAAAATGAAGTTGATTTGAAAGACTTCATGTTAGTAAAACTCTTAAAATTCTCATACTATGATGTTTATAGATTATTGTTTGATAAACAACAGTTTATTGATAATCGAGGGAACGATGGCTATAATGGACAAGAAAAGTTCAATAATTATAAATTGAGAGAAAAAGAGAGTGACACGAAAAGCTTACCTTTTTCTCTCAACAAATCATTTAATAAATCAGTATTGAAAGATACAATTGAAAAAATGGGAGTTTATAGCAGTTCTGATATTATTGATATTGCGGTAATCTGTAATAGAATCTTCAAAGATAATTACATAAAGGGAACTACTACATCACTTTCTTTAGCTTATGGTCAAAACTATTATAAATATTTCAATGATGAAATTAGTGATACAAATTTTCTAAAAGAGGATTTTTTAATTTTCATCATTTCAGATTTTTCAAAAATGACAGAAATTGTTAATAAAGCAAAATCTGAAGAAAAACTAGTTGATTTAATGTTGTTTATATATAAATTGAACATTTTTGAAGATATAGCTACAAAAAGTCAATACGAGAACTTAATAAAAATATTATTTTACATTGCTAATTTAGATTCGAACGGAAGGCAAAGATATTTCGGTATAGATGAGAAATTTCTTTACGAAACCATGAGTAACTATAATAATAAATTGGTTACAACATTTGATTATAGTAACGAAAATGAATTAAAACAATTTCTAAAGTCAGTATTTTATCAAGAAAAGATTTATTATGACTTTGAACCCGATTACTTAAAAAATATATACAATTATTACGGCACAAGTGATTCTTTGAAAATACCTTTTACGAAGGAAGAAATCATAGAATACTTAGTGTTTTGTTTCAATTGTAATATTAAACAAATAGAGTGCATAGATTCTGTTTTTTGGGATTGCTATGGTCTATGTTTCATAAGAGATTGGAGAAAAGCAGACTCAAGAAATTACACTAGTTACACAAAATTTATTGAGCCAAATAAGGAGAAATTTTTAGATGAAATTATGCCAAGATATTTGGATGATTACTTAGTGCGTATAGTTATGCCACAAGATTGGTATGGAGAAGATAAAAATAATTTTAAAGTAGGGGTATCAAACAACTCACCAATTGGATTATTTGGTTCAATTCAAGGTCTCATTGATTATCTTGAATCTGACAAACTGAAACAAAAACTCTCCGAGTATCCGTCAGAATTTATTACTGAGTTTTTAGATTTCGCAAAAAAACTAGAGAGTGAAAAAGAATTAATTGATTATAATTTCACTTATCATCCTATGAAACAAAAACTTGAAAACTCAATAAGAAGTTATGACTAATTCAAGAAGTATAAAATTTGCCAAAGACAAAATCACAGGAAAATATTTAAATGCTGACGAAATCTTCAACGATAGACAAGTTGGCTTTGAGTATAGAACGCAATACAACCGCAAGGAGATTCAGCCCTATTGTGTTGAATGTGGCGAGAAATTAATCATTTCTTCGAGTAAATATCATAATATTCATTTTAAGCATACTGATTCGGAAATACCTTGTATTTTAAAAGAAAACCTTACACAAGAAGAAAAAGATATTTTTTCTCAAATTAGTCACGCTAAAGAATCGAAAAGACATATTTATTTGAAAAATTCTATTGGTGAAAAGCTTTTAACAATAAAAGATGTTAGAAATGTAAGAGTGGATGACCATTTTATTTACGACGGTCACGATAAAAGAAGACCCGACGTTTATTGTGAGTTTTTAGATAAAAAAATTGTTTTTGAGATTCAGCTTTCACAAATTTCTCAGAAATATATTTTAAGTAGATATGACTTTTACAAAAAAAAGGGAATTTATTTAATATGGGTATTAGATGATTTAAACATATTAGAAGGTACTTCCCAAATGGCAAAGGACATCAAATATTTATCAACCCATCAAAATTATTTTAAATTTGATGAAAGTTCAGATAGTCTCTATCTTGAATGTAAATACAAGTCGACTCATTTATCATCCATAAATGAATTTTATGATAGATGGAATACTGTTAGGATAGGATTGGATTCTCTACATTTTGACAATGCTAATAATGAAGTATTTTTCTATGATTTTGGAAAACAAAAATCTCTAATTGAAGAAGTTCAAATAAAGAATCGGATTGAAGAACAGAAGCGAAAAAATGAAGAAGAAAAAAAGAGACGGCTACAACAAATTCAGTGGAAAGTTGATGCTATCTGTAGTGAAATTAACGATGCCAAGAATAGTGTGTTAAAAAATTTCAGCACAATAAAAAATAAACTTTTCAGCTTTGACTATGAAGAACTTAATCAATTAAATAAAAAACTATCAATTGATTCTAAATTTGCACTCCAACGTTGGTTAAAGTTGGCGGATAATGAAAGTTTCAATTTCCTAAAGTTTATTTATGAAAATTATGATTTTGTTTATGACATTAATATTATTGACCCAGAAGGAAATACAGTATTAGATATTCTTTTCAAAAGAAAAGATTTGAAGAACAAAGAATTAATATTTGAACTCATTATTAAGCGTGGATATAAAATCAATGACAGAGATGAAAAATACTTATTTGAATTTTATAAAGACACTCCAGAAGTAGCTGAAAATATGATTATACTTTCTAACTTCTCTAAAAACTTTGATAATCCGACTTATAGAGGATATTTATTTCAGTTTAAAAACATAATCAGAATAATTGAATCAGCAAAGCAAGGCAGAATTATTGGATACGCCTTTAAGGATAATGAATGGGTAAAATTCGCTAATAATATCCTTTATTCAAACGCAAAGTATTGGGAGTACATAGAAATTGCTTTCAAACACTACGGATTATATGATAAATTAATTTTACTTGATAGAAAAAAAACTTTTCAAAATAAGCTGAATCAATATTATACTAACCCTGAAAAAACAGACCATAGCTTTAAATGGATTTTTAGAGAATTGTATCCTGAATTAGTAAAACCTGAAAAAGATTTTGACAATCCATTCTAAAGAAAAATTCAAAATCAGTCAAATGGTGTTGATTTTTTTAGCACTTTTGCAAACTATAAACATTTAAAACGGTTTAATTATTGATATAGAAAAATTTATCTAAAAAGCTAACTAGCTATTTTAGAAGACATCGACGATAAAATAAGTGTTGACTTATTTGCTTTGGCAGAATAAAATTTGGCGATTTTAAAATACAAACAAATGCAAATAGTGGATACCCACCCTATGGTGTGGGGATTCTGCTTTTGTTTGTAGGGTTACGCCAAATACCTTTTCTGACGAAGTGTGAATTCCTCACACTTTTTTTATTGCTTAAAATCAATCATAAAAATTTAATAGAAATGGGTATTTTATTTTCCACAGACACCGTAAGAAGCCTTAACAAAAGGCAAAAATTGGCAATGCTAACAGTCGTAAAATCAATTTCCGACAATGCAACAGATTCAACAAAAAGACTAAATCAACAAAAAATCTTTACCAAGTATCTTTCAATATTCGAGTTGAACGACATTGCTATGTCAAATTATGAGCAACATTTACTAAGAATTGATTTAAGAAGTCTAAATCCAAATCAACGAGATTATTTTATTGTAATGGGTCATGAGTTGCTTGGTGCAATTCAAGACAGACGATTGGAGGATTATAATATCTTATTTGAAGCTTTTCAAAGCTATGGTAATATCAGTAGTTCAGAATTTTCAGGCACAATTGAACGCTTACGAGGAAACAGCTATTAATATGAGCCGATTATTTACATTCTTTTTTTTGGCAGTCTTTACAGTATCTTGTTCAAACAATGGTAGCGGCGAGCTTGAAATTAATTGGGGAATTGTTGGCTTACTTTCGTTTATTGCATTTGGATATTTTTTAAGCAAAAAGGAAAGAAGAGCCGAAGATGAAACCCGAAATCTTAACGAACAAGTCAGAAATCAAAGAGGAAACCCATTGACACAAAAACTTGTCTTCAATTACAGTAAAATCAAATTCACACACGAAATAACTTTTAAACCGATTCAAATTGCAACAGCTGAGGTTTACAAAGACAGATTTGAAATTACAATTTACCCCTACTCCGCATATTCGGGAACTTACGTTATTGTCAAATCTCAAAAGCTGGGCGACGGAATTCTAAACACTGTTGTCAAAGTTGACGGCGGGAATTTTTCTCAATACAATTCTCAAAAGCCTTGTTTCGTTCACATATCCGAACGAGCAAACATTCTTAAAATATATGATGAAAATCGAATTGGAATAATCTTAAAATTTTAAATACATGAAAAAATTAATTTTTACTTTAATGTTCGCATTACCAACTTTTTATTTCGCACAGGAAGAGAAACCGAAAGAATCACAAACAGCTAAAGAATGTGATTTGCCGAAAGATTTCAAAGAACCAATCAAAAATAACAGATTAAAGAAATTTGTTGCCATTGACAACGGTGTTGATGAAAAAGAGGTAACTATAATCAGAGCGCAAAATGGATTCGGTAGTGGGATTTATACAGCCTGTGTGAAAGGACAACCAATCCAATATCAAAAAATGGGAACTGTGTTTATGCGCGAAGGGAAAAATCCTTTTATCAATGCAAAATGATATTGCAGTTTCAGAGAGCGTGTACTCCACCATTTGAATTTAAACAGTACAGCATTTGGGATGATGTATCAATTATTTTGATACTGTTTGTATATCTCATTTTGTATATCGGAAGTGCTTATTACCTAATGAAAGGGTTGAAACTCACAATCAATACACTGAAAAAGTACTTCAAAAAAGAGAAATACTAATGCTTTAAAACCTGTTTATAACAGGTTTTTTTCTTGTATTCACTTAAAAGCAGTAGTAATTTGTAATATTTATGGTTTCCCATAATTCAGAGATTGCAAAAATTCTTAAATTGTTAAAAAATAAAAACTAATTCCTAAAAATGTTTATATCACAAATTAAAATTGAAAATTTTAGAAATTTCAAAGAGAAAACTATATTACTCAATGATGGCATCAACGTTATTATTGGGCATAATAATTCAGGAAAGTCTAATCTTATTAAAGCTCTTTCTTTAGTACTAGACAATCAAAGGTCAAAAAAATTAGATATTGACGATTTTAATCAAAATATTACGTTACCAGAGCTTAAAGCTAATCCCCCTAAAATCAGTATTGAGGTAACTATCAAGAAAGGTAGCTTTGAAAGTGAAGATGATTTGGTTACTGTAGCAAATTGGCTTACAAAATTAGATGCTAATTATGAAGCTACATTAACTTATGAGTTCTTTTTACCCGAAAAACAAATAACAAGCTATAGAGAAAGATTAGCCGAAATTCCTGATGACGCTTCAGACGCAATTTTCAAATGTTGGAAAACTATTAAGCATGATTTTTTGAGGTTTTATACTCATAAAATTTGGGGAGGCGATGTTCTTAATCAAAATAGTGCAGATTCAGAATCATTGAACAAATTTGATTTTCAATTTTTAGATGCTATAAGAGATGTTGAAAGAGATATGTTGACAGGCAGAAATACTCTTTTAAGGGAAATTTTTGATTTCTTTATGGATTATGATATTAAAATTGATTCGACAAAAGATTCAACACAAAAACACGGAGAAATAAAGGTTAGAAAAGTTGATTTTTCTCATAAAGCACAAGTTTTAGTAGATGACTTAAATGTTAGAATAGCATCTGGTAAAACAGAAATACTTTCTTATGCCAATGATACAGGAGCGTCATTCAACAATGCCAAGCCAGATTTTGAGGGAATAATTTCGGAATTAGAAATGTACAATGTTTTAAAGTTAATTGTTGAATATGAAAGCGGAATAAAAATACCTGCAACACATAATGGCTTAGGGTATAATAATCTAATTTATATGTCATTGCTACTCGCAAAAATGCAAGTCAATGCTGATGCCAATTATTTAGATAATAATGCAAAGGTCTTTTCAACATTAGTAATAGAAGAACCAGAAGCACATTTGCATCCTGCAATGCAATATAAGTTTCTAAAATTTTTAAATGAAAATAAAAGAAAAAGAAAAGTAAGGCAAATATTTGTGACAAGCCATTCAACACATATTACATCTGCTGTAAACTTAGATGAAATTATTTGCTTACATAATGATGGTAGTCAAACAAACGTTGGTTATCCTTCTAAAACTTTTGTTGATGCAGCAGGAGTAATACAAGAAAATAGCAAAAAATATGTTGAAAGATTTCTTGATGCAACAAAATCAGATATGCTTTTTGCACAAAAAGTCTTATTTGTTGAGGGACTTGCAGAACAAATTTTAATGTCAATTCTTGCAAAATATCTTGATAAATCATTAGAAGATAATCATGTAGCTATCATTAATATAAATGGAAGATATTTTGACCACTTTTTATATCTCTTTGATACTAATAAAGAATTTGCAATTTCAAAACAAGTTGTTTGCTTAACGGATAAAGACCCCCAAAGAAAAAATAAAACTATAACGGGAGCTCGATTTAATAAATGTTACCCTTTTGAATATGATATTGACTCTACTACCTACGAATATCAGAGAAATAGTATTGATAGTTCATACAATGAGGGAAACCATCCCAACATAACCTTCTATTCACAAAACGATACTCAGGGTAAGACTTTAGAATACGAGATTGCATATCATAATCCTAATTCAAAACTAATCTTAACAGATTTCATTGATAATCGAGAAGAATTAGAGGAATTGATGAGGTTGTATAATGATGGTACTTCAACAATTGCACAATTCATTGAGGAATTGAGAAAGAGTAAAGAAAATGACAGAATTATTGAAAGTATTAATAATGCAACTACTTTATCTGACGATGAGAAGAAAAGGTCAATAATTGCTTCTCGTTATTTAAATTCAGTAGGAAAAGGAGAAAATGCTTTAGACCTTGCACTAAAATTGAAAAATAATCTTGAAAAAAGAGGAAATCCAGAATATCAAGATTTTGTAATACCTGAATATATCCAAAATGCAATTAATAAGTTATGTCCGTAATAGAAATACATTCAGATACATTATTGACCAATATTGACACTCATTTTAAAGTTTCAGCGGGTCCAGGAGCAGGAAAAACACATTGGATTGTAAATCATATAAAAAATATTCTTTCTAATTCTAATAAATTAGCTAAAGCAAGAAAAATTCTTTGTATTACCTACACAAATATTGGTACAGAAACAATATTAAAAAGATTAGGTAATGCATCTGTACAAGTTGAAATTTTAACTATTCATAGTTTTCTTTACAATCATATTCTTAAACCATATGCTTCATTTATTGCGAGTGAATACGGCTTAAATGTCTCTCAAATTGACGGTCATGATGACACAATATTATCAAACTATAGTTTTCTTAATGATTGGAAAGTTCGGACAGCTCAACAAAGATTAAATGATGATAAAATCATTATTAAGGCATTCAATAATTTGAAATGGAAATTAAATCATGAAGGCGAATTAGTTCCAAAAACCGATTACCCCTTTGTGATAGGTGGATATGCTATGAGAAATGATTCATATATGGAATACAAAAAGATGGCATGGGAAAAAGGAGTTATTCATCATGATGATGTTTTATTTCTAAGCTATCAAATTATAAAAAAATTCCCTTTTGTATCATCTGTCATTTCTGCAAAGTTTCCTTACATTTTGGTTGATGAGTTTCAAGATAGTAATCCTATTCAAGTTGAAATACTAAAGAAGTTTGCAAATTTATCTACAATAGGAATTATTGGAGATATTGCTCAATCTATCTATGAGTTTCAAGGTGCAGATTTAGAACAGTTCAATTCTTTTAATTTACCATCACATCAAGATTATTTTCTGATACACAATAGAAGGAGTTCTAATGAAATTATAGATTTTTTAAACCTAATCAGAACTGACATTTCTCAACAGTATCATAGAAATGTTAATATAACTAAACCCACCTTATATGTTGGTAATATGGTTACTGCACTACAGCAAAGTAAACTTGACTCTGGTGGTGATGTATACACATTATCTCGAGAAAACATAACTTCAAATGCTTTAAAGTCAGAAATTAACGGAACTGGGATAGATAAAAGTTTACTTGAAGAGTTGAGGTTCAAAGATTCAAATAAGGAAAGGGCTAATCTAATATGTGCTTGTATAAAAGCTGTTGCACTAACAAAAGAGTCAAAATTTAAAGATGCTTTTAAAGTGCTAGAAAAATACTTTAATTATAAAACGGATAAATTAAAAGGTAGAAAAAGAGCATTGAAATACATTTCAATTTTGATGGAAAACTATGAGATTTACAAAGACTCTTCTTTACTTAGTTTCGCTTCTTTTATAAAAGAAAAGATTGATAACTCGATAGCAAGAGTATCATCAGGTGCAGTAAAGTTACATTATGAAAATCATACTTTTCAACAACTTTATTTATGTGTTAACATTCCAGAAGATAAAAGTTTTCACAAAACCATTCATAAGGCAAAAGGAGACGAGTTTGAGAATGTTTTATTAATCTTACCTACTGAGGATGACCTTAAATTTATAACCGAATCAAATCTACAGACTAATGAAGAGCATAGAATAAAATATGTTGCTGTAAGTAGAGCAAGAGACAAATTATTTATAAGTGTACCAAGTTTAGACAGTGCTTTAGAGACTCAGTTATTAACAAATTTCAATTTTAATATTATATGGCTTTAATTAGTTGCTTAATTTAATCTTTAAATCAATAAAAATTTATTTTTAACACTAAAAACAGCTATATTAGATTATAAAAACTTAACCATAAAATCATGTCATTAAAGCCAATTACTCTTAAAGGAGAGCAAAAAAAAGTTTTGTTCTTACAAGCTACAGAACCCATACAAATTAAAGGTGTTGCAGGCAGTGGAAAAACTACAGTTGCGTTATACAGAGCTAAGCATTTGCTTGACACTCAATCAAATTTGTTTCAAGAAGCTAAAGTTGTAATTTTCACATATAATAAAACCCTTGTAAAATATATTGAAGCTATAAAACCTTACATTTCTGGAGGTTACCAACAAAACAGTGATGAAATAATACCTATAAAACCAGATGGAATAAATGTAACTGTTACAAATTTTCATAAATGGGCATATCATTTTCTTGAAGAAAATAATTTTCCTTTATCTAAACAAGATAGTAAATCGAAAATAATAAAAGAATGGCAAAAAGCTGATTATCTTAAACATATAAAACTCAAATATTTCACTAAAAGCATTACAATTAAATCTACAGATTTTTTTATTGAAGAAATTACTTGGATAAAAGGAAAAGCTTTTAA
>Ga0308161_1004430_pt1 | contig 12857 bp, 20 predicted proteins | sample PhyFR2_FD_201034 | JGI IMG/M metagenome (GOLD analysis project Ga0308161, IMG submission 201034) | Phyllosphere microbial communities from UC Gill Tract Community Farm, Albany, California, United States - DLSLF.R2 | ecosystem: Host-associated > Plants > Phyllosphere > Unclassified | place: USA...
CTGACCCAGGCGATGAAGCGCAGGGACCTGGTGCCCGCAACGATTGCCGCCGGCTGTGACATGTTCCTGTTCTTCCGGAACGCGGCGGAGGACTTCCAGTACATGCTGGACGGGTACAAGTCCGGGGCGATCACCGAACAGCGGCTCCACGATGCGCTGCGCCGGATCCTTGGCCTGAAAGCGTCACTAGGGCTGCACCTGAAGTCCGCGGACCAGCTGGTGCCCCCTGCCGAGGCGCTTTCGGTCATCGGATCTGCCGGGCATCGTTCGGTGGCCGCCGAGATTGCGGACAAGACTGTGACGCTGGTCAAGGACACCGCCGGGAACCTGCCCATCACGCCGGCAACGCACCCCCGGATCCGGCTGTACGGGATCTCGGGCGGTGCCGACTTCACCAGGGCAGACCCGCTGGCATACCTGGAAGTGGTGAAGGAGGAACTGGAAGCTGCCGGCTTTGAGGTTCATCTGTTCCGGACCGCGGAGCAGCGCGAGGCGGCGGGGGAAGCCGGGATGAACTTCATGCGGGTCCTGGCGGAGGAAGCCACCGGGGACTACGCGGAGAAGTACGATGCCGCATTTGTCTTTGCCAACGTGAAGGGTTTCGCGCAGGAGGCGGCCATCCGGATCAAGTGGTCTTCGCCCATGGCGGCCGAGATCCCGTGGTACGTCACGGAGGTGCCCACGGTGTTCGTGTCCCTGAACCAGCCGAACCACCTGATCGACGTGCCGATGGTCAAGACGGCGATCCACGCCCATGCGGGTACGCGCGAGGCCATCCGCGCGGCGGTGGAGAAGATCCAGGGTAAGTCCGGGTTCCAGGGAACATTCAACGACAACGTGTTCTGCGGATCATTCGATACCCGTCTCTGACTGAAGGAGGCGCCGCCGCAACAGCGGGGCGCCTCCCTCATGTCCGGTAGGTCATGGCCGCTACGTCAGGCCCTTACCCGTCTTCACGGTCCGGGTTCTCCAGCCGGAAGAAGTTGGACTGGGACCCGTCGGACCGCTGTTCCTGGTAGATAAAGTTGAGGCGGCGGTCGTCGAACGTCTTGAACCATTCCTCCCAGCTGACCTCGCGCAGGTTCGCGTCCCTGTCCCGGAAATCGATGCGCAGGACGCCCAGATGGTCCCCGTGTTCTGTGCCGTCAACCGTCGCCGGAACACCGCCGCGTTCCTCCGCCCACTGCCTGATGACCTCATGGTGGGTGGTGGCCAGGCTGCGGCCTTCACGTTCAGGCTCTTCGTCGGGCGAGGTGATTTCCTGTGAGTACTTCAACGACTTGGACGAGTCATCCCCGTGGCGGATCCTGCCGCCGTCGGGCCCCGCTCCCAAGTCCTCCGCGTCTTCCCCGCCGGATCGGCTGTTGCCACCCCGGCCGCCATCGTGGTCATCCTGCCGGGCCTTGGCTACTTCCTTCACCAATTCTTCCTTGCGAAGGCCGGAAGCGCCGGAGATGTGTTCGTCCCTGGCTTCCTGGCGGAGTTCGTCCACCTTCTTGTTGCGCAGTTCGGTTTCGCTTACATCGGGGGTGTTGGGCGTCTGGTTACCAGGCTTCTCACTCACGGCATGTCCTCCTTATTGCGGAACAGTGTTGCAGTATCGACAAATAATAAGGCTACTTACTTTCTAGCGCGTACCGGACGCGGCCGTCAAGCATTGGGGTGGCGGGACCGGGGCGGCAGGCGTGGAAGGCAGGGGGCTCCGGCCACCTGTCCCACCGCTGCTTCTCGTCTGTAGTGTTGGGCCGATGGACTTCTCTCGTGAACTTGCCGGGGGCATCGTGCTGCGTCCCGTCTGTATGGCGGATGCGGAACCCCTGACTGCGGCATTCCAGGCAAACCGGACCCGGCTGGCCCCGTGGGAGCCGGTAAGAGCGGAGGAGTTCTACACCGTGGAGGGGCAGCGTCGGTGATCGGGAGGCGGCTGGCGGAATTCGATTCCGGTGCAGCACTTCCAATGGTGCTGGCCGGCCAAGGAGCTATCGTCGGCGTGCTGACCCTCAGTTCGATCGTTCGCGGCGCGTTCCAAAACGCCCACATTGGCTACTGGGTTTCGCGCGGGATCGAGGGGACGGGGGTGATGACGGCAGCCGTGGCTGCTGGGGTAAACATCGCAAAAGAGGACCTCGGCCTGCACCGCCTCGAAGCCGCGACTTTGGTGCACAACATTGCCTCCCAAAGGGTCCTCGAAAAGAACGGATTTGAAGCTTACGGGACAGCCGCTGGCTATCTCCGAATAGCTGGCAGGTGGCAGGACCACCGCCTGTACCAGCGGATTCTCTAACCGGAGTATGGTTCGGCCTGCCCTGATTCGGGGCGGCCCTGATCAGCGCAGCGCCTTTTCCAACCGCCGCATGCAGGGGTCGCCAGGGGCTTTTGTCCGGCTGGGAGCCTCAACCTGTCACGCGTACTCCGCCCACTGCTCCTGTCCACGGCGTATCGCCCGGGGCCGGAAGCACCAGGTGCGCGAAGACGTACCCCTGGTCAAGTTCGATAATCAGTGTTGTCACGGCCGTGCAATCCAGTGTGAGCTCCGCGGGGCGGAAAGCTGCACCGGGATGCTCCTGCCCAACAGCTACCTTCGCGTCGGAGGCGCCGGCACAGGCTGCCGTGACGGTATACCGTCCTGCCGCCGGCACCTCCGCCACGGTGCCAAATCCCCTGACAGGGCCGTCCAGTGGCCCCTCTTCAAAAAGGAGGACCGGGCCGGGAACTGTCTTTAATAGCCGGTCCAGCTCACGGTAATTCCTGACTTCGCGTTCAAGGACCAGGGGATCGACGGGTGGCGCAGGGGACTCCGCCGCCGGCGCGGGACGGGCAGTCGGCGTGCGGACAGGTTCGTCGTACTCGTATGAGCACCCTGCTGTTCCACCTGGAAAGACCAGTAGGGGCAGCGCAATGGCCAGTCGGCCGCGCCAGCCCTTCGCTCCCACATTTCAATGGTGGCTACGCCTGCCACAACACGCAATCATTGCCGCTGCCCGTACAGCAAAAGGCCCCGGTTCCTTTGATCTACAAGGGAACCGGGGCCTTTCTACTTGGCGGCGACGCCGCTGCCTGGGGCGAGTGGCGTTGGCGCCCTGCTGGCTGATGCCGGGAGCCGCCGTAGAGTTAATCGAAAACATATTCACATGTTCATAACTCTGTGGAGAACATTTTTTCGATTGCCCCGGGGGGTACTGGCGGATGAGTGCTGTTGTTGTCGCCGCCCTCGATGTGTACAGCTCCGCGATGCCCGTTCCGATGTTGTTTCCGGTCGCTGTGCTGCTGGGCTTTCCGTCTCCGGCCCAGGAGTATTTCATGGGTGCATCGACGTGGATATGCATCGATCGGGAAGAATTGGCGCCGTGACGAGTCCCGGAACCATGAACCAAAAGCCCAATTCGCTCCTGCAACGCATAGCTAGTGTGCTGTTCACTGCTGCGTTGATTCTGGTGGGGCCCACCCTGATGATGACCAGCTATCAGCAGGTGGACGCCGACGAAGAGCTCGCGCGCACCGGCGTCCAAGTCACCGGGACCATCACCTACTTCAGTGACGCCAGGAAGGCATCAAACCGGGCCATCAGGGTGGAGTACATGGCGGCCGACGGAGTGAGCCGCTACGCCAATGCCCCTGTGGACCATGAGCAGCACCCCTCCGTCGGTGAGGAGGTCACTGTCGCGTACCGCGAACAAAACCCGGCCCAGGCTGTTGTTCTCGGCTATGAAAGCAGCAGCGAGTTTCTCGGCGGTGTGGGCCTGATCCTGACGGCGGTCTTCACAACGCTTGGCCTCATCCTCATCGTTTCAGGGCTGAGGAGGAGACGACGGGACAAAGTCCGCAGCCCGAACACGAGGCCTGGTGCGGCAAAGTTGTGACGGACCGACGTGACGGCGCCAGCGCGCCACGGGTCTATCCGGGTTGCCAGGCCTGCACCAAGTACCGCTCGACCACTTCTGTGGCGACCAGGTCCCTCATCCGGCCCCGGGCCGTGGCGTAAACCCTGAAGCGGTACTGTGCAGGTTTTTCAATCCTGCCGAGCTCAAGGGCCTCCGCTTCGCCCGGGCCGTGAAGGACTGCGGTTCCGGGCGGCAGCAGAAGATCGAGATCCTCCCACACGTCCTCCCAGTCAGCGCTGGTGGTTGTGGCTGCATTCAGGTCAGCCTGGTCAACTGGCCCAGCAAGCTCAGCCGGCTCTCCCGCCAGGACTTCAAACTCCACGTCCACAGGACCGGTGTTGATGCCGGTCTCCAAGAGGATTTTGCTGAGCCCGCGGGCTTGATCGCCCAGGGCAATAGCTTCAACCAGAGTCCCCGGCGGAGGTGCTTCGATATCCAGCACCACGCAGCCTTCCCAGGCGTGAACTATCCCGCGAGCGGATCTCAACATGAGTGGAGTCTACGACTGGCTTGTCGACCCGAAACCGAGCAGTAGTCTGGGACGAATTATCATCAATCTGGGGGAACGATGAAACGCCTTGCTGCCGTACTGATTGCCGCGCCACTCTTGCTGACCGGCTGCGTTGTGCCCTACGGCGGGGCCACGACGACCGCCACAAACAGCCTGCCGCCGGCCGGTGCCAAAATCTACTCGAAGCTGGACGAGCCCGGGATCAAGGACATCAAAGCATCGAAGTTCGTGCTCCTGGACATGGAGAATGGGCGGCTGACGAAGGAGAGCGTGGGTCTTGCGGACGGCTCCAGCCAGGCCCCGGACGTTCACACCGACACGCCTGTTGAGGTCATCATCGAGGCGCCGTATACGGCCATCACGGCGCGCTCGGACCGCATCCGGCTGAACGGCATGAACGGAGGCCCCGACTTCAGTGAGGTCACCTACTTTCTCACCGCCAAGTCTCTGGACGAGCTCTCCACGCTGATCCGTGAGGGTGTTGGCCGGTACGGCATCCCCAGCGACCCCGCCGAAGGTTTGATCCAGAGCATCTCCGCCAAGCCGGATCAGAAGAGCGACTTCGCCATCACCCCGGGCACCTCAACCGGTGTCCAGGTCACCTACGACCTCCGATATGACGGGTCCAAGGACACCCAGGTCATCATCGTGCACGTCAACCCCCTGTAGCAGCAGACACCGCAAAGGAACCAGCCTTGAACGACCGGCACCAGCTGATCCCTGTCAGCTACGTGATCTTCCTCCGCGGAGACGCTGTGCTTCTGCAACGACGCCAGAGGACCGGATACCTCGACGGGCACTGGGCCACCGCGGCCGCCGGCCATGTTGAAGCGCATGAAACAGCCCTCGACGCTGCCTGCCGTGAAGCCCGCGAAGAACTGGGGCTGGTCATCAGCCCTGAGGACCTCGTGCCGCTCGTTGTGATGCACCGGCAGCAGGAGCCCGATGAGGGCGATGCAGGGAGGGTCGATTTCTTCTTCCAGTGCACTGAGTGGTCCGGGGAGCCGCGGCTGATGGAGGGCGGGAAAGCCTCAGACCTGGGCTGGTTTCCCCTGGGTGACCTTCCGTTGCCGTTGGTGCCCCACGAACACCAGGTGCTTTCATCGCTGCGTTCGGGGTCACCCGCAATCATCTCCTTCGGGTTCCCAGCGGCGCAGCCCGTGATGGACAACGAGCCTCGGGCAGTCTGAGACCATGCTCTTATGACCACGAGCAGCGCACAGGCAACGGCATTCTTCACAGAAGTCATCCGCGAACAGCAGGTCTGGACGGTCCGTGATGCCGGGGGCATTCCTGCGCCCCGTGGAACCGATAGAATCCGCAGCATGCCCTTCTGGTCCCTGAGCTCACGTGCAGAGCGCATCACCTCGACGGTCGGGGCGTATTCCGGCTTCGAAACAGTCGCGATCCCTCTCAGCGAGTGGCGGGCCAAGTGGCTGCCCGGCCTTGAACGGGACGGGCTGAATGTTGGACTCAACTGGTCCGGGGCCCGGGCCACGGGCTACGACGTCGAACCACGCGCGGCACTGGCCTCTCTGACTGCGCGTGGATAGTCCTGAGACACTTCAACCATGACGAGTCGACAGTTCCCTTTCAGCCCAAGAACCAGCAGAGCTTTGGAACAGGGGGACCTTATTGCTGTCCCCTGTGAGGGAGGAAGCTGGGCCTGCCTTCAGATCGTCGAGGTCAAACGCGAAGGGGTGGGCGCCCGCTCCACGTTCATCGCCGGAACCCTGCCCTGGGGTGGGTCAGAACCGCCCGCAGAAGAGGACGTGAGGGGTCTGGCAGTCACAGAGCAGGCACTTACGCGGATTGAACTATTCACAGACGGCGGTCTGCAAGTTGTTGCGAACAGCCGCGTTGAGCCGACTACCTTCGCGTCCAATTACCGCGACTTTGAGGTGGGTACGAAGCACCGGACGTGGGGATGGAGAGCGGCAATCGAGCGGGCCCGGGCGGCGGCCGCCCTCGCCCGCGGTCAGGGATGATGAACCCATGGGATCCCTGACGATCACGAGTCCTCCGTTGTCTATCGCCCGCGAACTGTGGCGCCTGGGGGAGACTGATCTCGCTGCACGGGCTGCCAGCTTGAGCGCAGAGCAGGCCGTGGACATTGCGATCAGGGCCGGTGAGCTGCACGAGTCCGGCGAAGCACTGGCTGTGTGGCCCCACGGCCCGGGCGGCACCACTCCCGCGCTGATGCTCGCAGCCATCGAATACCTCGAAGGTTGCCTGCGTCCCTGCGCGAGGAGCCGCCGCCTTCCCGAAAAGAACCTACCGCCGACCCTCCAGGCCACCGAGGAGGAACGTTGGGCAGCACTGACTCCAGTAGCCCAGGCACTTGATCGTCGGCGCCTGGAGACGCGCGCCTAGCCGCGCTGTCCTGTCTCGATATAGTTCCATCGTGGATAGTCAGCGGAGGGCACGGGCAATCTTCCTGTGTGAGCAGACGGGGCTTACCCCGCCCCATGAGCTGCCTGACTTCGCCACTGAACTACTGGTCCTGGGCTACGACAGCCCCTCGCTCCGTGAACTCGCAGGACTTCCGACGGGAGACAGGGCCGACGCGGCTGATTTGTGGAGCGCAGTCCGCGACGAACTCGGCATCCGGCACGAAGAGAAAGAGGAAGCCGCCAGATTTCTGCTCCGATACTTGGCCGAGGAGACCGCCGGGCAGCGTATCGACGTCTTGGCCGGGGCGAGGCTGATGTACCGGGTTGGCTGGTTCCAGCTGGGACAACCGAGCGAGCTAAACGAGCTCCTGTACCTCTTGATTCTCTTGGACGAGATGCCGGAGCAACGCGGGCAAACAGCCGCGGAGCTCCTCGCTTTCGCGCGGGACTTGGTAGACGGCGAAAGCTGACGCCGACCAGTCCCAAGCAGGCAGTTCCCTCTGGCAACATCATCACCATGGAAGATGAGTGGTTTCGGTCCCCAGGATGGAGCGAAGAGGACCGCGCTGAGTTCGAGGCACGCCTCGCCAGGTCCCGTAAACACAAACGTGCCCAGTATCTGCGCATCAAGGGGCTGGCCCTGCGCGACGCCGGCGAAGTTGGCGGGGCCAGAGAGCTCTGGATGCGCGTGCTCTCGGATGAGGGAGAGTTCTCCACGATGGAGGGCTTCACAACTCTGGAGCACCTGGGGGACTCGTACGTTGACGACGACCCGACGTTCGCGGAGTACTACTATCGGCGCCTGCTCAATGACAATCCCGAGCTGAAGAGCACAACCATGACGCAGCACATCAAGCTTGCCGAACTCCTGATACGGCGGGGTGATGAGACGGCTCTCAAAGAAGCGGCGGAGTTGCTGATCCAATGGCAAGAGGTGGCGCGCATTCCATTCCCCAGCGACCACTTCCGGTGGAACCTCGCGGTGATCGACCTAGCGGAAGCTACTGGCGACCGGCAAACCGCAGTCGGGGCTGCACGCCGGGCGCTGGAGCTGGCCAATCGAGGGCCTGTGTTCCCGCGGCACAAAACAGTTGGCGTCGTTCACGCGGAACACCGGACCATTGCACGACTGAAGCGCCTCGCGAAGTAGAGATCACCGGTCCCCTGGACCCGCGTGGGCGAGCTGACCCTACACGGTGTTGCCAGCTCCGGCGGATCAGTGGACGTCTTTGAAGTACTGTGCCACTGCGTAGTTGCCGATGAGTCTGGCCAGTCCCGCAGGGGTCTGCCCTGACTGGTTCGGATACAGCGGATCTGCGCCGTGGGTACGCAGCAGATCGATCACCCCGGGCCGGCCGCGGGAGTTGAACACTGCAACAAACAACGGTGTATTGCCGAAGGAGTTGACCGGGTCGACCGTCGCTCCGAGGTCAAGCAGCGCGGCAGCAGCGTCCAGGGCGTGTTCCTGCGACGCGAGGTGCAACGGGGTGAATCCTTGGCTGTCGGCTGAATCAACGCGCTCACCCTCGGCGATCAGCCGCCTCACCTCATCCGCGTCATTGCTGAGTGCTGCGTAGTGGAGCGGGGACCGGCCGGAAGGATCCACGGTTACCTCAATTCCTGGTGCTAAGGGACATGGCACCATAACCGATGGCTTACCGAACGGCAGCGTGGGCAGCCCTTCATTCTGACCCTGCGATGAGGCTTTGGGCCAGATGTTCATTCAGGTTGAGCAGCTCCTGGAAGGGAACTGCCTTTCTTGTCGCCGTCGCGATGTTGCGACCTTCCGCTGTGAAGAGGAACGGGTACACGCTGATGCCTTCGCCGATGGACAGTGCAGAGACTTCCGCTTCCCATCCTGGCCAGCGAAACTCCTGGTAGAAATCCGCGGCTCCGCTATTCAGCAGCCACTCGATGAAGGCCGTGTGGCCGACCCCCAAGGGCGTCCACTCCAAAGTATCGGGACCCCAGTAGCAAACTTCGCCGGCTTGCGCGGGAAGGTCATGGTGATTGATGGCGAACACTCCGCCCAGGACGTCATACCCGACAACGATGTGACCCGGGGGCGCTGCGCGATGTTCAGGGTCACCAAGAGCATTCACCGTAGCGAGATCCCGGATTCCCTCAGAGCCAGCGCCAAGTATGCGAACCCATCCGTGGTCGAGGAGGAGAGTTCCGCAGTTCGATGCGATGGCACCAAGCGTCGACGCTGCCGTCACCTGTAGCCGGTAGAGCACCTTCCTTCTGGCCGTGTCGTCCGCCGGCAGCACTCTGACCTCGACGGCCGCCTTGGACAGGCGCGCCCTCAGCCCTTGCCACGCGGGGGCGTCGACGTCGAGAAGCTCATCCGCAGATCGTATTGAAGTCATGGTCAGATGCTGTCATGGGTTGCGATAGGCAGGACTGGCCCCGGTAAAAGATCCCCGACCGGACAAGGTTCTGCCGCCGACTGCCATCGTAAAGGTCACAAAGAGGGCACCAGGTTGGCCTAGGCCGATTCGACGCTGAATCCACGGAACTTGAGCGCGTTCAGGACGAATTGACGGATCTGCTCTGCATCGTCGGCTCCGCAGCCAAGCTGCGCTGGAAATAGACGACGATGCCCATGGGGGGAGCCAGCATCTCCGAATCAATCTCATATTGCTGGCCGTGGAAACTCACCCAAAGACCAACCCGGGCAATGCGAACCTCGCCTTCAGCAGAAGAGACAACATTCGGTCCTGTCGCTTCAAACACAGTATTCATCTCCGGCTTCAAACTGCTGTAGGAAGGTTCTGCGGGGACAGCGTGAAGCGGCGTTCCGGCCGGCCGCCAGAGTTGCGGATCTTGACCTCTGACGTCGCACTCCAGCCGGCACTCTCGTAGGTGCTGATGGCCCTCGTTTTGTCGGCGATGACCCAGAGCTCCATCGGAATCTTGGTCGTGACCGAATGGTGTCTCAGGTAGTCAAGGAGCCGGCGCGCGAGACCGTTGCCCCACGCGGACGGGTCGACTGCCAGATAGAGCACTTCCAGGATGTCTTCATGCGGGACGACGATGGAGAACGCCAGCGCGCGACCGTTTTCTCCTCGCGCCATCAGAAGAAACGAGCATTCCCGGGCAAGCGCTGCTTCAATGCCCGGCAGCTTGTCTTCGAGCAGTGGAATCTCCGGAAGTCGATCCCGCACAGCAACAGCCCGGGCCCAAATTCCAGCGGCGTCCCACGCGCCCACGATTCTCTGTTCTTCGCTGATGCCTGAAAGCGGTGTTGGTGTCACCCGTAGATCCTGTCACGCCACGAAGAAGGTCCTTGCAGGGCCATGAGTCTCGGTGAGGTGAAATCCGAGTTGTCCACCACGAACGTTGCGCGTTCCCACGGTCGAGCCGCTTTGAAGTACAGGCGCTGTCCTCCAACGTACCGGCGCATAGTTGGGTGCTCAGGGTCCGGGTTGCTGCCATTTCTGACGGCCATGCGCGCGGCTGTCTCAATGAACGGCACGTCCAGAAATATAGACGCGTCCCAGTAGGAGACCAGCTCATCGCGGTGAAGAAACATACCCTCCACAACGACGAGCGCGTTGGACGGTGCCAGGAGAACCTCGGCCTGCACTGTTTGGTCCGTCTGGGAGTCGTAGGAGGCTGGCGCGTACCGCCCGTCCCCGGTCGGGCTGAGGGGCGAGAGCAGCTGATCCTGGAGCGCCGTGTAGTTGTAGGTGTCCTCCCAGAACCCCTCCGGTGAGTCACGTCCCTTCGCGTGCCTCACCGGCGAAGGATTCAAAAAGTCGTCCGCGTGGATGACTATCACCGGGCGGTCCTGGACCTCGGCTGCAAGCTGCGCAGCAAAGGTCGTCTTGCCACTGCCGTCAACGCCGTCAACTGCCACCAGGCGCCGCCCACGGCCTAAAACGTTGAGAACGTCAGTGGCCATCGATCGCATGAAATTCTTCATAGTGCCATCTTCGGGGAAACAACCAGCTTGCCCGAGCGTTCGACCATGCGACGACGAGAACGATCGACCCGGCCGAGAGCCATTTCAAGCACGCACTCGACATACGGAAGGACACCCTCAACCGGAACTAATCGTTCATACACCAGTCGGAGACTCCGCTTAGTGCCACAGGGAGTCCTTGTCCAGACGCTCAGTCACGACGGGCGCGCTCTGTGTCGGCGCCGCACGCCAGATCTTAGGAGTAGAGGCGATTCACCTCCTGGTCGTAGTAGCCGCTCAGACGGTGCCCGCTGGCCCTATACATTACATATCCACCGCGGCCTGCGCGCCATGATTTAACCGCTTGCAGGAAAGCAATGAAGGAGAGCCGAAGACGGGAGGAGCTGGAAGCACCCCGGAAATTCTGTTACTGCTGCGTTACCGCGAGACCCTTCAAGGGAAAGAAAAAGGCCCTGCTTCCCTTAGTTCTAAGGGAAGCAGAGCCTTTCTACTTGGCGGTGACGGTGGGATTTGAACCCACGTTGGCTTTTACACCAAACAACATTTCGAGTGTTGCACCTTCGGCCGCTCGGACACGTCACCAACCTGAATAGGGTACCGGAGCAAGGCCTCCATCCCCAAAACGTGGCTGCGCCGGGTCCGGGCCTCCCACTGGGTCTTGATTGTCAGACGCCCTTGCCATGATGGGTTGATGGGGAAGCGGCGGAGGCGACGGCGTTGTCGGCGAGCGTGGGGAGGCCCGCGACCCGGCTCCCACACAGGACAGTGGATACGTCGGAGTCCGTTAGAATTTGGTGCGGTCGGTTGGCGGACGCCCGGCGGAGACCAAGCGACGTTTCGGGGAGCTTCAGCATGCAGGAAAATATCACGAAAGTACGCCCATCCTGGGGGCGCCGCCTCGCAGGCATCGAAGGGCTCAGGGGAATAGCGGCCATCTCAGTCCTCCTCTATCACCTGGGACTTGGAGCTTCCTACCAGGTGCTGATCGGCCCCGTCAGTATCTTGCTCACGCTGTTGGACCAAGGACTGACGCTCTTTTTTGTGCTGTCGGGGTTCCTGCTTTTCCGCCCTTTCGTCACCACGCTCATGGAGGACAAGGCGCTCCCGTCCATCCGCCGGTATGCCCGGAACAGGCTGCTGCGCATCTACCCGGCATACGTGGTCATCTTCGTTGTCACGGGTCTCATCTTCGCGGCGGCCTTTATCAAGGGCAGCACGCACGGGCTGGGCCCGGACAACATAGGCAGGATTACGGACCCGGTTCAGATCCTGGCGAATCTCGCGCTGGTGCAGATGCTGATCCCTTCCTTCGTGATGACCGGGCTTCCTGTTTCATGGTCGCTCACGGCCGAGGTGAGCTTCTATATCATCCTGGCCCTGATCGCCCTATGGTCAGCACGGTTGATCCGACGAGGTGCCAGTAAGGCTGCGGTGCTTTTTGGTTTTCCGGTTGGGATGATTGCCCTCGGTGTTGGCGTGACCCTCTGGGGGTACAAAGCGACCCTCGGACTTTCGCCGGCTGCCGCCGGTGATTTCGCGTTCGGGCAAAACTGGACAGCGGTCCTCCTTCGCAGCGTCCTGGGCCAAGCGGACCTATTCGGATACGGGATGATCGCTGCCGTCGTCGTAGCGAAGCTCCATGATCGCGACGTCCACCGCGTTTCGACTGGTTCGAAGATCGTGCTGCTTCTGGCAGCAGGCCTCGTTGAGTTGACGGGTTTCACGTTGCTCCGCCCGCTTTTGAGCAATATGTCAGGCGTTGCGGCCGCGCTCATCCTTCTCGCCGTCGTCCTTCCCTCGTCGCGCCACGGCAATGCCAACAGGGCCGCGAAGGTCCTGGAATGGCTTCCGTTCCGTTTCACTGGATTGATCAGCTACAGCATCTACTTGTGGCACCTGCCGATTCTTCTTTGGCTCATCAGCCACAACATGCTGTTCGGATCCAACGCCCGTTCAATGCCGCTCAACGGCCTTTTGGTCCTCGCCATCGCTCTCCCGTTGTCCACGCTTACGTACTACCTGGTCGAGCGGCCGGCGATGAAGCTGAAGAAGCCTACGGGGAGGCCCGCCAAGGGAGGCCCGGGGGTGCCCGGCGGGATACCAAGTCCAGAGGTGGCGTCCTTCGAACGATCTGGTTCCATGTC
>Ga0308161_1004432_pt1 | contig 12854 bp, 11 predicted proteins | sample PhyFR2_FD_201034 | JGI IMG/M metagenome (GOLD analysis project Ga0308161, IMG submission 201034) | Phyllosphere microbial communities from UC Gill Tract Community Farm, Albany, California, United States - DLSLF.R2 | ecosystem: Host-associated > Plants > Phyllosphere > Unclassified | place: USA...
AAAGACTAAGTGATGCAGGTCCTACAGATACAATTTGGTTTGATGAAGAAAGAAGACCTTTTGTAGATGCTTATTTGAAGCAGCTAGAGGCCGAACCACTTAAAGCAGTTCTGGATCGTACTGCTGAGCGCATCGATGGTTTTGAATCACCGCTGGGAATGGAGCTATTGTCAACGGTTGATTGGCTTACTACACAAGGCAATTATGACTTCACTGTTGAAAAAATCCGTGAGGGATTATCAAAATGGCCGGCTGGCCAGTTGGCAGCAGAACGGAAGCAAAGACTTTTCGACGATAGAATGATTGAACTCGCACTGCATAAATTACAGCAGGAAGCAATGGCTGCCTAAGTAAAAGTTTTTTTGTATTATTAAGCCCTCTTTTAGAGGGCTTTTTTCTTCTCTTCAAAACTTTTATGCACGCCCTCCCCATCCTCAAACAAGCCTGCCTTGAAGCCCTCGAAACCGACGGCGAGCCAAGCGACCCCGGCCGCTTCTTTTCCATCGTCGACCCGGGCTCGGTCCTCGATCTGATCGCGATCGCCGAGACCAGCATCACCGATGAAGAGGTGCTGGCGCTCCACCAGGTGATCGGCCAGCTCTGTGACTACGTCCAGCGCAGCAGCGTCGACAAGGAAAGTGCCGAGCTGGTGCGACATGCGCGAGCAGTGGTTGCCGTAACCACGCAGTAGGTGACGCCGCTAGCCTATACTTCTACTCGCGGCGGTGAGGCGAATCGCCATCCTCGCCATTAAGGCCGGCAGTGTTCGAAATCGTGCTGGCGCCGCATTGTCTATCCTATCCTCTCCCTACATCACCCGCCTCTCAGACAGGGGCGGAGCACCAGCCTTTTTCTCAGGCTTACTAGCCGCTTGCTAAGCGCTTCGTCCCGCATAGTACAGATGTACCTGTCGGAAATATTTACAAAATGTAACCGTATCAGCGAGTAATTTTTACCAGACGTCTGTTTATAAAGAGAAATTATTTCTTGGCACAAAGGTTGCTATATAGAAAATACCAATTAACCAAGGAAAAAAATGAAATTCTCGAAGAATGTAGTCGCTTTATTTAGCACCCTTCTGCTGAGTGCTGCGTTTTCCTCAAGCGCAAATTCCGCTGTAGTAGGCAGCACGTATAATTTTGACTATACCTGCGCTACTTGCGCTACCAAGGAAGTGACCTTCCAACTCCCGTCTTCCCCAATGGTTGTCTCGCCTGCCGCTGATCATTTCACCCTGCAAAACATTTCTACCTCGTTCGGCGTAGTAGACCTGTCCTTTTTTGTTCTGGCGAACTTGGGAGGATTTCGCATTGAAAATGCCACTACAAACGCAACTTTGATTGATATTTATGGCCCTCAAATTTTTACGGGCCCTCTTGCCACTCCAACGTTTACTCTTGGCACCTTCAAAACCACTACGAACGTTAATAACGGAGTTGATGCACCAAGCCAGTTAGTTATTTCAGCTGTACCAGAGCCAACCACGGTTGCCCTGCTGGGCCTCGGCTTGCTTGGCTTCGCAGCATCCCGCCGCAAGGCAGCAAAGAAGTAAAGTAGAAGGACCGGAGCCCGCATTGCGGGCTTGTACATCCAACAGATGCAACCCTATATGCTCCCGTACGAGAAAAGGCCGAGGTCTAGAAGCATTCGGAAGACCTTAGCGTCGAATGTTCCTTTCCTGACTATATGCCTCATTGTGCTGGCCGCATTTTTGGCTGGACTGTTCTTTATTGTCACAGGCGGAAGCAACTGATCGAGTCGGTTGCATCGCTCGTCCCTAGCCCGCCATGTGCGGGCTTTTTCTTTGCTGCGGCCTCTTCTCGGATGACTGGAGCCACATCCCCTTAAGGCCGAATTTGCTGCCTTTTAACGGAACGGGAAAGCTGAACGGGATAAGCAGCACACTGGAAGGTAGACGCACGGGACTCAAAATCCCGCGCTGGAAACAGCGTGCCGGTTCGATTCCGGCTCTCGGCACCAATCATTGAACGGCCTCTAGCGATATGGGCCGTTTTTTTATTGCGCGGCCGGTCGTGCAACCGCACTGCTCTCCTGCATCGGGCATGGGGCAGATCGATTGCAGGCTCCGCCGGGAAAATAGGCCGACGTCTACAAGCCATCACCCCTGCTTCCAACATCCCTTGCTCTCTCCACCCGAAGCAGCCGGGGCGCGATAAGACATTGCGCCCCTTCTTTTTCATGCCTACTGCGTCATGCTGGAATAAGAGCAGTACTTGGTCACGCCATACACCGGGTCGCCAAAAACCCAGTTCGCGCAGGCCGTCGAGCCGTTGACGACCTTGGTGGCGTAGATGCCGTTGGCGCCGTAGCGCACGGTGCGGGTGCCGGTGAAGGTGCAGTTGGCGCCTTCGACCGCGCAGTTGGTCCAGGTCTCGACGACCGGCGCCGGCGCCGGTGCCGGTGCCGGCGCTGTGGTGGTGATGGCGTCGCCGTAATCGCAGGTCTTGGCAACGCCATACACCGGGTCGCCGAACACGCCGTTGGAGCAGGCAACCGTGCTGGTTGCGGTGACGTAGGCATAGGTATTGTTGGCGCCGTAGCGTACCTGGCGGGTGCCGCTGAAATTGCAGGCATTGCCTTCGTAAGCGCACCGGGTCCAGTTGCTTGCGACCTTGACGGCATTGGCCACGTTCACCGCAACCGACGGCGATGCGCCGGCATTGCCTGCGGCGTCATAGGCCACCACCGCCAGCGTCGCCGTGCCATTGGCCACGCCGGCGCTGTCCCAGCTAAAGCCGAAAGGCGCGGACGTATCGGTTGCCACCACGGTGCCGTTCACCTTGAGGTCGGCGCGTATCACCCCGACGTTGTCGCTGGCAGCCATATTGACGGCGACCAGGCCCGATACGGTGTCGCCAGCCAGCGGCGCGGTCAGCGCGGCGGATGGCGCCTGGGTGTCGATCCTGACCAGGCGGCTCACGGCGGCCTGCACGCCGGCGGCGGCATTGACGCGGCCGTAACCGTAGTAGGGATCGCGCCCGGCCGCACCGCGGTCGAGCGCCGTGGAGTACAGCAGGCTTTCGACGGTGAGATTGTCCAGCGATGCATTGGCCGACATCATCAGTGCGGCGACGCCGGCAACCAGCGGGCTGGCAAACGAGGTGCCGTTCCACTGGCCATAGCGGCCACCGGTGCTGGTGGTCCAGATATTGGTGCCCGGCGCGGACAGGGTCACGAAACTGCCATAGCTGGACCAGCCAGCCAGATTGTCGTTTTCATCCGTCGCCGACACCACCGTCATGGCGGCCGTGGGCGTGACGCCTTCATCGCGGCCATTGTTGCCGGCTGAAGTAAACAGTAAGCCGCCCTTGCTCCTCAGGTACTGCGCCGCATTAAGCACGGCCTGGCTGGCGGCCACGCCGCTGTAGCTGACGTTGACGACGCGGGCGCCGTTGTCCGCCGCGAAGTTGATGCCGCTGACCACGGTGCTGTAATAGGCATAGCAGCCGCTGGTGCTGGTGTTGTAGAAGGCCACCTTGACCGGCATGATCTTGGCCTTGCCGGCAATGCCGGCCACGCCCGCGCTGTTATTGCTGACCGCCGCGGCAGTGCCGGCGACTGCGGTGCCATGCCCGCAGGTGTCGTTGGTGTCGCCGTTGCCGTCAACGAAGTTGTAGCCCGGGACCAGGTTGCCCACGAGATCAGGATGGCTGGCGTCGACGCCGGAATCCAGGATCGCGATCTTGACCCCCTCGCCCATGCCGACGGCGCTGTCCCAGGCCGTGGCTGCGCCCACCTTGCCAACATGCCACTGGCTGCCCAGGTAGGGGTCATTCGGCAATGCCGAACTGACGACCACGCGGTCCAGTTCCACCATTTTCAGGTGCGGATGGTGTTCCAGGATCTTGGCCACGGCATTGGCCGTGCCGTTGGGCAGGTCCACCACGAAGACGTCGCCCCTGCCGATGCGGCGCGCCAGGCCACGATGCACCTTCAGTAGCTTGGCCAGTTCGTCGTTCGACAGGCCGGCACGCGGCTGGATCAAAAGGCGGTTAGGCGCATAGAGCGGCAGACCAGCCGCAGCCGCGGCTGCGGCGCGGACTTCATTGGCTGCCGCTGCATGGGCGGAAACAGCCGGAAGGGACATGGCCGCGGCAAGCGCCAGCGCGAGCATGGTGGGGGCCGGAGCAGAGGAGAAGAGGGCAACAGGGTTATGGGTCATCACAATTCCAGAGAATGAAAGTCATGCCGTTCAGGACACGGCTCCTATTCTACTGAAAATTTCTTACAGGAAATAAATTCATGCCTATGCAGCAACATTTTATGCTGCTTTTAAGCAACCAAACTGGCTTGACTGAACGCGAAGATCCTGACGTTTTCCATATATTTGCATCGGCGCAACAGGGTCAAGCGACAGCGCAGGTAGGCAAGGCCGCATCTCTTTTCGGCAAGTTTCGGGCTGATCCCGGCAGATCAATGTAACCGTCGATTACATAGGCAAAAGCAGTCGCTGCCGACCTGGCAGCCGCAAACGATGGCCAGCCTATGCCCGTAAATACCTGTTTCATAAACATAATTTCCGGCATTTCCAAATGTAAATAAAGGTCATTTCCTTTCTTTATCAAAAGAAACTTTTCTTGTAAGCAAAGGTATTTTTCAGTACCATTGGTTAAAAATTGTTATCGATAGTTACTTTTTCATCTTGAAAAGAATCATCGCAAGTCATCCCAACTAAAACGCGGCAACTTTTTTCCCAATCAAATCTCAAGCCTGGCCAACTGCAATGAACCCTCATGTCCCGGACCGCACATGCCACGTCGTTTCCTTCACCTGCACGCTGGGCGCAGGGCATGCAAAGGCCCTCGCCCGCATCCAGTTGCCTGGTGCAACAAGCGCCGCCGGCACGCTGATCATCAAGAGATAGCATGGCCGCCGCTAAAGCCCGCCTCGGCGATATCCTGGTCGAACAGGGACTGCTCAACGCAGACCAGCTGCAGTGGTGCCTGCAGGAACAAAAGCGCTCGGGCCGCAAACTGGGCCAGGTCATCGTCGACCAGGGCTTGGTCGCGGCAGACGATATCTGCATGGCGCTGAGCCGGCAGTTCCGTATCCCCTACATCAACCTCAAGACCTTCAACATCGATCCGTCGGGCGTGCGCGTGCTGCCGGAAATCCGTGCCCGCCGTTTCCGGGCAATGGTGCTGGAAGACCGGGGCGACAGCCTGCTGCTTGGCCTGGCCGACCCGACCGACATCTACGCCTACGACGAACTGCACCGTATCCTGGGCAAAAGGCTGGAGCTCGCCGTGGTGTCGGAAGCCCTGCTGTTCGAGGCGATCAACCGCCTGTACCGCAAGACCGGGGAAATCACCGACGCGGCCCGCGAACTCGGCCAGGAAGTAGGCGACGCGCAGGTCGACTTCGGCTTCACCGACAGCGCAGCCAGCCTGGAAGACGCGCCGGTGGTGCGGCTGCTGCAGAGCATCTTCGATGACGCGGCGCAAGTGCAGGCGTCGGATATCCACATCGAGCCGCAGGAAGAGAGCCTGCAGATCCGCTTTCGCATCGACGGCGTGATGAACTTCCAGACCGAGGCCAGCCCCAGGATCGCGGCCTCGCTGGCGCTGCGCCTGAAGATCATGTCCAACCTCGACATCTCGGAGAAGCGCCTGCCACAGGATGGCCGTTTTGCAATGAAGGTTGGCCAGCAAAGAATCGACGTCCGTCTGTCGACGATGCCCACGCAGTTCGGCGAATCCATCGTGATGCGCTTGCTGAACCAGTCGCGCGGCGCCATCAGCCTGGATTCGATCGGCATGCCGCCCGACATGCTCAAGCGCTTTCGCAGCGTGCTGGCCCGTCCCAACGGCCTGGTACTGGTAACGGGCCCAACCGGCAGCGGCAAGACCACTACCCTGTATGGCGCGCTGGCCGAGCTCAACACGCCGGACCGCAAGCTCATCACGATTGAAGACCCGGTCGAGTACAAGCTGCAGGGCGTCAACCAGGTGCAGGTGAACGACAAGATCGAACTCGACTTCGCCCGTGTGCTGCGCGCCTCGCTGCGCCAGGACCCCGACGTGGTGCTGGTTGGCGAGATGCGCGACCAGGAGACCGCGCAGATCGGCATGCGCGCCGCGCTGACCGGACACCTGGTGTTCTCCACGCTGCATACCAATGACGCCGTCAGCACGCCGAACCGCCTGCTCGACATGGGCGTGCCGCCCTACATCATGGCCTCGGCATTGCAGCTGGTGCTGGCGCAGCGCCTGGTGCGCGTGATCTGCGACGTCTGCGACGAGCCGCATGCGCTCTCGCTGTCGGAACGGGAATGGCTCAAGGCGGAGCTGGGCAACCGGGTCGACGAGCACAGCTTCCGGCATGGCCGCGGATGCAGCCATTGCAACAGCAGCGGCTACCGCGGCCGGGTGGGCGTGTATGAAATGCTGGAAATGACCCAGTCGCTGGCCGACATCGCCTCGGAAAACAATCCGCAGGCCTTCCTGCGCGAAGCCGAGCGCCAGATGGGTGGCTGGACGCTGCGACGCCATGCAGTGCAGCTGGCCGTTGAAGGCAAGACCACCGTGGCCGAGGCCATGGCGGTGAGCAATCAGTCAGCGGCGTAATTGACCATGGCCTACTACGACTACAAGGCACGCAACAGCCGGGGCGAACTGCTGCAGGGCACGCTGGAAGGCGCTGACCAGGCCGCGGTGGCATCCTATCTGCTGGGCACGGGCGCCACGCCCATCGACATCCGGCCGAGCAGTAATGAGTCGGGTGCCGCCCCTGCCAGCCTGCTGGAGCGGCTCATGTCGCCGCCGGTCACCAGCCTGGACGTGCAACTGTTCAGCCGGCAGATGCATACCATGCTGCGGGCAAACGTGCCCATCATGCAGGGACTGAAGGGACTGGAAGACTCCGCCTCCAACAAGAGCTTTGCCCGGGTGCTCAGGTCGCTGCGCGCCGCGCTCGACGCCGGCCGCGAACTCTCCGCGGCAATGCGCGACCATCCGAAAGTGTTCAGCCAGTATTACGTCAGCATGGTCCAGGTCGGCGAGATGACGGGCCGGCTGGGCGCGATCTTCCCGCGGCTGCATGACTACCTGCAGCTCGATCGAAGGATGCAGGAACAGATCAAGGCCGCGTTGCGCTATCCGAAGTTCGTGGTGTTTGCCATCGTCGGCGCCATCGGCGTGGTGAGCGCTTTCGTGATCCCGCAGTTCGCGAAGATTTTCATGAAGGCCAATTTTGAATTGCCCTTCATGACCCGCATGCTGATTGCTGCGTCTTCGTTCACGCTGAATTACTGGCAACTGATGCTCGCGGCTGCGGCGGCGGCGGCCTACCTGTTTCGCCGCTGGACTGGCGGCAAGGACGGCAGATACGCCTGGGACAAGCAGAAGCTCAAGCTGCCCATCGCCGGCCCCATCATCTTGAAGGGCACCATGGCGCGCTTTGCCCGCAGCTATGCGCTGGCCGAGGAAAGCGGCGTACCCATCAGCCGCGCGCTAAGCGTGGTGGCCCGCACCGTGGACAACGCCTACATTGCGTCGGCCGTCGAACAGATGCGCGACGGCGTCGAGCGCGGCGAGAGCCTGCTGCGAACCGCCACCACCACCGGCGTGTTCATGCCACGGGTGCTGCAGATGATAGGCGTGGGCGAGGAGACCGGCGAGATCGGCAGGCTGATGAGCGAGATCGCGGACATGTATGAAGAGGACGTGGAATACGAACTCAAGACGCTGGTCGCCCGGATCGAGCCGATCCTGATTTTTTTCATTGGCATTCTGGTGCTCATCCTGGCGCTGGGCGTCTTCGTGCCGATGTGGGACATGGGGCAGGTGCAGACCAGGCGCGTCCATTGACCAGCGAGCGTTGCTGCGAGCACCGCGCAACCTGCTCAACGGGCAAAAACAGAGTTTTTTTGCAGTAACAACGGGTAGTACTTTTTCAAACTTCCAAAGGGCATAAACATCATGAAACCAAGAAAACTCAACAAGGCAGTCCAGTCCGGCTTCACGCTCGTCGAACTGATCATCGTTATCGTCATCCTGGGCATACTGGCGGCGGTCGCGATTCCCAAGCTGACCAGCACTTCCACGGCCGCCTATGAAGGCGTGCAGGACGCAACGCTGGGCGCATTGAAGTCGGCATGGTCGGTTGCTTACGCCAAGGCGAAAACATCGCCGACGCCGGTGCAGATCGCGGCCGAAATGGCCGATCCGCTCTGCCCCACCGTCACCGGCGACGTCATCAAATGCACGGGTGTGACGCTCAATGACGGCACCTCCCAGGCCGAATTCACCGCTGCCTCCACTGGCGGCGTCGTTGCCTCCCCTTCCCTGATCAGCGTCACCAAGCGCAATCCGTAATCGCCGACATATTTACTGATGAAGCTGCGCACCGGGAAAAGGGCACGATCCTTGCCGGTGCGCGACGCTCCGACTATCAAAATGCGCCAACCGTTCAGCACGCCCACTCACGGCTACACCATGCTTGAAATGATTGCCGCACTGGTGTTGATCGGCATACTTGCCGGCACCGCGCTGGTCAGGATCAGGGCGTCTTCCCAAGTGGATGCGCTTGAACACGCTGACGCGTTAAGGCGCGGCATTGCCCGCCTTCAGGCGATCGCCATGAAAACAGGCATTCCGCTTCGTCTGAATGTCGGCATCGAGATGACGGATGTGTGCAATAACGTTGCCACATCGAGTTACACCACCAACGCCGCGACGCTTCCGGCGCTTGGCTCATCCTGCAAGCGCTTCGTCCGCCCTGCCTGGTGGGTGAGTTGCCCCAGGGTGATCGCCAACACGCTTTGCCTCAATACCACGGCGCCGATCAAGGACCCGGTCACCGGTGCAGACTTCAAATTTCCAACAGAAGCCTATAACTTCGGCGTCTACGAACAGGTCGCCATCAGCGCCGTCGACGCCTCTTCCACGAGCGCAAGCACCGTTGACTTCGACAGCATCGGCAGGCCCTGGTCCGGAACCAGCCTGATCGCCAGCAATCCGGCGCGCACCTTCACCCTCTCCGCCGCGTCGAAAAGTGCGACGGTCATCCTGCGGCCCATTACCGGCTTCGCGGAAGTGAGCTACTGAGATGCGAGCAAGCGCCGGATTCACCCTGCTCGAACTGGTGGCCCTGATGGTCATGATCAGCGTCGCCATGCTGGGTACGGCCAGGCTCTGGGGCAACGCCAACGGCAGCCTTGAGCGGGCCGCCGATGCGCAAGTGCTTTCCCGCTATGCGCAGGAATGCGCGGAACGCGTGATCCAGACCCGCAAGGATTTCGGCTTCACGTCCAACCTGATCAACAGCACGATATGCGACCCGGCGCCGGCCTCATTCATCCGCACCGTCACCGTGCCGGCCGCCTCGACCGGCACCGCGACCACCGCCTGCCCGAATGGCGCGACCTGCCGCGATATCGTCGTCAAGGTATGCGCCGGCGCCAGCGGCGCCTCGTGCCCCACCACCGCCGTCACGGCCAGCGTGACCCTGATGCTGGTGAGCTATTGATGCGCCGCCTGCCTGCATGCCGCGGCTTCACGCTGCTGGAACTGGTGCTGGTGACAGCCATCATCGGCATTCTGGTCAAGGCCGGCACGCCCGTGATCGTCGCGAGCCTGAAAGCCTATGGCATGACGACTGACCTTGCCGCAACCAGCGACAGGCTGCGCTATGCCAGCGACCGCATGGCCTTCGAGATCCGTGAACTGAGTGCCGGCAGCATCACCGCCCTGAGCGCAAGCGCGCTGACATTCAGCCGGGTCGACTATGCCGGCGCCACGACCAGCCGCACGGTCACGATAGACCAGAGCGCGCCAGGCAGCGGGCAGTGCAACGGCACGGTAAGGCTGTCTTACAACACGCCTGCAATGACCCCGGTAGCAGGCTATCTCCCCGTCCTGACCGACAACCTGTGCTCTCTGGCATTCGCCTATTACGACCAGTCCGGCCTTTCAACGCTGGTAGCGGCGAACGTGCGCCAGGTCGAGTACACCCTGTCGGTCAAGTCCACCGCCACCGGACAAACCTACAGCCAGCGCACGCGCATCGCCTTGCGGAACCGGTGACATGAAAAAGACCATCTCCAGGCCATCAAGAAGGCAGCGCGGCGTCGCCAGCCTGGGCATCGTCGCCCTGCTGTTTGCGATCGTTTTCCTGGCGCTGCTGCGCAACCAGGAGCTGACCAGTTCCGTCGTGCGCGACGCAGCCGGCTCCGACCAGCGGGTGCAGTCGCTCTATCTTGCAGAGAGCGGGCTCGAGCGCGCGGCCCAGCGCTTCGCGGCCGGCGCCGCCTGTGCCTCCACCTCCAATGAAACCCTGACGATGCCGGGCGTCGGCAGCTTCGGCCTCAGCTATCTTGGCGCCTCGGATTTCGACGGCACCGCTTGCTCGCCAACCGTCTGCGGCACCACTTACTGCAGGGTGCAGAGCACCGGCAAGTCCCTTGCAGCGGATAGTTAGACTGCGGTCGACGCCAGGACGCTGGAAGTGCTGCTGGTGCAGAAGGCGCTGAATGCCTCCGGCACCAAGGCACTGACTGCGGTTACCGTGAACGGCAACCCGCACTACACCATCACCAATACCGTCAGCGCCAGCGAAAAGCCGCTGTATGTGCTGACCGTCTTCTGGACCATCGCGGCGAACCGGCCGGCCAGGATCCTCAGTGTGAAGTACGGCTCATTGACGATGTCAACGCCATTCAGCACCGCACCCAGCACCGCGCCCGCGGCGCCCGCCATCAATACGAGCGACGCCTATGCCGTGCAGATCTACTACCTGGCCAACCCGCCCGTCGGCACGAACACCGTGGATATCACCTTCGACGCCAGCCCTGCAGGCATTGCGGTGGGTAATGTGAACCTCAATGGCGTCGACCAGAGCAGCCCGATTGCCAGCTCCGATTCGATCGCCTCAGCCACTCCGGTAAGCGCGATTTCGCGCAATGTCACGCTGCCGGCGAATGGCGTGGTGATCGATGCGCTCTCCCGTAACAACGGCGGCGCCGCCAACGGCCCTTCGTGCAGCACCCTTTCCACAACCAACCTGTACAGCAGCAACGCCAACAACGTGTCCGGCGAGTCCTGGTTCTGCGGCCCGGCCGGCGCCAGCGGCGCCAGCTTCAGCATGGGCTACACCTTTACGCAGAAGGCTGCAGCCTACGCGCTTGTCACGGTCAGGCCGGACAGCACCAGTGGCGGCGGATCGCGGGTCCGCTTCCCGGGCGCAGGGGTGGTCAAGTGGCATGAAGTAACGACGTCGCCATGAAACCCCTGCCCGGCAAACATCTCAACCCATTACCTGAATACGCATGTTCCGATTACGAAAAACCAAAGAAACCGACGGCTGGCGCGCAGTCACCTTCCAGGCAGGCGAGATCCGTGCCGCCCATGTCTGCAGGCCGGCCGGCACGGCGCCGGTCGTTGCCATGGTTGCCTTCGAGGCGGACCAGGACAATGCCCCGGCCGAAGCGCTGGCCCGCCTGGCGAGGAACTGGCAAGGCCAGCGCCATGCCTTCACCACGGCGTTGCATGCAGCGGATTATCACTTCCTGCCAGTGGATGCACCCAACGTGCCGGCGACGGAGCTCAAGTCGGCCATCGCCTGGACGGTGGCCAGCATGATCGATATCAACAAGGAAGAGAACACCATCGACGTGCTGAGCATCCCGCATGGCAAGGACAGCGCGCAGCGCGTGCGCGGCATGTATGCGGTGGTGGCACGCACCGAACTGGCCAATGACTATCATCGTCGCTTCCAGGCGGCGCGCCTGACGCTCAAGGCCATCGACATTCCCGAAATGGCGCAACGCAACCTGGCCGCATTGCTGGAAACCGAAGGGCATGCAGTCGGCCTGATCAGCTTTGATGCAGGCGGAAGCCTGCTGACGATTACCAGCGGCGGCGAGCTGTGCCTGGCGCGCCGGCTGGACCTGACGGCCGCACAGATGGGCCACCCGGACCCGGCTGTGCGCGCTGGCCATCATGAACGGGTGGCCCTTGAGATCCAGCGCTCGCTCGATCATTTCAACCGCCAGTTCACCTGGACCACCGTTTCGCTGCTGGCAGTCGCCCCCTTCGGCGACAACGATGGCGGCTTGGTCGCCTTCCTGGCCGACAACCTTGAGACCAGGGTGGAGCCGTTCCTCCTGGACAAGGTGCTCGACATATCCCGGGCGCCCGAACTGAAGGATCCGTCAGCGCAGCACCGGTTTCTGCTGCCGCTGGGCCTGGCGCTGCGGCATGAGGAGAAGGCGCTGTGAGCCAGCAGATCAACCTGTTCAACCCGGTTTTCCTGCAACGGGAAAAGCAGTTTTCGGCGCTGGCAATGGCGCAGGGACTGGGAGCGATTCTGGTGGCGGTAATCGCATTCACAAGCTATTCCGCCTATCAGGCAGCAAACACCGGCCGGGAGGCGCAGGCAGCCGCGGCCAGATTGAAGGCAGCCCAGGAAAGGCTAGTCGCCATGGTGGAAAAAACACGCCCCCGCCCGGCCGACAAGGCCGTGGAAGAAGCGATTGGGCTGGCCACCGCAAGACTGGCTGCAAGCCAGCAGATCCTGGGCTTCGTGCAGAAGGGCCAGCTCGGCAACGAGGCATCCTATGCTGCCGTCATGCGCGCGTTGGCCAGGCGGACCATGCCAGGTGTCTGGCTGACCGGCGTGAGCCTCGCCGATGGCGGGCATGACATGGAAATCATGGGACGCGCGCTGGCGCCTGACCTGCTGCCTGCCTACATCCGTGCACTGGGACAGGAAAGCGCGCTGGCCGGCAAGTCGCTGGGCAGCATGACGCTGCGTGCGCCCTCGCTGCCTTCTTCATCCGTCCCCGCCGTCAACGCACAAGCCGGCGAGGTGACTGGCTATGTCAGCTTTTCGCT
>Ga0308161_1004435_pt1 | contig 12849 bp, 12 predicted proteins | sample PhyFR2_FD_201034 | JGI IMG/M metagenome (GOLD analysis project Ga0308161, IMG submission 201034) | Phyllosphere microbial communities from UC Gill Tract Community Farm, Albany, California, United States - DLSLF.R2 | ecosystem: Host-associated > Plants > Phyllosphere > Unclassified | place: USA...
GCTCGCAGTATTGCGCAATCAATCGCGGCAACACCCCGTGTCCAAGTACCTCGGGGGCGGAAAAACGGATCCAGCCGGAGGCCAGGCCGCTGAGACCGGCCAGGTCTTCATCCACCTCGCGTTGCAGTTCGAGCATTTTGTAGGCGTGGGGTAACAAGCACTCACCCGCCTCAGTCAGGCTCACGGTATTGGACGAGCGATTGAACAACTTGAGCCCGACACTTTCCTCAAGGGCTTGAATGGCGCGGGTCAGTGCACTGGGGGAACGTCCCAAGGCCCGCGCCGCGGCGACGAAGCTGCGCTTGCGAGCTACGGCCGCAAAGGCTTCAAGTTCCGCCAACATGTTCAATGCCACGCACCACCTCATTGCACTTTTCACAATGCGGCATTGCAACACAGAAAAAGCCCTTCCGTTAACCTTCCCGTCAGCCCAGATCAGCATGTCCTCTGGTTGCAGCGATATGCGCCACCCACCTAGATAGTCAGAGCCTTAGTTCATGGTCGATATTGTCATCCTTTGCGTGTTCGCTTTCGCTGCCGGCCTGATCGATGCGGCGGTGGGCGGCGGCGGACTGATCCAGATACCCGCGCTGTTCAACGTACTACCCAGCGCTCAACCGGCTGCGCTGCTGGGTACCAACAAGGTCGCGGCCGCCTGCGGCACCGCATTCGCGGCTCGCTCCTTCATACGCAAGGTGGTGATCGACTGGGGGCTTGTGATCCCCGCGGCCTGTGCGGCCTTTGTCATGGCGTTCTTCGGCGCCGCCACGGTATCGTTCGTACCGCAGTCAGTGATGCGGCCGGCGGTGCTGGTGCTGATTGTGCTGATGGCGATCTACACCTTCTGGAAAAAAGACTTCGGCGCCCTGCATAAACCTATGCGCATCGGTACCAAGGAAAAGCTGCTGGCGATCAGCATCGGCGGCGCCATCGGTTTTTACGATGGCCTGTTCGGGCCCGGCACTGGCAGCTTCCTGATCTTCCTGTTTATCCGCTGCTTCGCCTTCGACTTTCTGCATGCCTCGGCATCGGCGAAACTCGTGAACATCGCTACCAACATCGCGGCACTGATGTTCTTCATCCCGACGGGTAACGTGCTTTACCTGATCGCGATCCCCATGGCGGCATTCAACATTCTCGGAGCGCTCACTGGCACTTGGTTGGCGGTTCATAAAGGCGTGCCCTTTGTCCGCACGCTGTTCCTGGTGTTGTTGGTGATTCTGATCAGCAAACTGTCTTACGACCTGTTCTTGTAGAGCTCAGGCGCGAGGCGACTTTTTACCGCGTCATGGGTTTCGCACTCGCGAATACTTGAAAGCAACGCGTCCAGATCTGTAGGCATAAAACGGACTCCTGTCCGGTGGAGTTGGAAGGCGCTAGCGCTTCAACTTGCTGGCCTGTACTTTTAGAAACTTCCTTCCAAGACGCTACTACTGTCAATCTTACCTAGCAAAAACTAACATATGACAGGCCGACGAATCCGTGAATGGACTTCGAAACGAGGAATTAAAGAAACAACAAAGCCCGCGCTAGGCGGGCTTTGCGGGGTGTTTCGTAGACATTCATAGACTTCAGTAAACTGGTCTCTGGTGCGGAGACAGACGGACGGTTGTTGGCCGTGAGGGCCCGGTTTTCGCGGGGCTGGAATTTGGTGGATTTTTTTGTGTACCTCATAGAGTATCTACAAACAAATCAGCTAGTTATGGCTTTCAGTGGAATCGAATCGGGAATTGCGGAGGTCCCAGTGAGCTACGCCCACTCGCTTCAAATGCTAGGCGAGGAGTGGCAGAAAACGCCCCGAATCTGCCCTTCACCAGGTGCTCGGCACCGCGCTTCAGGCATGCCTGAAACGGTAATGGGCTCAAGTCTATCGGTAGCCAGTCCCCACCGCGCATGAAATTAATACTGGGAGCCAACGAAAACCAGCTGGTACCTGAAGTCCTCTACGAGAATTGCTGTCCCGATCGCTTGTCCATACTGCACAATCGGCGTGGCACCGCGGTGTGCTAACTGAGATCAGATTTGGACGATTGGCGCTGCAGCGAGACTAAAATGACACTCCTGACATTGACAGACACCTCAGGTGCTAGAAATGGCGGAAAGTTTGTTACTTTTGGCCGAAACAAAGCCTAAACATTGATCATGGGCGCTATAGAAAAACGACCGCTGCATCAGTCAAGGAGGTTCCACTATGACAATAAGTACAATAGATACAAAGATACTGTGGGGACGAGCTGGCGGCCGATGCTCCAAGCCAGGTTGTGGGGATGACCTTACGGTACTTGTGGGCACAGGGCGTTATATTGTTGGCGAAATGGCCCACGTTATCGGCAGCAAACCTACTGCTGCACGAGGAACACCGGAAGGCGGAGAAGACACTTACGACAACCTAATACTCCTCTGCCCCACCCACCATACACATATCGACAAGTCTCCTGAAGGAACGTACTCGGTCGAACTACTTCACGAGTGGAAGAAGGCGCACGAGGATATTATTAGCAACGCGGGCAAAACTGTCAAATATGATAGCTATGGAAAACTTCAAATTGAAATAGCACGCATCCTCATCACCAACAAATTAATTTTTGACACTTATGGCCCTCATAGTACCACGGCACAATCCGACCCAAACTCCAACGCTTATTTAATATGGGAGTTGAGGCGCATTGACCGAATCATACCGAACAACCAAAAAATCCTGAACATTATCGATGCAAACATCGATCTTATTAATGACATATCAGCAATTCGAGCCATAGAGAAATTCCGCTTGCATGCAGAGTCCTTTGAGAAACATGCTTACCACAGAATGGACTCATACCAACTATTCCCCAGTGAATTTTCGGAGATATTTTCATTATGACCAATGGCACCAACTCGTGGGGTGTTTCCTACAGCCGAATTGCCTGGTTAGAAAACGCTATTAAAACTCATGATAACGTAGCTAGCCTCTCTCGCCATGACGATATCATAATAGAAGTAACGCGAAAAAAAGGATGTCCTTTAGTTATAATATGCCTAGATGAGTACACCCTTGGAGAGGCTGCTGCTAGACGGGTGATGCAAGAATTTCCTTCTGTAAACTTCATCTCGGTTGGTGGGAACTGGAATGGATACGCCCCTGAAGCAAAAGACCTATGCCTATCCCACAGAATTGGTCTATTTAATTCTAGCGAACTACCTGGAGCTCTTTTCAAAGATGAATTCTGGAAATACCATAAAAAAGATAAAGAAGGGAATCCTGTATATCCATTCAAGACACCATGACTTATTAGAAATATACGGATTCGGTTCATTTTTTCGAAGCGAAGAAGCGAATGATTGCGATCTTTTGCTCGTCGTTAGCAACGACTGCATAGATCTTGGGCGACTACATGCAGAATTAAGCAAAGCTTTCCAACTATTAGGCAGTAGACTATCCCTGCCATTTGATCTCACAATTCTAACCGAGCGCGAGCATCAGAGAAAACCGCTCAGAGAACACGACATTTTGATACCTCTATCAAAGAAATTCTTGAAAAACATCTAATTGCAAACGACAAAGCCCCCGATAAACGGGGACTGCAGTCTGGCATTTTGCAAAAGAATTTAAGGTATCTGAATCGCGCTCGGTTTAGGCAGCGAATAACTTCCTGCTTCAAATGTCTCTCTGCAGGACGTCGTCTGACATAAGCCTGGGTGCGGGCGTCTGTCCGAAGCCGTCCAATTCTCGAAAGGAAAGCAGCTCCACTCGCTAAGCCTGCCCCGGGCTCTGGACTGCCTTCCTATAGGCGCTTACCTTTTCCAAGCCATATGGAGCTACAATGCCATCATCGAGCTCTCGAACCTTGATGCTTCGAGGGCGCTCTCAACTATTCAGGGATTAGAAATGGGCAGAGATATTAATCCAACACTTTTCGAGCATGGATTTATTAACGAAAGCACTCTATTCAAGAGAATGTTTTCTCATAATGCCCTAGTATTTGCTTACAGAGAGAAATTCAAAAACTCACAGGCTAAAGGTGTCGATAGAATCAATGGATTCCAATACTTATCCAGATCGAGCCTAGAACTAGAGAAAGTCTCACAAAAATGCTTGGACGGTTCATTTAGGTTTTCGCCATTTTTGGAAAAATTGAAACTGAAAGGTCGAGGCAAACACCCGCGCGTCATAGGAATACCAACCATAAGAGACCGCATTGTGTTGCATCAAATCCACAAATATCTGGCTATAGTATTTCCTGATACCGTACCACGAAATGTGGCCAGCACATACGTGCGAGCCGTAGCTGAAGATATGGCAGAGCTAGACGTTTCAAAAACCTTGATCTGTTGCACCGATATTGAAAAATTCTATGATTCAATACAACAACCAAGATTGATTCGTCTGCTTAAGAAAAAAATAACCTGTGAACCGGCTATTTCCTTAATATCGCACGCTCTACAAACACCCACAATCCCGAAAAACACGCGCCGAACCCAATATTCAAGCTACCGGCAAGACTTAGGTGTACCTCAAGGACTGGCCATCTCCAACATTCTTGCCGCTATTTATATGGCAGAAGTAGACGACGTCATGAGGGCCATCCCTGGTATTACGTACTATCGCTACGTCGACGACGTCCTCATGTACGGCGACCCCGACACCATTACTTCTGCCTACATCTCGCTACGCGGACGTCTACGTACCCGCGGGCTCACCTTACATGGCCGAAATTCCGACAAAACCTATATCGGTAGAATTGATAAAAAATTCTCTTATCTAGGTTACGAATTCCGACTACCAAAAATTACAGTTCGAGACTCGACTTTTGAGCGATTCCTACAAACTATAGCCGCCAAGGTCAGCGACTTTAAGCACAACTATTCGCGTAGACTGGAAAAGCACAAATATTTGAATAAAGAACGCCTTGTGGAGATTTTCTTCCTAGAGCTAAACGAGAAAATTACAGGCGCCCTTAGTGGAAACAAACGTTACGGCTGGATAGCTTATTTCAACCAGATCACTGACGAACGACTTCTTCATCAAATGGATCAAGCGATCTTACGGATGGTCAGCAGGGTACCAGCCCTCATCGAAGGGGGTAGTCCGCCTCTAAAGAAGCTCGTACGTGCTCACTTCGAAATGAAATTTAGCCCCAGAGCTGGCTACATTCGCGACTATGATTTGAACGTCAGCATTGCGCAAAAACTACGGTTTCTTGAGATCCGGGGCCGAGTAGACCCAGCTACCCCATTGACTGAAGCTCAGATCAATGAGCGCTATGAATCCTACGTGAAATTCGTACTGGCAAAAATGCATGAGGACGAGGGTGAAGTTTACTAGTTTTGATGTATATTATCCGCGGGTGGCGCCTACCGCTGACGCGGTACCTTTGGTCTCTAGGGCCAAAGCGGAAGTGCTCCGGGCTCTGAAAATGGGCGTGACACAAAGTGTTATACCTCCTGTCGGCTCACCCAGTGAGTGCTGCAGGAGAGGATCTGACTGAAAACCTTAGGCGCCCCCACCTTACAATGTTTCAGGATGAACCATGTTAACGTACCTTAAAAGTCTTCAAGATGATGTCTGGCGGACATCCAGTTCCCGTTATCACGCTGCTCGTCGTTTGAAAAGGAAAGAAATTTTTTCAACGATAAGCTTGGCTTTCTTTTCTGCATTAAGCATTGCTTTAGCCGTCATACAGCAAACTTACTCTACTGAGGTAAGTGCTACACCTGGGCTGAACAACTACTTGACGTCCATTTCTATTCTATCTGGCATATTCATCCTTATTATTTCCCTAATGGAGTGGGGTGCCAGAAACGGGTCGAACGCAGATGCCCTTTACAAAAACGCGCAAGAACTGAATGCGCTTCGCAAAGAAATCAGCCTCGAAGCCTCTAGAGCGAATATATCTGAAGGCGATTCCTGGACATCCTCAAAAGAATATCTTCGCCGCTATGAGGAAGTTAAAAACCGCTGCGATATTAACCACGCACCCATTGACGATTTTTACTTTGTAAGCCAACACAGGAAGTCACCAGAATTCGCGACAAAAAAAATTGAGTGGTATAGCGTTTACTGGACTTCATTCAAATGGCAGCTTTCTAGCATCTGGTATTACTTGATTCTCTGGTCCATTATTTTCATGTCTATGATCCCCGTAGTCACAAGTATCAATTTTATTTCTACAGCCTCATGCGGCAGCAGTTAAGGCTAGTTGAGACTGCAGAATGTATATCACCGACATCATCTACAAGCCTGCAAATTTGACGCCTGCGGCACGCGTTTGAGTGCGTTGCGCGGGCGGACTCTTGGCCGGTCAGAACGGTATGTCGTCATCAAATGAATCTGCGGGTTTTGAGAAAACCTTCTTAGCAGACCTCTTTTGCACGGCAGCTTTTACTTGATCTTCATTCGAAAGGATGAAATCAACTCCGTCTGACGTAACTGAATAAGTATAATATTCGTAGTCATACTCTTGATTGTATGAAACGGCTTTCTCGACAAGGCCAAGGCGCTCCAACTTAACTGCAGCTATGGTGAGGTGCGGATCGTTATTATCATGCCCAAACAATTCTTGTGCAGAAACACTCTGCGAAAAAGAAGATTTCTGGAATACGGCCATAAGAAACCGAAACTCATCATCTCCAACCACATAATCGAAAGCTGTTTTCTTTGTTCTTACTTTAATTATTTCAGAGTCTTCTGATGCCAGCCCTAGACGCTTTATTTCTTTACTAATCTTGATGCAGGGGGCATTAAGAGCCTGTGTTAAATCATTATCTGATCTATCGCCGTCATAGTCAGCAGGAGTGAGACCGAGCAAGTCTGTTGGAAAGTGCATGACAACCCCTCTCGGCTTAACAATGAAGCACCTTTCCCTACTCAAGCTACCGATGAAAAGTCCAAGCTCGAACAAAACGTTATCACGAGCAACAACATGACTCTGCTCTCTGATTGTAGATACGTCATCGGGCGTGAATACAAAAACCGCAAAATCTACGGTTTTAGATTTAACCATTAATTCATCAATTGTGTATGACGACAGTCCAAAGCTGGCTTTCCAATGAACCAGTTCCACATCGTGGTCCAAGCATTCATTAATAGCGTTAGCTACGCCAAGCCCCTCAACAGATGATGCTAAGAACACTCTAGGTTTTCTCATTCTGGCACGCCTATCCTTGCTAACCCTAACATTTTCTCCACGCTTGGCTGTCGTGTCAACCAGCAAAAACAAGAGGTAACTTCAAGCTTAAATTTCGAGTGACATCAGTGAACGGGCCACCCACTTAGCTTTACAAGGGAGGCAGTAGCCCTGGTCGCTAGAGCCGTATCTAAATAACTACTAATAATAAAAACATTAGCTTGAGCTTCAGTATGCGCCCAAACATACTCCTCTTTCTCTACCAGATTTAAACACCTCAAAGTCATATGAAAGGCACAATTGAAGTTAAGAGCAATTTAAGCTCTTCTACCCAGCTTCGACTTTGCAAAGCCGTGATACCCATTGACAGAACGGCAACAAAAAGAGCCAAAACGGTTAAAACTTGCGTTTTCTTTTGCGCCTCTACGCTCTCACGAATGCTGATGATATTCGCTACTTGGTCAAAATGTTCTCGAAGAGAATGTTCCTCCACAAGAATTGTATCGCTGTAATGGTCAGTGGCCTGCGCAAAAAACTGCCGCAGCGATCGCAAGTCTTTCTTAGGTCCTCGACTTGGCGCACTGTAATCACCATATCGATAAAAAAAATTCGAAGAGTGACTTGCGCGCCTCTTTAATTCCGATGCGATCACTGGTGCCCCTAGAGATTGATCAAAGAATTTTTGAATATCCTCAAGCACTCTCAACTGCTTTACCTTGCTGATTCTTGAGAGTCGTAAAGAGCTGCGACTGAGTTTAAGGGCTTTTAGATTCTCAGTGAGGTATCCAAGCACACTGTAGTTAGCCAGCACATCTGAAAACACTTCAACAGCGTAACTTACATACTTGCGCCCGCCCTCACCATAGTGCTTGTAGTCTTGAGATTCAGTTTCCGCCTCGCAGATTGAGGAAATTAGATGTACTCCTTCACGCCGAGTCCCACTTTTACCCAGAGTAAATTTTAGACCACCTTTAGAAGGTTTAGACCAAACCTCAGTAGGCCGCACGTTGAATACCAAGTCTTGCCATGACTCAAAGGGAGCACCGCGCCCCAAAAACAGTGGCTCTAGTTTTGTAACCACAAGTTCCGCTGTGGGCATCGCATCTGCAGAGACCCCGCAAAAGTAACCAGGCATAGTCTTGCCGAACCACACCTTCGCCATTTTTTTAAATTCTGACCTAGCCCCCTCAACAGCCTCACGCTTCAAATCACGAGGGCCGCGACGAGAAATGACCCTACCCCCCCTGAAGAAACGACCTTTATATTTTTTCTTTAGCCCACAAAAATAGATATCCTTTAAACTCTCATTCAAAACAAAGGCAACCACTACACAGGTTATTGCCGGAGTAAATTGATGAATATCGACCTTCAGGAATCTCACTTCCTTCGGAAGGTCCATTTTATTATGTGTAAGAACAAACTCACGACTCTCTTTAGAGTCAGCTACAACCCCAATATTGTACCAAGCGTTGCCGCTGCCATACTCACGTTGCCTGCGCACCCAATCAGCCGCCGACTCGCGCCTTGGAAAACCAAGACCTGCGCTCCACTGGAGCTTATCTAAGCTTTCACATAAAGCGTCCACCTCACTAGGACCGTAAAATTCGGCAGCCCAAAACACCTCAACACGAGCTTCTTCATCTTGGTCAGGGAGAGTCTCAGCATTTTCCGATCGATCCAACAAAGAATAACTTTCTCTATCTGAAGTAAAACGAGATACAAGATTTGGAAAGCACCACCTCACTCGCCAACTCAGCTGATTTCTAAGGCGCTGAACCGTTGATAAAACACCGAAGTCATTTCCCATCTACTGAATTTCCATTTCCGCGCATAAGTTTTTCCGATTGTTGCAGAGCAAATCCTTAAGACTTAATCACCCCTAGTTTCTTAGACACTCTCCAAGCTCCGAAGATAGAGTTTCTCATACTCTACTGACGGCAGCTCATGGTGCTGTGAATCCCCCTCGGCTTTTGATGATACTCGGTGAGCTCTTCCGGCCGCTATCTGCACTTCCTGAAGGGCAGCTATGGGTCGATTACTGTCAGTCCTGACTGTCAATATCAGATCCTCGCTCAGAGGTTGAACACCCATGTTTTTTGTAAACGGCGAACGAGTAACCGCACGGTCAGAAAATAGTAGTATCGCGTCATTCTGCTGTGTCGATCTAGGCGATGCTCTAGAAACCAAACCAAATGTTTTCTCTGCCAGGCCCAAGGGGTCTCTCGCTGCCAGCGACCTGCAATTTCAGACTGGATAAGCGTTGCCTGCCGCAGATGGCGTTTCCGCGTTGCACGCGACCCGGTCAGCACGCCAGCCAAGAACAACTCCATATCGAATGGTTTGCTCATGTCCGTCCTCCAATGTAGGCCGCGACCACGTCGATCCGACCGTGTCCCAGCTCGTGGCTGATTCGCCTCCGGGCCTCGCGATCAAGGTTCCTGTCAACCTGGCAGCATTGGCCACCGTTGATGGGCGCGCGGTGTTGAGTGATTTGCTCATAGCGCTCACATGCGTATGCCGCTCGTAGCTCATGGAATCCCTTGAGGTTGCGTGTGTGCAGGATGTCCCGCGCAGCGCGGATGATTTCTTGCAGAACATTGAGATAGCTTTCGTGTGGCGCAATCAGGTTACGGCTACCTGCAGGCGACAAATGCTCTGCAAACCCGAGTGCACCTCGAACATGGTCGTCCACCGCAATCCAACGTGGCGCAGAGGCGCCGGCGCGGCCGCCTTTGGTGCCATCCTGAATGTTAATTCTGCCTAGCTCGTTAGCCTCACGGCTTAGCCGTGGCAGGTCAGCCAAGATAGCCTCACGCAAGCGCATGCCGGTGGCTCGCGCCAACAGAACGATTGCAGCGGCCCGTTGCTGATGATTTCTGCAGAGCGCATTGACGATCTCTTTAACCTGGTCGCGTTCTTGGCCCTGCGGCACTGATTGGCGAATCCCGGTGCGCTGCATACCCAACGCCTTGCTCGGACTTGGCAACTTCACGTACTGATCACTGCGAAGCGCAGCCATGACCCTGTTAACGCTGGATAGCCGATTTTGTGCGGTGCTGACGGCGAGATCACCGCGCCTAACAATGTCGCGCAGATACGCCGCGTAGTCGGCCAATACCTTTCGATCAATCTGCCGCGCATCATTGATACCGGGACCCTGTTCGGAGCGGCACCACTTCACGAATGCCTGCCACCGATCACAGTGTGCCTTCACCGTGCCGTAGTGGCCGCCGCCGAACATGTCTCTCAACGCCTGCGGCCCTGCATAGCTCAATTGCCTGCCGTAACCGAAATTACGACCATCGCGTCTACCCACCAATGCCATGTCAGTCACCTCATCTGCCGTTCTCCGGTCCTCATCCCACGTCATCCCGCCAAGAATGCTGAGTGTTATCAGGGATCAAGGCCCCTGCGACCTGTGGGGAATGTCCACTACGCGGGACTGGCGGCTCCTTACGTCCGGGAGCAAGGGCATCTCATGATCTGGCCTCCTGAACACCGTTACCGGTGGGCGGGTGGAGGCTGCATTGGCTGACGAGACCAGTGCCGCGAGATCCTGAGCCATGTGCAAGCAGCAATGCGATGACCGGGCCATGCCTGACTGTCAGTCAGGTGCAGTCCATTCCCTGGTCTGCGGCACCATCATCTACAGCGCTGTTGCTGGTGACATCGGCGTTTGTCACGCCAATTGTCACGAGGGGAATTGCCGCAAAGCCATGTGCGATAAGGGTTGCAGCAGTGGTAGAAGTGCCCGTCTCTTTCCACCGAAAGAGACGGGCGCAGGTTGGCGCAATAGTCGGCCAAGCGGATAGGTTGCTGCAGGGCAGCGAGGTACGGTGTATCTGGCGCACAAGGGCCATGAGATTAGAGAGCATCCATCACCGGGGGAGGTAACCGGGCGAGCTGCCGGATGCGAATCGCCCTTGGGGAGAACCACCGAGGGAGCGGCATAACCTTGAAGGTTCGGGTCACCTGGGGTGCTGTCATCGACAGCGCTTGCACGGCCAGTTCTACGCCTGTGGATAAACCCGGTCAAGGGTCGAAATTCAGCGCTACTTGGGACGTGAAAAGCGGTTATTCACCGGCGGAATTCCGTGGTAAACCCCGGACAACGTCGTGGCTTTTAGCTTTGCAAAGTGAGGTCTTTCCAAACAGGGCGGCTGTGCAGCCCTGTTTGGAAGGACCCGCGTGAAAGAGCAGCCAGCGCGGATCTTGCAGGCTCACCCACGATTGAATGCGCCATGGCCATTTGTCAAGGCGGTGACGTTATCGCTTACCGGGTGGGCAAACTCATGCGGGGTGACATGGCCCGATCTGTTGGCATCGATGTAGTTACTCCACCACGCCATGATCAACCGACGCTGCTCCAGAAACTGGGCCTTGTGGATGTACGCGGCGCGCACGCGGTTACGCTCCTGATGACTCATCTGCCGTTCAATTGCCGCGTCCGTCCACAGCCCTGATTCGAGCAAGGCACTACAAGCCATGGTCCGGAAACCATGCCCGCACACGTCCTTGGTGGTGTCGTATCCCATATTGCGCAGTACCTGGTTAACCGTATTCTCCGACAAGGGTTTCCAATACCTGTGGTCACCGGGCAACACGAGTTCAGAGAAGCGATTCAAGCTACGCAGCCGGTCAAGGATCTCGATGACTTGAGGCGACAACGGCACTATCTGAATGTCCCCACTCATCTTGGTCCCGCGCGTGGAATAGCGGACGCCTTCAATCGGCTTACGGGTATCGGGGATCTCCCACATCGCCCGTTGCAGGTCGAATTCATCCCACCGGGCGAAGCGCAGTTCGCTGGAGCGCACGAACACATGCAGCGTAAGCAGCACTGCGAGCCGGGTCAGTTCGCGACCGGTGTAGTTGTCGATTCGATCCAACAGTTCAGGAAGTCGGTTCAGCGAGAGTGCTGGACGGTGCACGGTGCGCGGCGCTTGAATCGAGCCGGCCAGGTCCAGCGCCGGGTTTTGAGTGATTTGCCGCGCCCGCTTCGCGCCCCGCATGATCGTGGATAGATAGTTCTGCACACGCAGGGCTACATCCATGGTGCCGCGATCCTTGATCCGCTGGGTGACCTCAAGGAGATCGTGTGTATCGAGCTCAGCAATCGGCCGCTGGCCAATCAGTGGAAACACATGGGTGCGCAACCTGCTCAGCACCGTCTTGGCATGGCTCTCAGTCCACCGCCGGGACATTTCGACGTGCCACTCCAAAGCGACGGTTTCAAAGAGAAGACTCGCCCGCTGGGAAGCAATCTTGGCCTTCAGCTTTTCTTCCATCGGATCAAGGTTGTCGAGCAGCAGGGCCTTGGCCTCATCGCGCTTGGTCCTCGCAACGGCCAATGAAACGATGGGGTACTTGCCGATGATCAGCGTGCCTTCCTTGCCGTTGGGTTTGAAATACCGCAGCCGCCAAGTCTTCGAGCCACTGGGTGCGACGTACAAGTACATTCCCCCGCCGTCGAACAGTTTGTAGGCTCGATCACGCGGTTTGGCCGTGCGGCATTTGAGGTCGCTGAGCGGAGTGGCTAGGCGTGGCATAGGGGTACGTTCTCCATTCAGGAAAGACGCTGTACCCCAAAAATACCCCCGGTTATTGGGGATTTTGTTGGTTCCCGACGGAGGGTCGTGGAAACGAAAAACCGGCCAGAAGGCCGGTTTAGAGGGCTTCCAAAGCATTCAGCGGAATGCAGTGGAGCTGGATGTGGTGCCGGAGACAGGAATCGAACCTGCGA
>Ga0308161_1004440_pt1 | contig 12846 bp, 11 predicted proteins | sample PhyFR2_FD_201034 | JGI IMG/M metagenome (GOLD analysis project Ga0308161, IMG submission 201034) | Phyllosphere microbial communities from UC Gill Tract Community Farm, Albany, California, United States - DLSLF.R2 | ecosystem: Host-associated > Plants > Phyllosphere > Unclassified | place: USA...
CCGCAAGACGATGATTACCATTACGCTGATGATTATCGCGTTTTCGTTCCTGTTCCCGGCGATGCTCGGTTCCGGATCGCAGGCGCTGGTGATGGCGTTTCTGTTGCTGGGTCTGAGCATTATGGGACTGACATTTGGCCCAATGGGCGCGCTGCTGCCGGAGCTGTTCCCAACGGAAGTGCGTTATACCGGCGCATCGTTCTCCTATAATCTCTCCTCGATTCTGGGTGCCTCCGTTGCGCCTTATATCGCCACCTGGCTGAATGCGCATTACGGTTTGCAGGCGGTGGGGCTTTATCTGGCGTCGATGGCAGTGCTGACGCTGATTGCGTTGCTGGCCTGTAAAGAGACGCGTCACCAGACGCTGTATGACGTTTAATCCTGTTGGATGAAGGTCAGTGAAACCCGGCAGATGCCGGGTTTTTTTATGGGCTGGGTTTAGTAAATAAAGGGGGGTTCAGGGAGCATACATCTGCTACGCAGGGTTTAAAGTGTCGCCTTGAGGTTAGCCGACAGGCTCAGGGAGCATATGCCCTCCGCAAAGACGCAAAAGACGCCATCCATGGCAGGCTCAGCGCGGGCGATTACGCACCTCATCCCTGAGGTGCGCCCGTAAACGGGCCAACGCTTTGCGTTGTTCAAAAACGCTCCCGGCGTTTTTGTCCCTGGCCCGCGATGCTTTGCTACAGACGTATGCTCGCAATGTTTTAACAAAGTTAACCCTCACCACGCTACCGTTGGGGATGACGGCGGCATTGGTGAGCTGCATGTCAGTGCCGGAATTGTCGAGCAGACACCGTGAAACCGCTCGTCCTACAAGCGCAGATTGACGGGTCTGCGGTAAGCAGTGTCGCCATTAACCCTGGCTCACCGGCCCGCCACACGTATGTTCTGCCACCAGCTATCACGTTGATAAATCCCGGGACGCTTTTCCAGCCGCTGAGCTGCCCATCACTGACGCTGGCGTTGTCCGCGGCAAAGTTCAGGTAACGCTAGTCGTTGATGCGATTTATATAGCCCACTATCTTTGTACCTCGCTGGCTTTGCGTCTGGTACTGCAACTGTCCCGCATCCCGAACGGCCCCTTGTTTAGGAGAAAGACCGCCCAGCAGCCAGTACATGATCATTACTGCACCTCCTTATCATCCACCAAAACTAGGCACTGAGTAGGACGTACGCCCGAGTAAAGAGGTACCTTCGCAGTCCGTAGAGGATGAAAAGTCGGTTGAGCATTTCCCGGAAACTGCCATCAAAGGTGAAAGGCGCGTCAAATCTATAGTTGGTTGGCGTCAGCCAGGCGACAGTCCAGTTTTTAATGCCAGGCATGGTCATGCTTCGTTGGTAGCTTAACTGTAAAGCCAGTCTTTCACCGCGCTGCCGGTTTCAATACGTCAGTGACGGACCTAAATCACTTGTTGGGGAATCAATTGCACAACGGGAACGTGTGTAATGGCAGTCTGTCGAGATTTACACCAGAGATTCAGCGCACCGGACATAAAAAAACCCCCTGTCCGCTTTAACGAACAGGGGGTTTTATCAGCGCATTACTTCAATCAAAAAGATAATCACGCTGAGGGCAACACGAATTGCCTTAAGTGTAGTGATTAACACTTCCATAACGTCCTCCTTTCATTAAAGGACATTGCAAGGCGCAGCCAGCCTTAGATTTCCCGCTGCGCTTTTTTCCGTGTTGCTGGTTTTACAGTGTACAGACAACACGTTCAGCTCTGTCCCGGTGAAGCTGCGTGCATCCTGCCAGAGATGCGCCGGGTAATATTTAATCTGTGTGCTAATGCTATCAGTCCGCCTTGTAAGGAAGAGCCAGATTCGCTATTCTTTGCCACACAGTGTACAGACAACATGTTCAGTGAAGTCTGAGGAATGATGAAAGCGTTGCCACGTTTCTGTCATTCCGGAACAAGGATCAGCTTGCCAGCTGGTCCTTTTTTTTTGCATCTGCAGAACCTGACCTCGTCCAACCTGCGAGGAACTACTACATGTAGTGGTTTCTCGCGAATAGATTCCACTACATGTGGATAGATATTAGTGATTTACGGCCGCTTAACAAGAGCAAAAAATGATGGTTGGAGGGGTTGTAATTCTTGCGAAATTTTTTAGCCCACGCCTTGTAAGGCCTGGCAACATGTCAACCGGATCAAACTTTTTTTCTTAATTTGATCGGGCGCGTGTTTTTTAGTCAGGAATAGCCACCAAAGAGCCTCAAACGCACTGTGAGCGACGCATTTTTTTAAGTGGGGACTTCCCTGAATTTCTTCGTTTTGAATCTTTGAGGGGCTGTTAACGCGAAAGGAGGCGCAGTGCCGAGCTTTTTGGTTGAAGCTAATTCATCATCTCAAACTAGGTTATAAATTTTCTGACGCCGATTCCTGCTTTTGAATGCATTCCTACACCCTCAAGATTTCGCATGCGAAATTAACTTTGCCTTGACGTACAATTAATTCAAATTCAACTGATGTATGCGGTTTTCTGGCCTGCAGAACATACAGCCCTCGTTGCTTCCTGGGCCTGACTCATCGGCACACAAGTGGCCGCAGTGTGCACATTGATATACGAGTTCATGAGTGTTGAAACATGCAGTGCACAAAAAGCTCGTATAAATAGAAGGGTAAAAGCAGACAGAATCAGGCCGAGAACAATTAGCACATCCTGCAGCGCTCGTTTCATCCTGTCTAAGAGAATGAGCAAAACTAAATGCATGATAACGACTTGACTCATAATCACATTGATCACATCTGAAATCGCTGTCACCCGTCTCCATCTTGACGACCTTACTACATCGCGGGCAAGCAAGATCCACGAAAACATTTTGTTCGTTACATACAAGGCACTGTTCATCATAAAGTGAGATATCAGAAATCAACATCCGCTTCACCATGGAATCATAGCTACAGATGTGACACTTACTTATTGGGGCCCCGTCCTGTAGTTCTGAAGCAAGTCCAAGTTGTACTGATTTATCCCTGAATTTAGCCCCCGCATAAAACTCACTACTGCGCAGCAGCCTGGCTTCATCATTTGTAAGTTTGCTGCGTAAACTCCAGCCAAACAGAGAAGACCATTCATCGTACATGAGACGGTTAAGCGCAAACCAGGCATCTGCCTGTTCGGTCATTACTTGCTGCTGAAAACCCTCACTAAGCTCGTTGTGAAAGAAGTGGACCACACGATTACGATGATTTTTAACCTTATTGAAGAGCAAAGCAGTCTCTTGAGGCAGCGGTTTTTCCAGCACGTCTCCAAGCCGGGCACAGGCTTCATCATAGGTAACTGACTGAAAGTCTCCTGCAATATATTTTTTTCGATCCATCTTTTTACCGGAACAGGCTAGAGTCCAGTGTTCTTGAACCAGTGGTACCTTCATGAGGATCTCTACAGCAGTCCAGAAACTCACTACCGAAAATTTGGCTTGCCCCGCTTCCAGCTCCTCACGCGCCTTGTTCAGAAAATCCAACCCGTTGGCAATCAATGCCTCCGCTTCCGGCGTCAGCCTCTGTTCATTATGCTCATATGCTTCAAACATGGTTTTCCTTAATTGATTATAACCGTAGCCGGGCGGTAACAATGCGTTTTCAGTTAAACAAGCCAGTGCTCAGACATCCGTAGCCATCCTGAATTCATTCCCTGTCAGCTTTATGCTCGTGAAGTAACCCGTCCAGTATCTGTTTGTCAATCGCCCGGGTAAATTCCATGACCTGCCGAGCAAGTTCGGCGACATCTTGGTGTCCGATGAGCAGTGGCTCACCGTCCGTGTCCCTGCCATTGCGGTGAACGATGTCGTGCCGACGCTCCACCGCCGCGCCCAGAAAGTCCAGCGATGCAGGCGGAAAAGCCGTCAGCAGCGTGCTGCTGAATATATTCATGGCCGTATCAATTTTGTGTAGCGACAGGCCGTCGAGCACGTCTTTAATTTCCGCATCAATGCCCGCCAGCCTGGTGTACAGATCAGAAAGTTTGAGCTTCTGATTTCTAAAGGGCTCATAGCTGGCCACAAACAATTCCTTTACCGCCTGGCGTGAGAATATTTCGCGCTTCAGGATGTCGCCCAGATAGGCCTCCATCGCAGTAATGATGCTGGCGTAGCACATCCGCTGAAGGGAGAGGTTGAGAGGCTGGGTGTCAGACAACCCTTTAATATCAAGAATTGATTCACGGCTGATCGCGTGTGGCTTTGTTTCTTCATGCTGAATCTCTTCCAGGTCCCGGAAATCATCCTCGTATCCACTCTGTATCAAAGGAAGAATATTGAGCTCACAGATTGCATCATCAGGACAGGAACACAGGAATGCATACTGAAAAAATCGGGGGTCATTACAGGGAAAATTAAAATACCCCAGACAGGGGAATTCCGTGTACATCTCAAACCCGCTGAGCATGGCATTAACTAACGGGGACGAGCTTGCTTCTGACCAGTAGGTTTCGTTATACGAGTACGACTTTTGTTCTTTCTGCAGCCGGGCAGCAACAGGAAAAGCCGCAATCCAGTCTGCTAAACGGGTGTCCTTAACGGCTTCAAATACCAGCCGATATACGCGGGTAGAACCGGCAACGCGTTCCCGCACAGAAAGATCATCCTTAGGCTGCAACAACCTGCCTTCACAATACGAAATCTGTTCTTCGAGTTCACCAATGACGGCCTGAAGATGCTCGTTGAAGTGCTGTTCACAGGCGGACATATCTATACCCGACAGCGTCATTCGCTTTCGGATGGATGCGGCAGACGCCCGATATCCGATAAACGCCTCATCTTTAATGTCCCCGTCCTGATCGCGCTGTACGTTTTCCCGAATACGATCGCCCTGCCTGAAAAACCAGGTGTCGTGATGATTACGGTAACTTTCAACCTCAGTCCCAGAAATCATAACGCCGGTGTAAGTAGACATATTATTTCCTTTATAAGCTCCGCGGCTGCGCGCGTAGCAGCTGCAGCGCGCCGGCAGTGTCCATGCTAAATAGCACCTGATGGCTGGCGGCCACATCCAGCGCAAACACCTTCGTATAGATCTCGGTTGACTCAAACTTCTCATGCCCCAGCAGCGACTGCAGCACCTTCGGCGGCACGTGGTGATAGAGCATGTGCATCGCGAAACTGTGACGAAACGTATGTGGGGAGACCTCAATGCTTAAACGCACGCCGGCACGGGCAGCTGCATCGATGGCCCGGTTTATCCAGTTCCGTACCGTGCGATCGGAGACGGTCCAGACCGGCAGGGCGGCGCTCGCCGGTATCACTATCGGTCTAAAATTCTTCCCGGACGCTGGCGAATAGCCGGCGCATTTCATCAACGTAAGCCGGATCGGAAATCGGCACCACGCGATTCGGACTCGTGCCGCGGCGCGGGCGTCCGCTGCCGGCACGTCGCTGCTTGGCGGTGCGGATCACAACGTGGGGAATAGCTTCATTCAGGCGAAAGTCGCGCCGCCACAGCGCCAGGACTTCATTGAGACGTCCGCCGGTGTTCCATAAGGTATTAACCAGCGCATGCTGGGTCCAGTCCGGTATATGGTGAAGCAGGCCGGTGATCTCAGGTGCCAGTAAATAACGGGGCAGCTCGGTGTATGCGGCGGCCATGGACCGCAGCGCGAGCGCACGACCAAAATCGGGCTGTGCAGCTGGCAGCGCGACCTGAGTATTGACGGATGATAGCGACATAAACCCTCTAAAAAAAATGACAGCGCTACGTAAAATCTGGCGGGATTTACCCCTGCTGATTTCTCAGAATTCACACAACGACGTCTGCTCCTAATTTGCCCATTTTCCCCTGTCTGGCGGGCGCGGACCACCGGAAAAATCCGCTGAGTGGCCCCGCTTTATTTTCCGACTTTTGGATATATACCATAAAACGGAACAAAACAGCAGGTGGGGCAGGGAGTACAAGTGGCGACTTAGGTCAATCGATACGGGCTATCATGATGATCGTACACCGTTTTTTTGGTCTCAGGGCGGAAATTACCTCCTGACGCGGGGTTTCCGGTTATGACGGAAAACGGAAAGGGCTGACGTCCGGGTAGAGAAGACATTACGACAGGAAAGACGGAAGATAAAAAAGGGGGCGGGAGCAGAAACATGAAAAATGTACGTGCTAATCTGCTCTCCGGAATCCTATAATGATGCTTATGGAATCACAAATAAGCTGAATATTGATTAAGGCGACAGATAATGTCGTGGCGGATATAGGTACTAAACCTTTTTTCCTGAACAGGTATATGAAGAACTATTGACCTGACGAAGATTTTTATGAGGAAATTACCTTATTAATGACAATAAAGTACCGTTTGGCATAAATAAAAAAATCCACTTGGATACTTTTAAATCAATGAGTGGATAGCTTAAAAAGTGAGCGCCTGAAAATTTATTTAGAGATTGCAACTATTTTCGAATAAATAATTGACTCGCACACGGGAAATACATATAATCGATTTTATTAGAGTGGAATGCAAAGCCTCACGAGGCTACGTAAAGCACTCCCCGTATTGAATAGCACTAAGGTTGAGAAAACGTGAATGAATGAATAAATGACGGAACGCTAAGTGCTATGACTTAAGCCTGCCCTGCATCTATCTCCCTCGCACGACCTCAGCCACCTTATCAGGTGGTTTTTTATTGCCTGTAAATAAGCATTCAGTCCGAACTCTATAAAACCTGCCGTTTTTCTCCGCCTGCGCGATCAGCGATCACTCAGGAACCGGGGATCCCCTTGCCGTAATCTGGCATAAGGAAAATGGCGTAAACACTAACGAGTATGGAATAAGCGGGGTGAAGCATGAGTGGATAGATAAAAACATTCGTGGGAAGTATAACGTCAACGAACAAACTGTTCAGAGACAAAAACAAACTTTTGGAAGGTATGAGAAATGAATATTTCAAATACAGCAGTACTGACAATAATCAACCTTAATAAGAGAGGTTTCCATGGCTATAAATCTAGAAGACACAGGACATAATGTTTATAAAGCAGCAAGAGAAGTGTGGAAGTATGTAGGACACATGCATACAGCATTTACTGAAAAGAAATGGTGGAGGCTTACTGCCTTGATTGTTTTGGCCGCAGTAATGGTGGCTGCGGTGCTCTTGGCAAAACCTATTCTTGTCGGATACTTTACTAAGTTGTTTATCGGTACCTGGGGGTTACCACTACCCATTAGTAAAGTTGTGGCGAGTTGCGCAGGACGGTTTTTCACTACGCAACTCGGGAATATTTTGAAGTACTGGGTACTTAAAATCGATAAGTAAGTGCGGAAATGGTTATTAGTACTTATCCCGGTTGCCGCCGGGATAAGTACACATAGTAACCATACTGATTAGCGAATGCAAGCCCGGTATAGTTACCCGGCGATATCTTTATATAGTTGGGTAACTGAAAACTACAGTACTTTACAGCACTATTCATGTGTAACATGAATAGTGTTTTGTCGTGCATACGTGCATAATTTATGTGAGACATGAATAAGGAAGCTACCATGCGTATTTCCGAACTGCAGAGAAAAGTGCTCCTGGTCCTCTCAGAGCTTGAAGCCCGGGGGCACGATTCCCCTTTGCCGGTAATGCAGCTGCTGAAGCTTCTCAACTCCGCATCCAGCAAAGACATTTATGACACTAATCTGCGTACGTCACTGCATACGCTGCACCGGAATGGTCTGGTTGAGAAATACCGAAACCCGTCCCTGAACCTGGCATTTACTCTGACCGAAACCGGCCGCCGGAAAGCCGCCGCGATCCGCTACGAACTTGTGTTATAAAACACTGATAAATCATTTAAGGATAACAGTGAACCTTTATCACTACACTGACCTCAATGCAGTTCACTCAATACTGGATACGCATAAAATCCGGATGACAGACATCCGTTATCTGAACGACAAGACAGAGTATTTACAGGGGCTCGAAATTCTTCAGGAGGCTTCGCATGAAGTGTTCTTGCAGGATTCAACGTACGATGAAGAATTTGCGAATGTTGTTGATGGATGGTTCAAAGAAGCCTTCCAGGAATTATTAGAGTTCCAAAATGCCAGTGAAATGTTTTATGTGGCATCATTCAGCCGTTCATCAGACACGCTGAGTCAGTGGCGAAGTTATGGCATGTTTGCTCTTGAGCTTTATGAACACAAACTGCAAGAAAAAGCCAGAAGCCTTAAATTTGAAAAAACAGGACCAACTGGAAAGTATGCCAACATTGAATTCATTGAATGCCATTATGTAAATAATAAATATGATGCTATAGAAGAAGCATTAAAGCTTATCCGTACAAAGGTTTTCCCAATGATGCTTGATTGGTGGCTACCAAATGTAACTGAAGGAATAAATCGGCACCTCTACCCTGATCTTAAAGAAGTCGTAAGTATGCTGGCCACTACCTTTAAGCACGCCGCCTTCAGTGAGGAGCAGGAAGTTAGACTGGTTATCAGCGATGAAATCGTTTCTAAGAAAATCTGCTTTCGCACCAAAAATAATGTTCTGATTCCATATTATGAGTTAGACCTCCCTCATGAGGTTTTTTCAGGCGTGGTAATCGGGCCTGTCGAGAATCAAAAAATAACTGCACAGTCTCTGGACATATATAACCAACATAGAGCTAATAAGTTAGGTGGTGAGAAATTTCAATTAAGCATCGAGACATCTGACATTCCATATAGAATGTTATAGAAAGATTCAGTTACTGAAAAAGGCCGCATTGCAGAAAAAGGAGACCAATATGACCATGAAATGCTCCATTCCTGACAGCTTTTCAGCCTTGGGAGGTGGACCTGCTAACGACCCGGTGGTGTCCGTTGCGCAGGCGCATTTAATACTCCTGATATTAATATACGTCGCTAACTGTCTGTTCGAAAAAGCTGAATCGCGTTTAAAGGCGTAGTGATATTGGCAGCAATGAAGAAGCTTAAGGACACAGAGAACACGGTCAGAAGAGGAAGGCGTCCCGCCGCCCGGATAAAAACGCCGGGAGCGTTTTTGAACAACGCAAAGCGTTGGCCCGTTTACGGGCGCACCTCAGGGATGAGGTGCGTAATCGCGCGGGCAGAGCATGCCAGGGATGGCGGGTTTTGCGTCTTTCCGATCTGACCGTGTTGCCTGTGCAGGCACGATCTCATAGCAGTCCAGACACAGTTCTACAGCGAACCATCCAGGTATTGTTCCCAAACAAAAAACCCCGGCAAGCCGGGGTTTGTTTTGCTGAAAACTGTGAAGAGGTTTATTAGCCCGCGACAGCGATACGCTTCATGTCGGTCATGTAGCCACGCAGCTTGCGGCCAACGGTTTCAATCGGGTGCTGGCGAACCGCTTCGTTAACATCACGCAGCTGTGCGTTGTCGACCTGCGTACCTTCCACCGCTTTACCCAGATCGCCTGGCTGCAGCGTGGTCATGAACTCTTTCAGCAGCGGCACCGCAGCGAAGGAGAACAGGTAGTTACCATATTCAGCGGTATCAGAGATCACCACGTTCATTTCATACAGACGCTTACGGGCGATGGTGTTCGCGATCAGCGGCAGCTCATGCAGGGATTCGTAGTAAGCAGACTCTTCGATGATGCCGGCATCTACCATGGTTTCAAACGCCAGCTCAACGCCCGCTTTCACCATCGCAACCATTACAACACCTTTGTCGTAGTATTCCTGCTCTTCAATTTTGCCCTCATACTGTGAGGCAGTTTCGAAGGCGGTCTGGCCGGTCTCTTCACGCCAGGTCAGCAGGTTTTTATCATCGTTCGCCCAGTCAGCCATCATGCCGGAAGAGAATTCGCCGGAGATGATGTCATCCATGTGCTTCTGGAACAGCGGCGCCATGATGGTTTTCAGCTGCTCTGACAGCGCATAAGCGCGCAGTTTCGCCGGGTTAGAGAGACGATCCATCATCAGGGTGATGCCACCAAACTTCAGTGACTCGGTGATGGTTTCCCAGCCGAACTGAATCAGTTTTTCTGCGTAAGCCGGGTCAGTACCTTCAGCCACCAGCTTGTCGAAGCAGAGCAGTGAACCCGCCTGCAACATGCCACACAGGATGGTCTGCTCACCCATCAGGTCAGATTTCACTTCTGCAACGAAGGAAGATTCCAGCACGCCAGCACGATCGCCGCCGGTCGCTGCTGCCCAGGCTTTAGCAATCGCCATGCCTTCGCCTTTTGGATCGTTTTCCGGGTGAACCGCGATCAGCGTCGGAACACCAAAGCCACGTTTGTACTCTTCACGTACTTCCGTACCCGGACACTTCGGCGCCACCATCACAACAGTGATGTCTTTACGGATGCTTTCACCCACTTCAACGATATTGAAACCGTGTGAGTAGCCCAGCGCAGCGCCATCTTTCATCAGCGGCTGAACAGCCTGAACTACAGCAGAGTGCTGCTTGTCTGGCGTCAGGTTAACCACCAGGTCCGCCTGCGGGATCAGATCTTCGTATGTACCCACTTTGAAACCGTTATCGGTCGCTTTGCGCCATGAAGGGCGTTTCTCCGCAATCGCTTCGGCACGCAGTGCATAGGCGACATCCAGACCAGAATCACGCATGTTCAGACCCTGATTCAGGCCCTGCGCGCCACAGCCAACGATAACGACTTTTTTGCCTTTCAGGAAACTGACACCATCCGCGAATTCATCACGCGCCATGAAACGACATTTGCCTAATTGCGCCAGCTGGTTGCGCAGGTTCAATGTGTTGAAATAGTTAGCCATGGGTACTCCGGTAAGGTTGTGTTTGCTTTTTTTGTTCAGGAACGGCGATTCATGCAGCGCCGCGAATGACCCCATCATATGACAGGAATTCTGTTGCTTAAATTGATATATTAACAACGTCACATTGCAATAAATGCAACACCACCCAGAGGCGATGCGCACATGGATTTACGGGATCTGAAACTGTTTCTTCATCTGGCAGAAAGCTGCCACTTCGGGCGCACGGCGCGTGCGATGCACGTCAGCCCTTCCACGCTGTCACGCCAGATTCAGCGGCTCGAAGAAGATGTCGGCCATGCGCTGTTTCTGCGCGATAACCGCACCGTAACGCTGACGGAAGCGGGCGAACGCCTGCGCCAGTTTGCCCAGCAGACGCTGTTGCAGTATCAGCAACTACGCCATGTGATGGATCTTAACGGCCCCTCACTCAGCGGCGAGCTGCGCCTGTTCTGTTCGGTGACGGCGGCCTATAGCCATCTGCCGCCTATCCTCGACCGCTTTCGCGCTGAACATCCGCAGGTCGAAATTAAACTGGATACCGGCGATGCGGCAGATGCGGTGGAAAAAGTGCACTCCGGCGATGCCGATCTGGCGATTGCCGGGCGGCCTGAAACCCTGCCCGCCAGCATTGATTTTATGCCACTGGGGCTGATCCCGCTGGTGCTGATTGCGCCCGCACTACCCTGCGCCGTTCGCACCCAGGCCACACAGCCGCAGCCCGACTGGTCAAAAATTCCCTTTATCCTGCCGGTGCAGGGACCCGCACGGCGCCGTATCGATCTCTGGTTCCGCCGTCAGCGCATCCCGAATCCGGTCATTTACGCCACGGTATCGGGGCATGAGGCGATTGTCTCGATGGTGGCGCTGGGTTGCGGTATTGCCCTGTTGCCGGATGTGGTGCTGGAGAACAGCCCGGACCCGGTGCGTAACCGCGTGCTGATGCTGGAGAATATTGAATCTGTCGCGCCGTTCGAACTCGGCATCTGCGTGCAGAAAAAGCGGCTCGGTGAGCCGCTGATCAGTGCTTTCTGGAGCCAGCTGTAATCAGTTGCCTGACAGGAAGAAGCGGAACGCCGGGTTCTGACTTTCGTCATGAAAGTCGTAACCCAGATCGGTGAGATGCTCCTCGAAACGTGGCTCATCGCTACCGAGTTCAAAAGCTGCCAGCACGCGACCGTAGTCGGTGCCGTGGCTGCGGTAGTGAAACAGCGAGATATTCCAGTGGGTGCCCAGCGTTTGCAAAAACTTCAGCAACGCGCCAGGTGCCTCCGGGAATTCAAAACTGAAGAGCCGTTCACGCAGTGGCTTGGAGGGACGTCCGCCCACCATATAGCGCACGTGCAGTTTCGCCATCTCATCATCTGAGAGATCAACCACCTGATAACCGCCGCGGGTGAGCTCGCTGATGATCTCGCTGCGCTCCTCCACGCCACGTGTCAGACGCACGCCAACAAAGATGCAGGCTTTGTCCGCATCCGCGTAACGGTAGTTGAACTCAGTGATGGAACGTCCGCCCAGCGTCTGGCAGAAACGCAGGAAGCTCCCCTGCTGTTCCGGAATGGTGACGGCCAGCAGCGCTTCACGCTGTTCGCCCAGCTCGCAACGCTCAGAGACGTAACGCAGACCGTGGAAGTTAACGTTGGCCCCGGATAACACATGCGCCAGCCGCTCGCCTTTGATCTCGTGCTGCTGGATATACTTTTTCATGCCCGCCAGCGCCAGCGCGCCAGACGGCTCCGCCACCGCACGGACATCTTCAAACAGGTCTTTCATCGCGGCGCAAATCGCATCGCTGTCGACGGTGATGATGTCATCAATGTAAGCCTGACAGAGCCGGAAGGTTTCGCTGCCAATCCGTTTCACCGCCACCCCTTCGGCAAACAGCCCGACGCGAGGCAGATCGACCGGATGACCCGCTTCCAGCGCCGCTTTCAGGCAGGCTGAATCTTCTGACTCCACCGCAATCACTTTGATTTGCGGCATCAGCTGTTTGATCAGCACTGCGACGCCAGCCGCCAGACCGCCACCGCCCACCGGGACAAAGACCCGGTCGAGATGCGCATCCTGTTGCAGCAGCTCCATCGCCAGCGTGCCCTGTCCGGCAATGACGGCCGGATGGTCAAACGGCGGTACGAATGTGTAACCGCGCTGTTCAGAG
>Ga0308161_1004441_pt1 | contig 12845 bp, 10 predicted proteins | sample PhyFR2_FD_201034 | JGI IMG/M metagenome (GOLD analysis project Ga0308161, IMG submission 201034) | Phyllosphere microbial communities from UC Gill Tract Community Farm, Albany, California, United States - DLSLF.R2 | ecosystem: Host-associated > Plants > Phyllosphere > Unclassified | place: USA...
GCCCAGGCGGGCGTCGGCCAGGTTGACGAACTTCTCGAAAGGTACGGCGTAAGCTTTCATTCTTCTTGTCTGCCTTGGATAGAGTGGCTGGGGATGGTCGTTTAGAGGGTCAATAAACGGAACAACGCGATCTTGTTGATCTCGGCCAGGGCGCATTTGAATTCGGCGTCTGCCGAGTTGTGGATGCGCGTCTCGAACGCGGCCAGGATCTGGTGCCGGTTGCTGCCTTTTACCGCCATGATGAAGGGAAACTTGAACGTGGCCTTGTAGGCATCGTTCAGCTCGGTGAAGCGCGAGAACTCTTCGGCCGTGCATTGGTGAATCCCCGCGCCAGCTTGCTCATCGGTGCTGGCTTGGGTCAGTTGGCCCTGGACGGCGGCTTTGCCGGCCAGGTCCGGGTGAGCGTTGATCAAGGCCAACTGGCTGGCATGATCGGCGCTCAACAGGATGTCGCTCATGCGCTGGTGCAGGGTTTCGATCTGGTCGATCGACGCGTCCTGCCCCAGGTCGAAGGCCTTTTCGGCCACCCATGGCGAGTGTTCGTAGATATCGGCGAAGGCGGCGACAAACTCATCGCGGCTCAGGGTCGATGGCTTCAGGGTCTGGAACGCAGTCATTTCGCCGCTCCCGTGTACGGGTGGGTTTCATGCCAGTGGCGGGCAATATCGACGCGGCGGGTGAACCACACGTGTTCATGGCCCTTGGCGTATTCGATAAAACGCTTCAATGCGGCCAGGCGCGCCGGGCGGCCAATCAAGCGGCAATGCAGGCCTATGGACAACATCTTCGGTGCCTCGGCGCCTTCGGCGTACAGCACGTCGAACGCATCCTTCAAGTATTCGAAGAAGTCATCGCCCTTGTTGAAACCCTGCACCTGGGTGAAGCGCATGTCGTTGGTGTCCAGGGTGTAGGGGATCACCAGGTGCGGCTTGCCGGTGGGGTTGTTCGGTTCCCAGTAGGGCAGGTCGTCGTCGTAGGTGTCGCAGTCGTACAGGAAACCGCCTTCTTCCATCACCAGTCGGCGCGTATTGGGGCCGGTGCGGCCGGTGTACCAACCCAGTGGGCGTTCGCCGGTCAGTTCGGTGAGGATGCGGATGGCTTCGAGCATGTGCTCGCGCTCCTGGGCCTCGTCCATGTACTGGTAGTCGATCCAGCGGTAGCCGTGGCTGCAGATCTCATGGCCGGCCTCGACCATGGCGCGGATCACGTCCGGGTGGCGCTGGGCGGCCATGGCCACGGCGAAGATGGTCAGCGGGATATCGAATTCTTTAAACAGCTTGAGGATGCGCCACACGCCGGCACGGCTGCCGTATTCGTACAGCGACTCCATGCTCATGTTGCGCGCGCCTTGCAGCGGTTGGGCCGAGACCATTTCCGAGAGGAAGGCTTCGGACTCTTTGTCGCCGTGCAAGATATTGCGCTCACCGCCTTCTTCGTAGTTGAGTACGAAAGACAGCGCGATGCGTGCCTTGCCCGGCCAGTGGGGGTGAGGAGGGTTACTGCCGTAACCGATCAGGTCGCGTGGGTAGTCAGCGCTCACTGCAGTCTTCCTTCTTGTTCGTGGTCATTCATGTGGCGGCCGGGCAGTGAAAAGACTGGGTGGCGTCACAGCGATGGGCTGATTGTATACAACTTGTCGGTCACTTTGTAAGCCTGTATTTCTGCATTTTTTCCAGACGGCTGTCATGGCTTGGCACTGCAAGAAACTTGCCTGGTTGGTCAATAAAAGGATGAAAGGACGTTTGAAAGCAAGGCTTACTGAGAATCCAGCGCAAGAATCTTCCCGCGAAACCGCCAGTAAAGTTTTGTAATTTTTATTGTGTACAATTTTTATTAAAAGTGTCTTAATCATCCCATCGCCGGCTTTTGCATGCCCTGTAAAGGTGCGGCCTATTTTCACTTCACTCAAGGGAGCCCGATCCATGGGACGACTGACCACACACGTACTGGACGCCGCCCACGGCTGCCCCGGCAGCGCCATTCAGGTTGAACTGTACCGCGTCGAAGGCGCACAGCTTGAGTTGGTCGCCAGCGCCGTGACCAACAGCGACGGTCGTTGCGACGCACCGCTGCTGCAAGGCGATGACTACCGCAGCGGCGTGTACCAGCTGCAATTCAGCGCGGGCGATTACTACCGCGCCCGTGGCGTGCAGTTGCCGGAGCCGGCCTTCCTTGATGTTGTCGTGCTGCGTTTTGGCATCAGTGCCGAACAGGATCACTACCACGTGCCCCTGCTGATTTCGCCTTACAGCTACTCCACCTATCGCGGTAGCTGAGTCGTCACCTCGCTTCACACCCCCAAAGCTCTTCGTTGGTTTCGCCCGCGCACACTGCGGGCTTTTTTTTGCGTTCAATTATCTAGCGCCTCATAGGCGTTCGGGCTGCATAGGCTCGGTATTTTCCTCGATGAAGATACCGCCGTGACCTTGCCAATCGATCACCCCCCTGCACCTTCCTCTGACAGTGCCTCAATGCTCATTGCCGACGCTGGCCTCGATGAGGTGCAGGCCATGCGCGCTCAACTGACCCAAAGGATCAACGCCAGCCGCCAGCCCAGCCTGCTTATAAATCGCCTGGTGGTTGCCGACCTGCGCTGTGCCGAGTCGGCCAGATCGCTGTCGCGCCTGATCTTGAAAGCGCCCAGGATCGTGCGGGCGGTGCGTGCCGAGTTGCGCAAGGCCTTTGATCTGGACCCCAACAACCTGATCTTTACCGAACCCAAACCGCCGGCGCTTGCGCAAAAAATCGACACATTGACCGACCGCGCACTGCGGTTGCTGGTCTGGCCTTCGGTGTCGATCAACATCAATCAGTTCACGGCGCTTAGCCTCAAGGACAACCCGACTGCCCGCCTGCCGTTTACGCCGTTGGAAGCGTTGCGACGGGTCGCTGCGCTCAATTTGCTCGTTCGGCTTACCCAAGTGCACGGCGACTATTGGCAGGCGCTGGTGCCGGGTTCCTGGCTGACGCGCAAGGAACGCTGGGTTGAGGTGTACCAGCAGATGTTCGCCGATCAGGCCTTCTTGTCACGGCAGTTGAACGAGCTGTCGAGTGCGGGGTTCTTGATGGTCCAGGCGCTGGTGGACGCGCCGACGGCTGAGGCCCGCCAACGCGCAGGTGGGCAATGGGCAGAGGTGCGGGTCAGCGAGCTGATGTGGCCGGGCACGGGGCCGCGGCTGACCCCCATTCCTGGCGCATTGCATATCTACCGTGAGGGCGACCCGGCGGATGCGCCGCATGTGATGTACCTGCCGGGTGTGAACCGCAACTTCTACGAGTACGCATCCTTTGCCCAATTACAGTGTGGGCTCGTGGCGCTGATCAACGGCGCGTTGTTCGACGATCTGTGGCAGTGCCTGCCGCTAAGGCGGCGACATGAGCTGTGTGTTCCGGATGACAAGGGCGTGCTCGTTGCACCGGCAGTGATGCGCGGTCTGGCGCTGCGGGGCGATGCGTTGGCGCTCAGCGCGCACGCGGTGTTGGATGGGCAATGGGAAAACGAATTGGCGTGTGCGGTATCGGTGAACCTGGAACAGGTGTTTTTTAACCGACGCGCGCCCTCTGTGACCAATACCGTAAGTTTTCTCGCCCACATCGAGCGCGCCAGAAGACACTGGATAGGCAAGGCGCGCCTGGGGACTATTCGCCGTGAACTGCGGGACTGGGATCAGCAGCGGCGGTGCAAGGAAATCATTTTCGCCAGCACATCACCAACGCTGGCCGTGAATACAATCCAGGGTCAGGTCAAACGCTACGAAAAAGCGCTGATGACACTGCTGGACCCGCAAGACCCCGGGGAAGACACCCAGGCCTTTCGAGATTTCGTGGCGCTTGAGGGGCAATGCAAGGCACACGCGGACACGTTGCGCACGCTGCTGCATGGTGCGCAATTGCAACTGTTCGACGCGGTGTTCTGGAAGGCCCGCCCGAACTGCGAGCACATGCGCCTGGCCACGGCGGTCGACACGTGGGCCGCCAGGCTGCGCTGCGACGTTCAGTTGCACCACGCCCTCAAGTTGATCCGCACGCCGCATCGGGATCTGCTGCTCGAGGTGTTGGACAAGCCTCTGGCCAGTAAACGTGCGGGCAGCCAAACCTGTGTGCTGTCGGTGCTGGTGGGCAGTGAAACAGGCGCCTTCCTGCCTTTGCATAGCCTGTTTGTCGTCACCCGGACCCTTGCGATAACGGAGCCCGGTCGGCGCCTGCCGGTGGTTCTGTGCGCGTTCGGGCGCGAAGGCGGGCTGGTGACTTACGCCAGCCTCGGGGCGTTGACCGGCGGCATCAAGGCGAGCCTGGGCAGTCGTGATGAGTCGGTGTTATGGCGCTATGTCTCGCGGCAGAACCGTGAAGACCTGCGTGGGCATGCCGTGAGCCAAACCCTTGAGGTGCGTTACGAACCCATCGAGGGCAACCCCGTGCGGCTGGCCTTCAAAAGGCTGCTTAAGGGTTACAAGGCCCTGGCAAGCAGCATTGATGACATGGCCAGTATTTTCGGCGAGATCGACGACCCGCACCTCAAGCGCCTGCTGTTGGCGGTTGAGTTGGAGGAGCATCTGACCGCGCCGGCGAACGTCGCACTGGCTCAAGGGCGGTTCCATTTCGATCTGGTGCGCACGGCCGTGGGGGTGAAAAGAAGGCTGCCGCGGTGGCTGGCCGAAGCAACGCCTGGTCAGCTTAGCCGCTTCAAGCATGAGCAGCGCCTCTTCCTGGGCAACGTCCTGGCACTTGAGGCGCGCCGTGAACAGCGTCTTCCCGATCTTTACACATTCGCCCGTGGGCTGTTGATCGCCCGCCTGCGCAAAGATGGTCTGTCGCAATTGATGGATATCGACACCCCTTTTATCGAAATGCCCGACCAGGTCGCCGGCAGGTTTTGTGGATGGGAAAGTACCTGTCCGGTGGGCGATCGAAGTGAGATTTTAACGCCCAGCACTGAGCGGACGCGCTTTAGCCTGCTGCGACTTGCGCTGCACAACCTGGACCCGCAAATGAAAGCCACGTGGTGGCGCTTCAAGTACGCCAGCTACCTGAAGCCGGCCTGGAAAAAACAACTGAGCCCGCAGTACCTGGTCAGTATGGTGTATGCGCTGGACATTGGCGGCCAGTATACGGCGTTGATCGACGCCTTTTTCTACCCGCCCGATGGCGGTGGGCGGGGGTTGAGCGATGGGCGCGGGCCGGAACTGTTGCGGCGGGTCCTGGGGTCAGGTGCCGACGCAAATCTCTACTCGGCGGTTCAACAGGGGCTGACGGCAGAGGGGCAGGGCCAGTTCACGACAGCAATGATGGCTCGCACACCGCAGGACTTGCGAAAGCAGGGTTATCAATTGCAGTTGTACGTGGTGCACCTGGTGGGGCACACCCTGCAGCATGATCGCTACATCGGCGGAATCGTGGTGGTGCATGACCTGCTTTCGCAGCGGTGTGTGATCTACTGGCCTGCCGCACCCGATGCCATGAGCATCAGTGAATTCAACAGTCTGGAACTGGCGCGCGAGTACTTGAATCGTATCGGGGCACTGCCTGAACACGTCAGTGCGTTGGCTCGGGACGTGGCACCTGGTTGGGCGTTTGAAGCCATCACTCATTTTCCTGGCGAAACACGGCACGAGCCGACAGCGAATCCGCTCTATCTCATGTCGGGTTTTCAAATGTTGCATGGGATTTGGCGCGGCGCTGACTTTATTCGTTCTTTCAACGTTAAACACCTGGTGGCCACCGCGCATCTGGAGGAGATTGAAAAGCAGACCCTTGAGCAGATTGCCAGTGACCCGCTGAACTGGCTGGCGCTGGTACCCACGTCGCATTGCGATGCCAGGGCTCTCTTGTTTCGGGCTCGTGTATCAGCGCTGCACCGCCAGGCGCAGACCGTTAGCAATTCCAGCAAGACACTGGATCAGTATCGCGAAGGGCGCCTGAAGCAAGAGCGAGATACCCGCGACCGGGCAGTGCTGTCTGTGTTTTCGCCGCTTTCAAGTCTATTTAACTCACTGTATGAGTTACTGCTCACAGCGCGGCGTTATCACCGCTTTGGCGACGCTCGCGACGCGGTGGCCGTGGCGTTTGGGACGATTTATTTGGTGGTAGAGATTTTCTCGACGGTTATGCCGGGCCCCAAGAAAGTAGCCGCATTGGCCCGCTCAGGTATGCGTTCGATGAGTGCTGGGTTGAAAAAGATCCACGTCTCGAATCTTTCGGCGTATGGCCGGGTTGTGCTGTCGCCCCCATCTCTATCAACCGTCAGCCGCCTCAAGGTTCTTGAACGATTCAGAGTCAAGGGCGTGCCTGAAGGGGCCGTAGCGTTGAAGGGGCCGGGCGAAACAGGGATTTATGTGAGGGCCGGCGAGCGCTTCATTGTGGACGGTTCGCATCACACGCCGATTTACCGTCGTGATGGCGAAAATGGTTTTCGGCTGAAGAACAAGGATGTGCCGGGCCAGGACGAACTCATTTTGAATATTTATGAGCCCAAGGACGTCCTGCTGGGGGCGGATGCGCCAGTCGCCGGGCCAAGCTCGGGGGCACTCAACCCGTGGCGGGCACCGGTCCCGCAGGTGGATTGGCGGCCACCTATTACACGCACGGCTACGGAAAGCAGAATTCTTCAGTCATCCACGACGGCGAGTCATTGGTTGGATTGGCGCACTGCACCCCCAGCCGGCCAGCCACTGACTCCCATTGGGACTGAAGTGTTTCGAATTGCAGAAGATTCTCAGGGGTTTTCTAAAAATGTCCTACGGGTGGCCCCCCCTAACACCAGCCTGACGGATCCGCTGAGCGGGTACTACAAGATGCTTCCCGACGGAGGGGGGGAGCCGACTAACATCCATTTCATTCACCGGGATGAGCCATTGGTTTCACTGGCCCATGTGGATATTGACCGTTGGACTAACACCGCTCCGTTGGAACAGCCCGTACCGGTATCGTATTCTCCTACTGGCTGGACGCTCCATGCACGGCTGTTCGACAGGCCGTTGGAGCAGTCTGTAGGTGCGGCGTTCCCCACCCTGACCCCCGCGAGCCGAAGATTCGCAGCCATCCGGTTGGTTGAGTTGGCAGACCCTTCGCGTGTGGCTACGGCCTCTCACCTTCTGAACATCCGTGCGACGCTGGACGATTGGTTGCCTCCCCCTCCTCGCAAGCTTGGCCAGACAGATGATTTGCTAAGGATGCTACGGCCCACCGACAGGGGGGGTAGATCGATCTACATCGGTTTCGACGGCAAGGCACCTGGTTTTACCCGTGTCGACTTCGTCGCACATGGATTGGATCTGGCGCTGCGGTCCGGCGGTCGCGGGGTTGCGCTGCAGCGAGAAATCACGCAGCGCCTGGCCATCAGGCGTGTGCTGGAGGAGCAAGGCTTCACGGTGCAGGATCTGCAAGTCAGACGCCAAGGTTATCCCGCCCATGACATGGTCGCGACCCATGCGTTATCCAACTCGAACAACGTGTACTACCTGTCACTGCATTGGCGTGGGGGAGGTGGCCTGCAGTTGAGCGCCAAACTGACGGATAAATGGTTAAAAGGAACCATCAAGCAAAATCCAGGCGTGGCGCCACTTGCACAGGTCAATCAGGCGATGATCGACAATCGCCTGATTTTAATCGTGGCGGGCATTCAATGGCCTAACAAGGGCACGGTCCCTGCGAGTGTCTATTTTGTCAAAGTGAGCCGCTCCTGACGTGGATCAGCGACAGGGCCCCAGCGCCTGCGAACAGTGCGGCACTGACCCGATTGAACCAGCTATGCCCGTTGCCGCTGCGCAGATACCGCGCAGCTCCGTGTGCACCCAGGCCATAGGCGAGCTTGCACAGCAGATCAAGAACGGTCCAGGTGGCAATCATGATCAGCAATTGCGGCAAAAACGGCTGCTCACTGCTAAGAAACTGCGGCAGGAAGGCGGCGAAAAACAGGATGTCTTTCGGGTTGCTGGCCCCCAGCACAAAGGCCCGGCCGAACAGCGTGCGAAAACGTGGCACGGGGGCTGCTTCCGGGACTGTGGCGCCATGGGCCGGCTGGCGCGATTGCTGCCAGCTCTGCCAGGCGAGGTAGAACAGGTACAGCGCCCCGACGATCTTAAGGGCGCTGAACAACTGCTCCGACGCCAGCAACAGCGCACCCAGGCCCAGGGCCGACGCACTCAACAGGCATATCGAGGCAAACACGCCGCCGAGAAACGCCGGGTATGAACGACGCAGGCCATAGTTGAGGCTGTTGCTGATCATCAGCAACGACAACGGGCCTGGGATCAGGATCACGATCAAGGCAGCGCCGCTGAACAGCAGCCAGGTTTCCACACTCATTCCATTCCTCCCTTCATGCAAAAGCCCCGCCCGAGGGCGAGGCGGTGTCCGCCGCTTCCGTTGTTACAGGAAGACAAACTTGGCGATGAAAATCGCGCACAAGGCCCACAGGCTCACGGAAATTTCCTTGTGCTTGCCGGTTCCGGCCTTGAGCGCCACATAGGTGATAAAGCCCAGCGCGATGCCGTCGGCGACCGAAAAGGTCAGCGGCATCATGATCATGGTGACAATCGCCGGAATGCTGTCGGTGGCCTCGTCCCATTCGATGTGGGCCATGCCGCTCATCATCAGCATCGCCACGTAGATCAACGCGCCAGCGGTGGCGTAGGCGGGAATCATGCCGGCCAGCGGTGCAAAAAACATCGCAGCGATAAACAACACACCCACGGTCACGGCGGTCAGCCCGGTGCGCCCACCGGCGGCCACGCCCGCAGCACTTTCCACATAGCTGGTCACGGGCGGTACGCCGGCCATGGCGCCAAACACGCTGGATGCACTGTCGGCCTTCAGGGCGCGGGACAGGTTTTCGATCTTGCCGTCGGCGTTCACCAGCCCGGCGCGCTGGGCCACGCCCATCAGGGTGCCGGCGGTGTCGAACATGTGCACAAACAGGAAGGCAAATACCACGCTGATCATGCTGACGTTGAACACGCCCATCACGTCCATGGCCATCCAGGTCGGCGCCAGGCTCGGCGGGCTGGCGACGATGCCCTGGTACTGCACCAGGCCCAGGCCCCAACCGGCCAGGGTCACGGCAATGATGCTGATCAGGATCGCACCGAACACGCGGTGATAGCTGAGGATCGCGATCAGCAGAAAGCAGATTGCCGCCAGCAGTGGCGCGGGCTCATGCAGCGAGCCCAGCTTGATCAAGGTCGCCGGGCTGTCGACGATGATGCCGGCGGTTTTCAGGCCGATCACCCCAAGGAACAAACCAACGCCGGCGCCCATGGCGTGGCGCAGGCTGACCGGGATGCTGTTGAGCAGCCATTCGCGGATGCGCGACAGCGTGAGAATCATGAACAGCACACCCGAGATAAACACCGCACCCAGCGCCGTCTCCCAGTTGTAGCCCATGGTGCCGACCACGGTGTAGGTGAAAAACGCATTCAAACCCATGCCCGGCGCCAGGCCCACTGGCCAGTTGGCGTACAGGCCCATCAGCAGGCAACCGAGCGCGGCGGCGATGCAGGTGGCGACAAAGGCCGCGCCGTGATCAATGCCTGCGTCGGCCATGATATTGGGGTTGACGAAGATGATGTAGGCCATGGTGATAAAGGTGGTGAGGCCGGCGATCAACTCGGTCTTCACTGTGGTGCCATGCAAGCGCAGTTTGAACAGGCGTTCCAGCCAACCGCCTTGGGGCGTGGCCAGGTCCAGCGTAGGGGCTTCGGTTTTGCGGCTATCCACAGCGAGTACTCCTCAAGAGTTTTATTGTTATTTCCAGCGCCGGTCACATGAGTGGGCAACAGCGCTTTGAGGTACTGGCGGGTTTTGTTGACTATTAGGTCAGGAACTCGCACGAAGCGAATTTATGCTTTTGTATACAAATAAAGCAAATAATGTTTTTGATTATGTACTCAAAACTGGATGAAAGGCTAATTGGCACTTAGCGCCTGGTTCACCGCCAACCATCCCGCCACCGCGTCTTCCCCGGCTTCATTGAACGCACGCTGTAGCAGCTTGACCTGTTCACGGCGCAGCGATTGCTCAAAACGCAGCCCTTCCTCGGTCAACTCCAGCAAGCGTTTGCGTTTGTCGGTCTCGGACGCAACGCTGTCGACCAGATGCATTTCCTGCAATTGGCGCAGCGGCATGTTCAGCGCCTGCTTGCTCACGCCGAGCAACTCCAGCAATTCCTTCACGCTCAGCGCCGGGTAACGCGCAATAAAGAACACGATGCGCTGGTGCACCCGACTCAGGCCCCGGCGTTCAAGCATTTCGTCAGCCTTGGCGGTAAACGCCTGGTAGCCGAAGAAGAACGCTTCCATGGCTTGTTGCTGGCTGCTCTGGTTTTTAAGGTCAAGCATGTTGACGTATCCACTCAAGCTGTCGTAATTTCGGTCAACCAGTTTGACGTATTTCCCACAGCCTTCGCTAGCGGTGACCTCCATGGCCTTCTCTGAACGTGTTACGCGCCTCAAAAGCTCCTTGATCCGTGAAATCCTCGCTGCGGCCCAGCGTCCGGAAGTGATGTCCTTCGCCGGAGGCTTGCCGGCCGAAGCCATGCTGCCAGCACTGAACTGGAATGACATGCCGCTGAACATCGGCCAATACGGCATGAGCGAAGGCGAGCCGCAACTGCGTGAATTGCTTGCCGCCGAGGCGCGGGCACTGGGCGTGCCGTGCGAGGCCAGCCAGGTGTTGGTGGTCAGCGGTTCCCAGCAGACCCTGGATTTGGCGGCCAAGCTGTATATCGACAAAGGTACGCAGATCCTGCTGGAAGGCCCGACCTACCTGGCGGCCTTGCAGATCTTCCAACTGTTCGGTGCCGAGTGCCTCACGGTCCAGCTGGAGGCCGATGGACCGAACCTCGCCGCGTTGCGCGCCAATCTCGAACGCCATCGCCCGGCGTTCATCTACCTGATCCCCACGTTCCAGAACCCATCGGCGGTGCGCTACAGCGAAGCCAAGCGCGATGCCGTCGCGGCCTTGCTTGATGAGTTCGGCGTGACGCTGATCGAAGACGAACCCTACCGCGAACTGACTTTTGATGGCGGCAGCGCCAAACCCATCGTCGGTCGCTTGAAAAAGGCCAGCTGGATCTACACCGGTACAGTGTCCAAAACCTTGTTGCCCGGCCTGCGGGTCGGCTACCTGATCGCCAGCCCGGATCTGTTCCCACACTTGCTCAAGCTCAAGCAATCGGCAGACCTGCACACCAACCGCGTCGGCCAATGGCAGGCGATGCAATGGATCGGCAGCGAAAAATACCAACTGCACCTGGTGGAGCTGCGCAGCTTTTACCGTCAGCGCCGCGATGCATTCCAGGTCGCGCTTGAGCGCCATTTCGGCGACCTGGCCGACTGGCAAGTGCCCCAGGGCGGATTATTCTTCTGGCTGACCTTGAAACAGCCGCTGGACACCCGCACCTTATTGGCCCAGGCACTGGAGCAGAACGTCGCGTTCATGCCCGGTGAGCCGTTCTTTTCCGAGCCGGACCAACACCTGGGCTCGTTGCGCCTCAATTTCAGCCATATCGACCCGGCCCGCCTGGACGAAGGTCTCAAGCGCCTGGCCGCGGTGGTCCGTCACGCACAGCACGCGCAAGCGGCATAAGGGGAGCCCCATGTACAAGGTTTATGGCGATTACAAGTCGGGCAACTGCTACAAGATCAAATTGATGCTCAACCTGCTGGGTATCCCGTACCAGTGGGTGGATGTCGACATCCTCAACGGCGGCACCGAAACCCCCGAGTTCCTGGCCAAGAACCCCAACGGCAAAATCCCGGTGCTGGAACTGGAAGACGGCACGTGCCTGTGGGAATCCAATGCGATTCTCAACTTCCTGGCCGATGGCAGCGAGTTCCTGCCGACCGAGCCGCGTTTGCGCACGCAAGTCTTGCAGTGGCAGTTCTTCGAGCAGTACAGCCACGAGCCGTATATTGCGGTGGCGCGGTTTATCCAGTTTTACCTGAACATGCCCGAGGATCGCCTTGAGGAATACAAAACCACCCACAAGGGCGGTTACAAGGCGTTGAGGGTGATGGAGCGCCAGTTGCAAACCACGCCGTATCTGGTGGGTGAGCAGTATTCGATTGCCGACATCGCGCTGTATGCCTACACCCATGTGGCCCATGAAGGTGGTTTTGATTTAGCGCCGTACCCGGCCGTGCAGGCGTGGTTGCAGCGTGTGGCGAGCCATCCCAAGCATGTGGCCATGCTCGACTGATCACCGCAGTCAAAAAAAGTGGGAGGGGGCAAGCCCCTCCCACATTTGATCTGCACAGGTCTGTCAGATCGCGGCGAAGCGCTTGTCCAGGTAATCGATGATGACCTTGGAGTCGTACATCCAGGTGGTCTGGCCATTCTCTTCGATACGCAGGCACGGCACCTTGATCTTGCCACCTTGCTCCAGCAAGGTCTGGCGATCCTGCTCGTTGTTCTTCGCGTCCTTCAACGCCACCGGCACATTCAGGCGGTGCAGGGTGCGGCGGGTCTTCACGCAGAACGGGCAGGCGTGGAATTGATACAGGGTCAAATCCTTGGCCGCCTCGTTCACCTTGGCCTGTTGCTCGGCAGGGCGCTGCTTTTTACGCGGGCGGGTCAGGAAGTCGCCCGCGATGATGACGTGGCCGAGGCCCACTCGAAGTGCTTTGACGAACATGGCTGAAACCTCTTGCCCATAACTGAGGGGGCGCAGCTTACCTGATTTCGGCAGGCGAAAAAAAACCGGCGATGAACGCCGGTTTGTTCCTGCTCGGCCGGTTACTTGATCAGGCTGAGGAATTCGCTGCGGGTGGCCGCGTTTTCGCGGAACTCACCCAGCATCACCGAGGTGATCATCGACGAATTCTGTTTTTCCACACCGCGCATCATCA